>Ga0182024_10002592_pt1 | contig 44550 bp, 42 predicted proteins | sample P32metaG_FD_120480 | JGI IMG/M metagenome (GOLD analysis project Ga0182024, IMG submission 120480) | Permafrost microbial communities from Stordalen Mire, Sweden - P3-2 metaG (Illumina Assembly) | ecosystem: Environmental > Terrestrial > Soil > Wetlands > Permafrost | place: Sweden: Stordalen... | reverse complement strand
GAAAATTGCGCGCAAATCCATCCTTGACACGGACGACTTCGCCCATCTGGCCGAGCTTGGCGACGCGTTCCAGCAAAATGACTTCCATATTCGTGCTCCTTTGGAGGGTGAAATTCAGGATGCGGGCAGGGGCGGCGGTCTGCCCTGCAAATAGCGCCGGCGAAGGCCGAAAACCGCGTCGGCAAGACCGAGAGCCGCCATGGCGAGAAGCGGCCAGCTGAAGATCACCACGACGGCGTAGGTGCATCCCAGCCAAAGCGCGCGATGCTTGAGCGCCATCGTCAGCGTATGCAGGGCGGCAAAGCCGGTCAGCGCATACGCCATGATCAGCGTTGCCGCGAAGATCCGCGCCAGCATCGCGAGCAGCCCGCTGGTGAAGCAGAAAGCGAGCGCCAGCGACAATATCGCGAGCGTCATCGGCGGCAGGTCAGCACCTCTGAGATCGGGCCATGGACGCTGCAATCGTCCCGACGTCGCGGCGATTTTTGCGGCCAGCCAGAGGTTGAGCGTCAGCGTCATCATTGTGAAGATGGCGCCCGCTGCGGGCGCGACGATCACCAATGCGTCGAGCGCCTGCTCGGTTTCGCCGGATGAGGCCGCGCCGCGCAATCCGAGAAACCATTGCAGGGCCTTGTGTATCACATCGGTGATCGTAGCCGCGTCGGTGCCAAGCGTGAACAGGATCGCCGTTGTGGTCAGCATGGCAAAACCGGCGATCCACAGCAGGATGCGGCCGATCGGGTACCATTCCAGAGTCGGCGCGGCGGGCGCGTCGCCGTCGACGGCGGCATCGGTGCCCACACGCCGCCCCAGCAAAGCGAGATGCCCGAGCCACCAGGCCGGCAGCGCAATCATGATGACGAAGGCGATGCCATAGGGAAGGCCGAAGATCGCGGCGAGGCCGGCGGCGGCGGCGATACCGCCGATCGTGGCGCTGAGTGGTCCCCACGCCAGTCCTGCCACCATCAGCGGCAGCGGCGCCAGATAGAACAACAGCAACGAGATCAGCACGCCCGAGATGATCGAGGCGAACATCAGCGCCGACGCGCAGCCGGCCGCCAGGGCAATGAGGAGGATCGCGATCATCAGCTGTCCCGCTCCTTTCGAGCGGTTAGATATTGCTTGCGAATTTCGCAGCAATACCAACTACTTAGTTTTTTTCGTAGCAGAAACGCGCAGGGTTGAACAAAGACCTCGAGACAAATCCCTCCTAAATCAACTGCTTACATGCGCAGCAGTTAGAGGCTGGATAGGTACTTGGCCTCGCGTAAAAAGAATAGCGGCCCCAACTTGGAGCCGCGCAGGACTTTTACTTGAGTGAAGTGGATCGATCAAGTCGTAACGACGACTAATAAAGGCAAGTCAGGTTGAAGGTCGGGCTCCTAACCACAGGTTAGAGGTGGTGCAGCCCCGACGAGATCGGCCGCGGGGGATTTTGGGGGGGAACCCCTTACACAGGGCACCGCACCGAAAGCGACAAGGGCAGAGCCTACAAGTTTAAGGACGCCGAAAAACTAATCGACGACTTCTTCGCAGAGGTCGAACGCATTCTGACCGAACGTAAGGTACCTATCCACGTCGTGAAGGATGCACCCAAGCCTAAGCCCACGGCGAAGGCCAAAACAAAGCCTAAGCTGAAAGGACGAAAAAAATGACACAGCACAGAATTATCAGTCACAGCGGACTGCGCGAGGAAATGAAGGCCGTTGCACGAGGAGAAAAGCCTGCTGCTCCCAATTCGAGCGGCCAGAGCTTTGAATCGGTAGATGCACTGCTGCGTCTACTGACGCCTGACAACAGAAAGCTTCTCGCGATCATTCGCGACCGCTCGATAGCGGAGCTTGCGACATTTTCAGGCCGAGCAGCGCCTAACTTGACCCGCACACTGGCCAAGTTGGAGGCTGTTGGCTTTGTCAGAATGGATGATACCGAAAAGCGGACGAAGGTGCCGACCGCAATCGCGGCGCAACGCCGCGGGGTGAAGAACCGATTTTAGCGGATCACGTAAGGCAGCAGTCCGAGGAAACGCGAGCGCTTGATGGCGCGCGCGAGTTCACGCTGCTTCTTGGCGGAGACGGCCGTGATGCGGCTCGGCACGATCTTGCCGCGCTCGGATACGTAACGCATCAAAAGCTTGGAATCCTTGTAGTCGATCTTCGGCGCATTGGGGCCCGTGAACGGGCAGGTCTTGCGGCGACGGAAAAACGGACGGCGTGCACCAGCTTCAGCCATGATTCCTACTCCTCAACTGCTGCTTCGGCGTCATCGCGCGGACGGCGCGGACCGCGGTCGCCACGGAAGCCGCCGCCGTCGCGATCGCCCCTGAACCCGCCATCGCGGTCGCCGCGGAAGCCGCCGCCGCGGTCATCCCGGTCACGGTCGCGATCGGCCTTGCGCATCATCGCCGAGGGACCTTCCTCGTGCTCATCGACGCGGACGCTGAGATAACGGATCACGTCTTCGCTGATGCGCTCCTGCCGCTCGATCTCGGCGACCGCAGCCGAAGGGGCGTCGATGTTCAGCAGCACGAAATGCGCCTTGCGATTCTTGTTCATCCGATAGGTGAGGGAACGTACGCCCCAGTTTTCCGTTTTCGTGACCTTGCCGCCGAGCTGCTCGACAATGCCGGTCATCTGGGTGGTCAATTCTTCGACCTGCTGGGTGCTCGCATCCTGACGCGCGAGAAAAACATGCTCATAGAGAGGCATGGATGTCCTTTCCTGTGTTGGCGCGGTTCCCGGCGGCAAGCCCTTCGAACCCTCCGGAAAGGACTCGATATGCTCAGAAGGCGGAAGCACGGGACGACGGACCGACTGGCCCTGCCCCATCAACATCGCCCGTTCGGGTGAAAATTGCTGGGACCGTCCGTTCAGCTCCCGGCCGGGATCCACGGATGGCGCGGTTTATACGGATTTTCGGCACCATGGCAAGGGAAAGCGGCCCGATCGATGCCGGTCGGCCGGCCGCCGGGAACCCGGTGGCGGCTTGACACAACCGGCTCCTGCAGTGTCTTTCGGCTCAACTTGAGGGACTTCCGGGGACATTCAGGGCACCATGACGGCAGCATTCACGTTTCCAGGGCAGGGTTCCCAGGCCGTCGGCATGGGCAAGGCATTGGCAGAGGCTTTTCCGGCCGCCCGGGCGGTATTTGACGAGGTTGACGCGGCTCTCGGCGAAAAACTGACCGTCATCATGTGGGACGGTCCGGCCGAGACCCTGCAGCTCACCGAAAACGCCCAGCCGGCGCTGATGGCGGTCTCGCTGGCCGCCCTTCGGGTGCTGGAATCCGAGGCTGGTTTCTCGGTGGGCCGGGATGCCGCGTTCGTCGCCGGGCATTCGCTCGGCGAGTATTCGGCGCTGGCGGCGGCCGGCAGCCTCAGCGTCAGCGACACCGCGCGCCTGCTGCGCACCCGCGGCCTCGCCATGCAGAGGGCGGTGCCGGTCGGGGTGGGCGCCATGGCCGCGCTGCTCGGCCTCGATTATGAGGCGGCCGTGGCCGTCGCCGAGCAGGCGGCGCAAGGGCAGGTCTGCCAGGCCGCCAATGACAATGGCGGTGGCCAGGTTGTGGTCTCCGGCGACAAGGCTGCGGTTGAGCGCGCGCTCGACATCGCCAAGGCAAAGGGTGCCAAGCACGCCATGCTGTTGCCGGTTTCGGCGCCGTTCCATTGCCGGCTGATGCAGCCCGCCGCCGATGCGATGGCCGATGCTCTTGCCGGCGTCGCCATCAGGCCGCCGGCCTCGCCGCTGGTATCGAATGTGTTGGCGGCGCCGATCGTCGACCCGGAGGAGATCCGCCGCCGGCTGATCGAGCAGGTCACCGGAACCGTGCGCTGGCGCGAGTCGGTCGCCTACATGGCCAGCCACGGTGTTACGCGGTTTTTCGAAATCGGCGCCGGCAAGGTGTTGAGCGGTCTGGTCAAGCGCATCGCCGACGGGGCCGTCGGCATTTCGGTGGGCGGTCCCAATGACATCGCTTCGGCGAAACAAGCGCTCGCGGCGGCGCAGACGGCCTGAGCGAGGGGACGATGATGTTCGATTTGACGGGCAGGACGGCACTGGTTACCGGCGCAACCGGGGGCATCGGCGGCGCCATCGCGCAGGCGTTGCACGCGCAGGGCGCAACCGTGGCCCTCTCCGGCACCCGACGCGAGGTGCTTGATGCGCTGGCGGCGAGGCTCGGTGGACGGGTCCATGTGCTGCCGTGCAATCTCTCCGATGCCGCTGAAGTCGAAGCACTGGTGCCGTCAGCTGAACGCGCGATGGGCCAGGTCGATATCCTCGTCGCCAATGCCGGTATCACCCGGGACAACCTGTTCGTGCAATTGCGAGACGAGGACTGGGACGAGGTGATCAGGGTCAACCTGACCGCGACCTTCCGGCTCGCGCGCGCCGCGACCAAGCTGATGATGCGCAAACGCTTCGGCCGGATCATTGCGATCACCTCGGTGGTCGGCTTCACCGGCAATCCCGGGCAGGGCAATTACACCGCCGCGAAGGCGGGACTGATCGGCATGATCAAGACGCTGGGCGCGGAGTACGCCAAGCGCAACGTCACCGCCAATTGCATCGCGCCGGGATTTATCGCAACGCCGATGACCGATGCACTCAACGACAAGCAGCGCGAAACCATTCTTTCCAGGGTTCCTGCGGCGCGGCTCGGAACGCCGCAAGATATCGCCGCGGCGGCGGTGTATCTGAGCTCGAATGAAGCGGCCTACGTCACCGGACAGACCATTCACGTCAACGGCGGGATGGCCATGATTTGAACCGGGTTGTCGGCCCGCAGCGCGGCAAAAAGCTGTTTCCGTGAGGCCAATTGAGGCTTGTAGTCAAGGCTGGGGAAGTATGGTAACCGAACCAGCATCGGATGGGCAAAGAACGCCATTGCAGGATTTTGAAACCCTGTATATTGGCGGTGCGGAGCCTGCTGTCGCTCGCCAGGCCCTGGGCGACGATGACGGGCCTCCACAAGATGTGCAACTGCGAACAGAACTTTGAGATCACGATGGCTCGTATCGTCTTGGGGACGGGCTCAATTGAACAAGCACGAGGTTGAACGATGAGCGAGATTGGCGAGCGGGTTAAGAAAATCGTGGTCGAACACCTTGGTGTCGAGCCCGAAAAGGTGGTCGACAATGCGAGCTTCATTGATGACCTCGGCGCCGACAGCCTCGACACCGTCGAGTTGGTGATGGCATTTGAAGAAGAATTCGGTTGCGAAATTCCCGACGACGCCGCGGAGACGATTTTGACCGTCGGCGACGCCACCAAGTTTCTCGAGAAGAACGCGAAAAGCTGACGCCCGCAAGCGGCGCTGAGGAAGCCGGACGGGCCGCCTGCGTGCGGTCCACCGGCTTCTTGCTGTGGGCCGCAGATCCTGAGCTGGAGTGCCGGATATGAGGCGGGTTGTCGTCACGGGCCTCGGCATGGTGTCGCCACTCGGCTGCGGCATCGAACCAACCTGGAAACGGATCCTCAACAGCGAGAGCGGCGCCAGGAAAATCGACACCTTTGACGTCTCCGACCTGACCAGCCGCATCGCCTGCCTGGTTCCGCGCGGCGACGGCAGCGAGGGCACGTTCAATCCCGATCAGTGGATGGAGCCGAAGGACCAGCGCAAGGTCGACGATTTCATTATCTTTGCGATGTGCGCGGCGCGTCAGGCGCTCGATGATGCCGACTGGCATCCCGCCACCGAAGAGCAACGTTGCGCCACCGGGACGATGATCGGCTCCGGGATCGGCGGCCTTTCCGGCATCGCCGATACCGCGCTGCTGCTCAAGGAGCGCGGACCGCGCAAGGTATCGCCGTTCTTCATTCCCGGCCGGCTGATCAACCTGGCTTCCGGTTACGTGTCGATCGAGCACGGCCTCAAGGGTCCCAACCATGCCGTGGTGACCGCCTGCTCGACCGGCGCGCATGCGATTGGCGATGCCAGCCGGCTGATCGGGCTTGGCGACGCCGATGTCATGGTCGCGGGCGGCACCGAATCGCCGATCTGCCGGCTGGCGATGGCCGGATTCTGCGCGGCCCGTGCGCTATCGACCGCCTTCAACGATATGCCGGAAAGGGCGTCGCGCCCCTACGACAGGGATCGCGACGGCTTCGTCATGGGCGAGGGCGCCGGCATCGTGGTGCTGGAAGAATACGAGCATGCGAGGAAGCGCGGCGCGAGGATGTATGCGGAGGTGGTGGGCTACGGCCTGTCCGGCGACGCCTATCACATCACTTCGCCGTCGCCGGATGGCGACGGCGGCTTCCGCAGCATGAGTGCCGCCATGAAGCGGGCGGGGATCTCGGCGTCGGATATCGACTATATCAACGCGCATGGAACCTCGACCCAGGTCGGCGACGAGATCGAACTTGGCGCCGTGGAGCGGCTGCTCGGCAATGCCGCCTCGAAGGTATCGATGTCGTCGACCAAATCGTCGACCGGACATCTGCTGGGTGCCGCCGGTGCGATCGAGGCGATCTTCAGCATTCTGGCGATTCGCGACAATGTGGCACCGCCGACCATCAACCTCGACAATCCGTCGGTGGAAACGGCGATCGATCTCGTGCCGCGCGCGCCGCGCAAACGCGAAATCAATGTCGCGTTGTCGAATTCGTTCGGTTTCGGGGGCACCAACGCATCCGTGATCGTGCAGCGCGTCGCCAACTGAGCGTCATCCGCAGAAGAGTCCACCGTTTCGCCGCATTCGGTGATAATTGCTGGTTTAGGGCGTAGACTACCGGCCGCTACGGAATTCCGCGAGGCCAGGATTAACCGGCAGGATTCAGGTTGCATCGATGAGTGAGAGGCCGCCCATTTCGCCCCGGAGTCCGCGCGCCGCGCTGGAGCCCGAGCAGGTTCCGCCGCCGCCGAGAAGGTCCGAGCGCGCCCGCAATCCCTTCGTCGTGGTCGGCAATGCCGTGATTACCATCGTGCTGGTGCTGATGATCGGCGCCGGCGCCGCCTACTTCTACGGCAAGCAGAAGCTCGAAGCTCCCGGGCCGCTGCAGGAGGACAAGGTCGTCATCATTCCCTCCCGTGCGGGAATGACCGATATCGCCGATATCCTGCAGAAGGAAGGCGTGATCGACAACAATCGCTGGGCGTTCATCGGCAGCGTGTTTGCGCTCAAGGCGCGCTCCGAACTCAAGCCGGGCGAATATGCGTTTCAGAAGAACGCCAGCCTGCGCGACGTCATCGGCACCATGGTCGATGGCAAGGTGGTGCAGCACGCCGTGACGATTCCGGAAGGACTGACTTCCGAACAGATCGTGGCCCGGCTTTCCGACAACGATATCTTTTCGGGCACGGTCCGCGAAGTGCCGCGCGAAGGCACCTTGCTGCCGGAAACCTACAAGTTTCCGCGCGGCACCACGCGCGAGCAGGTGATCGCCCGCATGCAGCAGACCCAGAAGCGCGTGCTCGCGGAAATCTGGGAGCGCCGCAATCCGGATATTCCGGTCAAGTCGCCGGAGCAGCTGGTGACGCTGGCCTCGATCGTCGAGAAGGAAACCGGCAAAGCCGATGAACGCAGCCGCGTTGCCGCGGTGTTCGTCAATCGGCTGCGGCAGAAGATCAAGCTGCAATCCGATCCAACCATCATCTATGGGCTGGTCGGCGGCAAGGGGACGCTGGGACGGCCGATCAAGCGCAGCGAAATCACGCAGCCCTCGCCCTACAATACCTACGTGATCGACGGGCTGCCGCCGGGGCCGATCGCCAATCCGGGACGCGCCTCGCTGGAAGCTGCCGCCAACCCGGCCCGCACCCGCGACCTGTTCTTCGTCGCCGACGGCAGCGGCGGCCACGTCTTTACCGAAACCTACGACCAGCACCAGAAGAACGTCGCCAAACTGCGCGCGATGGAAAAGCAGATTCAGAATGACACCGTCGAGCCGGCGGACGATCCGCCACCGCCGCCCGCGGCGGCAGCCGCGCCCGCCGACGCCAGTCCCACGGCGACCACCACGACGCCGGCAAAGCCGGCCGCACCCAAAAAGCGGGTCCGGGGCGCCGCGGGCCGGCAGGGCGCCGCGCAATCGGAGCCGGCGCCGCCGCCGGTTCAGCGCTGACGGCCCGGCAGCCGCGAGCCGCAACCGAATTCCACTTTGCGTGAAAACGCTCTAAAGTCGCGGCCTGCGACGGCGAATCCTTCAACCCTGCCACCGGGAGCATCACACGCGATGGCGCTATCGAGCATGACCGGCTTTGCCCGAAGCCACGGCGCCAGCGGACCCTATGCGTTCGAATGGGAATTGAAGTCGGTCAACGCCAAGGGCTTTGACCTGCGCATGCGGCTGCCGCCCGGATGGGACGACCTTGAAGCCTTGGCCAAAAAACAGGCCGGTGAATTGCTGGCGCGGGGCACCGTCTACGCCAATTTGAACATCAAGCGCACCGGCGCGGTCGCCACGGTCCGCGTCAATGAAGACGTGCTGGCCTCGGTTGTCAGGGTAGCCGGCGAACTTGCGGGCAGGATCGACGCGGTGGCGCCGAGCATCGATGGATTGCTCGCGATCAGGGGCGTCATCGAACTGGTCGAGCCGGAGAGCAACGAGGCCGAAGACAAGGCCGCCAAGGCCGCCGCCGCGGCAGCGTTCGAGCAGGCACTCGCCGACCTGGTCGAGATGCGCCGCCGCGAGGGCACCACGCTCGGGCAAATCCTGTCGCAACGCATGGACGAGATCGAGCGCCTGGCAAAGAAGGCCGAGGCCGCCCCCGGCCGCAAACCGGATGCGATCAAGGCGCGGCTCGCCGAGCAGATCGCGGCCCTGCTCGAAGCCTCCGATCGGTTCGATCCCGACCGGCTCAGCCAGGAAGCGATCCTGATCGCCGCCAAGGCCGACATTCGCGAAGAACTCGATCGCATCGCCTCGCATATCTCGCAGGCCCGCGAAATGATCGGCAAGGGCGGCCCGGTCGGACGGCGGCTCGATTTCCTGGCGCAGGAATTCAACCGCGAGGTCAATACCTGCTGTTCCAAGGCCAACGACCTCGAATTGACCAATACCGGCCTTGAAATGAAGAACGTGGTCGAGCAATTCCGCGAGCAGGTACAGAATCTGGAGTGACGCATGAGCGCCGGCCACGGCTTCGACGGAGTTGAGCGGCGCGGACTGATGTTCGTGCTGTCGTCACCGTCCGGCGCGGGAAAGACCACGCTGTCGCGGCTTCTGATCGACCGGGTGCGCGGCCTGACGATGTCGGTGTCCGCAACCACCCGGCCGATGCGGCCCGGCGAAGTCGACGGCCGCGACTACTGGTTTGTCGACCAATCCAGGTTCGAATCGATGGTGCGACAGGACGAACTGCTGGAATGGGCCAATGTGTTCGACCATCGCTACGGCACGCCGCGCGCGCCGGTCGAAGCCGCACTCTCGGCCGGACGGGATATGCTGTTCGATATCGATTGGCAGGGTACCCAGCAATTGCGGGAGAAGGCGGGCGAGGATGTCGTCAGTGTTTTCATCCTGCCGCCGTCCGCGGCCGACCTGGAACAGCGCCTGCACTCGCGCGCGCAGGATTCCGACGAGGTGATCCGCGGACGGATGAGCCGCGCCAGCCATGAGATGAGCCATTGGGCGGAATACGACTACATCGTCATCAATCACGATATCGATGCAGCCTTTGCCGAGGTGCAGTCGATCCTCAGGGCGGAGCGGCTGAAGCGCAAACGCCGTACCGGATTGACGACGTTCGTGCGACAGTTGCAGCGGCAGTTGGACCCATAGCCGGGCCGTTACCTTGCGGCGCTTCTGGCCAGCCTTTCCAGCATATCCGCGATCCGGTCGTCCTGGCGGTGCGCCGCCGCATGGTCCGCCATCTGCAATTCGCGCGGCAGGGTGAAGCCCGGTCTCCGCGGCATCTGGGCAGCCGTGCCGGGAAACGCCGGAGATGACGTCGGTTCGGTCCTGATCGCATCCCATATCGCGTCGTGATCGACCCCGATCTCGCTTCCGCTGCGGCGGCGCCGGCCGCCGAACCTGACGATTGCACTTCCGATCAGGCCAGCCAGCAACAATGCGCCAATCATGACAACCGACAGCATCGGAATCGAGCCAGCGCGGCCCTGTGATTTTTCAATGGGTGCGTCCGCGGCAGCGAGCACAACGGGAGGTGGCGGCGCCGCCTCCGGCGGGGTTGGTTGCACGTCGGAATCATCGGTGTCGGCCGCGGCCGGTGCCGGATCGGCTGACGGGTTCGCGCTTGATGGCTCGGGCCAGCGCGAGGCGATCACCGCTGGCTGCGCGCCGGCAGCCGGTGCAGTGACCGGCCGGTTGATCGTCGGGCTGATTGAATTCAGGCCAGTTGCCGACGGCGGCGGCGCGGTGGCGGCGCTGCTGTCTGCCGCATCGCGAGCTGGCGTGACAGGCAGTTCGGCGCGGGCGTTCGCGACCGAACCCCGGATCGCCGGCTCGGCCTTCGGCGCGATCGGCTTGGCGGAAGGCGCTGCACTCGACGGAGCGCTCTGCGAGACTTTTTCGCCCTCCCCGCGGAGATACCAGCAATGGCGTTTGGTGCCACGCTCGATGCGATAGTACCAATGGCTGCCTTCGGGCGTTTGCTCCTTGGGTGCGGAAAGGCAGTCATCAGCCGCAGCCGTTGCGCTGTGCGATGCTGTGGTGAGGGGAATGCCGGCGAGAACGCCGGCGAATACGGCTGACACGAATTTCGCGGTTCGGTTTGGCATGTGCTTCTCCGGCGATGATACTGAACGCTTCGCGCGGCAAATCTCCGCAAAGACTAGGGTCGCAATGTGCCGTAATTCCGGACGGCAAGGGGTTTAATTCGGACCTGCGAATGCGGCGAAAATCCGGGCGGGGAACCCGCTATTGCGTCGACACGGTCCGGCGACCGAGACAGCCGTCGGATCGGCTGCAGCTGCCGGCCCCAATGTGGCCTGAAAGTTGTCCTGGCGTGGCGACCGCTGCGACCCCTCAGACTGCGACCAGCCAGCATGACAGCGCCTGCGCGCCGCTGGAAGCGCGGACCCCCGTGTCGGCGTCACTGGCTCGCGAGCACGTCGCTGAACAGCACGTAACGCTCGCCGTTGAAGCGGACCAGCCGCATCTGCTGGATCGGGCGGAGGTCGGTCGGGCTGGTCCTGAGGTGAATCCCCGGCAGCAGCAGCAGCGGCGGCTGCATATCGAGATGGGATGCCTGTTTCATGACATTCTCGCGGGTCAGGTTGTCGCCGCACTGCTTGAGCAGCTGAATCACCACGAAGCCGACGTTGTACCCATAGGGGGCGTAATAGTCGCTCTTGTCGACGTGGGGGTTGTACTTGTCCATCCACACGTTCCAGGCCTTCATGGCCGGATCGTCCTTCCACTGCGGATCGGCCGGATCCTTCTGATAGGCTGCGGAAATGATGCCCTTGGCGGCTTCAAAACCGGCCGGCCGGATCGCGCCCGCAATCGAGGAGCCGACGCTGACCACGATTTCCTGTGGGTGCCAGTCGATGTCATAGGCCTTGCGGATCGCCTGGGCGGAGAATTTGGGAATCGTGACAATCAGGAGGACGTCCGCTCCCGAAGCCTTCAGCGTAACCACCTGGGAATCGATCGTCGGATCCGTCGTGTTGTAGGTCTGCGACGATACGATCATCGCCGCCGCCCTGGCGCCGAGACCCTTCTTGAATCCCATCAGGTAGTCGCGACCGAGATCGTCGTTCTGCGACAGGATTCCGATCCTGGCGTCGGGTTTGGTCGACAGGATATATTTGGCGTAAATCGCGCCTTCCGACGCATAATGCGGCGTCCAGCTCATGGTCCACGGATTGTTCACGGGGTCGTTGAACACCGTCGCGCCGGAGCCGACGAACAGATGCGGCACCTTTTTCTGGTTGACGTATTTCAAGACCGAGATGTTGGGGGCCGTACCGATCGGATTGACGAGAAACAGCACCTCGTCGCTTTCGATCAGCCGTCGAATCTGCTCTACCGTCTTGGGTGGGCTGTAGGCGTCGTCAAGACTGATGAAATTGATCTTGCGCCCGTTCACGCCGCCCTGATCGTTGATCATCTTGAAGTAGGCGGCCTCGGAAACCGCGCCCGCCGAATAGGCGGATGCGGGGCCGCTATAGGGCGCGGTATTCCCGATCCTGATTTCGGTGTCGCTGGCGCCGGGGCTGTATTGTTTCTGCGCCTGCGCGGACGTTGCCATCAGGCCCAGCGCAAGCGTCGCCAGGGCACCCAGCGTCGAAAGTCTCCTGCAGCTCATCACGATCCTCCCTGTTCAAGCGAGGCTTACAGGGCACTCTGCCTCTTTTGGCGAGGCTTACAAGATGCTCTACCTCAGTTCTTCAGTACGATGCGGCCGACGACTTTTCCAGCCCGCAGCGCGTCGATCCATTTCTGCACGTCGGCCATCGGCTCCTCTCGCATCGGCGTCGACCTGATCCTGCCGGAGCGCGCGAGCGCCATCAATTCCTGCGCCTCGGCCAGCGTGCCGACCATGAAACCTTCGATGGTCATGCGCTTGTAGATCCATTGTACCATCGGCAGGCTGAAATTACCGCCCATCAGGCCGGAAACCACGATCTTGCCGCCGCGCGCAATCACGGCAACGGCGAAGCCCATCGATTTCTCATTGCCGGCAAAATCGACGATCTCGTCGAAGCCGCCTTCGGTCTCCTTGATGATGCGTTTGACAATGTCCGGCTCGGAGGGATCGTAGGCAATCGCGGCGCCGTTTTTCAGAGCGCTCTCGCGTGCCGCGGGGTTCAGATCCGCCACCGAGATTTTTTGCTTGAACATGGTCTGCGCGAAGGCGAGCCCCATCATGCCGACGCCACCAAGGCCGATCAGCAGCAGGTTACGCTGCCGCGGCCGCTCGACCAGCCGCTTCAAGGCGCCATAGGCGGTGACCCCTGAGCACATCAGGGTCGCCGCCTGGTTGACCGGCAGCGGATCGTAATCCAGCAGATATTTGGCGTCCGGCACCAGCACATGGCTGGCGAAACCGCCGTCGATGGCAACGCCGAGAAAACGCTGCTTGACGCACAGATTCTCGTCGCCGTTGAGGCAGTCGCGGCACTGGCCGCAGCCGATCCAGGGAAATACCGCCTTGCGGGCGCCGATCAGATCCTTCGAGACCTCCGGTCCGACTTCCTCGACGGTCCCGGCGATCTCATGTCCCAGCGTGAAGGGCAGCGTCATGCCGCGCGTGGTGTCGAGTTTCTTGCCGCTGCCGAGGTCGGCGTAGCCGTCCTGGATATGCAGGTCGGAGTGACACAGGCCGCAGCGTTCGATCCGCACCAGCACCTCGCGGCCTTGCGGTTTCGGCGTCTCAACGATGGTTTCGCACAACGGCGCATCGAATTTGACCAACGATTGGCGTCGCATCTGCGCCATGATGTACTCTCTCCCTAAACGGCGTTGCAACTTCCGTTGCGTATATCCGTCAATTCCCGAGCCATGGCAACAAAACCGTTGACCGGAACGGTTTCGGCACGCCGCGTCAGGTCGATATCGGCGGCCGCGCCCAGCCGGGCCGGCTCGACCGGCAACGATCGCAGGCTTTGCCGCAGCATCTTGCGCCGCTGGCCGAACGCCGCTGCCGCTACCATCTCCAGGGCCTTGCGATCGCACGGCTCCGGCCGGCTGCGGGGCACCAGCCGCACCACCGAGGAGGTGACTTTGGGCTGCGGCACGAATGCCGCCGGCGAGATGTCGAACAGGATCCTGGTCTCGGCGCGCCAGTTCGCGAGCACCGCCAGCCGGCCATACGCTTCGTCATTCTCGTGGGCGACAATGCGCTCGGCCACCTCGCGCTGGAACATCAGCACCATCATGTCGTACCAGGGCGGCCATGGCTCGATCGACAGCCAGTCGACCAGCAGCGCGGTCGCGATGTTATAGGGCAGGTTGGCGACAATCTTGGCGCGGTCACCGCCGAGCAGCGGCCGCGGATCGAATTGCTGGGCGTCGGCACAGATGATCTCCAGCCGGCCCGGATAGCGTCGTGAAATGTCCTCGAGCGCGGCCAAAGCGCGCTGGTCACGCTCCACTGCAATGACCCGACGCGCGCCCAACGCCAGCAACGCCCGCGTCAGGCCACCGGGGCCCGGCCCGATCTCGATGACGACGGCGTCTTCGAGCGGACCCGCAGCGCGGGCAATCCGCGCGGTAAGATTGAGGTCGAGCAGAAAGTTCTGTCCAAGCGACTTGCGCGCCGACAAGGCGTGCTGGCGGATAACCTCGCGAAGCGGCGGTAGATCGTCGATCGCGCTCATGCCGACGCTGTCGCCGCCATGCGGGCGGCGAGCCGCAAAGCCGCGATCAGGCTTGCCGGATTGGCGCGGCCGGTCCCGGCAATGTCGAAGGCGGTGCCGTGGTCGGGAGAGGTCCGAACAAACGGCAATCCAAGGGTGACGTTGACCGCATCGTCGAAGGCAATGGTCTTGATCGGGATCAGCGCCTGATCGTGATACATGCAGATAGCGCAGTCGTAGGTGTTGCGGGCTGCATTGTGGAACATGGTGTCCGCCGGTAACGGGCCCCTGATCTCGACGCCGTCGCGGCGCAGGATCTCGGCGGCGGGGGCTATGATCCGCTGCTCCTCGGTGCCGAGCCCGCCATCCTCCCCGGCGTGGGGATTGAGGCCGGACAAAGCGAGGCGCGGCCTGGCGAGCCCGAAGCGGTCTTTCATGGCCGCAGCCACGATCCGGACGGTCGTGACAATGAGCTCGCTCGAGAGCTGCGCGATGGCATCCCGCAGCGGAAGATGGATGGTTACCGGCACCACGGCGAGGGCAGGGGACCACAGCATCATCACCGGCTGTGGCGCGCGGCCGCCGGCCGCTGCGAGCTCGGCAAGAAACTCGGTGTGGCCAGGATGGCGGAATCCGGCGCGGTAGAGCACGCTTTTGGCAATCGGATTGGTGACGACCGCGGCGGCTTTTCCGGCAACCACGTCGCCGACCGCCTGACGAATGGACGCGATGGCTGCCTCGGCGCTGCTGCCGTCCGGCTGGCCGGGCCGCGCCGTGGCGGCGTAACCGGTTGCCGCCACCGGCAAGACATCAGCGAACGCACGTTGCGCATCCTCGGCGCCAATTTCGGCGAGTTCGACCTTCAGTCCAAGCGTTCGCGCCCGTTGCTCGAGCATGCCGCGGTCTGCGCGCAGGTAGAATGCCGGAAGCTTCAGCTCGTGGCGCCGCAGCCACGCCATGATGGCGATATCGGGTCCGATACCGGCCGGTTCGCCCGATGTCAGCGCGAGGGGCTTTGCCATCATCAACGATGTCGCATCAGCGATATTCGATCATCGCGGCCTTGCGGACCTGTGCCAGATACGCCTTCGACTTCGCTTCAAATTTTTCGGCGAACATCTTGTCGCGGATTTCCTTCTTCTTCGGCGTGTCGACGGTGGTTTGCTTCCTGCCGCAGAGCGCGACCATCTCGACGCCCTGCTTGGTCACCTCCGGGGCGGTCAAATGACCGATCGGGGTCTTGTCGAGGACTTCACGAAGAACGGCCGGTAGGTCGGCCGAGGTTTTAATCACGGTGTCGCGGATCGCGGCATTCGGCATCGACTTGAAGAAGGCGTTGGCCTCGTCGCAGGACTGAATCCGGCCGCGCAGGGCTTCGGCTTCCTTCTGCTTGGCTTCGAAGATGGCGGGCGTGGACCCCCGCGGAACGATCAGGACGATCGGCTGCATCTTGTACTCGTAGCTTTCGGTCTCGAGCTTCGCATCCTTGTCGTCGCCCTTGACCTCGACTGCGGCGGCGGCGGCGACTTCCTTTTCTCCAACCTGCAGGCTCTCCTTGTAGCGCCCCCGAACCAGGCTGGTCCAGACCATCTCGGACTTGATGCGTTCCTTCAGGGTTTCTGGCCGGATACCTTGTTTCTCAAGGGTTTGCGAGAGTTGATCAGGCGTCATGCGCATCCGCGTACTCATTTGGGCGAACGAGGCGTCGACATCGGATGCGGTTGGATCGACGCCGAATTGCTTGGCTTCCCTGATTTTGACTTTCTGATCGATCAACTCCTCGATCACCTCGTTGCGGGTCAGTTTTTTGTGGCTCGACAGGAAGTCCAGCTTGCTGCGCTGCTCGATGTCGTAATTGGTGATGGGTTCGCCGTTGACCATGACGGCGACGCTTTGCGCCTGGCATGGCGCTCCGGTCAGCATCAGGATGAAGGCCGCAACACAAGCCGGCATGAGACGTGGAAGGCGCTGAAGCAAAGGTGTTGTCGTGATCATTGTCGTTGTGTCAACCAATTCGATTGAGATTTGGCGCGCCGACGGCGTGCCGAGCCGATTCTACTGGATGGCCCCGCCACCCGCCGTGGTGGCAGACTGGGCAATGGTCCGCAGGCCGATCTGCAACATGAACGCGTGGCTCAACACCGGCGGCAAGGTTCCGGCGGCGTAAGAATACGACGTGACATAGTTGGCCGCCAGCACGAAGCAGTCGTCCACATAGCCGGCGCCGATCACATATTGGTTGATCTGGTTCGCGACAAGATCCCAGCGGGCGGCACCGGTTACCACCCAGTTTGCCGCTACCTTGACCGATCCGCTGCCGAGAATGCCTTCGCGGCGTGTAAGGTATCCGATGTCCGGCTGCGCGGCATAGTCGCCATAGAGCAGGCTGACCGACCAGCGGTCGAAGTTGGCGCGGCCTTCGGCCTCGAAGCGGTTGATGTCTCCGGTGGCCTGGTCAAGGCGGGCGCGGGTGCTGAACGTATAGGTCCGGTTCGGCGAGTAGCTGAGGCTGCCGACATAATCCGACACCGACTTGTCCAGGCCGGAATCGAGTGCGGTATTGGTGGCGTCGGCGACCGCGAAGGAATTCAGGCCGAACAACTGGTAGGATTGTCCGAACACCGCCGTGACGGTGCCGCCATGGTCGAACTGCGTGGTGGCCTGCACGCCGGCATTGGCGCGGCCGCCGCCTTCGACGCGGTCGTAGCCGGAAAATTTGTCGACACTGAACAGATTGGTGGTGTCGAAATTGAAGCTCTGCGCGTCTTCGTTGGGAAGCTGGCCGGCATTGGGTTCATTGGGACGGATGATGACCTGCGCAATCGGCTCGATCGTCGTGGTTCCCCAGGGCTGGACGTTGATGAAGGGATAGCGATATTCGAGGCCGACCGTCGGCATCACGCGCAGCGCCTGGCTTTCGCCGGTCGGCAGGAAGTTCGACACGCCGGGCTGGTTGGTCACCGAGGTGTCGATCGCGTCGGCGCGGAGACTTGCAAACGGGGTCCAGATCTCGCCCGCGGAATCGGTGAACGACCGCCGCCAACTCACTTCGCCCGTCAGCCGCGTATAGGTGCCGGGCATGCCCCTGAGCAGGCAGTTCGCCGGAGTGATATTCTTGGCCGGATCGGCCGAAGTCGGCAGGCAGTTGCCGTTGGCCAGCGCGGTCGCATTGGTCGCGTCGAAGGCCGCGGTTTCGCGCGTCAGGCTGGTGAAGTTCGTCTTGTAACTGAATTCGCCGCCCAACACCGAGTGGTTGATCACGTTCGAATAGTCGATCACCGGCGCCACCACGGGCACCTGGTTCTGCAGGCCCGAAAAGCTCAGATAGTAGATCGTGCGCGCGTCGAAGTAGCTGCGATTGCCGACGCCCGTCAGATAGAGCTGGGAGGTGGCTTCAGTCGGCAAGTTCAGGAACGAACCCAGCGGATCCTTGTACTGGGCGAGCCGATAGTCGGACATGAAGTAGTAGTCGGACAGCAGAACCCCGTCCCAGCCCCATACCCATTTGTCGTTGAGCGCGAACTGGCCCTTGGATTCGATGCCGCCACGGAACTGGCGGTCGCCGGGCTGGCCGGCAAAGGCTCCCGGGTCGGTCTGGTCGATGCCATAGGCACGGATCTGGTAGGATCCGTCTGCCAGCCGTTGCCGGAATTCGGCCTGCAACAGCACACCCTGCTTCGATGTAAAGCGCGGGCTGAAGGTCGCGTCGTAGTCGGGCGCGATGGCCCAGTAGAACGGAACTTCGACGCCGTAGCCAAAGGCCGTGTACGAGGTGAAGCCCGGCATCAGGAAGCCGGTCTTGCGCTTCACCGTCGGATCGGGGGTGGAGAAATACGGCATATAGGCCATCGGAACGCCGAAGAACTCCAGTTGGGCGTTCTCGAAGTACAGCATCTTCTCGGTCTGATCGTGAATGATGCGCGCGCCCTTGACCTGCCACAAAGGCGGCTTCTTCGGATCGTCCCTGCAGGGGGCGCAGGCGGTGTACACGCCGTTTTCGAACACCGTGTAATTGCCGCTGCTGCGATCGGCGCGCGTCGCCGCCATTCGGGTCTGGTCGGCGGTGTCGACGCGCAGCGAGTCGACGAAGCCGTCCCGGTAATCGTCGCTCAGGTCCATGACATCGGCGTAGGTGATCTTGCCGTCCGCATCGGTCATGCGGATATTGCCTTCGGCATGCAGCCGCTTGGTCTTCTGATCGTAGATGACCTTGTCGGCCTCGACACTGGTGCCGTTGTAAAACATCTGCACGTTGCCGACCGCCGACACCCGCGAGTTGTTGTAGTCGTAATCGACCTCGACCGCCTGGACCAGCATCTGTCCGTCGTTGGCGACGCGCGGCGGTTTCGGTCGGTGCGGGACCGGATTGTAGGTGAAGCTCTGCGCCGCGGCCGGGGTGGTCAGGGCGACGCCGAGCACGCCGGCCAGCAACCCGACCATGAGGGCGAGGACAGTTCCGCGAACTGTGGCCAAGCGCGCGCGATGGCGGCGCACGGCAGTGCGCCGCCCGGGTGCAGGCGACCGTCTCTGGAGGGCGGCGACAGCGGCCACTACCCGTCCTCCTGGTATAGCAAGGCCAAAAAGCCGGTGAGGCCGCCCACGCACACGGGCAGCCACGCCGCAGCGATCGGATGCATCAACTCGGCCTTGCTCAAATCCTCGGTGACTTTCGACAAAACATAGAGCAGAAAGCCCGCACCCACGCCACTCAAAACCATTTTTTGCACGCCGCCGAAGCGGAAGAAGCGCAGGCTGACGGAAGCTGCCAGCATCACCATCGCTGCCAGCAGAAAAGGTTGTGCGACCAGCTTATGGTACTGCAACCGATAGCCGGCGGTCGCGAATCCGGAGCTCTCCGAAGACCGGATATAGTTCGGGAGTTGCCAAAAAGACACAGTCTCGGGCGTGGAGAAACTGTTGCGGACCTGGGCCGGTGTCAGGCTAGTCGGGAGATAGAAGGTGTCCTGGTCAACCGGCGGCGCGTCGAGCGAATATCGCCGCACCGATTTGAACTCCCATCGGCCTTCCTCAAGCGTTGCCTCGCGGGCTTCGATTCGTTCCTTGAACTGGTTGTCGGTGTCGAAGGTGAATACCGTGAGCCCGGTCAGCCGCACGCCCTGCTGCTCGCTGCGGGCGGCGTTGATGATGGCCTGGCCATCGCTGTTGGCGAGATTGATCCAGAAGCCGGAGGCGTCCTGGATACCGCCGCCGGGCGCGGAGCCGAACAGCTGCGCTTCCATCCTTTTTGAGGTTTCGCGCAGATCGGCCGACATCGGATTGTAGGCGGTGGTGGCGAGGATGCCGAGCACGATCGAGCTTGCCAGCGCCGGCGTGATGAACTGCCAGGCCGAAACCCCGGCGGCGCGCGCGACCACGAGTTCGAGGCGCCGCGACAGCGCGAGGTAGCAGATCATGGTGCCGATCAGCACGCAGAACGGCATCATCTTTTCGAGCAGTTGCGGCACGCGAAACAGCGATGTCTCCGCGACCATGACGGCGGATGCCGAGACCAGCCCCGATGTCTTCCGGACCATTTCGATGTAGTCGACCAGAACCAGAAGCACGAAGATGCTGGCAAATACGCCCAGTGCCGAGATCACGAAGCGGCTGGCAAAATATCGCCCCAGCGTGTTGGTCATCATGCTCATGCGGTGACCGGACGTCCGAAAAGCCGAAGCAGGCGCGCGTTAGATCGGTTGATCGCTTCCAGCAGCGCCGCCGGCGGTTCGACCACGGCGCCCGCCAGGATGATCCAGAGCCCGGCGCCGATGGCCGCGGCCAGCATCAGATATTGCAGGACCGCGGCGAACGACGATTTGACCGTCACCACCGAGCAGGCGAATCCCGCCATCCGCAATCCGAACACGGCCAGGATGGAGCAGCCGATCGAAAAATTGCGGCTCTGGCGGGTGGTGCGCGGTGCTCCGAGGAAGGCAAAGGTGAGGGCCGCGAATGCGAAGGGATAGATCGGCGCCATGAAGCGGTCATGCAGCTCGGCGCGGAACTGGCCGGCGAGCTGGGTGTAGATCGGATCGTCGGCCGCCGGCCAGAGCAATTCCCACAGATAACGTTCGCGAATGCCGAGCGCAACGTCATGGCCCTGATTCGAGAATTTGGACATATCGAACGCATAGCGGCCGAACGCGACCAGCGCAGGATCGCGCTTGCCGGCTTCGAAGCGCTGCAGATTTCCGTCCTCGAGAATCAGAAACGAGCCGGCCTCGTTCTTCAGCACCGTGCCATGGTCGGCGATGATGCTGACGCGTTCCTTCGGGTCGCGGCGGTCGTCGACAAAGATGCCGACGAGCAGTCCACCGGGGCGCCGCTCCCGGATGCGGATGGTGAGGTTCTGGTCGAGCTGCGCGAAGCGGCCGGGCTGCAGAATGTTGGTGAGCACGTCGGCCGTGATGTCGGCGTCCCATTGCTTGATCCGGCGCATGCCGTCGGGGGCGAGATAGGCGGCGATAAAGGCGACCATGACCGCCACGACGCAGGTGGCGTACACGAACGGACGGAACAGCCGGAACGGCGAAAAGCCGGCAGCGTTCATCACGATGATTTCGGAATCGGTGGCAAGCTTGTTGAGGGTGTGTGAAATCGCGATCATCAGCGCGATCGGCGCGATGATCAGAACCAGCGCCGGAATCACCAGACTGGTGATGCCGAGAAAGGTCAGGATGGTCTGACCCTGGCTCGTCATCAGATCGATGCCGCGCAACGCCTGCGTTATCCAGATCACCCCGGTGAGGCTGACCAGAACAACCGCAAACGACGCCAGCGTCGTGCGAAAAATGTACTTGTCGATAGACCCCATCGTTATCGCACGATCCCACCTGGCGAACCGGAACCGCGGCGACGACCGATCCTGAACCCAGGATCCCCTTCGGTCGCGCCGCGCTCGCTCCGGCCGGCTCACACCCCTCACTACCATCCCTTTGATCCGCCAACAAAATGGCTGCGCCATGGCACCCTCTGGATATGGTTAATAAATGCCCCATGTGGCCCGCCGGTCACGGCCGGCGCTTGGCAGCACGGCGGTTGGCAGGCCATAGTGCGCCGAACCCTGTTCTCGACGGACGTTTCACACCTGGCGAGACGACTGGCCGGCTTTCCGATTCGGCTACAGCCCTGATTTCTGGAGGATTTGCTCATGTCCGACGCCGTCAAGGTCGGCTTCGTTGCGTTTTCCGCCGTTCCGCGCGGCGTGCTGGTGGTATTTTGCGACGACGCGCTGAAATTCGGGGCCGCGACCCGCAAGGCGCTGGGCACGGCAGTGGCGATGGTGGGACGCGCGGCGGCAGCCCACCAGTTCAAGGGCAAAAGCGGGGCGACGCTCGATATTCTGGCACCGGACGGAATCAAGGTTCAGCGCTTGATCGTGGTCGGAACCGGCAAGCTTTCCGAACTCAAGGAAAAGGACTTCCTCAAATTCGGCGGCGCGATCGCCGGCAAACTCAATGCCGGCAGCGAAGCGGCGACCATTGTCGCGGAGCTGCCGACCGCAGCCATGCAGCCCGAGCAGGCCGCCGCGATCGCCGCCGGGGTGCGGCTGCGCGCCTACAAATTCGACCGCTACAAGACCAGGAAAAAGGACGGCGAGGAAGCAGCCTTGCGGGCCGACGTGTCGGTGGCGGTCGGCGATGTCGGCGCTGCGCGCAAGGCCTTCGCTCCCGATGCCGATATCGTCGATGGCGTCCTGATCGCGCGCGAACTGGTGAATGAGCCCCCGAACGTGCTCTACCCCGTCGAATTTGCCCGCCGCGCCAGTCGGTTGCGCCGGCTTGGCGTCAATGTCGAGGTGCTCGACGTCAAGGCCATGACAAAGCTCGGCATGGGCGCGCTGCTGGGTGTCGCCCAGGGCTCGACCCAACCCGGCCGCCTCGTGATCATGCGCTGGAACGGCGGCAAGCGCGGCGATCAGCCGGTGGCCTTTATCGGCAAGGGCGTTTGCTTCGACACCGGCGGCATCTCGATCAAATCCGCCGGCAGCATGGAGGACATGAAGGGCGACATGGGGGGCGCCGCCTGCGTGGTCGGACTGATGCATGCACTGGCCGCGCGCAAGGCGAAGGTCAATGTGGTCGGCGCGATCGGCCTGGTCGAGAACATGCCCGATGGCAACGCGCAGCGCCCGGGCGACATCGTCACCTCGATGTCGGGGCAGACCATCGAGATCATCAACACCGACGCGGAAGGCCGGCTCGTGCTGGCCGACGTGCTGTGGTACGTGGCGCGGAAGTTCAAGCCGAAATTCATGGTCGATCTGGCGACACTGACCGGCGCCATCATGGTTGCGCTCGGCACCGAATATGCCGGATTGTTTTCCAACAACGACGAACTGGCCGAACGGCTGATCACGGTCGGCACCGCGACCGGCGAGCGGGTCTGGCGCATGCCGCTCGGCCCGGAATACGACAAGCAGATCGATTCGCAGTTCGCGGACATGAAGAACACCGGCAACCGCCACGGCGGATCCATCACGGCGGCGCAATTCCTGCAGCGCTTCGTCGACAACACGCCATGGGCGCATCTCGATATTGCGGGGACGGCGATGGGGGCGCCGAAGACCGAGATCAATCACAGCTGGGGATCCGGCTTCGGCGTTCGCCTGCTGGACCGGCTGGTCAAGCAGTATTACGAAGCCAGGCGATGACCGAAGTGCTGTTCTATCACCTGCAGGACATGACGCTGGAGAATGTCCTGCCGCCATTGCTTGAAAAGTCGCTGGAGCGCGGCTGGCGCGTCGTCGTGCAATCCACGTCGGAAGAGCGCGCCGACGCGCTCGATGCGCATTTGTGGACCTATCGCGACGATTCGTTTTTGCCGCACGCCACATGGCGTGCCGGCGACGCGCAGGATCAGCCGATCGTGCTGGCGGTAGCCGAGGGCAATCCGAACCGGGCCAGTGTCCGGTTCCTGGTCGACAATGCTGTCTTGCCAGCGGATTGCGACGGCTACGAACGGCTGGTCCTGATCTTTAACGGCGACGACGCCGACGCGCTTGCGGCAGCGCGGGGGGCCTGGACCGATTGCAAGACGCGGGGGTTCGAGGTCACCTATTGGCAGGCCGACGAGCGCGGCCGGTGGCAACGGCGGCAATAGCGATTCGCCGCCGTTAATGATAGTCTGCATCTTCCACCGGCGGGTCCGGACATCGTCACGGTCACGCCGTAAAGTGGTGGTGGGACAGTTGTTTGCGCGGCAGCAACGGGACTTGGATTATCGTGCGGGACCACATTTCTCATCCGACAGCGCTGTTGGCGCTGCTGCTTTTGGCTCCGCTTGTCACGGGCTGCGGAGGTACGTCGGATCTTCTGTCGAAGGATGCCGACTGGTTCTCGCGCGCCGGCCGGTTGACGATCAACAATGTTTCGATTGAAACGCCGCCTCTGACGCCCAACAAGCCGGTTACCGCCGAGGATTTGGTCAGTGCCGATGGGCTTTGCCCGGGAATGGCGCCTGCGGGCGCGCCTGCCGATGCCAATGCGCTGACCGAGGGCGCGGCCGCCGCACCGCCGCCCACGCCAACCGGCACGGTGGCGCTAGGTCATACCGAATGCGACGTCGTGCGCGGCATCGGCGCGCCGGACAGCGTCAATCTGTCGAACAACGCGCGCGGCGACCGGGTCGCGGTGGTCAATTACTCGCGCGGGCCGCGCGCCGGAATCTACACCTTCAGGGCTGGTCGCCTGTCGTCGATCGAGGGTACACCCGAGGTCGCGAAACCGGCAAAGCCGGCAAGGTCCAAGCCGAAGAAGAAGCCCGCCGCGACGTGATGCCTGCGCGGCTTCCGGGTGTAACGTGAACCGGCTCAGCCGGCCGCTTCGTCATACTGCGAACTCGCCACCAGCCATTCTTCCTCCGCCCGCAGCAACGCGCTTGCCGCGCTGGCGCGCGCTTTGGTGAGTTGCGCCGCCTGTTTGGGATCGCGCTTGAACAGGTCCGGCAGTGCCAGCGCCGTATCGATCTTGGCGATGATGCCGTTGATGCGGTCGATTTCGGCCTCGGCGTTTGAAATCTTCTGCTTCAGCGGCACACGCTTCTCGGCCCTGTTGCGCGGCAGCTTGTCGCCGCGCTCGGCGCCGTTGCGTTCGCGCGCGCTGGCGCGCATGCCGCGCGTCGACAGCACCATGCGGCGATAGTCGTCAAGGTCGCCGTCGTAGGTCGTCACCGCGTGATTGGCCACCACCCACAATTGATCGGCGCAGGCCTCGATCAGATAGCGGTCGTGGGAAACCATGATAACCGCGCCAGGAAATTCGTTGATGGCCTCGGCCAGCGCGGCCCGGCTGTCGATGTCCAGATGGTTGGTCGGCTCGTCGAGAATGATCATGTTCGGACCGAAGAATGTCGCGAGCCCGAGCAGCAGCCGCGCCTTTTCGCCGCCCGACAGGCTCCGGACCAGGGTGTCGCCGGCCTTGCCCGAGAAACCGATCGCGCCGGTACGGCCGCGTACCTTGGTTTCGGGAGCCTCCGGCATCAGTTTGCGGACGTGATCGTAGGGCGAGCCGTCGAGATTGAGCTCGTCGACCTGGTGCTGCGCGAAATATCCGACCGACAGTTTTTCCGCACGCGTCACCCGACCGGAGAATGGCGGCAGCCTGTTGGCAAGCAGCTTGACCAGCGTCGATTTGCCGTTGCCGTTCGAGCCGAGCAGGGCGATACGGTCGTCGGTGTCGATCCGCAGCGTAACGCGGTTGAGCACGGGCTGTTTCGGATCATAGCCGACCGAAACGTCGTCGACCGCGATGATTGGCGGCGACAGCATCCTCTCCGGCACCGGAAACGAAATTTCGTGCACATCCTGCGTCACCAGCGCGGTAACGGGCTTCATCCGTTCCAGCATCTTGACGCGGGACTGGGCCTGACGGGCCTTCGAAGCCTTGGCCTTGAAGCGGTCGACAAAGGCCTGCAGGCGCTTGCGCTCGTCGGCCTGGCGTTTGGCATGCTTGGCATCGAGCATTTCGCGGCTGGCGCGCTGCTCTTCGAAGGACGAGTAGGAGCCCTTGTATAGCGAAAGCTTGCCGCGATCGAGATGCAGGATCTGGTCGACCGAGGTGTCGAGCAGGTCGCGATCATGGCTGATGACGATCACGGTACGCGGATAGTTGGCCAGATGGTCTTCGAGCCAGAGGGTGCCTTCGAGATCGAGATAGTTGGTGGGCTCGTCGAGCAGCAGCAGATCAGGGGCGGCAAACAGCGTGGCCGCGAGCGCGACGCGCATCCGCCAGCCGCCGGAAAATTCAGAGCAGGATTTCGCCTGGTCGGCGGTGGAAAAACCGAGGCCGCTGAGGATTGCGGCGGCGCGGGCCGGCGCGGAATGCGCCTCGATATCCACCAGCCGGGTTTGGATGTCGGCAATGCGGGACGGATCGTGCGCCGTGTCCGCTTCGCGCAGCAGCGCTTCACGTTCGAGATCGGCCTTCAGCACCACCTCGATCAGGCTTTCCGGACCGTCGGGGGCCTCCTGGGCGAGGCTGCCGACGCGCCAGCGTGGGGGCAGGGCGATGGTTCCGGTTTCGGTCGGCAATTCGCCGCGGATCGCCCGAAACAGCGTCGACTTGCCGACCCCGTTGCGGCCGACAAAGCCGACCCGGGCGCCCGGCACGATCTGGGCTGAGCCATGATCGATCAGAAGCCGCCCGGCGATCCGGACCGATATGTCGGTGATTGAAAGCATGCGGCCTTGTCACCGGAGCCGCCGCCAAACGCAACCGGTTTGTGGCCGAAATACTGCCCCCACCGTTCGGACCGAGCGAAAATCCGTCCGCCTAGTTCGGCGGGTCGCCGCCCTGGTCGCGTCGGCGCAATTCATCGAGCAGATACTGGAGACGGACCGAGGGACGCGAGGTCTCCGGCCGCAGTTCCTGTTGCAGCCGTTCGCCCACGGCGTCGCAGATCGATCGGCTCGTCCTGCGATCGATCTCCGCGCTCTCCTTGGCGGTGTGGCTGTTCATGACGGGTTCCGGTTGATTTGCAGTTCAAATTGGTTGCCACACCAAGTCCCCTGGGGCCCAAATTGTTTCCGCCTGCTGCGACGATTGCTTCCAGTTCCAGTAAATATCGAACCACAGACGGAGTTCGGTTCCATGCAATCCAGCAAAAAAGCCCCTGGCTGCGGCGGCGGGGGCTTTCGAGTTCGGAATCGGTGCGGATCAATAGCAGCGATTGACCAGGCGCCAGCGCGGGCCCCAGGGGGTCGGGACCAGCTGGCGCACATAGCAGCCGCCATAGCCATAATAGGCCGGACCGCCGACATAGAAGCGCGGACCCCAGCCAAAGCCGCGGTGCCAGCCACCATGCCATCCGCCGTGCCAGCCGGGGCCGAAGGCGGAAGCAGAGGTCGGTGCCAGCGCGGCCGCACCGAGCGCGGCTGCGGCAACTGCAACAAGCGAGAGTTTGCGTAACATGATCGTCTCCTCGGGTTTGGCGCCACCGGCGCCATCGATGAAGCTCCGAACGCATCCTGCGCATGTGACCGGGCGCGTTCGGTCGATTGAAGCCTATTGCGGAGAAGGTGAACGAACACGATGACTTCAGAAAAGGTTCATCTCGGTGAAATCGCGGTAACCTTGGGCGCTGCGGCGGTGCCGGAGGGCGAACTCGAGACGGTCCGCCGGTGGTGCCGGATCGCTTGCCGTCCCCCGATAGCGCCGATATAAGCCCCCGCAACTCCCACCAGCGTTGTTCAAGGACGAAATCATGGCGATCGAGCGCACCTTTTCGATTATCAAGCCGGACGCAACCGAGCGCAATCTGACCGGCGCGATCAATGCGTTGATCGAGAAGGCCGGACTTCGCATCGTTGCGCAGAAGCGCATTCGCATGACCCGCGAACAGGCCGAGACCTTCTACGCCGTGCACAACGCACGTCCGTTCTTTCGCGAGCTGGTGGACTTCATGATTTCCGCGCCGGTCGTCGTACAGGTGCTGGAGGGCGAAAACGCTGTGCTGCGGCATCGCGACGTGATGGGTGCGACCGACCCTTCCAAGGCGGCCGACGGCACGATTCGCAAATTGCATGCGAAGTCGATCGGTGAGAACTCGGTCCATGGCTCCGACGCTGCCGAGACCGCGGCCATCGAAATCGCCCAGTTTTTCTCCGGCAATGAAATTGTCGGTTGACGGACGCCGACGTCGGTGCCCGATTAGCTGGCGATAGCCGCGCGGGCACCCGCGCGGTCGAGGGGATGGGCTGTGAATTGGCTGCTGCAGGTCTTTGATCCCGCCAATGTCGGTGCGTTTTTCGCGCACTTCCAGACCGATCTGCAAACACCGGCGTTCTGGCTCGCGGTCGGCAAGATCATCTGGATCAACGTGCTGCTCTCCGGCGACAATGCGCTGGTGATCGCGATGGCCTGTCGCGGCCTCGCGCCAGGGCAACGGCTGTGGGGCATGGTGGTCGGCGCCGGCATCGCGGTGGTGCTTTTGATCGCATTCACCGGCATCGTCGCGACGCTGATGGTGCTGCCCTATCTGAAACTGGTCGGCGGCCTCGCACTGATTGTGATCGCGGCCAAGTTGCTGGTGCCCGACGAGGAGGGTGACGACGTCGCGGCCGGCACCAGCCTCTGGCACGCCATCCGCATTGTCGTGATCGCCGACATCATCATGAGCCTCGACAACGTCATCGCGGTCGCCGCTGCCGCCAATGGCGAGCTTTCGCTGCTGATTCTCGGACTGGCGATCAGCATCCCGATGATTATCGCCGGTGCGGCGCTCATCATGATGGTGCTCGACCGGCTGCCGATTCTGATCTGGTTCGGCGCGATACTGCTGGGGTGGATCGCGGGTGGCGTGATCGCGAGCGATCCGGCCGATCATCCGCTGCTGCAACGGCTTCTCGACGGCCGGATCGAGCTCAATTTCGACGCGACCTCGGCGCTGCTGCGCTGGTCGCCGCACTTTAGCCTGGACGGAGATATTCTTGAATATCTCTGCTCGTTGCTGGGAGCGCTCGCCGTCCTGGTGCTGGGTTCGATCTGGCGCGGACGCAGGTTGCGCCGGATCGATCGCCTAGCGGTCGCCGAGGTGTCGCAGCCCGTCGATCGGCTTTAAGCCGTGATTTGCCGGGTCTGCTGAGGCGTCGCTCGGCAGGCGGTTTAGCGCCTGACGATCGATCCGGAACGGCCGACCAGCCGTGCGAACTGCTTGAAACGGCTGCCGACGCGATCGGCGACGAGATCGACCATGCGGTGTTCGAACACCAGCGTCAGTTTGCGCCCCCGGCTGCGAAAATGGGTTGCCGGCAGCACCCCCGGCCGCGCCGCCGAGATCAGGTGGGCGACGCGCAAGGCGGCGCCGAGCAGCCGGGCGCGCTCGACCAAAGACGGCGGCATCAGCTCAAGAATGAAGGCGGGCGGCTCGTTTTCTTCGCTCAAGCCGGCATAGCGGTAGAAGACCGCGAGCGCGATAAAGGCCCGGCCTTGATGGCTGACGGCGCCGAAATTTCCATTCAGGATCAGATGCAGCGTCTGCTCGCCGCCGTGGTCGGGATGGACGCGCCAGCCGATGTCCGACAGCAGGCAGGCGGCGTGGCGCAGCCGCCGGTCCTCGTCGGTCTCCCGCAGCCTCACGATCCGGACCAGGCGGTCGGTCCAGCCGATCAGTTCCTCCGCATGCCGCTTGGATCGCGACAGCAGTTCATTGAGGCTTTGCGCGGCACAGATCAGGCCGTCTTTGCTGCGCTCGGCCTGCGGCAGCATTTCGTAAAGCAAGCCCTCGCGGACCCCGAAGGTCGAGAATACGATGGTCTTCGGCTGCGCGACACGGATGATGTATTCGAGCACCAGCGCCGCATAGGTCAGTAGCGGCCGGCGTGCATCGGCGACGACCTCGATGTCGGCGAGCATGTTTGCCGCTGCGAGACGGCGCAGGCGCTTGACGAAATCGAGCGCGTCCGCCGCCGGGATCGAATAGCCATGCATCACCCGCAACGGGTAGCCGCTCTGGATGATGTGGATTCGCGCCAGCGACCGCCAGGTTCCTCCGACGGCGTAAAAGCTGCGGCCGCGGCCGGCCTTGAGCTGGGTCACTGCGGAAATGTCATTCCTGACAATGCGCTCGGCGCGCTTCAGCGATTTGTGGGATGAATCTTGCAGCGCCAGACTTCCAAGCGGCAGCGTCACGCCGCTGTGCAGGCGGTTGCGGCGGACGTCGATCAGTTCCAGCGAACCGCCGCCGAGGTCGCCGACAATGCCGTCCGGCCTGTGCAGGCCGGACACCACGCCCAGCGCAGACAATTTCGCTTCCCGCGGCCCCGACAGGATTTCGATCTTGACGCCGCAGATGCGCTCGGCCTTGGCGATGAAGTCCGGACCGTTGGTGGCGTCGCGGCAGGCGGCGGTGGCGATGGCGTAGACGCGGCCGACCTTCATCACCCGGCACAGCGCGCGAAAGCGCCGCAGCGACGTCAGCGCCTTGGCGACCGCATCCGGCGCCAGCAGACCGGTGGTCTGAACCTCGCGCCCGAGTCCGCACAGCGTCTTCTCGTTGAACAGGGAAACGAGGCTCCGCGTCATCGATTCGTAGACGACCAGACGCACCGAGTTGGAACCGATATCGATGACCGCGACGCTGGAGGCGCGTTTGCGCGGCCGTCTCACCGTTGAAGTTCCCTATGAGGATTGCTGACGCTCAGTGCGGCGCGTGAGGCGGCGCGGTGAAGATTCTTTAAGCGACTTGCCACGGCCAGACAGACTCGGATTCGTCATGAAATAGTTGTGCAGATTGAAGGGCTCCTCGCCCTTCGCGGCCTTCATACGCGTTGACGATCCATCCGGCAACAACTGCCAGCTCTGTTCGGTATCCGTCATATTTGCGACCATGATCTGTTCGAGAACCTGCTGATGCACCGTGGGATTTTGCAGCGGACAGAGGATTTCCACGCGCCGGTCCAGATTGCGCGGCATCATGTCGGCGGACGAGATATACACAGCAGCTTTTGCGCTCGGCAGGCCCTGTCCCATGCCAAAGCAGTAGATTCGGCCGTGCTCGAGGAAACGGCCGATCACCGATTTGACGCGGATGTTCTCGGAAAGTCCGGGCAAGCCGGGTCGCAGGCAGCAAATGCCACGCACCACGAGCTCGATCGACACGCCGGCCTGCGAGGCTTCGTACAGCGCGTCGATGATATCGGGATCGACCAGTGAATTCATCTTCATCCAGATCGCCGCTGGCCTGCCGTGGCGGGCGTGGCTGGTTTCGCCATGGATGTGTTCGATGATGCGCTTGCGCAAGGTGAGGGGAGACACCGCCATCTTCTCGATGTCGCTCGGCTCGGCATAGCCGGTGATGTAGTTGAACACCCGCGCGGCGTCGCGTCCGATGATCGGATCGGAAGTGAAGTAGGAGAGGTCGGTGTAGATGCGCGCCGTCACCGGATGATAGTTTCCGGTGCCGGTGTGGACATAGGTGGTGAGGCTGCCGCCCTCGCGGCGCACGATCAGCGAGAGCTTGGCGTGGGTCTTGAGCTCGATGAATCCGTACACCACCTGCACGCCGGCGCGCTCGAGGTCGCGGGCCCAGCGGATGTTGGCTTCCTCGTCGAACCGCGCCTTGAGTTCGACCAGCGCGGTCACCGACTTGCCGGCCTCGGCCGCTTCCGCCAGCGCCCGCACGATCGGCGAGTTGTTCGAGGTGCGGTACAGCGTCTGCTTGATCGCGACCACGTCGGGGTCGCGGGCGCCCTGTTGCAGGAACTGGACGACGACGTCGAAGGATTCATAGGGGTGATGGACGATCAAATCCTTTTGCCGGATCGCCGCGAAGATATCGCCACCATGGTCGCGCACGCGTTCCGGATGGCGCGGCACATAGGGTACGAATTCGAGGTCGGGCCGGTCGAGCCGCGTCAGCTGCGACAGTTCGTTCATCGCCAGCACGCCATCGACCAGCAGAACCTCGTCGTCCGCGGTGGAGAGCGCGCGCTGCACAAAGGCGCGCAGTTCCTCCGGCATCTTGGCTTCGATTTCCAGGCGGATCACCGATCCGCGCCGCCGCCGCTTCAGCGCGGTCTCGAACAGGCGCACCAGATCTTCCGCTTCTTCCTCGATTTCGAGTTCGGAGTCCCGGATGATCCGAAAGGCGCCCTGACCCTTGACGGTATAGCCGGGGAACAGCCGGCCGATGAACAGACCGGTGGCCTGCTCCAGCGTGATCAGCCGGACCGAGCCGTCCCTGGCGGCCGGCAGGCGGATGAAGCGGTCGATCTTGCTGGGCATGCGAATGAGCGCGTTCATCGGTTTGCCGTCGGAGACGCGTGCCAGATGCAGCGCGACGGTGAATCCGAGGCTCGGGATGAACGGAAACGGATGCGCCGGATCGATCGCGAGCGGCGTCAGCAGCGGGAAAATGTTGTGAAGGAAATGATCCTCGATCCAGGCCCGCTCGGCTTTGGTGACGTCGCGACCGTCGATCAGAACGATGCCGACCTCCGCCAGGATTCCGCGCAGATCGCGCCAGATCGCCTGCTGATCGATGGCGAGCCGCGAAACCGTCTCGTTGATCAGGACAAGCTGCTCGGCGGGCGTCAGACCGTCGGGGCTGCGCTCGGCAATGCCCTCGCGGACCTGGGCCTTGATGCCGGCGACCCGGACCATGAAGAACTCGTCAAGGTTATTGGCAGAAATCGACAGAAACCTGACCCGCTCCAGCGCGGGGTGGCCGGGATTGACCGATTCCTCGAGCACCCGGCGGTTGAAATGCAGCCAGGACAGCTCGCGGTTGATGAAGCGCTCGGGGCTCGATCGCACCGACGAGCCGACCTCGACCTCCACATCTTTTTCTTTGATTACAATAGCTTGTGCGGATTCCATCAGGATTCGATCCAGCTCCGGGCGAACAGCAAGGCGATGACCAACCATGGCGCTCAAACCATGTGTTATCGCGATGACGTTTCAATGACATTGACGTTCCCGGAACAGCCGCCGTCAAGGTGCTAATCGGCCCCGGAATCAGCCGTTGCGCAACAATTCGGCCGCCAGCGCCCGGGTCACCGGCCGCCGCTGTCGCAGCGCCTCGCTGTCCAGCAATTCGACGGCCCGGCGCGCCGCCGCAAACGATCGTTCGATCCGGGTTACGAGATAGCTCACCACGCTTTCATCGACGGCGAGCTGACGGTCCGCGCAGAATTTGACGATCAGCGCCCGCAACAGCTGATCGTCGGGCGGCAGCAGCGATACCGTCGGCACGGCGCGCAGCCGCGACCGCAGGTCGCGCAGCTCGATTTCAAGCGCGGCCGGCGGCACCCGGGCGGTGATCAGGATGCAAGCCTCGTCCTCCCGCGCCAGATTCAACAAATGGAACAGCGCGCGTTCGTCGAAACCGGACGATTTCAGATCTTCCACCACCAGCGCCCCGGTCGACAGCGCCCCCGGCACCGCGGCCGCGGTCAGGGCGCGCGCGCTGGTCGAGCGGGCGCCGGCTTGCTCGGCCCAGATCGCGGCGAGGTGGCTCTTGCCGGACCCCTCCGGTCCGACCAGCAGCATGATCCGGTTCGGCCAGTCCGGCCAGGCGTCGATCAGCGCGAGCCCGGCTTCATTGGCCGGGCCCTCGAGGAAATTGTCGCGGGTGACGCTCTCGGCGTGCGGCAGGGCCAACGCAAGCTGACGAGGTTGAACGCGGCCTGCCACGCAGTCACTCCATGCCGGGATCAACCGGCTCCATCGCTTAAGCTGCTTCGATCGTGCTCATGTGTCGCACCCACTCCACGAGATAGAGCGATACCGAAACCAAAGTAAAGATCGTTACAAAGCACATCAGGATCAGATCGTACGGCGCCGAACTGAAGCCGAACCCGGGCGCCGCCAGCACCAGCGCCGCAAACGCCACCTGCGCCGCCGTATTGAGCTTCGACACCATCAACGGCTTCATCGGGATCGGTTTGCCGAACAACCATGACACAATCACGGCGCCCACGATCATGATGTCGCGCGAGACCACGAGGATCACGATCCAGCGCGGCACCGCCCCCCAAATTCCGAGCGCCACATAGATCGAGACCAGAAGCGCCTTGTCGGCCAGCGGATCAAGCAGCGCGCCGAGCTCGCTCGCCATATTGAAGCGCTTGGCGAGAAAGCCGTCGACGGCGTCGCTGACGCCGGCGACGATGAAGATCGCAAAGGCGATTTCCATCTGGCTCGACGCGATCGCCCAGACGATGAACGGGACCAGCAGGATGCGGCCCAGCGTAATGATGTTCGGAATACTCACGCGGCGCTTCCCGGCTACCGGCCTGATTTCGCGAATGATCCGGCTTTGAGAAGGCGCCGGTTCCCGTCTACATAATACAAGCGCCGGCGGCTTGCGAGCCATTGCACGCTGGCGGATTCCGACGTAACCAGCCGCCATCATCGGGAATCGGGCATGATCGACCGCAGAAACGGGCTTACCTACGCCGATTCGGGCGTCGACATCGATGCCGGCAATCATCTGGTCGACCTGATCAAGCCGATGGTTCGCGCCACCGCGCGGGCCGGCGCAGACGCCGAAATCGGCGGGTTTGGTGGACTGTTCGATCTGAAGGCGGCGGGCTTTGCCGATCCGGTGCTGGTCGCAGCAACCGATGGCGTCGGTACCAAGGTCAAGATTGCGATCGAGACCGGCCTGCACGGCGGCATCGGCATCGATCTGGTGGCGATGTCGGTCAATGATCTGGTGGTGCAGGGCGCCGAGCCGCTGTTCTTTCTCGACTATTTTGCCAGCGGCAAACTCGATCCGGAGACCGCGGCCGCCGTCATTGCCGGGGTGGCGGAAGCCTGCCGGGAATCCGGCTGCGCGCTGATCGGCGGCGAAACCGCCGAAATGCCGGGTCTGTACCGCGACGGCGATTACGACCTTGCCGGCTTCGCGGTCGGTGCGGCCGAACGCGGCACGCTGCTGCCGCGTCCCGACATCTCGGTCGGCGATGCCGTGATCGGCGTTGCTTCGTCCGGCGTCCACTCCAACGGGTTTTCCCTGGTGCGCAAGATTGTCGCGGCGTCGGGTCTCGGCTTCGCGGCCCAGGCGCCGTTTTCGCCGGTGATGACGCTGGGTGGCGCGCTGCTGACGCCGACGCGGCTCTATGTGAGATCCTGCCTGCGCGCGATCCGCGAGACCGGCGCGGTCAAGGGGCTTGCCCACATCACCGGCGGCGGTTTCACTGACAATATTCCGCGGGTGCTGCCAAGGCATCTCGGCGTCGGCATCGACCTCGCGCGCCTTGCCGTGCTGCCGGTGTTCAAATGGCTGGCGCAGCAGGGGGGCATCGCCGAACTCGAACTGCTGCGCACCTTCAATTGCGGTATCGGCATGATTGCGATCGTGTCGCCGGACGCGCGCGAACAGGTGACCGATATCCTGACCGAGGCCGGCGAAAGCGTGGCGCTGCTGGGCGAGGTCATTCCGGCCCAGGGCGAGCACCGCGTGGTCTATAACGGTCATCTCGACCTTGCCCCGTGATCGAGCTCACATGGTGAGGCCATGAAACGCCGCGTCGCAATCCTGATTTCCGGACGCGGATCGAACATGGCCGCGCTGATCGAGGCCGCCAGGGCCGCGGACTTCCCGGCCGAGATCGTCGTCGTGATCTCAAACCGGTCCGACGCCGGCGGCCTGGAAAAGGCCGCCACGAGCGGCATTCCGACCCGGACCATCGAAAGCAGGCCGTTCGGCACGGACCGCGCGGCGTTCGAGGCGGTTCTGCAGTCGGCGCTGGAGCAGCACCGGGTCGAGCTGATCTGCCTCGGCGGTTTCATGCGGCTGTTCACGGCCGAGTTCGTGCAGCGCTGGCATGGCCGCATGCTCAACATTCATCCCTCGCTGCTGCCTTCGTTTCCCGGCCTCGAGCCGCAGGCCCAGGCGCTGCGTGCCGGGGTCAAAATCTCCGGCGCCACCGTGCATTTCGTCATCCCGCAGACCGACGCCGGTCCGATTGTGATGCAGGGGGCGGTTGCGGTTGGCGATGGCGACACGCCGGAGCAACTGGCGGCGCGGATCATCGCGATCGAGCACCGCATCTATCCCGAGGCGCTGCGGCTGGTGGCGAGCGGCCGCGTCCGGATCGAGGACGATATCTGCAAAACCGCAGGCCAATTCGCGTCCGGTGCGGTTTTGATTTCACCGGCCGTAACTAGCCAATCGTAGCCCGGATGGTGCCCTCGGGCTACGGATGTTTCAGCCGCCATTGCAAGGAGCGACGGCTCCACGCCGCCAGTCATTCCGGGGCGATGCGAAGGCATCGAACCCGGAATCTCGAGATTCCGGGTTCGCGCTCACGCGCGCCCCGGAATGATCCGCCGTCCGAAAACAAAAATCCCCCGGCGAGGGCCGGGGGCGCATCAGGATTGCTTGCGCGGATCGTGACGGAGGTTAGGAGACCTTGAGGTTTTCCGCGGAGGTCTTGCCGCGATTTTCCACGAGGTCGTATTCGATCACCTGATTTTCGTTGAGGGTGGTGAGTCCGGCGCGCTCGACCGCCGAGATATGGACGAAGACGTCCTTATCGCCGGCCATCGGCTTGATGAACCCATAACCCTTGGTCGGGTTGAACCACTTGACGGTGCCTTTCTGCATCGCCTGTCTCCTGGTCTAGACATAAAAAAGACGCGGCCACGCATTTTGCGTGCCACGCCACAAGCGGGCTTCGGGGTGTCTGCTCAATTTCTTGGTCGCGAAACGCACAGTCGAACGGCCTGGATCCGATTGTGCCGGAATTCCAACACGAAATTTATTCGTTAGCAAGCCTCTGCCTGGCTCGGCAATTCAAGTCGGCAACGACGGCCGTGGCGGGGCGCCTGTGGCAACAGCACAACAATGCCGGCCAATTGCCCGCGGCCGGCGGTCATCGGCAATTGACGCTTCGGCAGAACTGGGGGCAAATCGGCGGCGTCGATTGGACCAATTGTTTTTGCCGAGCCGGCGCTCCATTTGGAAATTGCATTCATGCGCTGCTCATCGCGGCCTTCGCGAACGACGCAGACCGGAGCCGCGCGAAGGCTTGCGAGGCCGGCCGCGGTCGCCTTTGCGCTGGCTCTGACGGTTGCGGCCACGCCCGCTCTGGCCCAGAGCACGCCAAACCCGCCATCGGAAGCGCCGCCGATGCCTTTGCCGGGCACCGTCAATGTCGAGATGTCGGCTGGCGCGACGGTCGCGAACCTCGGCAGCAGCTTCCTCGAGCAGCTCGGAAATCAGGCGACCAACGGCTTCGGCAACGCGCTTCGCAGCAACCCGGGCGGCGGCGGTGCCTCCGAAACAACCAGCGCGCCGCGCTTTCGCGCCTGGGGCGAAGCCTATGGCATTTCGAGTTCGACCGGCGCGCAGGGCGATTTCGCCGGCGATCACCGCAGCACGCTGGGCGGCGTGGCGGGCTTCGGAGCGACCGTGACGCCCGGCGTCAATATCGGATTTTCGGTAGACCAGAGCCACACCTCGATCGACGTGCCGCTCGCGCTGCAGTCCGCAGGGCTCGATCTCACCCAGCTCGGCTTCAACGCCTCGGTCGACAAGGGTCCGTGGACATGGGCGGTCGCGCTGGTTCACGGCTTCGGCAAGATCAATTCGAGCCGGGATACCGGGTTCGGCACGGCGCAGGCCGGCTACGACGCCCAGATCGACGGCGCGCTGACCGAACTCAGTTACTACTGGACCACGGACCAGAACCGCATCGTGCCAAAGGCGGCGTTCGAATATGTCCGCGCTGCGACCGGATCGCTGCAGGAGGTGGGTGGCCCCGATCCGGTGATGGCGAGCGGTACGACAGTGGATCGTGCGCGGATCCTGATCGGCGCCGAGATCGGGCACTACTGGATCTTCGATCGCAAGATCCTGGACCTGTCCGGCTATGGCAAGTTCGTCGACAATGTCGTGCAGAATTTCGGTTCGACCGTGGTCAGCCTCGGCGCCGAGAGCATTATTGTGCAGGGCATCGGCGAGAGCCGGTATGGCGCCGACGCCGGCGCCTCCGCTTCGCTCAGCCTGAGCGACAGGGTGCGGCTGTATGCCAATTATGACGGCAAGTTTCGCGCCGCGATGCAGTCGCATCAGGGTACGCTTGGCGTCGAGTTGAAGTGGTAGCGCAGCGCCGACGCTCGGCTCAGTTCGGGCTGCCGGCGACGTATCCCTGCAGACCGAAATTGGCTCTGGCCGCCACCATCATCGGAATCAGGGCGTTGGGATGGATAAATTCGTCCCTGAAACAGGCATGGGTCCTGGGATCGAATATTTTCTTCAGCCAGTCGATGACGATCTTGTGGCGATCGGAATTGCGGAACTCCTTGTGATAGGTCAGCCACAGGTCGGCATGGTGACTGACGCCCATATCGACGGCGACCAGCGCCGCACCGAGCGCAATCGACGATGTCGGCAGAAAGCCCACGCCGGCGCCTCGTTCGACCGCATACAATACGCCGATGCTGGAGTTGGTCTTTATTCCGACCACGCCTTCGAGCGAGCTCAGCCCCAGGATCCGCGCATAGGCGCCGTCGTCGACCTGCGGCGCATTCTGTTTGACGATCCGGTGGTTTCTGAGCTCCGACAGGGTTGAAGGAACGCCATAGAGCTTTTGATAGGCTTCCGAAACGAAGGGATAGATGTGAAGCCTGCCGAGCTTGGCGACGATCAGGTCGGGATTGGTCGGCGGCTCGAGCTGAATGGCAATGTCGGATTCCAGTCGCGCGACGTCCGCCTGCTCCATTGCACAACGAAGATCGACAGTGATCTTGCGATAGGTTTTCTGGAAGTCGATCAGCCTCGGCAGAATCCAGAAATTACCCGGACCTTCGGTCACCGCGACGCGTACCGTGCCTGCCGGATCGTTCGATGACTGATGCGCGCGCCGGAAAATGTTGAAGGCGCGACGCTCCATTTCGGTCGCGTCGGGGATCATGGCGATGCCTTCTTCGCTCAGCGTCAACCCGCTCTGGTCGCGCAGGAACAGCTTGCAGCCGATCCGTTCCTCGAGGCGGTCGATCCTTCGCATCAGTGTCGTACTGGTCAGACCGAGAACCTCGGCAGCGTTCCGGAAACTCTTGTATCGCGCGCAAACCAGGAATGACTTCAGGTCGTCCCAGGACGCATCCGGCGGTTCGTCCGGTCGGTGCTGCGTCACCGCAGCACCCCGATGCAATAGTTGCTGCATACCCAAATTCCTCACCCGCTACAGTATTTCACTGCGGGCAGGAGTAACGATAAATGCGCAATCAAGTGAAGGAAAGAGCCTGTTCAGGCACAAGCCACGAATTCGATTCAATATCGACCAATTGCGAAATCAAAGTAAGGCCTGCACGGCGCGCGGAACTTGCACTTCTCGCGGATATGGCCCATCGCCTGGTTCCGGGGGTTCAGATCGCGGAACCGACTCTTGGTAAATATTTGGCGTTCGATCCGCAATGCATTCTATCGTTCACCCGGCGGCAAAAACTGCTCGGCGGCATGGCGTTTCTTTATCTCAACAGCCGCGGCCATGACGCGCTCATTCTCGACGAGATTTCCCTGACGCACCCGGACGTCGGCCTGCTTGCCTCAAACCATCAAGAGGTGTCGGCCATTTACATCTGGGCGATTGCGGCAACCGGGCGCGGAATAGCCGGACTGGGCAACGCCGCGGCGCATCTGAGAAAGCCGCGCTATGTCGGTGCGGACTGCTTCGCCCACCCTTCGACGACGGCGGGTCGCGATCTGCTGATCGCAACAGGATTCAGACCGATAGCAAGCTTCCAGCCCGATCTGTGGTGCTACGAGCGGCCCTGGAATCGTCTTCGAGCGACGATGCCGACACCATGGATCTCATCAAGGAGCCTCGCAGATGCACGGCAGTAAACCGATGTCGCCGGCCAGGCCGGAGTCGCGTTCGATCTCGATCCGCATCGCCCGCGACCCCAACGACCTGATGCTGGTCACCGCGATCCGCTCCGCGGTCTATCTTGCCGAGCAGGATTGCCCGATCGAAGAGGAGTTCGACGGCAACGATCTGGTTGCCGCGCACTTCCTCGGATTTGTCGGCAGCGAACCGGCGGGCTGCCTGCGGGTACGATTTTTCGGCGAGTTCGCCAAGGTCGAACGGCTGGCGGTACGGCATCAGTTCCGGCGCTCGCGGGTGTCGTTCAAGCTGGTGCAGGCGAGCGTCGATTACATCAAGCGCAAGGGGTTCAAGAAAATCTACGGCCAGGCGCAAGACCGGCTGGTGGATTTCTGGGCGCATTTCGGCGCAAAGCCGCTCGGCCACAACCGCAAGATTACTTTTTCGGATTTCTCCTACACCGAAATGGTGCTCGATATCGAGCCGGGCCCCGATGCCATCACGCTTGACAGCGATCCGTACGTGATCATCCGGCCGGAAGGTGATTGGGACAGGCCCGGCGTGCTCGACGCCTCAGCCGGCAGGTCGGCGACCTCGCCATTGCGGAGGGCGGTTTTGGCCGAAACATGATCTCGCATCCAAAGGCGATGGCTTCTATGCATGACGATCCGCCGATCCTGATTTGTGCCGATCTCCAGATCGAGTATCTCACCGAAGGCCGCCGTCACGTCATAACCGACGCCGAGCCGATCATGGCGCGATGCCTGGAATTGCTGACGCTGTGGCGCAATTATCTCTGGCCGGTCATGCATCTGAAAAGGATCGCGCAGGCGGCGTGGTTCAATCCGGCGTCGAACCTGACGGACTGGATTGCGGAGTTCAGGCCGCGACCCGGCGAAATGGCCTTCGAGCATCCATTGCCGTCGGCCTACAGTTCGACGCGGTTCGCCGAGTACATGTCGAACATGAGGAATATCCGCTGTGTTCTCTCGGGATTTTCTCTCGACGAAACCATCCTGTCGACCGTCGTCGACGGGTTTCACCGCAGCCACCGCTACCAGGTGGTCGGCGACGCCGTGGCCTGCCGGCGTACCGATGTCAGCGAGGCCGCTTCCTACAAGATGGCGGTGCTCAAAGTCATCGCCAATTTCGCCGCGATCGAGGGCAGCTCCGACCTGATCGGGCAAGCGACAAAATCGCGGTCTGACCGGTTCGACGACGACCACGGTCACGGCGCCCACCAAGGCGAGGTCAGTCGCGGTCGACCTTGACGACCCGGCCCATCTCGATCGCGAGCGCGAGCCGGCCGTGCTTCAGCGCCAGCGCGGCCTCACCATACAGCTCGCGGCGCCAGCCGCGCAGCGCGCCGACGTCGGCATCGTCGCCCGCCGCAATCTGTTCCAGATCGTCGACCGTCGCAATCACCTTGCTGGCGACGGCGTGACGCTCCGATGTCATGCGCAGCAGGACTTTCAGGAGTTCGACGATCGCCGTGCCGTTGGAATTGCCGCGCGGCCTCTCGATCTTCGGCAGCGTCGCCGGATCGCGGGCGACGCCGCGCTGCACGGCCGCCACAATGTCGGCGCCCCATTTCGACCGGTCGAAGCCCTTCGGCAGCGAACGCAAATTCGCCAGCCGCTCGAGGCTGGTCGGGGCATGGGTGGCGATGTCGCCGACCGCATCGTCCTTGAGCACGCGGCTGCGCGGAACGTCGCGGCTTTGCGCCTCCTGCTCGCGCCAGGCCGCGACTTCCATCAGCACCGCCAGTTCCTTCGGCTTGCGCACCCGGGTCTTCAGCCGCTCCCAGGCGCGTTCGGGATGGAAGTCGTAGGTCCTGGGCGAGGTCAGCACCTCCATCTCCTCGCTCACCCAATCGCTGCGGCCGCGCTTCTTGAGATCGGCATCGAGTGCCGTGAACACGTCGCGCAGATGGGTGACGTCGGAGACCGCGTAGTGCAGCTGTTCGGCGGTCAGCGGCCGGCGCGACCAGTCGGTGAAGCGGTGGGTCTTGTCCGGCCGGTGGCCGGTGATGCGCTCGACCAGCTGGTCGTAGGCGATGGAATCGCCATAGCCGAGCACCATCGCCGCCACCTGGGTGTCGAAGATCGGGTGCGGAACGATGCCGGCGCGATGCCAGACGATCTCGATGTCCTGACGGGCGGCGTGGAATACTTTCAGCACCTTCTCGTCGGCCATCAACGCGAAGAACGGCTTGAGATCGATGCCGGCGGCCAGCGTATCGACGACGACCGCTTCCTCCGCGCTCGCCATCTGCACCACGCAAAGCAGCGGATAATAGGTCGTCTCGCGCAGGAATTCGGTGTCGACGGTAATGACCGGGTGTTTGGCGAGACGGCCGCAAACGGCGGCGAGTTCCGAATTGGTAGTGATCAGATTCATGAACGGTCCATGACGCTTCGGAAGAGGCGTTCTGCCGAAAGCACTGATATGTCAAGGGTGCTGTGGCGAATTCGAGCCCTGCATTCGCGCCGGAGACGAGTTTTCACCGTCTGTTATTCGCCGGGGCGGGTGCCGACAGGTTTGTCGAATGCCGGCGAGAGGGTTTAGCGCGTCATGTCCCGCAGAACGTCTGCAGCACCCGCTGGTGCGGCTCGGGCGGGTCGGCATAGGCTGCCAACGCCGGCTGATCCTGGTACGGCTTTGACAGCACCGCCAGCAGCTCCTCGAACGGCGCATAGTCGTCGCGGTTGACCGCCGCTTCGATCATGGCTTCCACCCGGTGATTGCGCGGGATGAAGGCCGGGTTGACCGATCGCATCGCAGTCCGTCGTTCGGTGGCCGGCTGCGGCTCGCTGCCGGTCCGTTGCCGCCAGCGTAGCGCCCACGCGTCATAGGCGGCGGGATCGGCGAACAACGCGCGGACCTGGTGGTCCTCGCCGGCGTCGAGCGCGGCGTCGCTGAGGCGCCTGAATGTCAACGTGAAGTCGGCCTGGTTGCTGGCCATGGCATCCAGCAGATCCTGCGCCAGAGCCGGATCGCCGTCCTGCGCCGTGAACAGCCCGAGCTTGCTGCGCAGACCGGCCTGATAGGCGGCATCGAACTGCTCTGCGAATTCGCCGAGCGCGGCCTGTGCCTCGGCAATGGCCTTGTCCTGTTCGTCGGCAAGCAGCGGCAGCAGGCATTCGGCGAGGCGGGTCAGGTTCCAGAGCGCAATCCGCGGCTGGTTGGCATAGGCGTAGCGGCCCTGTTCGTCGATCGAGCTGAACACCGTCGCCGGGTCGTATTGGTCCATGAAGGCACAGGGACCGTAGTCGATGGTCTCGCCCGATATCGAGGTGTTGTCGGTATTCATGACGCCGTGAATGAATCCGACCAGGAGCCAGCGCGCGACCAGCCCGGCCTGGCGAGCGATCACGCCTTCCAGGAGCGCGTGATAGGGGCGATCGGAGCGGGCGGCTTGCGGATAGTGGCGCGCCATGACGTGATCGGCGAGCTGCCGCACGCCGTCGCTATCGCCACGCGCCGCGAAATACTGGAAGGTGCCGACCCGGATGTGGCTGGCGGCGATGCGGGTAAGAACCGCGCCCGGCAGCGGCGTTTCGCGCATCACGCTTTCGCCAGTGATCACGGCAGCAAGCGAGCGCGTGGTCGGAATGCCGAGCGCTGCCATCGCCTCGCTGACCACGTATTCGCGCAGCACCGGGCCAAGCGCCGCACGGCCATCGCCGCGGCGCGAAAAAGGGGTTGGGCCGGAGCCCTTGAGCTGAATGTCGCGGCGGACGCCATCGGCGTCGATCACTTCGCCGAGCAGGATGGCGCGGCCGTCGCCGAGTTGCGGAACGAAATGACCGAACTGGTGGCCGGCATAGGCCATCGCGATCGGATCGGCGCCGTCCGGCAGGCGCTTGCCGGCCAGAATTTCCGCGCCTTCCGGGCTGTCGAGCCGATCCGGATCGAGGCCGAGATGGATCGCCAGCGGCCGGTTCAACTTGATCAGCCGTGGCGAGGCCACGGGGGTCGGCGCCACTCGGGCGAAGAAGTTCGCCGGCAACGCCGCATAGGTGTTCTGGAAGGGAAAATGCACCGTCATGGCGAACAAGATAGGCATGGCCGGCCATTAGACAATCGGCTTCGCCGCGGCGCGGTTCCGAGGAACGCTGTTTTGCCCCGTCTTCTCGGGGCTTGCGGCGGCTTTTGGGGGTGTCGTGGCAGCTGCGCATGCGGTTGCCGCGCTGCGTTGCCTCGGGTAAACCCTGACCCTCTTTCTTTGCGGGGCAAAAGGCCCAGGCCGCCCCGATTCGATCCTCCGACATCAGTTTTCAAGGGTTTCCATGCATCGTTACCGGTCCCATACCTGCGGCGCGCTCCGCGAGAGCGATATCGGCCAGACGGCGCGTTTGTCCGGCTGGTGCCACCGCATTCGCGACCATGGCGGCGTGCTGTTCATCGATCTGCGCGACCATTACGGCCTGACCCAATGCGTCGCCGACCCGGATTCGCCGGCGTTCAAGGATGCCGAACGGCTGCGCTCGGAATGGGTGGTGCGGATCGACGGCAAGGTGCGCCGTCGCCCCGCCGGCACCGACAATCCTGAATTGCCGACCGGTTCCGTCGAGCTCTATGTCAGCGAAATCGAGGTGCTCGGCCCCGCCGGCGAACTGCCGCTGCCGGTTGCGGGCGAGCAGGAATATCCTGAGGACATAAGGCTTAAGTACCGTTTCCTCGACCTTCGTCGTGAGAAGCTGCACCAGAACATCATGACCCGCGGCGCGATCGTCGATTCCATGCGCAAACGCATGAAAGAGCAGGGCTTTTTTGAATTCCAAACCCCGATCCTGACGGCGTCTTCGCCGGAGGGCGCGCGCGACTTCCTGGTGCCGTCGCGGATTCATCCCGGCCGCTTCTACGCGCTGCCGCAGGCGCCGCAGCAATACAAGCAATTGCTGATGATGTCCGGTTTCGACCGCTACTTCCAGATCGCGCCCTGTTTCCGCGACGAGGATCCGCGCGCCGACCGCTTGCCCGGCGAATTCTATCAACTCGACGTCGAGATGAGCTTTGTCACCCAGGACGATGTGTTCGCGGCGATGGAGCCGGTCATAACTGGGGTGTTTGAGGAATTTGCCAAGGGCAAGCCCGTGACCAAGGGCTGGCCGCGGATTCCGTTCGCCGAAGCCTTGCGCAAATACGGCAGCGACAAGCCTGATTTGCGCAATCCCATTGTGATGGCCGATGTCTCCGAACATTTCCGCGGCTCCGGCTTCAAGGTGTTTGCGCGGATGCTGGAGGATCCAAAAAACCAGGTCTGGGTGATCCCCGGCATCGGCGGCGGCTCGCGTGCGTTCTGCGACCGGATGAATTCGTGGGCACAGGGCGAGGGCCAGCCCGGGCTCGGCTACATCATGTGGCGCGGTGCCGATGGCACCTTGGATTTGTCCAAGGCTGATGAAAAGCGCGATCAGGATGTTGTCCAAAAGCTGCTCAACGAAGGCAAAGTTAGCGCGGCGATCAGAACCCTTCAGGGCGCTGGCCCCCTCGCTAACAACATCGGCCCAGAACGAACCGAGGCCATTCGCGCGCAACTTGGCCTGAAAGAGGGCGACGCTG
>Ga0182024_10002591_pt1 | contig 44592 bp, 41 predicted proteins | sample P32metaG_FD_120480 | JGI IMG/M metagenome (GOLD analysis project Ga0182024, IMG submission 120480) | Permafrost microbial communities from Stordalen Mire, Sweden - P3-2 metaG (Illumina Assembly) | ecosystem: Environmental > Terrestrial > Soil > Wetlands > Permafrost | place: Sweden: Stordalen... | reverse complement strand
CGAGGAGGCCGATGTTGAGGTCGGCGATGTTGAACATTTCGACGCCAACGCCATTGACGGTGACGGTCTGCATTCCGCCGAAGGGGACGACCGCGATAGAGATGAGCGCGCAGGCGAGCGCGATGATGGGAGCGATGATGAAGAGGGGACGCTCGGCGGCGAGGGGCATGAGGTCTTCTTTGAGGAAGAGCTTGATGCCGTCGGCGAGGGGCTGGAGGAGGCCGAAGGGACCGACGCGGGAGGGTCCCCAGCGGTTCTGGATGCGGCCCAGGACCTTGCGCTCGAGTAGCACCGTGTAGGCGACCGCCGTCAGGGTGATGACGAGGACGACCACGACCTTGAGGATGCTGAGCAGCAGAAATGTCTGAAACTGGCTGAGGTGGCTCACGGCGTTGGGTTGGGCTCCTATAAGTTTCTTGCGATTCGTCGGCGTCTATTGCGCTGAGTCTATTTAGTCGGCTGCGGTTTGGATCTGGGTTAGTCCGGTTGGTGGCCGGAGGCTCTCGTTGTGCTGGAGGTCGGAGAGCATGGCGGAGTAGCGGCCCAAGGTGCCCGAGGTGAAGAGGGAATCGTTCGCGGGCAAGACCAGGTCGCGGCGGTTGCCGATCTGGATGAGGCCGGATGCTGCGGGTTGCAGGTGCTGGTCGTTGCCGGAGAGAAGCTGGAGGCGGAGTAGATTGTAGCCGGGGACGAGGCGCTGGATCTCGTCGAGGATCGCGAAGGGATCGAAGGGGCTGAGTTTGGGTTCGAGGTTGTTGGCGGTGAGCCAGACGGCGTGGCGATCGGCTTCACCTGATTGAGCGCCGCGAGACTGGCCCATGTCGGCGCGGAGGCCTTTGCCGAAGGGAACGAGTTGCCGCATATTCGCGCCCATCTTGTCGGCGATGCGGACGATCATCTCGAAGTCGGTGCGGACGCCGGCACGGTCTCCGGCTTTGTTGACGAGCTGGAGGTCGCCGTAGTTGTTGGTGACGGAGCCGGATTTTTCGTAGAGGTTCGCGGCGGGAAGGATCACGTCGGCGAGGGCGGCGGTTTCGGTGAGGAACATGTCCTGGACGACGATGAAGGTGTCCTTGAGGTCGGCGGGGTCGACTTCGTAGCGGGCTACCGGGTTGGCTCCGACGACGTAGAGGGCGGAGAGTTCGCCGCGGCCGGCTGCTTCGAATATTTCGATTATGTCTAAACCAGGAACGACGGGTCCCGGGGTGGAGGGGGTGTTGTACTCGGCGAAGGTGGTGTTGCCGGCGAGGGGGGTGTAGCCGGGGAGCATGTCGGGGAGCAGGCCCATGTCGGCTGCGCCGTGGGAGTTGGCGTAGTCGGAGATGAGGGCGAACTTTGCGCCGGGGATCGCGAGGCCGAAGTCGATTAGCTTCTTCAATTCAGGGCCGCGCAGCTCGGAGCCTATGAGGATCAAGAGATTTGCTTCGGCTTTGACGGCTTCGCGGAAGGCGCTGAGTCCGTTGGAGTCAGAGGCGGCGCTGGAGGCGGCTGCGTCGTCGCCGGTGAGGTAGGCGGCGAGGGCGTTGTAGCCGAAGGGGGCGACGTGGAGGAAGGATTTGGCCTGGCGGCGGAGCTTGATCTCGGCGGAGTTGGCGACGTAGAGGCGGGCGCGGTTGTTGCGGACGTTGGTGCGGATATTCCACGCCGTGCCGGGGGCCTGGATGGTGGGGTCGCCGCCGACGAGAAGGATCGCGGGTGCAGTGAGGGTGTCGCGCAGGGAGGCGGCGCGGTCCTTTTGTCCGGCGAGCGATTGCGCGAAGGAGACGTAGTCGGCGGTGCGGTGGTGATCGATGTTGTTGGTGCCGAGGACGGTGCGGGAGAACTTCTGTAGGAGGTAGGCTTCCTCGTTGGTGATGCGGTTGCTGCCGATGACGCCGATGCTCTTGCCGCCACGGGTATCGCGGAGTTCGCGGAACTTTTTGCCGACGTGGTCGAGGGCGACCTCCCAGCTTACGGGTTTCATTTCGCCGTTGGGCTGGCGGACGAGGGGCTGGGTGATGCGGTCTTCGTTGTTGGCGAAGTCGAAGGCGTAACGGCCCTTGTTGCAGAGGAAGTCGCCGTTGATGCCGGACTTGTCGCGATTGTCGCCGCGGACGATTTCTGAGCCATCGGAGGTGCTGCGGACGCCGAGGGTGGTTTTGCAGCCGTCGCCGCAGTGGGTGCAGATGGTGCCGACGTGGTTCATCTCCCAGGGGCGGGTTTTGTAGCGATAAGTGCCGCTGGTCAACGCGCCTACGGGGCAGGCGTCGATGCACATGCCGCACTGCTCGCAGTCGACGTGGGCGAGGTCGTCGGGGGACATGTGCGCTGGGACGTTGGGGGCGATGACGGAGGACGCGCCGCGGTTCTGGATGCCGAGGGCGAAGACGTCCATGCCTTCGCCGCAGATGCGGACGCAGCGGTAACAGAGGATGCAGCGGGGGCGGTCGAAGTAGACGACGGGGGACCACTTCTGCTCTTCACGGTGGTTCTTGGGCTCGGCGTAGAAGCTGTCGGCGGCACCGTATTTGAAGGTCATGTCCTGTAGCTCGCACTCGCCGCCGGCGTCGCAGACGGGGCAGTCGAGGGGGTGGTTGCCGAGGAGCATTTGCAGGGTGGCTTTGCGTGCCTGGGCGATCTCGGCGGTCTCGGTCTGGACGACCATGCCCTCGGTGACCGGGGTGGTGCAGGCGGTCTGGAGCTTGGGCATCTTCTCGATGCGGACGACGCACATGCGGCAGGCTGCCTGGAGCGAGAGGCCGGGGTAGTAGCAGAAGGCGGGGATCTCGATGCCGGCGGTCTTGCAGGCCTCGATGAGGAGGGTGCCTGCGGGGGCGGTGAATTTGTTGCCGTCTACGGTAAAAGTTACGTCTGGCATTTGGTTCCTTAGGCTGCTTTCGATCTCTGAGCGCGTTTTGTAGGCGAAAGCTTTTTGCGGGATGGCAATTTTACTTCCAGCTTCTCCACGATGAAGTAATAACCCGGAGGATAGGGAAACTCCTTATCCTCGTCTTCGTAAGCCACTGTCTTTGCGGTTGCTTCCGGGATCGGCTCGCCATCGTCAAACATCCACTGCAAATGCGATTCGATGGCTTCTCTCATATTCTTGCGCATCGCCGCGAGCGTTCGCCCGGTTGAGACGCAGCCGGACACGTCCGGCGAGTACCCTGAAAAATTCTTTCCTGCCCATTCGTAAACGACAAGGTATTTTCTGGTCATCGTAAACCTGCCTGTTTCAGAATACTGCGAAGCGTCTTGGGATGAGCTTCGTCGGATGGATGTCCTGGAATGGTCACTTTGCCTGGCTTCTCCTGATGAAAATAGTGCCGATGGCTTCCGGTAGAGTAGCTGTATTGCCAACCATCCTTTTCGACGAGTTTGATAAGATCGCGATATTTCACTCCTAGTGTGTCCCTGCCAATTCCTGCACAGGGATGAGGAGGGTACCCGCGGGTGCGGTGTTTTTTTTGCCGTCTACGGTAAGGGTTACGTCTGGCATTATTTAGATTTCCTCTTACGGGCCTTACGGACTGCAAACAGCATGATGATGGCTACCATTAAGTAAGATCCGATAATTGCGAACACTAAAACGCCATAGTTATCTGGCTTATAGACCAGTAGCAGAATCACGCAAAGAACCGAGATTAGTAAAGGGATGAGCCTGAGCGCTTGCGCCCAAAGTGGAATTTTCATGACTGTGGGCTGGGTCGCCATTCTAGTGTGCTCCGACCAACTGCTCAACGGTGATGATGGGGGTGCCGGCTTTGTTGCCTTCGATGTAGTCTTCGAATTCTTTGCGGAATTTTTTTACGAAGGCGATAGTGGGCATTGCGGCTGCGTCGCCTAGTGGGCAGAAGGTGCGGCCCATCATGTTTTCGGCTAGGTACTGGACGTTGTCTACGTCTTTTTTGGTCCCGCCGCCCTGGTAGACGCGGGTTAGGGTTTTCTTGATCCAGTCGGTGCCCTCGCGGCAGGGGATGCACCAGCCGCAGGATTCGTGCTGGTAGAAGGCGATGGTGCGGAGGGCGAATTCGACGATCGAAACAGTCTCGTCGAGGACGACGATGCCACCGGAGCCCAGCATGGTGCCGGCCTTGGCCATCTGGTCGAAGTCGAGGCCTACGTCGATCTCGTCTGCGGTGAGGACGGGGCAGGAGCTGCCGCCGGGGACGATGGCTTTGAGTTTTTTGCCGTCCTTGATGCCGCCGGCTACTTCGTAGATGGCTTTGCGGAGGGAGTAGCCCATGGGGAGCTCGTAGACGCCGGGGCGCTCGACGTGGCCGGAGATGCCGAAGAGGCGGGTGCCGCCGTTGCGTTCGGTGCCGAGCTTGGCGTAGGCCTCGCCGCCCATGAGGAGGATGTGCGGGGCGTTGGCGATGGTCTCGACGTTGTTGATGACGGTGGGGCCGCCGTAGAGGCCGACGACGGCAGGGAAGGGCGGCTTGATGCGGGGGACGCCGCGCTTGCCTTCGAGGGATTCCATGAGGGCGGACTCTTCGCCGACCTCGTAGGCTCCGGCGCCGGTTTGGGTGACGACGTCAAAGTCGATGCCGCTACCGAAGATGTTTTTGCCGAGGAAGCCCTTCGCGTAGGCGTCGGCTACGGCCTTCTCCATTATCTTGAGGAGGTAGCGGTACTCGCCGCGGAGATAGATGAAGCCGAGCTTGGAGCCGATGGCGAGGCCGGCGATGATGGTGCCTTCGATGACGGCGTGGGGGTCTTCGACGAAGATGACGTGGTCTTTGCAGGTGCCGGGTTCAGACTCGTCGCCGTTGACCAGGACGTATTTGGGTTTGTCCGACTTTTTGGGGACGAAAGACCACTTCATGCCCGTGGGGAATCCGGCTCCGCCACGACCGCGCAGGCCGCTGGCCTTCATCTCATCGATGATCCAGGTCGACATCTTCTCGGGACCTTCGGCGATGGCCTTCTGGACTGCCTTGTAGCCGTCGAGCTCGATGTATTTTTCGATGTCGGCGGCGCCCTGGCCGAAGCGGCGGGAGAGAACTCTTACTTCGTCGGGATGGCTGACGAGGGTTGGCATTTACTTCACGTCCTTTCCCTGGCCGTCGCGGTACATCTGGAAGAGGACGTCGACTTTTTCGGGTGTGAGGTCTTCGTGGAAGTCGTAGTTGATCTGCATGGCAGGGGCCCAGCAGCAGGCTCCGATGCACTCGACTTCTTCGAGGGAGAAGACGCCGTCGGGGGTGACGCCTTTGTGGCCGATGCCCAGCTTGTGTTTGCAGTGGTCGAGGATCTCGTAGCCGCCGCGCAGCATGCAGGAGATGTTGGTGCAGACCTGAACGTTGTACTTGCCGGCGGGCTTGGTGCGGAGCATGGAGTAGTAGCTGAGGACGTTGCGGACGTCGAGCTCGAGGAGGTCGAGGCGTTGGGCGATCTCGGTGATGGCGGCGTCCGAGACGTAGCCGATCTCGTCCTGCGCGTAGAGCAGCATGGGGACGAGCGCGGACCGCTTGAGCGGGTAGATGGTGACGAGATGGTCGAAGCGGGCGGCCAGCTCCGGCGAGAAGATCGTGTTGGCTACTGTGCTCACTGCATTAGCTCCCGCGTTACGCGTTCGGCGACAAGGTCCATCTCTTCGGTGATGCCGTTGAGGGTTGCGGTTCCATCTTCGTTCAGGTGGAAGGGCACCGTGCGGTTAGTGTCTTCGGACATCTCGCTGGGGGTGAAGAGAAGCCAGCGAGTTCCGACGCGAAGCATGATTTCGGTGCTGCCTACTTCTACGATTGCCTGGTGGCGGCTGTTGAGCCCGTGGGCCGCTCCGTAACTGCGGATTAGTGATGCGAACGATGTCCAGAGTTCTGTATGGAGCGATGTATTCAAATCTGATCGCTTTTTCTAGCTGCTTCTATAAATTGTGCGAGGCTAAATTCTGCGAATTCACTTGTACTTAGTGTCTTCGCTTCTTCGGACTTTACTGTTTTAAAGATAGGAAAGAAGTGCGGATCGTCGATTTTGCAAAATCGGTCTGTAGCGTCATCGTCAATGATCGTTTTCTCGGTCTTTAGAACCACTCGAACCTTGAACGTTGTGTAATCTTGGATTTTGACTTCGTACTCAAAAAACTCGGTATTCAGACCATCGAAGAGTTCAAGCAAAACTTTGAGTTCGTTATGTTCCTGTCTGAGGAAAAGATGCGGCGGTAACTCAATTGAAGGTTTGGGTTGCGCCACGAGGCAAACGGCAATTGAACAACAACCATTCGATCCATTCTTCAATTCCGCATTTAGCTTTGCCGCGTCGCCTGCAATTTCACTGAAAGAATTTATATAGATGTCGATCTGTTTGGCGAGTTCTCCAAACCACTGATCACCAAATTGTTCATAGTACGAAATCCTTCGCGATCGAGCTGTCGCTATCCTCTGGTCTTCTTCAGCTGCCTTACGGGTGGCCTCCGCCTGCTGCTTGAGCTCGTTCGCAATATCTAGAAGCTTCATCTGTCGATCTCCCCGAGGACGATGTCGATGGAGCCGATGACTGCTACTACGTCGGCTAGGAGGCGGCCTTTGCACATGGTTTCGAGGGCTTGAAGGGTTGCGTAGGATGGGTTGCGCATGTGGACGCGGTAGGGTTTGGCAGTGCCGTCCGAGACGACGTAATAGCCCATCTCGCCGCGGGGGGATTCGACGGCCTGGTAGACCTCGCCGGCTGGTACGCCGAAGCCTTCGGTGACGATCTTGAAGTGATGGATGAGCGACTCCATCTCGGTCTTCATCTTTTCGCGGTCGGGAAGGACGATCTTGGGGGCGTCGGCTACGATGCGGCCGGTGGGCATGCCGTCCATAGCCTGCTGGCAGATCTTTAGTGACTCGCGCATCTCCTGCATGCGGACGACGTAGCGGGCCCAGACATCGCCGACATCGGAGACGGGTACGGCAAACTGAAATTTTTCGTAGCCGCTGTAGGGCATGTCGCGGCGGAGGTCCCAGTCGACGCCCGAAGCACGCAGCGGTGGGCCGGTGACGCCGAGGGCGATTGCGTCTGCTGCGGAGAGGTAGCCGACGCCCTTGAGGCGGTTCATCCAGATGGGGTTGCCGGTGAGGAGGTTTTCGTACTGGTCGATGCGGGCGGGCATGATGTTCAGGAAGTCCTGAACCTGCTTGTAGAAGTCCAGGGGCGGTTCGAGCGCGAGGCCGCCGATGCGGAAGTAGCTGGTCATCATGCGCTGGCCGGAGACGTTCTCGTAGATGCGCATGATGTCTTCGCGCTCGCGCCAGCAGTAGAGGAAGATGGTGAGCGCGCCGATGTCCATGGCGTGGGTGCCGAGCCAGACGAGGTGCGACTGGATGCGGGTGAGCTCGTTGAGCAGGACGCGGAGGTACTGGGCGCGCTCGGGGATCTCGAGGCCTAACAACTTCTCGACCGCGAGGCAGTAGGCGAGGTTGTTGGTCATTGGGCAGAGGTAGTCGATGCGGTCGGTGAGGGGGACGACCTGCTGGTAGAACTTGGCCTCGCAGGTCTTCTCGATGCCGGTGTGGAGGTAGCCGATGTCGGGGGCGAGTGAGATGACGGTTTCGCCGTCGATCTCAAGCACCAGGCGAAGCACGCCGTGGGTCGAAGGGTGCTGCGGGCCCATGTTGATGACCATGGTCTGGTCTTTGCCATCGGTGTTCCGCCGATTTCGGGCGGAGTTGGCGACTACATCTTCAACGCCCGGGTCGAGCGCTGCGGGGCCGGTCAGTTCTTCAACGTCTTCGAGAGGAGGAGTCATTAGCGGTAGCCCTCCACGGGGTAGTCCTTGCGCAGGGGATGGCCGTTCCAGTCTTCCGGCATCATGATGCGCTTGAGGTTGGGATGACCGGCGATGTGGACGCCGAAGAGGTCAAAAACTTCGCGCTCGTAGAAGTTCGCGGAGGGCCAGACGGGGGTGATGCTATCGATGGCGGCGTCGTCGCTGTCGAGGCGAACGATGAGGCGGAGGCGCTGCTTCAGCGACATGGAGAGGATGTGGTAGGTGATCTGGAAACGTGGCTCGGAGGGGTACCAATCGACGGCGGTAACATCTTCGAGGAAGTTGTAACCGGCTTGCTGGACGGCGCTGGCGGCGGCGATGATGTTCTCGCGGGCGACGGTGATGGTGAGTTCGTCGCGGTCGTATTTTGCGTCGGTGGCGAGATTGGCCAGGGCTTTGACGGCGGCGTTTTGAGGGTGCGCCTCGAAGACGGCTTGTGTGCCGGTGATGGCAGAGGAGGGCTCGTACATTTAGAGGTCTCCCTTATCGTTGGCCCAGTCCAGAATACCTTTCTTCCAGACATAAAACAGGCCGACCGCGACGAAGCCGAGGTAGACGAGCATCTCGTAGAAGCCGAACATGCGCGAGCCGGTGATGGCGGGCAGACGGCGGAAGATGACGGCCCAGGGAAGCATGAAAACAGCTTCCACGTCGAAGAGAATGAAGAGCATGGCGACCATGTAAAAGCGGACGGTGAAGCGGCCACGGGCGTCGCCGACGGGGTCCATGCCGCACTCGTAGGCTCCGGCCTTGGTGCGTGAATTTTTGTGTTTGCCGATGAGGAAGGAGGCACCCACCATGCCGCAAGCGAGCCCAAGGGCAACGACGACCTGAAGCACGAGTGGAAGGTAATTCCAGATGTATGGGTAACTGTGCATGGCCATCTTCGACTCTAAGATTGCGGCTGGCAAGTGTCAAGCTAACGGCGGCCAGATGTGCCTGTTACTAAAGGAATGAAGTGTACATCTCGATGAGGCGATTGCCGAATGTTGCGGCGATAAGTCCGCCGATGGCAAGGAAGCTGCCAAAGGCGAGTTTGGATGCTGCGCCTGCCTTGCCGCGTAACAATAGAACGATGGCGTAGACGGTTGCAAGAAGGACTCCAAGGAAGAGCGCAAGGACGGCGGCCCAGAAGCCGAGGAAGGCGGCGATCATAGCGAGTAGCTTGACGTCACCGAGGCCCATGCCTTCGCGGTGACGGAGCGCCTTGTAGAGCCAGCGGATGAGCAGGAGGATGACTGCGGTTGCGCAGATGGCGGTGATGCGGCCGAAGATCAGGTGCTCGGGCCCGGTGAGGAAGACGTTGCCGGTGTCGGTGACACCGCCGGGACTGGTGAGTGTGATGTGGTGGTTGCTGAGGACGACTTGGTCCTCGGTGGGGCCGAGGAAAGCAGCGCGGATGAAGGTGAGGAAGAGGCCGATGGCGATGCCGGTGAAGGTGAAGGCGTCGGGGAGGAGGAGGGTCTGCCAGTCCATGACCATCAGGCCGATGAGGAGGAAGCCGAGGATGGCAATCGTGAGGGCGCCGATGAGATTCGGAATGTCTGCTGAAGAGAAGCTGTTTCCAAACTCATGTATGCGGCTGTAGCTGGATAAGAAGGTGCCAACACTCGCCATGAACCACAGCCCTATCGCCAGTTCGACGAGTGGATAGCGCGAGGGGATTACTTGTTTGCAGTCACGGCAGCGGCCTCGGAGGAGAAGCCAGCTGAGGAGTGGGATGTTGTCGTACCAGCGAATTGGTGCTTTGCACTGTGGGCAGCGGGAACGGGGATGCGCGATGGATTCGTGCTGCGGCAGGCGGGAGATGCAGACGTTGAGGAAGCTACCGAAGATAAGGCCGAGGAGAAAGCCTGCGGATGGATACAGAACGAACGGGGTCACCTGAAAAGTATACGGTGCGGCGTCCTGCCGGCTAGCAGAAAGCCTTAGTGGAAGATATGTGGCCAGCGCGGGCAAAATGCGGGGATTCTTCCCCATTCGACTACGCTCAGGGTCAGAATGACGACGCTTTTTGGTGGTCATGTTTTGGGGTGGTGTGACGTTTTTTTCGCGGTGGGTGATGTTTTGTCGTGGCCTCTCCATGCAAGGGTGGCTTAGAAATCGACGTGCATGCGGACGGATTCGAAGAGCACCGGGCCGCGGTCCTGGTTATAACCGGGGTGATTGATGTATTGCAGGTCGAGCGCGTAGTAGACGCCGCGCCAGGTGTGGACGTTGTAGTAGCTTTCGAGAATGTCCTCGCGGGCGTAGTTCAGCTTGCCGTCGCCAAGTAGGAAGCCGAGGCCGCCTAGCTTCAGATATTCCTGGTGATCGCCCTTGATGGCGTTGGTGACGAAGGTGAGGCCGATTTTGTCACTGGGACGCGACCATGCTCTGCCGGAGTAATCGCCGCCGAACTCCATTGTTTGATCGACCTCGGTGTAGGCGAAGGATTCGTGCTGGCCCTCGTTCCAGCCGAGGCGAGTGAAGACGCGTAAGTCGCCGGTTAGTTCCTGCTCTACGTTCAGGCCGAAGCCGTACTTTACCGCGCTGAATTTCTCATGCAGCAAAATGTTCGGCTTGGGGTCTTCGCCAGCGAGGTAGGCGTCGACCGCTTCGCGATAGAGGCCCATGTGCGCGTGGTTGACGTAGCTGAGGACGCGGACGGTGCCTTTGCGGTCGGGCGAAACCAGCTTGCCGAGCAGCGACCTGCGGAGCTCGACTTCCATGTTCTGCCCACTGGCGCGGCGCAGGTTCCAGTCGAGGTCGATGCCGTTGGCTACGGTCGGCATCAGGGCGAGCCCGTAACGCGCCGTCCAGTCTTTATCAACGTACTCGGTGACGACGCCGTAGGTGTAGCCGCGGGTGTCGGCGGCGTAGTCCCACGCTCCATTGTTGTCGACGGTCCAGTTGAGGAACTGCAGGTGGCTGTCGGTGCCGATGCTGTTGATGTCGAAGAAGTCCGGCAGGCCCATCTTGCCGACGTGGAACTCCAGCCGCCGCTCTGGCACCTTGGTGGCCAGCGAGAAGGGCGTTCGCTCGGCCTCTACCATGGTATTGCTGAGGCCGATGGTCTGGTGAAGCTGGACGCGGGCCATGTATGGAACGGGACCTAGATTGGGGTTGCGGACGACGTCGAGATTGGTGAAGCCGGCGAGGCCGAGAGCCTCGCTGTCGCCTCGGCCGCCTGACGATTCGAGATCGAAGATTGCATCGAGGTTGAACTTCGGATTTTGTACGACCTGCGCGCCTAGAAAGAGGGTTCCCAGCAGGGAGGTCTTGTACTCGCCACGGCTGAGAAGGCTGTTCGTTCCTTCGTAGGGCGAATGAAATGGTCCGTGCGCCTGAAAGATGATGTTGGCCTGGCCGCTGATGAGATAACGGGCGGTGTCAGGGTGCGGAAACATGGTTGGCGCTGTGGCCTCTGAATCTTCGGACGGGGCCTTTGGCAGCCGGACCGGGTAGGTCGGGTGGGCCGGGTGAGCATAGGTCAGGTCGGGCTCCTGAGCATGGGAAGAGAACGAGATGAACAAAAGAAAGACAGCAGACAGTGTGCGCATCGAGTTTTTAAAAAGGCAGGCCGATTCGATAGATGGTGCTGGAAGAATGTGAATGAGGCGTAAACAGCCTGCCTTCAATGAGAGCCAGGAGAAGGCAGGCTGCGTCGAGTCGGGCTCATCGTCCCGGTCAGTGACGATCTCAGGCAGGGCGAACCAAACGCAGGCGAGCGGGCAACGCTCATCTGCGGTCTCAACCCAGCGCTGGATGATTTCTGTGCGAGGACGAGTGGCGGCGGACAGTTCGGATGGAACACAATGCAGTATGCGTCGAATCATTGGCTGGCTTCTCCTTTCTGCGCGCGAAGGTCCAGAGTGTGGGACACTTCTTACGACGGGCTGGCAATAGAAATAGTATACCCCACTAGGGTATATGGGGGAATTGAAATGTCACACATCGCAAAAGAACGAGTGAAGTTGCTGAATCGGATGAAGCGGATTCGCGGCCAGATGGAGACGATAGAACGTACGCTTGGCTCGGAAGGCCATGAGTGCGCCGACGTTCTGATGTTGCTCGCGGCGGTGCGGGGAGGGATCAACGGTCTGATGGGGGAGGTGTTGGAAGACCACATTCGATTGCATCTGCTGCAGGATGGCAATGCACCGCTGACGCCGGATCTTGGCGAAGATTTGATCGACCTTGTTCGCGCTTATTTGAAGTGAGCCAGGTCAAAACGGCTCGATGGGTGGCGCCGACGTTATCGGGACCTTGCACCAACGACGACGAGGCCCACGCCGGCGATCAGCGCGATTGTGCTCAGGATGGGTGAGATGGGCAGAGTGTCCTGGGTTTGATGGGAGATCTGGAGCGGTCCGGCGTCTACAACTTTCTTCTGGTGGGTGAAGGAGATTCCACCTGTGGCATATCCGATGATGCCCAGAATGATGAGAAGTATTCCAATGATGGTTGCTGCCTTCATGGGGAAGAGCCTTTCGTGCGGTGGAGGTAAGCGACCTGCTTTGAGATGCCTTTATGGCAGGTGCTGGATGTATTGCGAGTGGGAGTTCGCCGGACTTGCGCTCGAATCGGGGCCGGTAGTAGTCTGCCTTTACACGGGAAAGGAGGATGGTCCAGCCTATGAAAATTGACGGTAAGTGTAGTTCAACAGTACGTGAGGTGACTGAGGCTTAGAGCGTCCATAGCTCTAGTCCTGGCGGTCTTTGAAAGTGAAAAGTCCACGCCGAGGTCAAGTCCGAGTATGGACGCCTCAGGTCAATCTCAACAGATCACCGCCAAGCGGCTCGCTGCTCTCCTTGAGCGCGGGCCGTTTGCGTTTTGCCTGTGTTGCGACGAGTAGAATATCGACTATGAACCCTTTGGTGATCGCTGGAAGAGCCTTTCAATCGCGGCTTATCGTCGGTACGGGAAAATATAAAGATGGTGCGGAGACGCAGGCCGCAATCGAAGCCTCGGGCGCAGAGATGGTGACGGTCGCGGTGCGGAGGGTGAATCTGGATCGGTCGAGCGAGTCGCTGCTGGACTTCATCGACCCACGCCGTTATTTTTTGCTGCCGAATACGGCTGGCTGTTTCACCGCGGATGAGGCGATTCGTGCCGCGCGGCTAGGGCGTGAAGTCGGGCTTTCGGATTGGGTGAAGATTGAGGTGATCGGCGACCAGCAGACGCTCTACCCGGATGTCCAGGCGACCCTGGAAGCGACTCGTGTATTGGTGAAAGAGGGCTTCACCGTGTTGCCCTATACATCGGACGACATCGTCTTTGCCAAACGTCTGATTGATGCTGGCGCTGCGGCGGTGATGCCGCTGGGAGCGCCGATCGGCAGCGGACTCGGGCTGCAAAATACCGCGAACCTGCGGATTCTTCGCGAACTGATCACTGAGGTTCCGCTGATCGTGGATGCTGGCGTGGGCACAGCGTCAGATGCTGCGCTGGCGATGGAGATGGGCTTCGACGCCGTCCTGATGAATACGGCGATTGCCCAGGCGAAGGATCCCCTGTTGATGGCGGAGGCGATGCAGCACGGCGTTCTGGCGGGGCGGCAGGCGTTTCTTGCGGGCCGTATGCCGCGTAAACTCTACGCGACTGCCAGTTCGCCGTTCGAAGGGATCTCCCGTTAACGGTTTCCCCAGAGGCCAGAGGCAGACTCAATCTCGATAGTCCGCAGATGCAGCGAAATGCAGTAAACTTCGCGCATGCGAGTGTTCGGGATCGACTGTGGGACGGAGTTCACCGGATACGGGGTGGTGGAGGTGGATTGCGACGCCCGCCTGCCGCGGCTTGTGCATTTGGCGGCAGGAACCATTCGGCTCAGCAAAAAGGACAAAGCCCCGCAGCGGCTCGCTCAGATTTATTCGGCGCTCACTGCGCTAATCGCGTTGCATCAGCCGGAGGTTGTGGCGATTGAAGAGGTTTTTTTTTCGGCGAATGTGAAGTCCGCGTTGAAGCTTGGGCAGGTGCGCGGAGTGGCAATGTTGGCCGCGGCGACATGCGGTCTGCCGGTGGCTGAGTACGCGCCGCTGTCGATCAAGAGTTCCGTCGTTGGCTACGGGCTTGCGGCCAAGGAACAGGTGCAGTTCATGGTGAAGCGGCTGCTCGATAAAGAGAGCGCCTTCGATTCCGCGGACGCGGCGGATGCGCTCGCCATCGCGATCTGTCACATCCATACCGCGCAGACGCTTCTGCTGCAGGGCACGCCTAGATGAGGTCTAGATGAGATCGATGAGGCCGGTCGCACGAGTTGGGTTGAACAGCGTTCTCTTGCTGACTCCTGCTCTTCTTTTCGCCGGTCAATCCGCCGCGCCACCGCCCGATCCTGCCGACAAGTCATCCGCCGAAGTAAGCTTCCAGTTTGAACGTGCCGGTGTCGATGTTCCACAGTTCACGATTCGACTTCGTGAGGATGGGTCGGCCAATTATGAGGCTGAGCAGGCCGAGAGGCCATCCACAATCACATCCATGCGCGGGGAGGCGGCGCAGCACATCGACCGTACGCTGATGGTGAGGCCGCCCACAGCCGCGAAGATCTTCAATGCGGCGCGCCAGCTGAACGAATTCAACGTTGCTTGCGCCTCCAAACTGAAGAACATTGCGGATTCCGGCAAGAAGACGCTGAGCTACTCCGGTGCGGACGGTCATGGCTCGTGCGTGTATAGCTACTCCGAAAACAAGAGTGTCGCGATGCTGACTGACACCTTCCTGGGGATCGCTTACACGATGGACGAAGGACGCCGACTGGAGTTCCTGCACCGGTATGACCGGCTGGGGCTCGATGCGGAGATGATAACGCTGTCGCAAGAGGTAGAAGCGGGCCGAGCGCTGGAGTTGGGGACAATCTCGCAGACGCTGACCGAGATCGCCGACGACATGGCGGTGATGCAGCGGGTACGACTGCGCGCAGCGAGGATGCTCGAGAAGGCGAAGTAACCATCGACATCGTGCGGCGCGGAATTTCAGACAGCGGACGTGGACGTAAGCGATCGGTATAGTTCCGCCATTGGCTCCAGCGGCAGCGACTCCGCGCGCGCCAGTACAGGAATGCGGGCGGGCCACGCCGCGGTGATCTGCTCGGCGGAGTGGCCGGCTGTGCGAAGGTTATTTTGCAGCGTCTTTCTCTTCTGCGCGAAACATTGCCGCAGAAAAATGCCGAAGCCCGCGGCGTCCACGCCAAGCTCGGCAAAACGGGGCGCGAATTGCAGCCGCAAAACGGTGGAGTAGACCTCCGGCGGGGGCGAGAATGCCGATGGCGGCAGCGTGAAGAGGTGGTCTACCTGCGCATTCATCTGTGCGGTTGCGGAGAGGAGGCCGTAGTCGCGAACCCCTGGCGCTGCTGCGACACGATCCGCAACCTCGCGCTGCATCATGAGCACAGCGCGGGCTACGAGGCCGGCGCTGCCAGCGGCAAAGAGCTTCAGCAGAATGTCCGAGGTGATGTAATAGGGCAGATTCCCGATCACATCCGCCGTCTCCCCCTCGGGGATCAAAGTGTGTAGATCGGTCTTGAGAACATCGGCCTCGATAATCTGTACCTGCGATTGATCGCGAAAGCGGAAGGTCAGTTCGGCTGCAAGTGCGCGGTCGAGTTCGAGCGCAAGGAGCCTTTGGCAGCGGCTCGCGAGGATTTCGGTAATGGCTCCGTGGCCGGGGCCAATCTCAATCACGGTGCGCTGGCGAATGTCGCCAAGGGCCTCCACAATGGCGTGGCGAGCAGCGTCATCAACTAGAAAGTTCTGCCCAAGTTTTGGTTTACGTTTCATTTGCATCCAATAGTTTTCGGCTTGGCCACGTGCTCTTCTATAGACTAACGGTTTGGTTGCAAAGATAAAGGACGACTGTATGCATATCGTGTTCGCAGCATCGGAGTGTGCTCCCTGGGCCAGGACGGGTGGACTGGGAGATGTAGTCAGCGCTCTGCCCAAGGCCCTGGCCAAGCTAGGTCATCGGGTCAGCGTGTTTCTGCCGTACTACCGGCAGGTTGCCAAGGCCGCACCGGACGCGCCGGTCGTTCTGCCGAGCGTGACGATTCCGTTTCCGTCATACAGCCGCTTTGTCCGCATCCTCGACGGCGGCCTGATCGATGGAGTGCAAAACTACTTCGTCGACTGCCCGGAGCTCTTCGACCGCGAGAGCTTCTATGGGACACCTTCAGGGGAGTACACCGATAACGCGGAACGCTTCGGCCTGCTGAGCCGCACGGTCATCGAGGCTTCGAAGATCCTCGGCGTCCCCGATGTCTTTCATGTGCATGACTGGCAGACGGCGATGCTGGCGGTTTTGCTGCGTTCGACGTATTACTTCGATTCCGTGCTGCGTCACGTCCCGACCGTGCTGACCATCCACGATGTTGCTTATCAGGGCTGGTTTCCTCCACAGACGATCGAAAAACTGTTGCTGCCGTGGGACCTCTTTACGTTCGACAGGCTGAAGCACTACGACACGTTCGATTTCCTGAAGGGCGGGATTGTGTATTCCGACGCGATCACTACAGTCAGCCGCAAATACGCTGAAGAGATCCAGACCGCAGAGTTTGGCAACGGCCTGGAAGGCGCTTTGCGAGAACGTAGCGGGGATATCTTCGGCATTCTCAACGGCGTCGATTACAGCGAATGGGATCCAGCGATTGATCCCCATATCTCAGCCCATTACACCGCCGATAAGCTCGCTGGAAAGAAGGAGTGCCGACGCGATTTGCTTCATGCCTTCGGGTTGGAAGGCGTTGGCGAAGATACGGCTGTGATCGGAATCGTCTCGCGGTTCTCAACGCAAAAGGGCTTCGATTTTATTGTGGACATCATGGATCGGCTGGTCGAGGAAGACATGGTGATGGTGATCCTGGGCAATGGGGAGGAGTACTATGAGCGCCTGCTAGTGGAGATGGCGAACCGTCACCCGTCGAAGATCCGCGTACAGGTCACTCCTGATCATGTGATGGCTCACAAGATCGAAGCTGGGTCCGACATCTTCCTGATGCCGTCGCGCACCGAGCCGAGTGGCCTGAACCAGATCTACAGCCTGCGGTACGGAACCATTCCTGTGGTTCGGGCTACCGGAGGCCTCGACGATACGATCGACGAGCAGCCCCTTGGTGGCGGCAACGGATTCAAATTCGGAGGCTACAACTCCGCTGCGTTGATGGATGCTCTGCGGCGTGCGCTCGAGACCTTCCGCAACAAGGAGGAGTGGACCCAAATGATGCAGCGGGGGATGGCGCAGGACTTCTCCTGGGACGCGCCGGCGAAGGAGTATGTGCGCGTTTACGAGCGAGTGATCCAGAACCGAAGTTAGGTCGTGCGTCGGCTTCTCAGGAAATAATGCAGTGGAACCCCGAGCAGGATGATGCCCGTTCCGATGAGCGAGTTTCGCGGCTGATCTGCGAACGAAAACACCAGGAGTATCGCGGCCGCGAGGATGAATAGAGCCGGCAGCACGGGGTAGCCCCAGATGCTGTATGGGCGAACGCCATTCGGTTCGCGGCGGCGGAAGATGAAGATTGTGCTGGCAGTGAGTGCGTAAAAGAGCCACTCGGCGAAGATGGCCAGCGAAAAGAGCGCCTGGAATCTCCCGATGGCGAGCAGCAGCAGCGAGCACAGTACGGCCTGCAGGATCAGCGCAGCAGAGGGCGTGTGAAATCGCGGATTGACGTGCGCAAGCTGCTTGAAAAATAATCCATCGCGGGCGGCTGCGAACGGCACCCGCGCTCCTGAAAGTGACGATCCCACGAAAGTCGCCGCGATGCTGACGGCCATACCGATCGACACCAGAGCTGCTCCCCAGTGTCCGGCGACTAGTCGCATCGCATCTGCCGCAGGTCGATCGGCAGCGGCTATGGTGGCGGCAGGCAAGACGAATTGAATGGCCGCGTTTGTGAGCATGTAGAGCGCACCGACGATGACGACACCTCCTACGAGGGCTATCGGCATGCTGCGTTGCGGACGCTGCACCTCGCCGGCCATGGTCACAACGTCACTCCAGCCGTCGTAGGCCCACAAAGCCGCGATCAGCGCGATCATGAAGCCTGAGAAGCCGCCGCGTGCTCCCGCGAAGTCTGTGGCGAAGTTGTGCCACGATCCGTGGTTGCCTGCTCCGAAGCAGAACGCTGCGATCCCGAGGATCAATGCCCCCTTCAACCACGTGAGCAGCAGTTGCACGTTCGCGGACTTTCGCGTGCCGATGATGTTGAGACCAGTGATGAGCCACGTCACGACAATGGCGAAGACCTGCGCCCAGAGCAGATGCGCAAAGGCCGGTCGCGAGAAGGAGCTGAAGATGGCGAAGGTTCCCAGAACGCGGGCCAGCCCAGCAGCGATGGTCGCAAGGGACGCGGGCTTCGCGACAGTAATCTGCGTCCACATGTAGAGGAAGCCGGTGAGGTCGCCGTAGGCCTCGCGTAGAAAAGCGTACTCACCACCGTAGCGTGGGCGCGCGGCTGCAATCTCCGCGTAGGTCATGGCGCCGAAGAGTGAGAGCAGGCCACCGATGATCCACACCGCGTAGACCATACGGGAGGAGCCTACGGCAGCCATCATCTCCCGCGGCACGAGAAAGATGCCGCTGCCGATGATGATGCCCACGACGATAGAGGTGGCGTGGGATGCGTTGAGAACGCGTGGTAGTTCAGCCTTGGTCTGCTGCATGGGTTGCACGGAGAGTAGCACACCTCGGATGCCCGCATCGCGAGCTGCGGCACACTTTAGATATAGTGCTTGAAGTCTAGCCAGTCTTCGACGATGTTTTTATGTCGTCCACGTACGAGGTAGATATTGCGATGCTCATATGGCATGGAGAGCGGATGATCCATGCGTCCGGCTACTTCAACCGAGTCATAAAATTCGCGCATCTCCTGTGGCGTTGCGCCATTGATGACGATCATCACCTTACCTGTGTCTCCCTGTGGTCCCCATAGCCAGTAGTTGTTATGGCCGCTGATGGCTGGTGGCAGGCCATGTCCTAGAACGTTAATTGCGCTGGCTTCGCCGTAATTCGAGCAGGAAATTCCCACGTTCTTTTGATCTTCTGGCGAAAGGGAGCGATAGATCCCAGTTACCTGATCGACCTCCTCTTGCCAGCCGAAGCGGTCGGCGTAGAACTGCGGCAGCGGTCCGTTCGCCGTATTTTCCGTGTTATCGCTCGTCTTATAAAGGTGCATAGCTTTGGTATAGGCAATCCATGTCGAGGGTTGCATTACTGGAATCGACATTGGCAGAATAAGTACGCCCGCGACCACCAGCAGTGATTCCATAATCGGAAACGCAAAGACTCGATCATGCGCGACTGAGCGGCGGTTAGCGAAGTGCCGCTCCCAGGCAATGCCACCCGCTGCAAATAGAATGGGATAGATGGGTGCGACGTAGTAGTCCTTTGCGTGCAGAGCCATCATTGCTGCTAGGAAGAAGAGGTAGTTCAGCCCTAGCCATCGCCAGCTCTTGGCACGTGGATTCCCTAGCAGCCACACCAGGCCCGCGCCCCAGATCAATACTGTCAACGGTTGCAGATTTAGTATTTGCTTCCAAAGGAAAGGCAGCGGTGCCAGCTTGATATTTTTATTCTCAACCTGGCCATTGTGGAGAAACTCCAGCGTAGGCCAGTGATGATGTATTTGCCAGATCAAGTTCGGCAGCGCGATTAAGACGAGGACAGTAACACCCACTGCGGCCCATCGACTGAACAGCAGACGACGTTGTGAGGTCAACAACAACGCGACAAGCAAAGCGACGAGGAAGAAGGTCATCGAGGGTTTATTCAACAGGCCGAGGCCACCAGATATCCCGAAGAGCAGCCAGAGCTTTTCACTTCTGCCACGTACGATCAGGATCAATGCCAGCAGACATCCCATCCAGAAGATCGACTCCATTGAGTTCATCGACAGATAGCTGTCGGTGCCGAGGTATTGCGGCGCGACCAGGACGCCGATCATCGCGAGTGCCTGCGCCGGCCTTCGTCCATCGAGCGCCCACGCCAGCACGCCTGTCAAAAACACACGGCCTGCGCCGGCGACTGCGGAGAGCATTCTTATTCCGGCCAGTGATTTGCCGAAGATTGCCAGTGACAGCTTCGCCTGCAAGGCCACGCCGGGTCCATGATCGACGTACCCCCATGCCAGATTGCGCCCGCAGATGATGTAGTAAAGCTCATCGCGAAAGTAGCCATACCCGAGGTGCGCCTCCCACAGATTCGCTGCGATGTGAAACACAAGCTTGATCGCGGCAAACAGGAATGCCAACCGTATGGCAGCTTTCAGTGTTTGGTCGACAGGACGCACGACCGTCGTTTGCGTACTCGACATTTTTGTAGTCTCCGGGGACTTCCAGCATCGCATACGCTGCTTACCGAGCGAAAGTTCCGATGTAAGTAGAGATCGTAACTACTTAGATTATTGCTAAAGTCCGCAATCCAATTGTTGGATAATTCTTCTTGACTAACATTCATGGCTTCCAACGCTGGCGTCATGACCTGAGAACGTATGCTCGCTAAGAGGGAAATCTAATTTTTTTGGAGTGAATATGGATTGGACGCCCGGCGGACTGAGTGACGATGTAGAGGATAGGCGCGGCTCATCTGGTGGTGGTGGCGGCTTTGGCGGAGGCGGTCTGGGCATCATTGGCTTCATCGTCCTCGTGATCATCAGCCTGGTGACTGGGCGCAACTACATCGGAAGTTATCTCTCGGGCCATACAGTACCTTCGCAGACGTCAAGTCAGCCAATGAATGGCTATGGACGTGGCAGCACTACGGCATCTCCCCAGGAGCAGCGCTCGGCGCAACTTGTCTCCTTTGTTCTGGACGACGTGCAGAAAACATGGACGACTCTCTTGCCCGAGCAGACTCATCGGAACTATCGGCACGCGAAGCTTGTGCTTTTTCGTAACTACACTCACTCCGGTTGCGGGGCGGCGCAGTCGCAGACCGGTCCTTTTTACTGCCCGGCGGACGAGAAGGTTTACATTGATCTCAGCTTCTGGGATCAGCTGCGGCGCCTTGGCGGCAGCAACGCAGACTTTGCCCAGGCCTACGTAATAGCTCATGAGCTGGGCCATCATGTGCAGAACATTCTCGGGATCGAGCAGCAGGTGCAGCATCTCTCCGGCCAGAATCCAGGCCAGAAGAATAAACTCTCCGTCGATCTCGAACTGCAGGCGGACTGTTTCGCCGGCGTATGGGCCCACAGTACGGAGCATCGCAAGATCGTTCACGATGCCGACATCGCCGCTGGCCTGCGGGCAGCCGCCGCTGTCGGCGACGACCACATACAGAAGATGGAACGCGGTGCGGTGAGTCCGGAGAGCTTCACCCACGGCACCTCTGCGCAGCGGGTCGGCTGGTTCAAGCGCGGCTTGCAGCAGGGCACTGTGGCATCCTGCAATACGTTCAAGGTTGGGGGCGCGGTTCCGTCCACTAACAACTAGCAGCAAATCAAGGCGAAGATTCAGTTGAGCACCGGGAGCTCAGCATTGCCAGATGTTTCGGCTGCGAAGTGGCTGCGGATGCGCTCCGCTGTGGCTGCATTCACCACGGCCGTCAGAGCATCCGGGCCGGCCTGCTTGATTCCGCGCACACTGCCGAAGTGTTCGATCAATCGCTGCCGCGTCCTGGGGCCTACGCCCGGAATCGATAGCAACTCACTGTCGCGGTCGCGCATCTGTCTCCGCTTGCGATGGTAGGTCACGGCAAAACGATGGCTCTCATCGCGAATCTTCTGCATTAGGTGCAGCACGGGAGACCGCCGATCCAGCACCACCGGCTCATGCTCCTGTCCGTAGACGTAGATGATCTCCTCACGCTTGGCAATCGACGCCAACGGTTGCAATGTAACGCCGATCTCCTCGAGCGCAGCGTACGCGGCGTGCAGTTGTCCGAGCCCGCCGTCGATAAGGATGAGAGAAGGGAACGGTTTCTTGTCTTCCTGTAGCCGCTTGTAGCGGCGCTGAATCACCTCGCGCATACTGGCGAAGTCGTCGACTCCGGTGACCGTCTTCACCTGGAACTTGCGGTAGTCGGACTTCTTCATCGCGCCGTCTTCCCACACCACCATGGACGCCACTGTCTCCGCCCCTTGAATGTGTGAGATGTCGAAGCATTCGATACGGCGTGGCAACTCCTCCAGGGTAAGCGCCTCCTGCAGCGCCTCCTGAATCGCCTTCATCGCGGGCTGCAGCACGCGGAACCGCTGGTCGTACGATTGCTTCGCGTTCTGACACACCAGATCGACGAGCGAACGCTTCTCGCCACGCTGCGGTACGAGTATCTCAATGCGCTTGCCTGTGCGCTCCGTCAATATCTCGGCCAGCAATGCGCGATCGGGGAACTCGACCGGAACGAGGATCGACCGCGGGACGTAACTCTGATCGAGATAGATCTGTTTCAGCAGGGCAGAGAAGAACACAGCGGGACTAAACGCAGCGCCTGGCTCCGACAAAACTGTATGCTGCACCACGGGAATCCCCTCGCCGATCTCAGGGGCGGGTGCGGCAGGATTGGGTTCGATGCGAGGGAGCGCCTCCAGTTCTTCCACCTCAGCGACGGCCTCGGTCACCGCATCCAGCAATGACTCCGGCAGGTCCTCCCAGAAAAAATCCCGCCGGTCGACGATCTTGCCGCTGCGCATGTGGAAGAGGTTCACGGCCAGCATCTCATTCTCGTAGTGGTAGCCGAAGACATCGGCATCTTCGTTGTCTACCGTCGCCATGCGCTGCTTGTCCTGCATCTGGTGCACGGTGACGATCTGGTCGCGCAGCCGCGCGGCTGCCTCAAACTGCTCCGCCACTGCGGCGGCCTCCATCCGCCTGGTCAGCGAGTGTTCCAACTCGTTCGGCCTGCCTTCTAGGAAGAGCTGCACATCGCGGATCGTCTGTTTATAGATCTCCGGCGTGGTTAGTCCCTCCAGGCATGGCCCGAGGCAACGCTTGATGTAGTACTGCAGGCAGGCGCGGGGATGGTAGCGCGACAGATCGACCTTGCAGCTTGGAATCAAGAAGCTGCGGTGGATCAAGTCGACCAGGCGGTAGGCAAGGTTCCCCGGAAAGTACGGGCCGTAATAGGCGCCGCCATCCTTCCTCAGCCTCCGCGTCACGAAGACCTTCGGGTAGCGATCGTTCATCGTCAGCTTGATGTAGGGATAGGTCTTGTCGTCGCGCAGCAGAATGTTGAATCGCGGCTTCTTCTGCTTGATGAGGTTGTTCTCTAGCGCGAGCGCCTCATGCTCGTTGGCGACCGTGATGTATTCCACATCGACGGCCTCGCGCATCAGCGTGCCGGTCTTCGCGTTCGCCTGGGACGCCTCCAGAAAATACGACCGCACCCGCGCGCGCAGGTTCTTCGCCTTGCCGACGTAGATCACCTCACCTTCGGCATTCTTGTAGAGGTAGCAGCCTGGCTGAGTGGGGATGGTGCGAATTTTCTGGTGGAGGTCCATGCTCTGATTCAGCGCCTGCATTCTGAGTGTAGACACGCAGACTACTCTGGCACGAGTATGCACAACTTTGCCTAGTAGATTTGACGCAGCAACCCATCAAAAGTTCCCGTCAAAACAACGGCCCGTTCACGTTCCAATCAATACTTTGCAATGTAAGCCAAACAAAAAACGTGGCTTACCTCTCGTTGCTGTTTGGCATGCCAATTGCTTTCCTATCCATGTTGAAGTTTTTTAAACCCAGGAGATGAAATCAATGAGCTCCACTACGCGACGAAATAGCTTTACCGATACCAAGATCAAATCTGCCTGCACCGCAGTCATTGCCAGCGCATTCATCATCACCTTCACCGTCGGCTGCTCGACCAAGAACTATGTGCGGTCACAGACTGCTCCGATTGTCACGCAGACCAACGACCTCGATACAAAAACCGCTGCTGACCATCGCGATATTGTAAATACCGACGAGCGGGCCAAGAGCGGTATCGCGAGCGCCCAGAGCGCCGCGAACACGGCGGACCAACATGCCTTGGCCGCGGGACAGTCTGCTGACACCGCCAACAGTTCGGCCCAGGAGGCGTACAACCGTGTTGACAGTCTCAGCGGTGTCGTCGCCAATCTGGATAACTACAAACAGCTAAGCGATGTGAACGTTACGTTTGCTTTCGATAAGGCTGTGCTGACCTCTTCGGACAAGAGACAGCTCGACGAACTGGCGACCGGATTGACCAGTACCCGTGGGTACATTCTTGAAGTGACCGGAGGAACCGATTCCGTCGGCGATGCCGCTTATAACTACCAGCTTAGCCAGCGCCGCGCCGATGCAGTGGTGAATTATCTCTCTGCGAAATACAACATCCCGCCGCATAAGTTCTACCTCGTCGGCATCGGTAAAGATCAGCAGGTGGCAAACGACAGCACCGCTGCCGGCCGTGCAAAGAACCGCCGCGTCGATATCAAGCTGATGACAAACATGGCCGACCAGCCAACGACCGCTTCGGCCCCATCGCCCAACGGTCAGATGTAACTCGTTCGGATAGGTGTAACGAGCACCGAGCTTCGCAACGAAAACCCCAACTTCTATTTTCCACGTAACGCGCCGGTGTGCTGCCGGCGCGTTGTTTTTTTCACGCCGCGACGGCAGGGCAACATCGGGTAAAGTGGAGGGTATGGTTGCGCCTGCATCAGAACCTTCACACGTTTCTTCCACTACCACGAACCCGCTGGCCGAAGCCATCGCCATCATGGCCCGTCTCCGTGCGCCAGGCGGCTGTCCCTGGGACCGCGAACAGACCTTCGACTCCATCAAACGCCACACCCTGGAGGAGACTTACGAGGTCTTCGACGCCATTGAGCGCCGTGCATGGCCCGAGCTGAAGGATGAGCTCGGCGATCTCTTGCTGCAAGTTCTTTTTTACGCCCAGATGGCCTCCGAGGCGGGCTACTTCACCATCGACGAAGTAGCGGCCAATCTCAACGCGAAGCTCACCCGCCGCCATCCCCACATCTTCGCCGGTGCGCAGGTTGCTGACTCCGACGCTGTTCTGCGCAACTGGGAACAAATCAAGCAAGCCGAAAAGCGGTCCACCGCAGCCTCACAGAGCTCCATGCTCGACGACATCCCCCGCAGCATGCCCGCGCTGCTGGAGGCGGGCAAACTGGGCTCCCGCGCGACAAAGATAGGCTTTGACTGGCCGGACGCCAGCGGCCTCTTCGACAAGCTGCAGGAGGAGATCGCTGAGCTACACGCCGAGCTGGCTCAGCCAACCGCAAGCCAATCCGCCCTTGCCATCGAAGCGGAGGTTGGTGATCTCCTCTTCACTGCCGTCAACCTTGCCCGTCATCTCAAAGTCGATCCGGAGTCTGCCCTCCGCTCCACCAACGCCAGGTTCCGGCGCCGCTTCGCCGCGATGGAGTCCGCGGCGGGCAGCAGAGACGCTCTGGCAGCCTGCACGCCGTCGCAGTTGGAGAACCTCTGGAACCAAGCCAAGAACGCCACCAGCGAACCGCCAGCCCCATGAACGCGCCCCTGAACGAAATGATCGACATCCGTCCGCTCAGCACCCTGGAACACTTTGAGCGTTGCGTAGCTTTGCAGATTGAGGTCTGGGGCTACAACGACGGCGACACCATTCCACGCCGAGTATTTGTCGTTGCCCAGCGCATCGGCGGGCAGGTTCTCGGTGCCTTCGCGGGCGACGCCATGATCGGTTTCGCCATGTCTTTGCCTGGCTACCGCGACGGCCGGCCGTATCTCCACTCGCATATGCTCGCCGTGCTCCCTGGGTACCGCAACACTGGCATTGGCCGCCGCCTCAAACTCGCCCAGCGCGACGACGCCCTCGCCCGCGGCTTCGATCTGATGGAGTGGACCTTCGACCCCCTGGAGATCCGAAATGCTCATCTGAACATCGCTCGTCTCGGCGCCATCGTCCGCCGCTACCAGCCCGATTTCTACGGCCCTTCGACCTCCCCATTGCAGGGAGGCCTTCCGACGGATAGGCTATACGCGGAGTGGTGGTTGCATTCCCCTCGTGTCGCCAGTGTGCTTCGCGGAGAGTTGCAGCACCCGGAAATTGTCGAACGCGTTATCGTCCCCCAGGCCATCTACCAATGGAAGCGGGACGCCCAACAGCGAGGCCTTGCACAGGCTTTGCAGATCAGTATCCGGGAGGCGCTCCAATCCGCTTTTCATCGTGGCCTTGCCGTCGTAGGCTACGAACGGGATGCTAACGGCGACGGCTGCTATCTTCTCGGCCCCTGGAATGAAGCTTCGAGCAAATAACAATCTCAAAGGAAATTCTCGAAAACGAAGCCGTGAAGTCCTGACCTCACCAAAGCCGCCACCATTTCCAGCCAACCGACCCTTGGAAAGACAGGAACGATCATGCTCAACATTGACGCCATCCACTTGCGCGAGATCAACATACCGCTCGCCCACCCGTTTGAGACCAGCTTTGGCATCACCACCGCTCGCCGCATCCTTCTCATCGAACTCGAATCCGACGGCCTGACCGCATGGGGCGAATGCGTCGCCGGGGAGCACCCCTACTTCAGCGACGAGATGATCGACACTGCCTGGATCGTCACCGAGACCGAACTTGCCCCGCGTCTGCTCGATGCCGACCTCGAAGGTGCCGGCGACTGCGTCCGCCTCTTCAAGCAGGTCCGAGGCCATCGTATGGCTAAGGCGGCGCTTGAGAACGCAGTCTGGGACCTCGAAGCGCAGGTCGAACGCGTATCGCTCTCGAAGCTCCTCGGCGGCACACGCAAAGTCATTCCCTGCGGAGTCTCCATCGGTATCCAGCCCTCGCCCGAGCAACTCATGGACAAGATCGCCACCGAACTCGCCGCTGGCTATCAGCGCGTCAAGCTGAAGTGCAAACCCGACTGGGACAACCAGATTTTCGAGGCCGTCCGCGCCCGCTGGCCCGACATCATGCTAAGTTGCGACGCCAACTCCGCCTATCGCATGAGAGACTTCGACCACATCGCCACCTGGGACCAGTTCAACCTGCTGATGATCGAGCAGCCCCTATGGTACGACGACTTCTACTTCCACTCCATGCTGCAGAAACGCCTCGAGACAGCCATCTGTCTCGACGAATCCATTCGCAATCGCCGCGACGCCCTCGCCGCCATCGACATGGAGTCCTGTCGCATCATCAACATCAAGGTCGGCCGTGTCGGCGGCTTCAGCGAGGCCATCGCCGTACACAACGCCGCCGCAGAGCGTGGCATCCCGGTATGGTGCGGCGGCATGCTGGAGACCGGCATCGGCCGCTCCCACAACATCGCTCTGTCCTCGCTGCCCAACTTCTCGCTGCCCGGAGACGTCTCCGCCTCCGACCGTTACTGGACCGAAGACATTATCGAGCCTGCCGTCACGGTCAACGCAAAGGGTGAGATCGTCGTGCCAACCGCCGTCGGCCGCGGCTTCGAGGTGCGGCGCGACCGCATCGAGGCCCTGACAGTTCGCAGACAGACGCTGCACGCAAAGGCCCGCGTGACTGCCTGAGCCGTCTCCTCTATCGGTCTGGGAGCGGCGTATTCAGCAGCACACGGATGGCATCCTGATAGCTCATCGGGCCGGGTAGCGTCTGAAAATCGCTCGCTTCCACGTTGGAGTTGATATTCAGCGTCTTGACCATCAGCGCCCGCACGGTCATCGTCATGGAAAAGTGGGTGAAGATCCACCGATCGCCCCCTGCACTCGTCTGGTCCAGCGTGAGCTTGCCCCCGGGGTAGATGTGTGCCAGCATGCCCCACCCGAAGTTCACCCCATGAAAGACCGTTCCCTCCATGCGGACCAGATGCCGGGTCTTTGCATCGATCCAGACCCTTCCCTCGAGCCCCGTCAGCGCCTGGGCCTCTGTATTCGGAGGAACGAATCTCGGATTTGGTTTGTAGTCGAGCACCACTTCGAGGCCGCCGTCATCGTTGCCAGCCTGCGGTTGTCCCGGCGTGTAGCTGTAGAGCATCGCATCCGGCATCAGCGGCGCCAGCCTGTCCGCGACCCTCCTCTCGGAGTCTCCATTCCTGATGTGTTTTGCGAACGCCGCAGGAGACGCCAGCATGTCGTTTAAACGCTGCCGTTCGGCGCTGTCTTCCTCTTCCGTCAATGGCTTTCCATCGCGAAGAATCAGCCTCGCGACAGTCCCATCTTTGCTTTCGATGATGTCTCGAACCTTGTTGCCCTTCTCGTTGACGGTGTGCAGGCGATACCGCAGGTAGGAGTCGTTGTGATGCAGAGCCACCAACTCGTTTGCGGCCGCATCGACCGACCATGAGCGTGCAGGCACCGACAGTATTGCCGCCTCCTCTGCATCTTTCGTTGTAGCGCTGGGCTGCGCCGTCGCCCCTGAGACTGCCGAAACCAGAGCTGCCAAAAGTGTCACGTATCCCAGCCGCCTCACGCCATGCCGCCGCCATAACGGCTGGTGTTCAACGAATCCCGGCTGCCCCAACACAAGGCATGACACAATTTCATTCCTCCTCAACGTACCTGATCCCAAACCCCACTCCTCACACGGCCTATGCAGGCTCTTCTGCCATCTTACGTAAGACGCCTGGATCGCCCCAAAGTTTGGTAGTGAGTCAGTTTGCTGTGCTTTGAAGGGGCGTGGCTTCAGCCGCGCCGTAAGAGAGGCAAGTTAGGGGCTTTAGCTCGTGAGGGAGTTTCAGTAATTTTCAAACTGACCCACCACCAAAGTTTGGTCGGTTTGCCTCGCGGCATGCGCTTGGGTATAGTTCGGGCAAGACGCACCCGCAGCCGACAAAGCTATCAGGAGAACAAAATCGTATGAAGCCAGCAGAAGGTTCCACCGTCATTGGTAAGTCCGTTGTCATCCGGGGAGACCTCTCCGGCAACGAAGACCTGTACATGGACGGAGACATCGAAGGGACCATCACACTTACCGACAGTCAGTTGACCGTTGGCCCCAACGCACGCGTTCACGCCAACGTCAGCGTTCGCGACATCGTCGTCTTCGGCCGTCTCACCGGCAACATCCAGGCCACAGGCCGCGTCGATCTACGGCAGTCCGCCTTCGTCAACGGCGACGTCCTCGCCGGCAGGCTTTCGATCGAAGAGAGCGCCGTCCTCAAGGGCCGGGTTGAACTCAAGGCCTCTGCGGAAGGCAAGTTGACCTCAGCCTCCTCTTCCGCCGCGACTGCGGAGGCGAGCAAGTCAGCCGCGCCTCTCTCCCACCCGGCTCAGGCCTAAGACAGAAAAGGAAGCGAGCGTTATGCGCAGCCTTTTTGGCAGCAGTAACAACCCAGCCACCACGCGCGGGTCCGAAGCCAGCCGTGTCAACCGCCATTCGAGCGGATGGAACGAGTTGCTCAAACACCTGCGTGCACACGACTCGCTTCGTATCCTCGACATTGGCCCAACCTCGTCCTCCAATATCAACTACATCACCAGCCTGGGCCATAGCATCTACATGGCGAACGTAGTCGAAGAGGCGTCGAGGCCAGAGTGGGTAATTCCGGCAGAAGAAGGCGAACCCGCCGGTTTCGACGTGAAAGGATTCCTTGAGTCCAACCTCAACTTTTCCGGGCGCATGTTCGACGTGGTCATCCTCTGGGACACGGCTGACTATCTTCCCGAGTCGCTTTTGGTGCCGGTATTTTCTCGCATCCACCAGGTCCTGCAGCCCGGCGGATTGATGCTGGCCTTCTTTCACGCAACAACCACTCCAGAGCCCACCTTCTGCCGCTACCATCTCACTGACACCGATGTCGTAGAGATGCAGCGGGCAGGGAACTACCCGTTATTGCAGATCTACAGCAATCGCAAGATTGAGAATATGTTGAGCGAGTTCAGCAGCTATCGTTTTTTTCTGGCAAAAGATAGTCTGCGCGAGGTCATCATCACGCGATAGCCCAACCTCGGGCTCATTCACTTACAACAGCCGTCATCACAACAAAAAGCGCAAGCGCCAAATATTGGTCCTTGCGCTTTCTTTTACCGCATTGTGACAAATTAGCTCTTTGCGGCTTGCTTCCTGCGTTCAGCCCAGCGCTTCTTCATCGCGTCGGCGATGCGTTTGCGGCCCTCAGGACTTAGTTTGCGCTTGCGAGCCGGTGCAGCCGGTGCTGCTGCAGCCGTCTTCTTGCTTCCCTTTGGACGGCCCCGTCCGCTACGTGCAGCAGGTGCGGTAATCCCAGACAGCACAGCGCGCGCCTGTTGCAATTTTGATATCTGGGCATCAATCTCAGCGATAATTCGGCTAACTTCCACGTGTTACCTCCAGTTGGAAAAACGATATAGCCAGTCACTTGGTCTCGGTATCAGCGTCAACCGAATGTGTTACTTGCCACCTATGACGATACAGAAGCAGCTACTTTCTAGCAAATAAAATGTAAGTCAGGACATTATTTTACCTGGACCGAAGTAATCTCATTCTCTGTTTTTCCTGCGCCAATCTGTGGTGTCCGAATGGAATATCCGGGTCCGGCTTCGTCCAGATCTTCGTGCCGCGGACTGCCCAGGCCGCGACGATTGTTCGTCTCATCGATACACTGCTGCAGACCTTTCAGCGTTGCTTGCTTGTCCCGCGCAAACTCAGTAGCCAGGCGGGTTAGCGCATAGGTCAAAATATCGCTATGGTGAAGGTCCTGCATGTCCGGCGCGCGCCGCAGATTGAGCCACAGACGATGAACCAGCTGCACCTCATGCGGCTCAATCGTCGGGGCATGCGGCCCGATATGAAAGCTCAACGACGCTCCATCCGGCTTGATGATATAGAAAGTAAACTGTCGCTTCGGTTCAGCCAGAGCCTCCCAGGCCTGGCCCACGTGGTAAGCCTGCTCTTCCGCCGTGAGCTTCGTCGATAAGCCAGAGACCACGGCCGCCGCGTCCAGTGAGTTAGCCGTCTGCACCAGCGCCGCAAAAATATCTCCAGCCGGGACTACCAGCAGCGAGATATGTTTTCCAAAGCTCTCCGCAACCGACACCGCCTTGGTAAAGAGCATCTGTTCATGCTCGCTGAATAACTGCTCCGACGCGTTCAGATACTCCGGCCCACCCGCGCCCATCATACGAGCCGCCAGCACGACCAGGTCCTGATCATCGGTGTTGGTATGGGTTAGCGCCCACTTCAGAGCGAACGGCGCGGCCGAATCGCGCATGGTGACTACAACCGCGCCGGGACGAATGTCCAATGCTTCACGTCCGACGGTCTCCGGGTGCTCCAGCTGAAAGTGTTCCTTCATCTGTCTGGTTGTTATATCGTGCCGTCGCTTATTGTCCCGCTCCGACAGCGAGAAGATCACAAAGAAAGCAGCGGCAAAGATAACTCCACTCACCGTAGCTACCGATTTTGTAAATAAATTCACTACCGCCGTCGTAAGCAGAACTAGAAAGACCGAGAGTAGTCCAAGCGGTATCTCAGTCTTGCCGATGCGAATATTAAGGGGAACCTTCCATCCGCGTTCCCCTTTATACTTCCACCGCAGCACCAGCATTGCCAGGGCATTGAAAGTAAAGCTCCATATCACGCCAAAGGCATAAGCTTCGCCCAGCATGATCACGTCGCCGCGACTTACCACGATCGTGAACATCTGCAGACCGGCTACCAGATTTACAATCCGGTAACTCGTCCCATACTTGCGTTGCGGCTTGCGGAACCAGTCCGAAAGAACGCCATCTTCGGCCACCCGCATCAGAACGCCGGTGGAGCCCACAATCGCGGTGTTGACGGCTCCGCCGAGAATAAGGAAGCCGACGATCACGACAAAGACCCGGAAGCCGATCCGCAACGCCAACGGCCCTACCAGGTACATCGCCATGCCGGCAATCAGGTTGTCGCGGTACTGCGGAACCCGCACGGAATCGGGAATCAGCATCACAGCCAGCAGTGTGCCGACGCCGGTAAAGACGAAGCTATAGATCGCAATGACGATCGCAGCACGCTTCAAATTCTTCAGCTTCGGATGCTCGATCTCGCGGTTCACCTGTGCCAGCGACTCCTCGCCGCTCATCGCCAGCACGGAGTGCCCGAAAGCCATCAACACGCCGAACAATCCCAGCGACCGCATGAACCCGGTGTGCTTCAAAAATCCAAGAGCGTCGTTGCTGAAGTGAAGATTGCTCGGAGTAGGCCACGGAGGCAGATGCGCGCCTACATGGATCGCCGAAAATATTCCCCACGTAAGCAGAATCACAACCATCACGGTCGTAATCTTCATCACCTTCAGGGCCTTGTCGCTAGACTCTTCAATGCCTTTGGTGTTCTGCCACCAGAAGTAGAGGGTGATCAGCCCTGCAATTGCAGCCGAGGTCCCATCCACCGGCAACTGTCGCGCCACTCCGCTCGAATGCATCACCAGCATTCTCAGCCAGTGGTGCGCCGCGCATAGTCGCAATAACTCATTCAACAATCCGACGATGTATTGTCCCGCCGAAACCCCGGAAATCGGTCCCGTAAGAATGTAGTCGAACATCAGCGCCGAAACGCTCAGCTTGGCGAAGGTCCCGCCCAGCGCCTCCTTCACGATGCGATACACCCCACCGCGCGTAAACATGCTGCAGCTTTCGACGTACACTGACCGCACCGCGAAGCTAAACAGCATCACGCCGAGAATGAACCACGGCGCAGCCTTTCCGACCGCCTCTTCCGCGATGCCGCCCGCATAGAAGGCCGAAGAGCCAAGGTCGTTCAAAACGATCGCCGCCGCCCGCCAGAAGGAGATAAAGGTGAGCATGACCGACGAGGCCACGACCAGCCGGACACGATTCGATTGCGGCTTATTGATAGTTTGTTTGGATGCCATTGTGGTTTGTATTCAACATTGCGCTTCCTCGCCGACATCGAATCGCTCCGATGTCACTCCGGCACCGCACCCCCGGAGTGGAAGACCGCTGCTGACAGCTAGTCCTCGTCGCCCAGCAACTCCTTCAAGTCCTCTATGAAGCTAACCACAATGACCACGACAGATCCTGCCATCCCCAGAAAGAAGAGTGGCACGACGATCTTCGCAACTCCTCGAATGATCAAATCCATGACAGTCCATTGTAGCGCCCGGACGGCTTCCTGTTCCGAGCTCAATGTTAGACTTCAGACGAATGCGACTAATTCCCCCGCGCCTTTGGGCCATCGCGGTGCTCTCCGGCATCCTCCAGGTTTTACCTTTCCCCATCGCCGGGCCGACGCCGCTCTGGCGAACAGTCTTCTGCTGGATCGCGCTTCTGCCTCTTCTGTGGGCGCTTCTCAGCAACGATCGGTCAGGAAAGCCCCTTACACTCCGCCAGGGAGCAGCGCTCGGATATGCTTGCGGCTTCGTCTGGTACATGGGCAACTGTTATTGGATCTACCAAACCATGTATCTCTACGGCGGCCTCGCCAAGCCCATCGCCGCCGGAATTCTCGTGCTCTTCTGTCTCTATCTCGGCCTCTACCACGCCCTCTTCGGAACCCTGATCGCCGCCTTCCGCAACCGCTTCGGCCGCCAGACCGCTCTTCTACTGGTTCCCTTCGCCTGGGTTGCAGTAGAGCTTGCCCGCGCCCGCATCACCGGCCTTCCCTGGGACCTGCTCGGCATCGCCCAGGTCGACAACCCTCTGCTCACGCGACTCGCGCCCATCACCGGAGCCTACGGCCTCTCCTTCATCATCGCCGCGGTCAACGCCCTCTGGCTCATCCGCGTCCGTGTCCGCGAGCGCCGCTTCACCCGCCCAGCCCTCACCATAGCGGGAGTCGTCATCGTAATCGTCTACGTCGCGGGCCTGCGCCTTCTCGCAAATCCGAAGGTCTCCCCCACCACGGCAACCGCGACTCTCGTGCAGGAGAACCTGGAAGTAGGAGCCGCCGCCACCGGCCCGGAACCGACGACCCAGCAGCTCCTCGACTCCTTCTCTTACCTCAGCCGCTACCCATCTACGCACTTCCTGCTGGGAATCCCCGAGCTCCCCGGCACCCAGAACGTCTACTTCATCCGTCAGCACGCTCCCGTTGAAGGCACCGACCCCAGCTCCCCCGTTCCCATTCCCAGCGACCTCATCGTCTGGCCGGAGTCCCCAGCAGGCTTCCGCACCAACGACCCCGAATTCATCCGCCAGATGCACTCGCTCGCCGACTCCACGCATGCCCTCCTCATCATTGGCAGCCTCGGCGTCGTATCCAATCCAGCAGCCGCCGCCGAGCGTCCCTATTTTCTCTACGACTCCGCCGCCTTCTTCGTCCCGGACGAGGATGCTGGCATGTCCCGCTACGACAAAGTCCACCTGGTTCCGTGGGGGGAATATGTCCCCTTCAAAAGCCTCTTCTTTTTTGCTGAGAAACTGACCGCCGGCGTGGGAAACATGGATCCGGGTACCGAGCGCAGGGTCTTCCATATCAACGGACACGTCTATGGCGCCTTCGTCTGTTACGAGTCAATCTTCGCCGACGAGATTCGGCAGTTCGTCCGCAGTGGCGCCGAGGTCCTCGTCAACATCTCTGACGACGGCTGGTACGGCAACACCAGCGCCGCATGGCAGCACCTCAACATGGTCCGTATGCGCGCCATCGAAAATCATCGCTGGATCCTTCGCTCCACCAACACAGGAGTGACGACCGCCATCAACCCCTACGGTCGCGTCACGGTCGCAGCTCCGCGTCACCAACGCACCAGCATCCGTGTGCATTTCGGGTACGAGAAAGACTTGACCTTCTACACCGTCCACGGCGATCTCTTCGCCTACGCCTGCGCCTTCATCACCGTGCTGGCCCTGGCCTTTAGTCTCTTTCGCCGACAATCGTTTTCCCAAGAGAAGCTGCATGGATGACATACATCTCGTCGGGTACGACCCAGGCTGGCCTGAAATGTATCAGGCCGAAGCCGAATGTGTTCTATCCGTTCTGCCCGCGGGACTGGTCCGTGCTATCGAACACTTTGGCAGTACCGCGATACCGGGTCTCGCCGCAAAACCAATCATCGATATTCTCGTAGCGGTGCGCTCAGTGCCGGAGGCGCGTGAGGTCGCGGTGTCACCGCTGGAATCACTGGGCTACGCGTTCTGGGCAGATAATCCGAAGCGCGATTGCCTCTTCTTCGTCAAAGGTCTTCCGCCCCGCGCACCGCATCGCACGCATCACGTCCACATGACTGAGCTCGACAGTGAGATGTGGGAGCGGCTGCTCTTTCGCGACTACCTTCGCACGCATCCGGAGGCGGCCTCGCGCTATGAAGCCCTGAAGTTCGAGCTGATGGACCGATACAGGGACGATCGCGAGGCCTATTCGGACGCGAAATCGGCTTATGTTGAAGAAATCATGTTACTAGCCCGCGCTTCATCGTGAATTTTCAGACTGAGTGCCGTAAACTAGCAGAGATATGCTTAGCGATCTCGAATACTCCTACTCCCCGGTCCGCGACAAAGTGCGCGATCTGCGGGAGTATCTTTGACTCGGCACGCCTCCGTCGTGAACTAGCCATCATCGAAGAAAAGACCGCCGACCCCACAGTCTGGGCGGACGCCTCGCGTTCGCAGCCCCTCATGCGCGAGCGTAAGCGCCTCGAAACCCTACTAGCTGACGACGCCGAACTAGCGCGCCGATCGGACGACATCGAGGCGTACTTCGAGCTCGCCAAGGAAGGCGAAAACACTGAGCCTGACCTCGTCCGCGAAATCCCGTCCCTCGTCGATTTTGCCGACAAGCTCGAATCCAAAACCATGCTCTCCAGCGAGACCGACCCGCTCAACGCCATCGTCGTCGTCCACCCCGGCGCCGGCGGAACCGAGTCGCAGGATTGGGCCGAGATGCTCATGCGCATGTACATTCGCTGGGGCGAGCGCCAGAACTTCAAGGTCGAGATCAACGAGGTCCAGGACGGCGACGAGGCCGGCATCAAGTCCGCCACCTTCACCATCACCGGCGACTTCGCCTTCGGTCTATTGAGTGGTGAAACGGGAGTGCATCGGCTCGTCCGCATCTCGCCCTTCGACTCCGCCAAGCGCCGCCACACCAGCTTTGCCAGCGTCTTCGTCTCGCCCGAAATCGACGACACCATCGTCATCGATATCAAGCCCGACGACCTACGCATCGACACCTACCGCTCCGGCGGCAAGGGCGGCCAGCACGTCAACACCACCGACTCCGCCGTCCGCATCACGCACATCCCTACAGGCCTCGTCGCCGGCTGCCAGAACGAACGCAGCCAGCACAAAAATAAAGAGCGCGCGATGAAGATGCTGCGTTCGCGCCTCTACGAATACGAGCTCGACAAAAAGAAAGCCGTCAGCCGCAAGCTCGAAGACTCCAAGCTCGACATCAAGTTCGGCTCGCAGATTCGCAGCTACGTCTTGCAGCCCTACCGCATGGCCAAGGACCTCCGCACCCGCGTCGAAGTTGGCGATGTCGACAAGGTCCTCGACGGCGATCTCGAGCCCTTCATCCGCGGCTACCTGCGCATGCGCCGCGAAGGCAACTTCCCAGCCGAGGTCGCCGAGGATGACGATGTTGCATGACATCTGTCATCCGACGGGATGACAGGCCACACTACCTTCGCAAGGGCGACGCCGCGATACTCGCAGCAGCAATGGGTAGCGCCACCAAACGCATTGCTCTGGAGAAAAACCTGGCCCCGTCTTCTGCTATCAAACCTGACGGGAGTGGGTCAGTTTAAATCTCGCTTCATAGAGCATTAGAATGTGGTCATGGAGATCAAACGCGTCGGTTCGCAGCCCTCAGGAAAAGGTCCGGCAGACTGGTTTACTGGCACTGTCCGTATTGACCCGCTTTTTCAAGCCCCCGACCCAGCGCTTGTTGCTGGCGCCAGCGTCACATTTGAGCCGGGAGCGCGTACCGCCTGGCATACGCATCCCCTCGGACAGACGTTGATTGTCACGGCTGGCTGCGGATGGGTTCAGCGCGAAGGCGGCGCGATAGAGGAGATTCACCCCGGAGATGTGGTTTGGTTCACGCCGGGGGAAAAGCATTGGCACGGTGCTACACCGGCCACGGCCATGACTCACATCGCAATTCAGGAGCGCTTAGACGGCAAGGTTGTGGATTGGATGGAGCATGTCAGCGACGAACAATACCGACGATGAATCCGGATTCAAACTGACCCACGACCAACCTGACTACGGCGTAGACGCCCCCGCCGTCATGCGCAATTTTTTTATCTTCGGCACGCTTTGTCTTCTCATCGCGATCTTCGCGCCGCACATCGTTCATCTCGGTCCAGTCGACATCAACGCTCGCAGCTTCTTCTTCTGGCCCGCGGGCTTCCTCATCGGCGAAGGCTTTCTCTTCCTGCTCTACGTGAAGGTCGGCAAATTCAAACACCGCGATTTCATGCTTAGCCTGCACAGTTGGCGCGGCGACGAAAACGTACTCGACGTAGGCTGCGGTCGCGGCCTTCTGCTCGCAGGAGCGGCCAAGCGGATCGCCGCACTCTCAGGCACCGGCCACGCCACCGGCATCGACGTGTGGTCGAACGTCGACATGGGCGGAAACTCAGCCGCCGCCACGCAGCGCAATCTCGACCTTGAAGGCGTCGCCTCCGTCTGCACGCTCGTCAGTCAGCCGGCACAGGATATGACCTTCGCAGACACCACCTTCGACGTCATCGTCTCCAACCTCTGCATCCACAATATCTACGACGCACCCACCCGCCGCCGTGCTCTCGACCAGATCGTCCGCGTCCTCAAACCCGGCGGCATCGCCCTCATCTCCGACTACAAGCGCACCGGCGAATACGCGAAAGAGCTCCTCAACTCCGGCCTTGTCGTCGAAAAGAAACGCGGCAGCCTCATCACCACCTTCCCTCCGCTCACCGTCGTCATCGCTCGCAAACCCTTGTAACCCTGTCGCCCATGCTGCATCCAATCCACTGAACCATCAGGAGGAAAAGCCGCAATGAGCGATCCCAAACAGAGCGCGACCAGGCCAACAAAGAATCACGCCCCCGACGACGACACCGAGCTGCGCAAACAACTGATAGCCCTCCTGCACGGCGGCCAAGCCCATGCCACGTTCGACGACGCCGTCAAAGACCTCCCAGCCGACCTCCGCGGCACTGTCCCACCCAATCTCCCCTACTCCGCCTGGCAGCTACTCGAGCACCTCCGCATCTCCCAGCGCGACATCCTCAACTTCTCCGCCCCACCCACCGGCGGCTACCATCCCATCCAGTGGCCCGACGACTACTGGCCCAAATCGCCAGCGCCGCCAACCGCGCAAGCCTGGGACCAATCCGTCGCCGCCATCCACAGCGACCTCGAAAAATTCATCGCCCTCATCGAAAATCCAAACGCCGACTTCTTCAAGCCCTTCCGCTGGGGCGACGGCCAGAATCTCCTCCGCGAAACTCTCCTCCTCGCCGACCACGCCGCATACCACCTTGGCGAACTCATCGTACTCCGCCGCCTCCTCGGCGCCTGGCACAAGTAAACTTCTTCTCAGCAATAAGACTTAGTTAACAAACCCACGAAACGAGAAGTAATGAACGAACCACAAGTCATCCGCGAAATGCTCGGCGCCCCCACGAAAGCGAATCCCCGCACCATCGCCGTCATCGGCCTATCGGAAGACCCCACCAAGCCAAGCCATTACGTCTCCGCGTACATGCAGCAGCACGGCTACACCATCTACCCCATCAACCCATCCCTCCCCGAGGTCCTCGGCGAAAAATCCTACGCCAGCCTCTCCGGCCTGCCCATCAAACCCGACGTCGTCAACGTCTTCCGCCTCCCCAAGTTCATCCCCGCCATCGTCGACGAGATGCTGCAACTCGGCTTCAAGAACCTCTGGGTCCAACAGGGAATCGTGAACCTCGAAGCCGCCACCCGCGCCGAGGCCGGCGGCATTCACGTAGTCATGGACCGCTGCATCATGGTCGAGCACCGCCATGCACCACCGCAGACGTGACATCCGAGTGACAAATCCGCCCCTCCCAAGCCCTACAATCGAGACTGAATGAATATCGTCTGCAAACTCTCCATATCGCTGCTCCTCACCTGCGCCTTCCTTTTTCAACCGCAAGCGAACGCGCAGCTTCAGGTCGTCGGCGACGGTGGCCCCGGCCCAGTCAAGGCCCAGCATCTCACCGCCGAGATGGTCTCGCTCGCCCCTAGCATCGCCCCCGGCGGCACCCTCCAGGTCGGCCTCGTCCTCACGCTCGAAGAGCACTGGCACGTCTACTGGATCAACGCCGGCGACTCCGGTGAGCCACCCAAAATCACCTGGACCCTCCCCACCGGCATCACCGCCGGCCCGATGCAGTTCCCCATCCCCAGCCGACTCCCCCTCGGCCCACTCATGGACTTCGGCTACGAGGACTCCGTCGCCTTCCCCGTCCAACTCACCGCCGCCGACTCCCTCAAGCCCGGCCCCATCCACCTCGACGCCAAGGTCGACTATCTCGTCTGCCGCGAGGTCTGCATCCCCGGCAAAGCCCATCTCGGCCTCAACCTCACGGTCGACCCCGCTGCCACCCAGGCGCAACCAGTCGGCGCTCTAGGCGAAGCCCTCAGCCTCATCCCCACGCCTCTCCCCGCCGGAGCCACTGCCACCGTCACCGGAGGCAAGTCCGACCTCGTCCTTACCCTCATCACCGGCCAGCGCATCACCGACGCCGAGTTCTACCCCTTCGACCAGGAACAGATTGCCAACGCCGCCGACCAGGACATCGAGCCTCTCCCCAACGGCGTCCGCCTCCGCATCCCGCGCTCCGAAGACCTCAAGACCCTCCCCGCCAACCTCCACGGCGTAGTCAAACTTTCGGACACCGTAGCCTACGACGTCACCGCCCCCATCACCCCCGGCGAGATCGCCGCCGCCCCCAGCCGCTCCAAAGCCGCCCCCATCCCCAGCGCTGTCACCACTCTCACCGCCATTGGCCTGGCCTTCCTCGGCGGCATCATCCTCAACCTGATGCCCTGCGTCTTCCCGGTCCTCTTCCTCAAAGGCCTCGCCCTTCTGCAATCCTCCGGCCAGGAGCGCAAGCACCTCCGCAGCCACGGCCTCGTCTACACCCTCGGCATTCTCGTGTCCTTCTGGGCCATCGTCGGTGTTCTTCTCGCCCTCCGCGCCGGCGGCAGCCAGGCTGGATGGGGCTTCCAGCTCCAATCCCCAACCTTCCTCACGATCCTCGCCGCTGGCATCTTCTTCTTTGCCCTCTCGCTCGCGGGCTTGTTCGATATCGGCCTTTCCCTCACCAGTGTCGGCGGCGAACTCGCACAAAAACAGGGCTACACCGGCAGCTTCTTCACCGGCATCCTCGCCACCGTCGTCGCCACCCCCTGCACCGCACCGCTGATGGGAGCGGCCATCGGCTTTGCCCTCGCCCAACCTGCCGGCATCACCTTCGCCGTCTTCACCGCTCTCGCCCTCGGCCTCGCCACCCCGTATCTTCTCTTGAGCTTCCACCCAGCATGGACCCGCATCCTCCCCCGCCCCGGCGCCTGGATGGAGGTCTTCAAGCAAATCACCGCCGTCATCTTCTTCGCAACGGTCATCTGGCTCACCTACGTCTACGGCTCGCTTTTTGCAGGCGGAGCCAGTGGCGGCCAGGGCATCTATCGCGTCGCCCTCCTCCTCGGCTGCTTCCTCACGCTGGCGGTCGCAGGCTGGGTCCTCGGCAAATGGCCCGCGCGCTGGCCCAGCACCATCGCGGCAATCCTCATCGCCGCCCTCGCCCTGGCCATCCCTCTCTACCAGCCCAAAGACACAACCCTCGTCTGGACCCCGTACTCCCAGCAAGCCCTCGACCAGGCCCGCGCCGCCGGCCATCCTGTCTTCATCGACTTCACCGCCGCCTGGTGCCTCAGTTGCCAGGTCAACGAGCGCCTCGTCCTCAAATCCGCCGACGTCCAGCATCAGTTCAGCAAAAACAAAGTAACCCTCCTCCGCGCCGACTGGACCCAATACGATCCCGAGATCACCAAACAGCTAGCCTCGGTCAACCGCAGCGGCGTCCCCACCTACGTCATCTACCCAGCGGCCCCCAACGCCCCCGCCGACGTCCTCCCCGAACTCCTAACCAAAGACATCGTCCTCACCGCTCTAAAAAAGGACGTCAACCCCTAACCTTCACGGGCCAGTTCTTGGATCAAACGAGTCTCACGACACATTCAGGCGGTTCGTAGCGGCGACGCGCCCATACCAAAGTCCAGAGTCCTTCACTGTGCGCCTCTGGCTGCGAAAATCCACATAAGTTAGGCCGTATCGCTGACTATAGCCATCGGCCCACTCGAAGTTATCGACCAGGCTCCACGCATGATAGGCGCGCACCTTCGCTCCGTCCGCGATCGCCCGCGCCAGCTCCGCAAGATGTTCGCGATGAAAGGCCGTACGGCGCATGTCGGGAACGCGGTCTCTTTCATCAGGGTTGTCGAGATAGCAACAGCCGTTTTCGCTGATCTCAATGATGGGGTGGTTGTACTCGCTGGAGATCTGCATCACCAGGTCATACATTCCTCGCGGCCATATCTCCAGGCCCGCTTCGGTCAATGGACCTTCGGTTGGCATCTCGACATGCATCTGCGTCAAAGGGTCCCGGCTCCCCGAGCCTCCTTCTCCCTCGGTTTCCGTGCCAAAGTGGCCCGCCGTGCCTGACTGTGAACTACCACGTGCATCGGAGACGATGCGGCGTGTGTAATAGTGAAATCCCAACCAATCCAGAGGCGCCTTCATGATCTTCTCGTCACCGGGTTTGAATCCCATTGCTTCATACGGCGGTTCCCCTACGAAGGCCTTCGGGTACTCGCCATACATCGCAGTGTTGAGGAAGTAGACATTGTTCATCGCGTGATAGCGCGCAGTCGCAGCGCGATCGGCTTCACTGTTGGTCTTCGGATAAGCGGGCGCCATACCGTAAGCGCTGCCCACCATCGCCTTGGAGGATGCGGCCTTGATAGAGCGGAAGGCTTCACCCTGAGCAAGGTTGACCGTGTGTGCCGCTCTCAGAAACTGGTTGAAGTCGGCCTTGCAAGGGGGAAAGACACCGATGCCATAGCCATAGTACGTAAACGTCCACGGCATGTTGAACGGGGCCCACGTGGTAATTCGATCGCCAAGGTTTTTTGCCAGGATCCCCGCGAAATCGGCATAGTAAGCAGCCAGATCGCGGTTCGGCCATCCACCACGGTCTTCAAGCCCCTGCGGAAGGTCCCAATGATAGATCGTGCAGAAAGGGCGTATACCTGCTTCCAGCAACGCGTCGGTGAGACGGCTGTAGTGGTCGATGCCCTTTTGATTGACTGGACCCCTGCCAGCGGGTTGAATGCGCGCCCATGAAGTCGAGAACCGATAGCTCTTCTGATTCAGGCGTTTCAGGATGGCGATGTCTTCTTTGTAGCGATGATACTGATCGCACGAAACATCGCCGGTAGCTCCACCTTTGACTTTACCGACAGTATGCGAGAACCGGTCCCAGATCGATTCCCCCTTGCCATCTTCGGCCCATGCTCCTTCCACTTGATAGGAAGCGGAGGCCATGCCCCAAAGGAACCCATCCGGAAAGCGGGCATTCTCGATCTCCGGGGGCGCAACGGCACCCGGCACCCGCTCTTGAAGCGCGAAAGCTTTGACCGCTGGATCATGGCTAGCAAGTAAGGCGCTACCGGCAGTAGCAAGCGAACTCTTGAGAAAGCTTCGGCGATTCATTCGATGTACGCCTCGATCTCCGCAAATTATTCCACTTCGCACGTCCAAACATACGTTTTAGCAAATATCAAGACTCGGATTTCGAATGTTACGCTTGTCTTCTGAGATCTCGAGTGACTGTTCTCTCAGAGTTGGCGAGATCAGTTGACTCGCGGCCCGTCTGGCAGCCTTGCATCGAATCAGGCGAAGTCGCAAAATATCGTCATCAGCAGTTGTGGAGGTGATTCCATGAATTTCAGGCCCAACCGCAAACTTCTCTCCTTCGCTCTAGTTCTCTTAACCCTTCCTGCACTCGCAGTAGCCCCCGGCACCGCCGCCCCCGACTTCAAAGGCACAGACTCCACCGGCACCCAGCACACGCTATCGCAGTATCGCGGCAAATTCGTCGTGCTCGAATGGGCCAACCAGGGCTGTCCCTACGACCGCAAGCACTACCTCAGCGGCTCCATGGAATCCCAGCAACGCGAGTGGACGGCCAAAGGCGTGGTATGGCTCAGCATTATCTCCTCCGGCGTCGGACAGCAAGGCTACGTCAACCCCGCCGAAGAGAACGAATATCTCAAGAAGATGCACGCCGCCCCCACCGCCGCCATCCTCGACCCCACCAGCACCATCGCCCGCCTGTACGAGGCCAAGACCACGCCCCACATCTTCGTTATCGACCCCACCGGCAAGCTCATCTACCAAGGCGCGATCGACGACAAACCCACCACTGACCAAGCTGACCTCAAGGACGCGCGCAACTACCTGAGCGAAACCCTCACCGAAGCCATGTCGGGCCAGCCCATCCAGGTCGCCAGCACTCGCCCCTACGGCTGCTCAGTCAAATACGCAACCGAAGAACCTCCCATGAGACCTTAACTCGCTGCATCGCTTCCCAGCCTTGATTCGCGCCATCGCCGCCGCCGCAGCGCGTCAAGCTCACATCTTGAACGAGGCCTTAGCGGCTTCTTCAATCTCTGCCGAAGTCAGCGAGACCTTGTTCTGCGCCATCGACCACTTGTGCCCAAACGGATCTTTAAGCTGACCATAACGGTCTCCCCAGAACTGGTCCGCCAGCGGCATCGTCACCACGGCCCCTGCCGCAACCGCCTTCGCCCACGCGGCATCCACGTCGTCAACCTGAAGATGCAGCGTCACCGGCGAGCCATGCAGCGCCTCGGGCGTGGAGCTCGTCCCCCCAAACTCCGCGGAGAAATCATCCGACAGCATGAAGATGCCGCCGTTCACGCTCAAACACGCATTCATGATCTTGGTTGAACCGGGAGCAAGATGCATCTCCTGCTCGACCGCGCCAAAAGCATTCTTGTAAAACTCAATCGCACCCGCACCATCCGAGACAGTCAGGTAGGGAAGCAGTGGTGGTGTAACCATGACAGCACCTCACAAAAGAATTGAAAATCGCAGCACCAAAACTACCACGCTCTACTTTCGTTTGGCCGCTTTTATCTGTGAAATTTCATCCATCCGCTGCGCCAGCAACTTCTCCCGCCCTTCATTCGTAGGCCTGTAGTACCTCCGGCCCACCAGCCCCGCCGGCAGACACTCCATATCCGCCACGCGCCCCTCCACATCATGCGCGTACTGATACTCCTTGCCATAGTCGAGCGATTTCATCAGCTTCGTTGGAGCGTTCCGCAGATGCAGCGGCACCGGCTCCGCAGCGGTTGCTTCAATATCCGCCAGCACCGCGCCATACGCCGTATAAACCGCGTTCGACTTCGGAGCCAGCGCCAGATAAACCACCGCCTGCGCCAACGCCAGCCCACCCTCCGGCTGCCCCAGAAAGTGCATGGCGTCGCGCGCCGACAGGCAAAGATTCAACGCCTCCGGAGCCGCCAGCCCGATGTCCTCCACGGCCATCCGCACAATCCGCCGCGCACAGTACATCGGGTCTTCACCGGCCTCCAGCATCCGCGCCAGCCAGTACATCGCCGCATCCGGGTCCGAGTTCCGCACGCTCTTATGCAGCGCCGAAATAATGTCGTAGTGCTGCTCGCCCTTCTTGTCATACAGCAGCACCCGCCGCTGCATCGCCTCCGCCGCCAGCGCCTTGGTGATCAGCTTCCCGCCGCGTCCTTCAGCCAGCTTTGCCGCAACATCCAGCGCATTCAGCGCATTCCGAGCATCTCCGCTCGAATACGAAGCAATCGTAGCCAGCGCCTCATCCTCCGCTGTCACGCCCGAGCCGCCCAACCCGCGCTCAACATCGCCCAGCGCACGCCGCAACAGCGCAACAATCTGTTCCTCGCTGAGCGGCACCAGCGTATAAACCCTGCACCGCGACAGCAGCGCCCCGATAATCTCGAACGAAGGATTCTCCGTCGTCGCGCCAATCAGCCGAATCGTCCCCCGCT
>Ga0182024_10002590_pt1 | contig 44597 bp, 37 predicted proteins | sample P32metaG_FD_120480 | JGI IMG/M metagenome (GOLD analysis project Ga0182024, IMG submission 120480) | Permafrost microbial communities from Stordalen Mire, Sweden - P3-2 metaG (Illumina Assembly) | ecosystem: Environmental > Terrestrial > Soil > Wetlands > Permafrost | place: Sweden: Stordalen... | reverse complement strand
GTTCCCGCGGGCAGCGCGTTGTGGAAGCGCACCCCGACGACGACCGGAGCGAGCAGGAACAACGGCTGGCCGAGCATGCAGGCCTCGGCCTCGATGCCGCCGACGCCCCAGCCGAGCACCCCGATGCCGTTGACCATCGGCGTGTGCGAGTCGGTCCCGACCAGCGTGTCCGGCAGGGCCATGCGCACGCCGCCGATCTCGCGCACCTGCACCACCTGCGCGAGGTACTCGAGGTTGATCTGGTGGACGATCCCCATCCCCGGCGGGACGACCCGAAACCCCTGGAACGCCTGCTGCGCCCAGCGGAGCAGCGAGTAGCGCTCGCGGTTGCGTTCGTACTCCCGGGCGATGTTCCGTTCATACGCCTCTCGGTTGCCGAACGCGTCGACCTGCACCGAGTGATCGACCACCAGGTCGACGGGGACGAGCGGATCGATCCGCATGGGGTCGCCGCCGTCGCGGGCGACCGCCGAGCGCATCGCGGCGAGGTCGACCACGGCGGGGACCCCGGTGAAGTCCTGGAGGAGTACCCGGGCGGGCATGAAGGCCCGCTCGCGGTCGGCTGCCGACCCGGTGCCGTCCCAGCTCGCGATCGCCTCGACGTCCCCCTCGCGAACCGACGGGGCGCCAGCGTTGCGGACGCTGTTCTCGAGCAGGATCTTCACCGTCACCGGCAACCTGGAGACGTCGCCGATGCCCCGCTCGGTGAGCGCGCCGAGACGGTGGTAGGAGACCCCTGGCAGCAAGTCGGCCCTGGTGCCGTAGCGATCAGCGTCGGCCATGACCGATCCATCTTCGCATCCGGCGACAGCACGAGGCGGAGGGTGCAGAGACAGTGCACTGTCCACGCGCCCGAAACAGTCGGATTGACCACAACGTCCGTACGCCGCGGCTATTCTTCTCAAACAGTCGAGACCATTGCAGGGGATTTCGTGGTGGCAACCAGCCAGAGAACTAACGTCCGCCCAGAGCATCAGCTCTATCACGAGTACACGACCGAGGTCGACCAGGCTCGGACCAACGTCCATTACGAGCAGCCGCCCGAGTTCTTCCTGCTCATCACCGGCGGCGACTGGAATGTCTACTCGGCCAACCTCTGGGACCCCGGGACGGAGGACGACACCGCCTCACAGGAGGCCAAGCTCGACCTGATCGCGCGGCTCGCCGGTCTCGAGCAGGGGATGCGCCTCATCGACGTCGGCTGTGGCTGGGCGGGGCCGCTCACCTACCTCACCGACACCTACGGGCTGACCGGGACTGGGCTGACGCTGTCGCCGACCCAGAAGGGCTATGCCGAGGAGCGGATCGCCAGACGCGGCAGCGACGCGAAGATCGTCCTCAGCCACTGGGAGGACTACACCCCCGAGGAGCAGGTCGACGCGATCTACACCGACGAGGTGATCGTGCACTTCTTCAACCTCTCCGGGTTCTTCACCAAGTGCCACGATTGGCTCAAACCCGGCGGCGTGATGATCAACAAGGAGCTGCACCTCAAGCATCCGCGCCACGCCAAGCTGGACCGCGGCGGCGAGTTCGTGAGCCAGATCTACGGGGACACGGGTAACTACCGGACGCTCGCCGAGGAGCTGCGCCTCGCCAACGACGCCGGATTCGACATCGAGCGGGTGCACCACATCGAGCGGCGGCACTACGAGACCACGATCGACCACTGGCTGGCCAACATGCACAAGCACTCCGACCAGCTCAAGGAGATGGTCGGAGACCAGCACTACCGCGATTTCCGGGTGTACCTGAGGCTCGCACGGCACATCCAGCGCAACGTGACCCTCGACGTCGTGGTCTGCCGCAGGTTCGACTGACGGGAGGTCGCCGGCGGCTCAGCTCGGGGTCGACAGCTGCGCGAGGTATGACGTCAGGTGCGTGTACGCGCCGGTCGCCAGGAGCACACCGAGCGCCACGGTGATCACACCGCCCGCGAGCGTGAGCGGTCGCACCAACCGGTTGAGGCGGCGTGGGAGCTCGGGCAGCGAGGCCCAGAGCAGTGCCACCGCGACGAACGGGAGTCCGAGACCGAGCGAATAGATGACCAGCAGCAATGCGCCGGTGAACGCGTGTGAGCTGAGCGCCGCGAGGGTCAGCGCCGCTGCGAGGTATGGCCCGACGCACGGAGTCCAGCCGAGCCCGAAGACGACGCCGACCAGAAAGGCACCGAGCACCCCGCGGCGGCGGAGACGCTCAGGAAGCTGGAAGCCCTGGGTTCGTTCCAGCAGCCCGATCCTGACCACGCCGATGATCGCGAGGCCGAAGAGGATCACCGCGACGCCGCCGACGATCTCGACGATCCGTCCGCTCACCGCGCCGTTCGCGACCCGCGCGATGCCCCCCGCAGTGAGCCCGAGCAGCACGAAGACGACGGTGAACCCGGCCACGTAGAGCATCGAGCCGGCGAGGAGCCGGAGCCGAAAGCTGTGCCGGTCCGGATTGCTCAGCTCGGCCGCGCTCACCCCGGACACGCATGCGAGGTAGGCAGGCAGCAGCGGGACCGTGCACGGCGCCAGGAAGGATCCAAGCCCCGCGACGAACGTCGCGAGCACTGTCGCAATCGAGAGCATCAGCCGAACGTGAAGGTGTAGATGCGGAAGCCCGCGGGCACGGTCAGGTCGATGAGATGGTATCCGGACGAGACTCCGGCCAGGAGCTGGAAGAGGTCCTGGCGCGTCACCGTGAACCCGGAGTCGGTGAGCGCGGCCCCACTGTTGCCACTGGGCACCGCCTTTCCGTCAAGTTTGACGGAAACAGCCAGGGCCGCGCCGGGCGTGCCCGCGACGATGTACACGGAATCCGCTGTGAAGTTGAGCCGGACGTGGCCGTTCGAATCCGCCTGGAGATACTCACCCTCATCCGTCCACGTGCCCGTCACCTGGATGTCATCCTGGCTCTGCGGCGGCCCGGGATCCGGGTACTTCTGCGGCGATCCGAGCGCGCCGTATTGCTCGTTGTCGGCGAGCCCGACGGACCGCTCGCTGCCCGCGTACAGCTCGGGCGTGGTGTTGTCGGGAACCGGCGTCGACGACGGCAGCGGCGCCGTGTGCACGTTCAGCAACTGCGCGACGGCCGCATCGGTCTGCGCGTAGTCGCCCTCACCGAAGCTGGTGTACGCAACGCGCCCCTGCCGGTCGAGGAGATACTCGGCCGGCCAGTACTCGTTCTGATACGCGTTCCACGTGGCCATCTGGCTGTCGATCGCCACAGGCCACGTGATCCCGAGGCGCGTCACGGCTGCCGCGACATTGGCGGGCACCTTCTCGAAGTCGAACTCCGGGGAATGGACGCCGACGATCACAAGGCCGTCGGCCCTGTAGTCGTCATAGAGGATCTTGAGGTGGGGGATGGTGCGGACGCAGTTGACGCACGAGAAGGTCCAGAAGTCGATGAGCACCACCTTGCCGCGCAGGGCTGCGAGGGTCAGCGGCGGCGAGTTGAGCCACCCGTCGATCCCCGTGAAGCCGGGGGCCTCGTGGCGCTCGCTGACCGGCTGCACCTGGCCGCCGGTGCTCGACGCGGTGGCCGCGGGAGGCGTGTTGCTCACCACGGTGAAGAGCACCGCGATGACGATCAGCGCGGCAACGGTGACAAGGGCCAGACGGTATCGGGTCACGTGGCTTCAGTCGCACTCTACGGGCTCCAGGTTGAGGAAGCATTACGATGCCGGTCCTGTCTGCTAGCTTGTGAAGCGACCTTCGGTCGCAGATGAATCCGATGAGCAACCACGCCCCCGACCGGCTGCTCGGCGATCGGAGGCGGGTGGTCGTCGAGCACGTCCGGCCCACCGTCGACGGCGGCGAGTTCCCTGCCAAAGCCACGCGCGGACTGCCGCTGCTGGTGTCGGCGCGTGCATTCGCGGACGGCCACGACCCCCTGCTCGCCTGGGTGTGGCACTGGCCGGGCGCTCGTCCGCTCGCGCCCGACGCGCCCCCCCCGGGAATGGTGGAGGTGCCGATGGAGGCAGAGCCTCAGGACGCGTATGGCGCCTGGATCAAGCCCCGCCGGCTGGGTGCCTGGAGCTTCGCCGTGGTGAGCATCCTCGACGTCTGGGGCGGCTTCGCTCGCGATCTCACCATCCGCTTCGAGGCGGGTGTCGACGTGGACCTCGACCTCGCCGACGGTGCCGCGCTGGCCGCCGCCCGGGCGGAGCTGCCGGTGATCTCCAAGTCGGACCGCCGGGCGCTCACCGCGCTCGCCACCAAGCTGGCGGCCCCCACCCCGACGGAAGCGAGGGTCCAGCTCGCAACCCGGGAGGCCACGATGGGCCTGATGCGGCGGACGGCCGATCTCAGCCACGCAACCATCGCGGGGCCCTGCCCACTGTGGGTGGAGCGCGAGGTGGCCGGCTACTCCGCCTGGTACGAGCTGTTCCCGAGGTCCGAGGGAGCGGTGCCGCCCCGGAGCGGCACCTTCAAGACGGCTCAGCGGCGGCTCCCCGCGATCGCGGCGATGGGCTTCTCGGTGCTCTACCTGCCGCCGATCCATCCGATCGGGGTCACGCACCGGAAGGGCCCGAACAACACGACCGAGTGCTCCCCGGGCGACCCGGGAAGTCCCTGGGCGATCGGCTCGGCGGCGGGTGGCCATACGGCGGTGGACCCGGAGCTCGGCACCATCGAGGACTTCGACGAGTTCGTCGCCGCGGCGCAGGCTGCAGGTCTCGAGGTGGCGCTCGACTACGCGCTCCAGTGCAGCCCCGATCATCCGTGGGTCACCGAGCACCCCGAATGGTTCCGGCACCGTTCGGACGGGTCGATCCGCTATGCGGAGAATCCGCCCAAGCAGTACCAGGACATCTATCCACTCGACTTCGACAGCGACGACGCGGCGCAGCTCTGGCTCGCGCTTCGCGATGTGATGCGATTCTGGATCGGTCACGGCGTGCGCATCTTCCGTGTCGACAACCCGCACACCAAGGCCTTCCCGTTCTGGGAATGGCTGATCGCGGAGATCCGTCGCGAGTCCCCGGACGTGGTCATGCTCGCCGAGGCGTTCGTCCGTCCCGCGGTGATGCAGCGGCTCGCCAAGATCGGCTTCTCGCAGTCGTACACCTACTTCACGTGGCGCAACACCGCCTGGGAGCTGGGTCAGTATCTGACAGAGCTGTCACAGACTGAGCTGGTCGACTGGTTCCGGCCGAACTTCTGGGTGAACACGCCGGACATCCTGCACGCGACGCTCCAGCACGGCGGCCCCGCGGCGTTCCGCATGCGCGCGGTGCTCGCCGCCATCACGTGCCCGTCGTGGGGCATGTACAGCGGCTACGAGCTGTGCGAGGGTACGGCGGTGCGTGAGGGCAGCGAGGAATACCTGAACTCCGAGAAATACCAGCTGCGACCTCGCGACTGGTCCCAGCCCGGGTCGCTCGCACCCTACATCACGCGGCTCAACGAGATCCGCAGCGCGCACCACGACGCGATCGCGCAACTGAGCACGCTGCGCCTCCATCACATGACAGACGATTGGATGCTCTGCGTCTCGCGCTCGACGCCCGAGAAGGACGACGTGGTGCTCCTGATCGTCAACCTGGATCCCCATCGTCCCCGGGAGGCAAGCACGTGGCTCGACCTCGGCGCGCTCGGCGTCGCCGCGGATCGGCCGTTCGACGTTCATGACGAGCTCGGAGGTGAGACGTACACGTGGCACGGCGCGGTGAACTACGTACGACTGGACCCTGCCTGGCAGGCCGCGCACGTCCTGCACGTGCGTCCACAAGGATGAACGCAGTCGTGGAGCTCCCAGAGGACAGACTCTGGTTCAAGAAGGCGGTCTTCTACGAGCTGTCAGTCCGCGCGTTTCACGACGGCAACAACGACGGCATCGGGGACTTCGAGGGTCTGATCGGCAAGCTCGAGTACCTCGAGTGGCTCGGGGTCGACTGCATCTGGCTGCTGCCGTTTCAGCAGAGCCCGCTGCGCGACGGTGGTTATGACATCTCCGACTACCGCGTCGTGCTGCCCGACTACGGAGCCGTCGAGGACGTCGCCCGGCTCGTCGACGAGGCACACCATCGGGGCATCCGGGTGATCATGGATCTGGTCGTCAACCACACGAGCGACCAGCATCCCTGGTTCAAGAGCGCGCGGTCGTCACCTGACAGTGAATATCGCGACTGGTACGTGTGGTCGACCACGAAGAATAAGTTCACCGAAGCCCGGATCATCTTCCTCGATACCGAGACGTCGAACTGGACGTGGGACGACGAGGCGGGTGCGTATTACTTTCACCGTTTCTTCAGCCACCAGCCGGACCTCAACTACGACAACCCGCGGGTGCGCGCCGAGATCATCGACGTCTGCAGGTTCTGGCTCGACATCGGCATGGACGGGTTCCGGCTCGACGCCGTGCCCTATCTCTTCAAGCGCGAGGGGACCAACTGCGAGAACCTGCCCGAGACGCACGCATTTCTCGCCGAGTTGCGCGAGACGATCGATGCCGAGTACCCGAACAACGTACTGCTCGCGGAGGCCAACCAGTGGCCCGAGGACGTGGTGGACTATTTCGGCACGCCGGACCGCCCGGAATGCCACATGTGCTTCAACTTCCCCTTGATGCCGCGCATGTTCATGGGGCTGCGGCGCGAGCAGCGGTACCCGATCACCGAGATCCTGGATCGCACGCCGGCGCTGCCGCCCAACACCCAGTGGGGCATCTTCCTGCGCAATCACGACGAGCTCACGCTCGAGATGGTGACCGACGAGGAACGGGACTACATGTGGGGCGAGTACGCGAAGGACCCGCGCGCCAAGCTCAATCTCGGCATCCGGCGCAGGCTCGCTCCGCTGCTCAACAACGGCCGGCGCCAGATGGAGCTGTTTCACGGCCTGATCCTGTCGCTGCCGGGGAGCCCGATCCTCTACTACGGCGACGAGATCGGCATGGGCGACAACGTCTACCTGGGCGATCGGGACGGCGTTCGTACGCCGATGCAGTGGACCGCGGACAGCAACGGCGGTTTCAGTCAGGCGGATTTCGCGCAGCTGTATCTTCCGCCGCTCATGGACCCCGTCTATGGGTACCAGGCGTGTAACGTCAGTGCGCAGCGCCGCAATGAATCGTCGATGTTGCACTGGGTGCGCCGCTTCATCGCGGTTCGCAAACGTTTTCCGGTGTTCGGTGAAGGAGCGTTCGAAGCCCTCGACGCGGCCAACCCCTCGGTATTCGCCTTCCTGCGCAGCATGAACGGACAGACGGTGCTCTGTGTCAACAACCTGTCGCGATTCGCGCAACCGGTGGAGCTCGACCTGCGCAGGTTCGATGGGACGACGCCGGTCGAGATGCTCGGACGTGTCCACTTCCCACGCATCGGCGAGCTGCCATATCTGTTGACGATGGGACCGCACGGGTTCTACTGGTTCACCTTGGACCCGCCGGCCGCATGAGCGCGCAGGACGGGAACCCGACCGCCGTGCTTGGCGAGCATCACCTCGCAGGGTGCGAGGCGGCGCTCGGCGCCTACATCGCCCGGCAGCGCTGGGGCGGCGCGCAGGGTCGCACCATCGAGAGGACCGTCGTGGTTGATGCCGCGGTGATCAGCGAGAGCTCGCCCGTCCTGCTGCACACGCTGACCGCGGTCACCTTCACCGACGGCGGCACGACGCGGTACGCGCTCCCGATCGGCACCCGACCGGTGGGCGACCCCATCTCCGAGCGCATGCCGGACTTCATGATCCCGTGGCCGGACGCGCCAGGTCCCATCGCCCTCTATGACGCGGTGGGCGATTCGACGTACATCGAATGGCTCCTCGACTCCATCCGCAACCAGCGTGTGCTGCTGACCTCGAGCGGGACGTTGCGGTTCTCGTGCCCGGATCCCGACGCGCTGCACACCGGCAACCTGTCGTCGGTACGCCACCTCAGGGTCGAGCAGAGCAACACGTCGGTCGAGGTGGGCGACGCGATCTTTCTCAAGCACCTCCGCCGCGTCGAGGCGGGACCGTCGCAGGAGCTCGAGATGTCCGATGCGCTGCAGGCGGCCGGCTTCACGCATCTTGCGCCGGTGCTCGGGCGCGCGCTGTGGGAGTCCGATGACGAGGCCCCTTCACCCCTGACGATCGTGCAGCCCTTCCTGCATAACAGCACCGAGGGCTGGGCGCTGGCGCTCACCTCGCTGCGCGACCTCTACGCCAATGCCGAGTCGGTGGGCAACGCGGATCCGGCACAGCGGCGTGCCCTTGTCGACGAGCAGGACGCCGCGTTCCTCGCGGAGTCGATGCGCCTCGGCAAGGTGATCGCGGAGATGCACCTCGCGCTCGCCTCCTGCCCGCCGGGCACGGACATGGCGCCGGCGGCGCTGACCGAACAGTCCCTGAACACCTGGGCCAACACGATGACCGCCGAGCTCGATCGGCTCCTCGCCCGGGACGAACCCGCGCTCGACCCGCTGCGTGACGCGAGGAACGCCATCGTCGCCCGTTTCGACCAGATCCGCGGGCTCTCGCCGGGCGGCCTGCTCACCCGCATCCACGGCGACCTGCACCTCGGCCAGCTGCTGCGGATCGATACCGGCTGGGTGATCCTCGACTTCGAAGGCGAGCCGGACCGGACCCCCGCCGAACGCCGTCAGCTCAGCTCGCCGCTCCGCGACGTCGCCGCGATGCTCCGGTCGTTCGACTACGCGGCGGCCGCGGCCATCGTGGAGCGAACCGCACCGGACAGCGCCGAGGCCGGCCTGCTCCGCGGCTACGGCGAGGCATGGGCGGACGCCAACCGCGATGCCTTCTGGAGCGCATACCTCGAGACGATCGGGACGCGTCCGGTGCTGCCCGCGCCGGGACCGTCGCTCGTGCTCCGCCGCGCGTTCGAGGTGCAGAAGGCCATCTACGAGATCGGCTACGAGCTCGGACACCGGCCGGCGTGGGTGTCGATCCCGCTTCGCTTCCTGCTCCGCGGTACGAATCAATGACGATCGGCGATCCGGCGCCGTCCGAGCTCCAGGCGGCGGTGGAGCAGATGCTCGCGGGCCGCCTGCACGATCCCCACGCACTCCTGGGGCCGTCGATCACCGGCGACACGATGCGGATTCGCGCGTTCCACCCGGAAGCCACCGCCGCGAGCGTTGCGCGGCCTGACGGCGTCACGGCGATGCGGCGGCTGAATGCCGCGGGACTGTTCGAGGCAACCGTTCCGGCCGGCCAACCCGGCTACCGCGTCCGCTTCAGCAATGACGAGCGCGAATGGGAACAGGAGGACCCCTACCGGTTCTCGCCGACCCTCGGGGAGCTGGACATCCACCTCATCGGGGAGGGCACCCACGAGCAGCTCTGGAATGTGCTCGGCGCACGCGTCATCGAGCACGAGGGCGTCGCCGGCGCAGCCTTCAGCGTCTGGGCGCCGAACGCCCTCGGTGTCAGCGTCGTCAGTGACGCCAACTTCTGGGACGCGCGCACCTGGCCGATGCGGATCCTCGGAACGTCGGGCGTGTGGGAGCTGTTCTGTCCCGGGGTCGGTCCGGGCGTGCGCTACAAGTTCCTGGTCACCCGCGGCGACGGGATGCGCATCTTCAAGGCCGACCCGCTTGCGAGAGCATCCGACCACCCTCCGGGAACGGCCAGCATCGTCGACCAGAGTCAGCACCGGTGGCGGGACGGGGCATGGATGCGCAAGCGCGCCCGGGTGGCCATGAACCAGGCACCGTTCGCCGCCTACGAGGTCCACCTCAGTTCGTGGCGTCGCGGTCCCGACGGCCGCGCCCTCAACTATCGAGAGATCGCCGAGCCGCTCGCCGCCCACTGCGCGGCGATGGGCTTCACGCACGTCGAGCTGCTGCCGATCATGGAGCACCCGTTCGGGGGATCCTGGGGGTACCAGGTCACCGGGTATTACGCGCCGACCGCGCGACATGGCGCTCCCGACGACTTCCGCGCCTTCGTCGACGTCATGCACCGCAATGGCATCGGCGTCATCCTCGACTGGGTCCCGGCCCACTTTCCGCGCGACGGCTGGGCGCTTGCGAGGTTCGACGGGACGCCGCTGTACGAGCACGCCGACCCCCGCCGCGGCGAGCAGCCGGACTGGGGAACGTACGTCTTCAACTATGGGCGCAACGAGGTGCGCAACTTCCTCGTCGCCAACGCCCACTACTGGGCGGAGGAGTTCCACGTCGACGGGCTGCGCGTCGACGCCGTCGCCTCGATGCTCTATCTCGACTACTCTCGGCAGCCCGGCGCGTGGGTGCCGAACATCCACGGCGGCAAGGAGAACCTCGAGGCCATCGCGTTGCTCCGCGAGGTCAACGACTCTCTCCACGCGCGCAAGTCCGGCTTCCTCACGATCGCCGAGGAGTCGACCACCTGGCCGGGGGTCACACGGTCCACCGCGAGCGGTGGGCTTGGCTTCGATTTCAAGTGGAACATGGGCTGGATGCACGACACGCTCGACTACCTTCACAAGGACCCCATCTATCGCAGGTACGCGCACCACCAGATGACCTTCGGGCTCATGTATGCCTGGTCGGAGCGCTTCATCCTGCCGCTCTCGCATGACGAGGTCGTGCACCTCAAGGGCTCGTTGCTCGGCAAGATGTCGGGCGATCCGTGGAGGCGCTTCGCCAATCTCCGCGCGCTGTACGGATGGATGTGGGCGCACCCGGGGAAGAAGCTGCTCTTCATGGGCGGCGAGCTCGCCGACGAGCACGAATGGGCACATGAATCGGAGCTTGACTGGAGGCTGCTCGAAGACCCGGCGCACGCCGGGGTGAAGCGCCTCATGGACGACCTCGGCGCGCTCTACGCTGCGACCCCGGCGCTGTGGGAGCTCGACGAGAGCCCCAACGGGTTCGAATGGATCGACGCAGGCAACGCCGATCAGAACGTCCTCAGCTTCATCCGGCGGGATGCCCACGGGCATCCGGGGATCGCCTGCATCGCCAACTTCGCGCCGGTCGTCCGGTATGGCTTCAAGGTGGGGTTGCCGCTACCCGGCCACTGGACCGAGCTGCTCAACACGGATTCCGATCACTACGGCGGCAGCGGCGTCGGCAACCTGGGCGCCGTCGAAGTGGTGGCCGAGCCCATGCACGCGTTCGCGAACTCTGCCCAGCTGACGCTCCCTCCGCTCGGGGTCCTCTGGCTCGCTCCTCCGGCGCCGCAGTCCCCCATTGCTTAACCAGGCCCCAATCGTGAGAATGGATGGCACACCTGCGGGCCGAGAGTGGACGAACTGCGATGGGTCATGGATTTGATCGCATCGCGGGTGCGTTGCGCCTGGGCGAGACCGCTGAGCAGACACGAGGGTTGACTCACACCATGAACACCGACGAGGCCCGTACCCGGCTGCTGACGGAACGGGCCCGGATCGAGGAGCTGCGGCTCGCGGCGAACCGGCTCACCGCCGACGCCCAGGAGGCGACGGAGCGCGAGCTTTCGTCCGCTGAGCAGCACCCCGCGGAGCTCGCGAGCGAGACGATCGGGCTCGAGATCGACCACAGCGTTCTCCAGCATGCCGACCTCGAGCTTGCGGAGCTCGAGGCTGCCGTCAAGCGCGTCGACAGTGGTGCGTACGGGAACTGCGAGGCCTGCGGCCAGCCGATCAGCGAAGCTCGTCTCGACGCGATCCCAACTGCGAGGTATTGCATCGAGGACCAGGCAAAGCACGACAAGAACGGGCGGCGAAACGGGCGGTAGCTGCCCGCTGATCAGTGCCGGAAGTGGCGTTCCCCGGTCAGCACGACCGCCATTCCCAGCGCGTCGGCGGCCCCGATGACCTTCGCGTCGCTCTTGCTTCCACCAGGATGGATCACCGCGCGGACCGCGGCGTTCCCCAGCGCCTCCAGGCCATCCGGCATGGGGAAGAAGGCGTCCGAGGCCGAGACCGCTCCGTTTGAACGGTCGCCCGCTCGCGCGACGGCCAGCTCTGCGGCCTCCACCCGGGACATCTGCCCCGCACCGACGCCAACGGCCATGCCGTCTCGGACGATGACGACCGCGTTGGACTTGACGTGCCGGCAGACCCGCCATGCGATGAGCAGGTCACGCCACTCGGCCTCGTCGGGCTGGCGCGCGCTCGCCACCGTCATCGTGGACCGGTCGGTGATCACCCGGTCGCGGGTCTGAACGAGCAGCCCACCGTCGATGCTGCGGACGTCGAGCGGCTCGGCGCCCGACGGCCGGTCAACGACGAGCACCCGGATGCGCGCTTTGGTGGCGAGGTGCGCCGCCGCATCGTCGTCGATCGCGGGACAGACCACCGCTTCGAGGAAGGTCTCGGTGAGCGCCGTCGCCGTCGCGAGGTCGATCGGGCGGTTGATCCCGACGATGCCGCCGTACGCGGATCGCGGATCGCATTCGTAGGCCCGGCGGTATGCATGCACCGCGCTGTTGCCGACGGCAAAGCCGCACGGGTTGGTGTGCTTGATCACGCAGGCCGCAGGCTCGTCGAACTCGGCCACCAGCGCCCTGGCTGAGTCGACGTCGAGCCAGTTCGTGAAGGACAGCGGCGCACCCTGGAGCCGGCGCGCGTGCGCCATCCCGCCGGGAGGCCCCGGGACGGCGTAGAGGGCGCCGCGCTGGTGCGGGTTCTCGCCATAGCGGAGCTCGTGCAGCCGGGGTCCGCCGACGGTCAGCTCGGCGGGCACGGCCTCGCCGGCGGCGCCGGCGCGCAACCATGCTGCGACCTCCGTGTCGTACGCGGCGACGTGCGTGAACGCCTCGGCAGCCAGCCGGTGGCGCGTCTCCTCGGAGACGGAACCATGTGCGCGCAGCTCGCCTAGGACGGCATCGTACTGCGCCGCTGCGACCACGACGGTGACGGAATCACGATTCTTGGCCGCTGCGCGGATCATGGTGGGCCCGCCGATGTCGATGTTTTCGACAATCGTGTCGTCGTCAGCACCGCGTGCGAGCGTTTCGGCGAACGGGTACAGGGACACGACGACGAGGTCGATCGGCTCGTAGCGGCTTTCGGCGAGCTGGCGCATGTGGTCGGGATCGTCGCGACGAGCGAGGATGCCCGCGTGGATCGCCGGGTGCAGCGTTCGAACGCGCCCGTCGAGCATCTCCGGGAACCCCGTGACGTCGGCGACCGGCTGCACCTCGAGACCCGCTTCGGCGAGCGCCCGGCCGGTGCTGCTGGTGGCGACCAGGTCATAGCCATGCTCGATGAGGCCGCGCGCGAACTCGACCAGGCCGGTCTTGTCGCTCACCGAGAGCAGCGCGCGCCTGCTCATACCGAGGCCGGCGCGGGGGCGGGGAGCACCCGGATGCGATTGCCAACCCGCCGGAGCCGATCGGTGCTCCAGAGCGCGACGGCACGGGGCAGCAGCTCCCACTCGCTCTCGTGAATCCGCCGGCGCAGCGATGCCGCGTCGTCATCCATCTCGACGGGCACCGCTGCCTGGAGAACGATCGGGCCGCCATCCGGCTCACCGCGCTCGAGCAGCTGAACAGTGCACCCGGTCACACGCACGCCGCGCTCGAGGGCTTGCTCGACCGCGTCCATGCCGCCCCCGAAGGCCGGCAATAGCGAGGGATGCACGTTGAGGATGGCGTCCGGATAGGCGTCGATGAACTCGTCGCTCAGGAGGCGGTCGTAGCCGGCGCACACCACCAGCCGCACGCCCGCGGCCTGGAATCGTTCGTGGATCGCCCGGTCCCTCGCGGGAGCGTCACCGCCGAAGTCCGACTGGGGCAGGGCGACAGCCGGGACCCCCCAGCCGACGGCGACATCGAGCGCGTGCGCGCTCCGCCGGTTCGAGACGACGAGGGCGACCCGCGCAGGAAAGTCTGGGGCCTTGCATGCCTGGAGGAGCGCTTCGAGATTGGTCCCGGCCCCCGATACGAGCACCCCGACAGGGGTACGTTCGCTCACCTGAGGATGACCCGCCGCGTGTCCGACTGGGAGATCACGTCACCGATGCGCCAGACCGGGACCCCGGCCACCGCGGCGACGGGTGGAGCGTCGCGCGGAACGATCACCACCATCCCGACGCCCATGTTGAAGGTGCGCCACATCTCCTCGAGGTGCACGCCCCCGGCCTGCTGAATTGCAGTGAAAACCGGCGGAATGTTCCACGAGGAACGATCGATCGTCGCCGCGAGCCCCTCGGGGAGCACACGCGGCACGTTGTCGATCACACCGCCGCCGGTGATGTGTGCCATCGCGCGCACGTCGGTCACGGCGCGCAGCTCACGAATCGCCTGGAGGTAACAGCGGTGCGGTTCGAGCAGGAGGTCGACGAGGGGGCGGTCAGTGCCCGGCAGGACGTCGGACCACTGGAGCTCGTGCTCCGCGACGATGTGGCGGACCAGCGAGTACCCGTTGGTGTGCAGGCCGCTGCTGGGCAGCGCAAGGAGCACGTCGCCCGCCTGGACGCGGCTGCCGTCGATGATCGCCGAGGCCTCGACCGAGCCGACGATGAAGCCCGCGATGTCGTAGTCGCCGAGCGCGTATACGCCGGGCATCTCGGCAGTCTCGCCGCCGATGAGCGCGCAGCCGGCGGCCCGGCAAGCCTCGGCGATCCCCTCGATGATCTCCGCGAGGTGCTCGGGCACGAGCTTGCCGGTGGCGTAGTAGTCGAGAAAGAAGAGCGGCTCGGCACCGCAGCAGAGGATGTCGTTGACGCAGTGATTGACGAGGTCGATGCCGATGCCACGATGGCGGCCCGTGGCGATCGCGATCTTGACCTTGGTGCCCACCGAGTCGGTGCTCGATGCGAGCACGCGCCCGTTCGGCGATCCCGGTTCCAGGGCGAACAGGCCGCTGAACGCGCCAATGCCACCAAGAACCTGTGCCGTGTGCGTGGACGCGATGGTGCGCCGGATCAGGCTGACGGCGCGGTTGCCCTCATCGATGTCGACGCCGGCGTCCGCGTAGCGAAGATCACCCATCGAGCACAGAGTGTATCGGCGGTCTCACAGGGGACGCGGAATGGCGACGAACATCCGCACGTCCCCGCTCCGGTGTCACCATGTAGGGGAACACGGCCCCAAGTCCAGGAATCCAAACCCATCTCGTGAACCCCACCGACACGTCGGACCCGAATTATTTTCATCGGGTCGTCGATTGCCAGTGGGCCTGCCCGGCCCACACCAACGTTCCCGAGTACATCCGACTGATTGCCCAGGGGCGATACACGGACGCGTACATGTCGAACCGCGAGTCCAACGTGTTCCCCGGAATCCTGGGGCGCACCTGCGACCGTCCCTGCGAGCCCGCCTGCCGGCGCACCAGGATCGACGGCTCACCGGTGGCGATCTGCCGCCTCAAGCGCGTCGCCTCCGACCTCCGCGGCGACATCGCGGATCGGCTCCCGGTGATTCCCTCGACCAAGAGCGGCCGGCGCGTCGTCTGCATCGGCGCGGGGCCTGCCTCGCTCACGGTGGCCAACGACCTCATGCCACTCGGCTATGAGGTGGTCATCCTCGAGCAACACGACCAGGCCGGTGGCCTCATGCGCACCAACATCCCCGCGTTCCGGCTGCCGGCCGAGGTCATGGACGAGGAGATCGCCACCATCGTCGACATGGGCGTCGACCTCAGATTGAACACGCCGGTGGCGAGCCTCCGCACCCTGCTGGCGCAGGACTTCGACGCCGTGTTCATCGGGACCGGCGCACCGCGAGGCAAGGACCTCGACGTCCCGGGGCGGCACGAGAGCGACCGGATCCACATCGGCATCGACTGGCTGGAGTCGGTCGCGTTCGGCCATATCGAGAAGATCGGCGAACGCGTGCTGATCATCGGCGTGGGCAACACCGCGATGGACTGCTGCCGCTCGTCGCTCCGCCTCGGTGGCACCGACATCAAGGTGATGGCTCGCCGCCCCCGCTCGTTCTTCAAAGCCTCGTCGTGGGAGCTCGAGGATGCGGAGGAGGAGGGTGTCGAGATCATCGTCAACCACGGTCCAACGCGATTCGTCATCGAGGACGGCCGGCTCATCGGGATGGAGTTCGAGCGTCTCGAATGGGACGAGCAGGCGCGCCACTCGACGGTGATCGACACGGTGGTGATCCCCTGCGACGACGTCATCCTCGCGATCGGTCAGGAGAACGCGTTCCCCTGGATCGAGCGCGACCTCGGCCTCGAGCTCGGTGACTGGGACATGCCGGTGGTCGACCCGATCACCTTGCAGTCATCGCTGCCGGGTGTGTTCTTCGGCGGCGACTCCGCAATGGGGCCAAAGAACATCATCTGGGCCGTGGAGCACGGTCACCAGGCCGCGATCTCGATCCACAACCACTGCGAGGGCATCCCGGTGACGGTGCGTCCGCCGCAGGGAACCAACCTCGTGAGCCAGAAGATGGGACTCACCGAGTGGAGCTACCACAACGACTACAACCCCTCAACGCGCCAGCGGATGCAGCACGTCGAGCTCACGCGGCGTTTCCAGAGCATCGGCACGGAGGTCGAGGTCGGGTTCTCGGCGGAGCAGACGGCGCGGGAGGTGCAGCGCTGTCTCAACTGCGACATCCAGACCGTCTTCCAGGCGCCGCTGTGCATCGAGTGCGACGCGTGCATCGACATCTGCCCGGTGCAGTGCCTGACGATCACCGAGAACGGTGAGGAGGGCGACCTCCGCTCCCGCCTTTCGGCGCCGGCGAAGAACCTCGACCAGGCGCTCTACGTGTCGGCTGCGCTGCCGCAGACCGGGCGCGTGATGGTGAAGGACGAGGACCTGTGCGTACACTGCGGACTGTGCGCCGAGCGGTGCCCGACGGCCGCCTGGGACATGCAGAAGTTCGAGTTGCTGATCCCGCTCGCCATGTCCACTCCGGTGCCGGTGGCCACCTGACATGGCAGAGGAGCGTTTCCAGCAGACCCGGTTGCGGGTGAACGACTTCGCGTTGAAGCTCGCCAACGTCAACGGCACGGGATCGTCGAGCGCCAACAACCTCTTGATGCGCGCGATCTTCCGGATGGGCGTCCCCGTGTCGGGCAAGAACCTCTTCCCCTCGAACATCCAGGGGCTGCCCACGTGGTACGAGATCCGTGTCAACAAGGACGGTCACGTCGCCCGCGCCCGCGAATACGACCTCATGGTGGCGATGAACGGGCAGACGTACGCTCGCGACATCGCCGAAGTCGCGAGCGGCGGCTTCACGATGTACGACTCCTCGTGGCCGCTGGATCGCGACCTGATCCGCGAGGACGTGACCTACCTCGGCGTGCCGCTCGCGGAGATGTGCAACGACGAATTCAAGGGACCTCGCGAGCGCATTCTCATGAAGAACATCGCCTGTGCGGGCGCCCTGGTGGCGATGCTCGGCCTCGACATGGAGGTGATCGCGCAACTGCTCACCGAGCAGTTCGCCGGCAAGGAACGCCTGCGTGAGTCGAATCAGCGCGCGCTCCGGCTCGGACACGATTTCGCGACCTCCCATTTCGACTACCCGCTGCCCTGCAGGGTCGAAGCGATGGATGCGACACGGGGGTCGATCCTCATCGACGGCAACACCGCCGCCGCGCTGGGCTGCGTCTATGCGGGGGCGACGGTTGCGGCCTGGTATCCGATCACCCCGTCGACGTCGCTCATGGACGCATTTGCCAAGTACTGCGCCAAGTTCCGGCGCGATCCCGAGACCGGCCGCAACAACTACCTGGTGTTGCAGGCGGAGGACGAGCTCGCCGCGATCGGCATGGTCCTCGGTGCCTCGTGGGCGGGAGCGCGCGCGTTCACGTCAACCTCGGGTCCGGGGATCTCGTTGATGCAGGAACTGCTCGGCATGGGCTACTACGCGGAGATTCCGGCGGTCATCTTCGACGTGCAGCGAGTCGGTCCGTCGACGGGGATGCCGACGCGCGTGCAGCAGGCGGACATCCTCGCCTGCGCCTACGCGTCGCACGGTGACACCAAGCACGTGCTGCTGTTCCCGGCACATCCCGCCGAATGCTTCCAGATGGCGGCGGCCGCCTTCGACCTTGCCGAGCGTTTCCAGACGCCCGTTTTCGTGCTCTCCGATCTCGACATCGGCATGAATGACTGGGTGAGCCCGGCGCTGGAGTGGGACGACTCATACGTTCCCGACCGAGGTCGTGTTCTCGGCGCCGGCGAGCTGCGGGAGCTCGAGGTGTTCCACCGCTACGAGCCGGCCGATGCCGAGTCCGTTGCTGCGCGCACGCTTCCTGGTGTGAGCGAGCTCGGCGCGTATTTCACGCGCGGATCGGGACACACCATCGAAGGCGCCTACACCGAGTACCCCGAGGAGTACCAGGCAGTTCTCGATCGCCTCGCACGCAAGCACACCGCTGTCGCGGAGCACATTCCGGCGCCACTGGTGGGGGACCGCGGCCACGCGCCGCTCGGCATCGTCACTCTCGGCAGCTGCGAGCTCGCCGTCCTTGAGGCGATCGAGCTGCTCGCGAAGCGCGATGTCGCTGCAGACTACATGCGTGTCCGTGGCTTCCCGTTCGGCGCGGCGGTGCGCGCATTTCTCGAGGCGCACGACACGATCGTTGTCGTCGAGCAGAACCGTGACGCGCAGTTGCGCACCCTGTTCACGCTCGAGACGCCGGTGCCGAAGGAGAAACTGCGCTCCGTGCTCGCATACGGCGGCTACCCGTTGAGCGCCGAAGACGTCGTTGACGGCGTCACCAAGATCCTGGCGGCCTGACCCGTGCCATCCATCGTCAAACCCGTGGTGACGCATCCAGGGCTCGAACGTAACACGCTCGGGCTGACGATCCGCGACTACGAGGGCGGCATGTCGACGCTGTGCGCGGGATGTGGACACGACTCGGTGACCGCCGCGATCACGCATGCGTTGTGGGAGAGCAATACGCCGCCGCACATGATCGCCAAGCTCAGCGGCATCGGTTGCTCGGCAAAGACTGCCGCATACTTCGCGCGCGGCGCGCACGGGTTCAACGGCTGTCACGGACGCATGCCACCGATCGCGACCGGCGCGAGCGCCGCCAACCGCGACCTGCTCTGCATCGGCATCTCCGGTGACGGCGATTCACTGTCGATCGGCCTTGGACACCTCGCTCACCTGGTCCGGCGCAATGTGCGCATGGTGTACGTCATCGAGAACAACGGCGTGTACGGCCTGACGAAAGGCCAGTTCTCGGCGTCGGCCGATGTCGGCTCCACCACCAAGCGCGGAGAGGCCAACCATCTCCAACCGATCGACCCGATCTTTCTCGGATTGTCGGTGGGCGCGACCTTCCTCGCACGCGGGTTCTCCGGCGACAAGCGCCAGCTGGTGCCGATCTTCCGGGCGGCGATGGCGCATCGCGGCCTCGCGATCATCGATGTCATCTCGCCGTGCGTCACCTTCAACGACCACGAAGGTTCGACGAAGAGCTACCTCTTCACGCGCCAGCACGACGTGCAGATGACGGTGACCGATTTCGTGCCGCCGGCTGAGGAGATCTCAGCGACCATCCCCGATCAGGGCGTGGTGAGCATCCCGATGCACGACGGCGCGGCACTACGGTTCCGCAGTGTCCCCGACGGTTACGACCCGACGGATCGGATGGCGGTGATGGAACACCTGATGTCGGCTCGCGGTCGGGGTGAGATCGTGACCGGTCTGCTCTACATCGACGAGCAGTCATCCGACCTGCACGAGCTCGGGAATACCACCGAGGCGCCGCTCACCCAGGTGCCGTACGAGAAGCTGTGCCCGGGGTCTGCGGCGTTGGCGGGGGTCGGGTTCCGCTAGTTCGGTTCCGTGCTGATGTGTGGCCCGCGATGGTGCAGCGCAGCCCTCAGGGGGTGCTGACGTGGCGACCGAGAAAGGCGGCCATTCGATCGGTAGCGGGTGCGGCATCCGTGATGGCCTGGGGGGCAGACTGGAGCCGATGATCCGGGGCTCACGGATCTCGCGTGAGTTTTCGCCAGCCGCCGGCTCGGTTGTTGGCGATGATCTCCTTGAACATTGCAGTCAGTGCTGATTTGTTGAGCGTGTCGCCGTCACGGACCGCCACAGTGCGCGCCGTTTTGTTGTCATGGCCCGCGGTGATGATGCCGTGGGGATCGGGCACGATGCCGCCGTCGTAGAGAAAGATGTTGACGTGGTCCTTGGCGGCAAGGAGCGCACAGATGTTGCCCTGCAGGACGAAGTACGGCTGAGTCGTGCGCTTGATGGTCTCGGTGACCTCCGGGTCGACGGAGTGGACGAGATCGCGCACCGCACGACAGACCTTCCGCTGCCACGACGGGAGTTGATTGATGTACCCGTCCACGCGAGGATCGGCGCGGTAGGTCATATCCCGTCCATTATTCCGCAGCGGGTCGATCGCGTTCGCACACCCGCAGAACCGGCTACGCTCACGCTCGATGGCGGACAGCAGCGATCCCGCGCAGGACGTCCTTGTGGGAAGCCCTGACGGAGGGTTCCACGAGTCGGGATTACGTGGGGAGGCGCTCGCCTGGGGAGTCCCGTCGGCCGATCGCTCCTACTGGCCGGCACGAGCAGCGATCGTGGTGGCGGCGATTTTCTATCTCTTGCTCCCGGACCAGCTCATCCCGGGCCCGCGCTGGATCGTCCCGGCATTGGAGGGCGCCATCCTCCTGGTGCTGACCACGTTCACGCCGCATCGAACCAAGCAGGCGTCCCCATTCCGCCGAATCCTGGTCCTCGCGTTGGTGGCGCTGGTGACGGTGGCCAACCTCGCGAACCTCGGTCTGCTCGTGCACGCCCTGCTGAAGGGCGGCGTGCAGAACGGTCGCGCCTTGATCCTTGCATCGATCGCGATCTGGCTGACGAACGTGATTGCGTTCGGCCTCTGGTACTTCGAGCTTGATCGGGGCGGACCGAATCAGCGCCACTCTCCAGCGCACCGTGCACCCGATTTTCTGTTCCCGCAGATGACAACTCCCGGAGCCGGCCGGCCCGGCTGGTCGCCATCCTTCCTCGATTATCTGTACGTCAGTTTCACCAATGCCACCGCGTTCAGCCCGACCGACACGATGCCACTGACGGTCGCGGCCAAAACGCTCATGGGCGTCCAGTCCGCGGCGTCACTGCTCACCGTGGCGCTGGTCGCAGCCCGAGCGGTCAATATCCTGACGTAGCCACGAGCAGATTGATGACGACCTCTGGAAACGACAAGCCTGCAACTCGCATCGCACCCCAGCTCTCGGTTCGGCGCGGACGGGCCGCGATCGAGTTCTACAAAGCAGCGTTCGGGGCCGTTGAGGAGTATCGCGTCGGGGGCGACGAGACGAACGAGGCGGTGGTCGCGCAGCTCGCCGTCGACGGCGCGATCTTCTGGGTCGCAGACGAGTCACCGGAACACGCCAACCACAGTCCCGAGTCCCTCGGCGGGGGCACGACGCGGATGCTTCTGATCGTCGACGATCCCGAGGCAGTGGTGCGGCGCGCTGTCGAGGCAGGTGCCACCGAGGTCCGGTCGGTCAGAGAGGAGCACCATTGGTTGCTGGGACGGGTCGCGGACCCATACGGACATCACTGGGAGATCGGCAAACCGCTCATCGAATGGCCGCCTGCCAGTCGAACCTAGAACGATGCCGGTCGGCATGACGTCCCCGCCCTCCATGGGACGAGGGGTCGGGGCGGCTCTCGTAGCATGGCCGCGTGCAGGAGGCATCGGTCGCCGTCGCGTCCCCGAAGCTCGAGCAGCAGTTGGAGGAGCACCGCAAGGCGCTGACCGGCACACATGTGGCGCCATGCAGGGCGATGAGATCGCGGAGGCGGTCGCACAGCCCGGGGAGATCAGGACGCGCGAGCGGACCCCCGACAACGAAGCTGATCGTGGTCTGCTTGGTCACCGCTATTCCTTAAGGACTGCCGGGAAGGCCGGGAGTCATCGGAGATCGACAGATGATTTTCGGTGACCTGCCTCGTCAGAACGGGCATGGAACCAAGATCCGCCGAATCGTGTCCTTCGAGGCGCTGCGCGAAAGGATCGAGCGCGGCCAGCACCGTTCCATGTATTGATACCGGGAGATCGCGAGGAGGACGCAGATGCCAAGAAAACTGGTTGCCAGCACATACCTAACGCTCGACGGGTACATCGACGAGCCGGGGATATGGTCCTTTCGCTTCTGGTCCGACGAGGCGGCGCAGTTCAAGGCGCGCGAGCTGTTCGCGAGCGATGCCCAGTTGCTCGGCCGGATCACCTACGAGGGATTCGCTGCCGCGTGGCCGACGATGCAGGGGACCGGCGAGTTCGGCGAGAAGATGAACGGCATGCCCAAGTACGTCGCCTCGCGCACGCTGGATTCGGCGTCGTGGAATGCGACGATCATCAAGGGTGACGTCACCGAGAAGGTGCGCGAGCTCAAGCAGGAGGATGGAGGAGACCTGCTGATCGGTGGCAGCGGCCAGCTCATCGACTTCCTCACCGCGAACGATCTCATCGACGAGTACCGGATGATGATCTGCCCGATCGTGCTCGGCACCGGCACCAGGCGCCTGTTCAACGGAGTCCCGCAACGCACGTTCACGCTGGTCGATTCACTGACCTTGCCAAAGGGAGTCGTTGTCAACACGTACCATCCAGCAGCGCCCAGCACGGGGTAGTCGGGGCTATCGCACGCGATTTCGGAATGCCGTCTGCGCGCAGCGCGTACGACTGGAGCGTGCCGGACCCGTTTGTTACGCCGACAGGAGTGCGGCCACCGTCCCGGGGTCGAAGTTACCGCCGCTGAGGATGATCACCGTGGGGTGCTCTGCTGTTCCGGGGGGCACTCGTCCATTGAGGTACGCGGCCAGGGTCAGTGCGGCCGTCGGCTCGATTGCGAGCTTCAGCCGTGTCCAGGCGACGCGGAGCGCGTCCTCGAGCTCGGCCTCGGACACGGTGACGATGTCCCGCACCAGCCCGTTGCTGACGATCACCTCGAAATTTCGGTCGCCGATCGACTTGCTCTTCACCCCTTCGGCGAGCGTGGCGGGATCCGATGTAAGCGCCTGCATGGTTCCTGCGTGCAGACTCCGCGCCGCGTCGTCGGCGACATCGGGTTCGACACCGATCACAGCCGTCTCGGGGGACAGCGCCGAAAGAGCAAGCGCCACCCCGGAGATCTGACCGCCGCCGCCGACAGGCACGACCAACGCCCCCGGTGCAGGCACGTCCTCGAGGATCTCCAGGCCGATGGTGCCGGCACCGTGCACGACGTCCCAGTCATCGAACGGATGGATCAGGCGCAATCCCTGGGATCTCGCGATGTCCTCGGCGATCTCCTCGCGGTTGTCGTAGGTGACGCCCTCAGTCACGACGACGCCTCCGAACGACCGGATGCCCGCGATCTTTGCGGGTGTGACGCCTTCCGGGACCACGATCGTGGCCGCCAGGCCGGCTGCCCGCGCGGCGCACGCCAGCGCTTGCCCGTGGTTCCCGGAGCTATGTGTGACAACCCCCGCAACGTCCGGTTCTCGCTCGACGAGACTCAACACGGCGTTGAAGGCGCCGCGAGCCTTGAAGGATCCCGTGATCTGCAGCGACTCGGGTTTGACCATCAAACCGGCCGCGAGGTCCGTTCGCACCAAGGGCGTCCTGCGAACGTGACCCCGAATGCGCGCAGCCGCGCGGCGGATCTCTGCGAGGTGGTCAGTGGCCGGCGAGTCCTCTGCCACCATGGATCAGGACGAGACCGCTACGGGTATCTCCAGCGCCAGTTTGTCCATCTCGAGTTGCGCAGGAACGTCGACCGGGTAGGAACCCGTGAAGCACGCATAGCAGAAGCCGTTGCCATCGGGCTGCCCCATCGCACGGCGCAGGCCCGCGAGGCTGAGGTAGCGCAGCGAGTCGGCGCCGAGCATCGCTCCGATCTCGCGCTCGGTATGACCCGCCGCGATGAGCTCGCGGCGCGACGCGATGTCGATGCCCATGAAGCACGGCCACGCGATGGGCGGCGATGCGATGCGCATGTGCACCTCGCTCGCGCCGGCGCGCCGGAGCTCGTCGATGATGCGACGCGAGGTCGTGCCGCGCACGATCGAGTCGTCCACGAGCACGACGCGCCGTCCCTCGAGCACGTGTCGCATCGGGTTGAACTTCAAACGGATGCCCGCTTCACGCAACCGCTGCGTGGGCTGGATGAATGTACGCGTGATGTAGCGCGACTTGATCATGCCTTCGGCAAACGGAAGGCCCGCCTGCTCCGCGTATCCGATCGCAGCCGGTGTGCCGCTGTCGGGCAGCGTGATCACGATGTCGCCATCGGCGGGTGCCTCGCGCGCGAGCTCCCTGCCCATCTGGCGCCGGGACTCGTAGAGCGACTTGCCCATCATCACGCTGTCGGGCCTTGCGAAATAGATGAATTCGAACGAGCACATCGCGCGGTGCGCGGCAGTTCGCTGGATCCTCGTGCTCCGCATCCCTGATGCGTCCACGGACACGATCTCCCCTGGCTCGATCTCGCAGATGAACGTCGCACCGATGACGTCGAGCGCGCACGTCTCACTCGCCATCACGTATCCGGTACCGCCCGGTGCGTCGATGTCGCCAAAACGGCCGAGACAGAGCGGTCGGATGCCGAGCGGATCACGCGCGGCCACCAGCGAGTCCTTGGTGAGAAACACGAGGCAATAGGCGCCTTCGACGCGGGGAAGCGCCTCGGCGAGTGCCTGTTCCAGGGTGTCCGCTTTGGTCTGCGAGAGCAGTGCGCCGAGCACCTCGGTGTCGCTCGTGGTCTCGAAGTCGAACCCTTTGGTGATCAGCTCGTCGCGCAGCTTGGTGGCGTTGACGAGGTTGCCGTTGTGCGCAATCGCCACGGTGCCGATCGTTGGATGCTCGACGGCGATCGGTTGCGCATTGAGCAGCCGCGCGCTGCCGGTGGTGCTGTAGCGCGTGTGCCCGATTGCGATGTTGCCCTTGAGCCCGTCGATGATCTCCTGGTCGAACACCTGCGAAACGAGGCCCATCTCCTTGCGGATACGAATCTCGCGACCATCGCTGACGGCGATGCCGGCGGACTCCTGTCCGCGATGCTGCAACGAGTACAGGCCGAAGTACGTCAGGTTGGCGACGTCCTCTCCCGGGTGGAACACCCCGAAAACGCCACATTCCTCGTGAAGATGATCGTCGTCGAAGGCGTCCATTCCGGCCTGATCACTCACGCTCTATCAACGCTCCTTCGTGCACCCGTCGCACGCCGGCGAGTGACACGTCGATGCGACCGGTCACGCAGACCCTCTCGCCTCCGACGGAGCCGAGATCACGGAAGGGGACCGAGTGCCGCCCTGCCAGCTCGTGCAATCGCACAAGTGCCTCCCTGGCGAAGCTGATGACGAATCGAGATTGACTCTCTCCAAAGAGTATACCGGTCGCCCCGTTAATCAACCCTTCATGGGATCCCAGGCCGTCGATGTCCACCCGTGCGCCTATGTCGCCCAGCAGACACGACTCGGCAACGGCGATCGCAATGCCCCCCTCCGCGCAGTCATGCGCGGAGTGCAGGAGTCCGGCCGCGATTGCCTCGAGGACGAATTCGTGCACCCGCCGTTCGAGCTCGATGTCGAGACGGGGCGGCGTGCCCGAATTGACCCCGTGGGCGATCCGCTGGTACTCGCTGCCGCCGAGTTCCGCATCGATCGGACCGATCAACGCGATGAGGTCACCCTCGTCGCGAAATCCGGCGGTGCATCGCAGCGCAACATCGTTGATGACACCCACCATGCCGATGACGATGGTGGGGTCGATCCCGGTACCGCCGGTGTCGTTGTACAGGCTCACATTGCCACTGACCACTGGAATGCCGAGCGCCCTGCATGCCTCACCGATGCCCTCGATCGCGTCGTGCAGGTCCCACCACACATCGGCGTGCTCTGGATTTGCGAAGTTGAGGCAGTTCGTGACCGCGACCGGTGTCGCACCGGTGGCGACAACGTTTCGCGCGGCCTCGCACACCGCGATCATCGCCCCATGCCGGGCGTCGAGCGCGGCATACCTGGAGTTACCGTCAGTGCCGAGTGCTAGGCCGAGCGTGGTGCCGTCGACGCGAACCACGGCGGCGTCGCCACCCGGGAGGATCACGGTCGCGTCGCCGACCTGATGGTCGTACCGGCGGAAGACGGGCGCGCGGCTCCCCAGGTTCGGGCTGCCCAGGAGCTGGAGGAATGCCTCATCGAGACTCCACGCCGGCGCGACGCCGCCCGACATGTCCACGGGCGCCGCGCGGTCCGGGCGGGGCCCCGGCGCCGAGCGCGGTGGAGCGCCGTCGACGAGCAGGTCGAGGGGCAGGTTGCAGACTCCGTCGCCACCATCGCGGACCACGAAACGCTGCTCGGGGAGGATCACCGCGACAACGTCGGAGTGCAGGTCCCAGCGTTCGAAGACCTCCTGCAGCGACCGCACGTCCGCGGGCCTGGCGACGATCAGCATCCGCTCCTGGGACTCGCTCAGCATCACTTCGTACGGGGTCATGCCGGTCTCACGACGCGAGACGCGCGCGACATCGACCTCGATGCCGCAACCGCCCCGATGCGCGAGTTCCGCCGTGCTGCCGCAGAGACCGGCTGCGCCGAGATCCTGCATCGCGACCACGCGTGGATCGCCGGCGAGCTCGAGGCACGCCTCCATGAGGCATTTCTCGAGAAACGGGTTGCCCACCTGGACAGCAGGACGGCGGGCCGCGCTGTCGGCGTCGAGGACCACCGACGCGAAGCTGGCACCGTGGATGCCATCGCGGCCGGTGTCAGCACCGACGAGCAGCACGAGATTGCCGGGGCCGCTCGCGATGGCGCGCGTCAGGCTGCCCTGCTCCACGACACCGACGCACATCGCGTTGACGAGACAGTTGGTGCGGTAGGACTCATCGAAATACAGCTCGCCACCGACGGTCGGCACACCGATGCAATTGCCGTACCCACCAATTCCCGCCACGACCCCGTCGAAGAGATGCCGTTGGTGGGGTTCGTCAAGTGGCCCGAACCGGAGCGAGTCGAGCAACGCGACCGGGCGCGCTCCCATCGTGAAGATGTCGCGCAGAATGCCGCCGACGCCGGTCGCGGCGCCCTGGTACGGCTCGATCGCGCTCGGATGATTGTGCGACTCGATCTTGAACACGCATGCGAGGCCGTGTCCGATGTCAACGGCACCAGCATTCTCCCCGGGTCCTTGGAGCACGCGCGGTCCCTTCGTGGGAAGCGTGCGGAGCAGCGATTTGCTCGTCTTGTAACTGCAGTGCTCACTCCAGAGAGCCCCGACGATGCCGAGCTCCAGCCGGTTCGGCTCCCGCCCGAGCGACTCGACGAGATGCACATACTCGTCGCGCGTGAGCGCGACCTCGGCGAGGTCCGCATCGCTCGCCGCCGCCAGCTGAGCGCTGGTCACGGTGCCGCCGCGACCGGCATCGCGCGGTTATCGCTGAACGACTTTGCCACACAGGTGAACAGTTGCATTCCGTCCGACGAGCCCAGCGACGGCTCACACGCGCGCTCCGGGTGCGGCATCATGCCCAGCACATTTCGACGTTCATTGACGATGCCCGCGATGTCGTGCATCGACCCGTTCGGCGACTCGCCTTCGACCGCCGACCCATCGCGCCGCACATACCGAAACGCCACCCGCTGGTCGCGCTCGAGCATGTCGAGCGTCTCCTCGTCCGCGACGTACCGCCCCTCCCCGTGCGAGACCGGAATCTGCAGGACATCCCCGCGCGCACACCCGGCGGTGAACGCATTGTCAACCGCCTCAACGCGCAACCACGTCGGCGCACAGCGAAACTCGAGCGAGCTGTTGCGCGTCAGCGCCCCGGGCAGCAGGTGTGCCTCGCACAGAATCTGGAACCCATTGCAGATGCCCCAGACCAACCCACCGGCGTCAGCAAATTCGGCGACCGACTCCATCAACGGCGCGAACCGAGCGACGGCTCCCGCGCGCAGATAGTCCCCATACGAAAATCCACCGGGCAGGATCACGCAATCCGAGCGCTGCAGATCCCGATCCTTGTGCCAGAGCATCACCGCCTCATGCCCGGCCAGCTCGACAGCATGTTTGCAGTCGCGATCCGACCAAGTCCCCGGAAACACAGCGATCCCGAAACGCATCAGTGCACCACGCGTCCCAAGGTGGGGAGGGCATGAGCGGAGGCGGGCCGTCTCGCAGCCCGGGCTACCCCCCCGGGCGAGAGCGAGGGGCGGGACGGCAAAGGCGTCACGACCCCGTGCCCGCCGGAGCTCATGTCCTCCCCACCTTCACGCTGAACGCTCATGCAGGAGCGTCGGTCAGCACGCGGACAGAGGCGATGCGAGAGTCCTCGATCACTGTATTGCGAAGCAACTGCTCGCACATGGATTCGACCTGGGCGCGAACGGACGTCTCGTCGTCGCCCTCGACCTCGAGCTCCAGGTGCTTGCCGACGCGGACTGCGCGTACCCCGGGAAATCCAAGTCGGTGGAGTCCGTCGCGTACCACGAGGCCCTGCGGATCGTTGACCACGGGCTTGAGCGCGACGATGACCTCGACCGCAAAGGTCATTCGGCGCTGCCCCCGGGGATCTCGATGCCGCAGAGACGCTTCGCGGCCTCGATGTAGCGCTGCGTGGTGCCGCGGACGACGTCATCGGGGAGCGCAGGACCGGGATCGGTCTTGTCCCATCCGAGCGTCTCGACGTAATCGCGCACGAATTGCTTGTCGAACGAGACGGCGGGCTCGCCCTCGCGCCACTGTGACATCTCCCAGAAGCGCGACGAATCCGGGGTGAAGATCTCGTCGATCAGGGTGAGGTTCCCGTTGATGAAACCGAACTCGAACTTGGTGTCGGCGAGGTAGATGCCGACACTCTCGCAGCGCGCTGTGGCGTAGTCGAAGAGTCGCAGTGATGCGGATTCCAGCTGGTCGGCGAGTGGCTGGCCGACCAGGGCACGGAGCTCGGTCCGCGAGATGTTGACGTCGTGGCCGTCGTCCTTCTTGATCGCCGGCGTGAATCTCGGCGACGGCAGCCGCGAGGAATCACGAAGCCCTTGCTGGAGCGGCTCGCCCGCGAGGGTTCCTTTGTCGCGATATTCCTTCCACCCGGATCCGCTGATGAATCCGCGCACCACGCACTCGACGTCGATGCGCTGCGCGCGGGCGACGTGCATCGAGCGTGGCAGCCAATCGCTCCGCACCTTCTCCGGGATCGCGTCCTCGAGATCGGGAAGGAGGTGGTTGGGCATGACGTCCGCGGTTTGAGCAAACCACCACCGCGACATCTGGGTCAGCACGGTGCCCTTTCCCGGTATCGGCGTTGGCAGCACGACGTCGAAAACGCTCAACCGGTCGGTCGCGATCATCAGCAGCGAGCCGTCGGCGAGCTGGAACGTGTCCCGAACCTTGCCGCGCCGGAACAGATTGAGGTCGCCGACCTCCGCGGTGCTCATCACCTGCATCAACTCATCCTCCCGCCGGCAAGGCCGGCCTCTATGGCGAGCACAGGCGCCGAAGCTTCCGGTGTGGCTCGCTGCGGTGTTGTCGTCGACAGACCGAGACGGCGGTATGTCTCATCGATATGGGCGAGGTACGGCTCAACGTCGAAGCAGCGCGCGATGGTCGACTCGGAAAGCGCTGCAGCGATATCGGCATCGGTGGCCACGAGGTCACGGAACGAGCCCTCGTCGTCGCGCGCTCGAGCGGCGAGCCTCTGCACGGTTCGATACGCACGCTCGCGGGGCCACGCCGCCTCGACGATGAGGGCGGTGAGCACCTGCTGCGAGAACACGATGCCGCCGTGCAATTCGATGTTGGCAGCCATCTTGTCGGGCTTGACGCGCAGACCCTCGACGATTCGCGTGGAGAGACGCACGATGTAGTCGCTCAGCGCGCACGCATCGGGAAGGATCACGCGCTCGGCGGATGAGTGGGAGATGTCGCGCTCGTGCCAGAGGGCGACGTCCTCCATCGCTGTCAGCGCGTACCCCCGAAGCACCCGCGCCAGCCCGCAGATCCGCTCGCACAGCACGGGATTCCGCTTGTGGGGCATCGCGGATGAGCCTTTCTGGCGCTGCCCGAAGGGCTCCTCGACCTCGTCGACCTCGGTGATCTGGAGCAGCCGGATCGTCGTCGCGAGCCGCTCCAGGACGGCGCCGAGCAGCGCAAGGGCGGTGATGAACGATGCGTGACGATCGCGTGCGAGCACCTGCGTCGCAACGGGAGCGGTGGCGAGCTTGAGGCCCTCGCACACATGCTCCTCGACCTCGGGGGGAACGCTTGCGTGCGTGCCGACCGCGCCGGTGATCTGGCCGACGGCGATCTCGGCCGTGGCCGAGGCAAGCCGCGATCGAGCGCGGCGCACCTCATCAACGAAATTGGCGAGCTTGATGCCGAGCGTCAGCGGCTCCGCGTGGACGCCGTGGGTCCGTCCCATCATCACCGTGAGTCGGTGGCGCTCCGCCTGTTCGACGAGAGCCCCGATCAGCGACTCGACATCGTCGTCGATCACCTTCGCGGCATCACGGAGCTGGGTTGCCAGGGCCGTATCGACGATGTCGGACGACGTCAGCCCCAGGTGAAAGTACCGCCCGGCGTCACCGACCGTCTCCTGCACGGCGGCCACGAAGGCAGCGATGTCATGGCCCTGTTCGGCCTCGAGCTCGGCGATCCGGTCGGCGTCGATCGACGCACCCCGCAACGCGGTGAGAGCTTCAACCGGAATCCGGCCGATTTCCGCCCACCCCTCGCAGGCAAGCAACTCGACATCGAGCCAGCGGCGCAATCGCGATGCGTCACTGAAGATCTTCGCGATCTGCTGCGGGGCGTACCGGGGGATCACCTACGTTCATTCTATCGGGGTGGCCCGAGGCACCTCCCTGCCCCTCGTGATCGCGCACCGCGGCGCCTCACGTGACGCGCCGGAGAACACGCCCGCAGCGTTCGAGGCGGCCATCGCGCTCGGAGCGGACGCGGTGGAGCTCGACGTACGCCGGACGTCCGACGGCGTGCTCGTGGTTCACCACAACGCCTCCCGCCGGGGCGTGCCCCTCGCATTGCTGACGTACTCGGCGCTCGTGCGCCTGAGCCGCCACGAGCCGCCGCGCCTAGAGACGGTCCTGGATCTCTGCGCCGGCAGGATCGCGCTCGACATCGAGATCAAGGAGCCGGGCTACGAGGCAGAGGTGATCGAGGCGGCGTCGGCACGTTTTCCCCGCGAGCGGCTTCTGTACACGTCCTTTGAGGAGTCGGTGATCAGCACGATCAGGCGTCTGGACCCGGATGCTCGCTGCGGCCTGCTGCTCGGGCCCGGGAGGCTGCGAACCCGCACGCAGCGGTTCGAGGCGTTGCCGTTTGATCTCGCCGAGCGGTGCGGCGCGAACCTCGTCGCCGTTCATCAGTGGCTGGCGCCGCTGCGGCGCCGGGGCCGGAGGGTCGCGGGTACCGGCCTCCTCGCCGAGGCGACTGCCCGGGGGTTCCCGCTCATCGTCTGGACGGTGGACGGACCGCAGCGTCTGCGCTCCTATCTTGCGGACGGCCGGGTGGCAGGGATAATCACTGACCTCCCCGGCCTCGCGGTCGAGACCCGCCACGAGCTGATCTCCGGGGTTTCTGGGGAAGGGACGAGGACCCGCCGGGGCCCGGCACGCGGGGAGCAGGACGATTTCATGCCAGCGCACGTAACCGGACCAACTCGGCCCACGTTGACTGATCGAGTGCGCCCGGTGATCCCGAGATGACTCTACCTCGGGCGTATGAGGATCAACTTGTCGAGCGTGCCAAACAGGACGCCGACGCTTTCGGGGAACTCTACGACCACTACTTCGGGCAGATCTACCGGTTCGTCTTCAGCCGCCTCCGAGACCAGGAGGCTGCGGAGGACGTCACCTCAGAGGTCTTTTTCAAGGCACTCCGCGCAATCGGGCGATACAAACCGTCAGGCCACCCCTTCAGCGCCTGGCTCTATCAGATCAGCGTCAATGCAATCAATGATCATTACCGCAGCCGTAAACCGACCTCGAGCCTCGACAGCGCCATCGCTGTCGCCGATCCGGCTCGCCCTGTTGACGACCGTGTCGTGGACAGCGCCGAGGCCGCGCGGGTCTGGGCTGCCATCGACGACCTCCCGCCGCAGCAGAGGGCGGCCATGACCCTGAAGCTCGGCGAGGACCTCAAGCTCGCCCAGATCGGCGAGATCCTGGGCAAGAGCGAGGGGGCGGTGAAGCTGCTCATCCATCGCGGGATGATCGGCGTCCGTCTGCGCCTTGGTGTCGTCGTCGCCATCGAGGAGCAGAGCTGATGGCCTGGATGGGAGGATGGTTCGATCCGGAGCTCGAGGAGCTGTTCCACGACGAGCCCGAGTTGCTGGAGACGGCACGGCAGGTGCGGGCTGCGCGTCCGCGCGTGGAACCCGACCCACGATTTCAGAATCGCCTCCGCGCCCAGCTCGTCGCGGAGGCATCGCGCGGCGCGAACGTCCGCGGCGTGCGGCGCTGGTGGCGTCTCGGACCGACGCACTTCGCCTGGGGTGGAGCATTCGTCGGAGCCGCGCTGATCACCGCGACCGTCCTCACCTTCGTCTCGAACCACACCGCCGACCAGACCGTGACCGCCTTCTCGCAGCTCACTGCGCAGCATTCGGTCAGCCCATCCCAGGTGATCACCGTCGCTTTCAACCAGCCGATGGATGAGCAGGCCGTCGAGAAGGGCGTTCACATCCAGCCGGCGATCAAGGTGTCGTACTCCTGGAAGAACAACGACCTCGTCATCACCCCGGCGTATCACCTCTCCGCGAACACGCCGTACACCGTGACCATCGCCGAGACCGCAATCCGCTCGGTCTCGGGTGCTTCCGCTGCCGCGCCGATCAACATCACCTTCGGCACGGAGCCAACGCCGACGCCCGCCCCGGTGAGACCCCCATCCTTGAATCCCGCGGTTCTCGGGCAGAACGGGACCGGTGGCTCGCTCCTGTACGCGCCGGATGGCTCGGTGGTCAGCACCGTCGGGCTCAGCGCGGCTTCGGCGTCGAGCGATGCAACGCCCTCCGCCACCGCATCGGCATCGCCGCCGGCCAGTCCGACCGTGACGCCCGAAGGCGTGATCCCGCAGGCGCCCGAAGTACCCGGGGCGTTGGTCGACTTCCCCGGTGGGGGCGGAACGCCCGCGCAGATCGGGCAGTTCGGATCATCCCCAAGCGCTGCTGCGTTCTCGCCCAGCCTTAGGTACCTGGCAGTGGCGGTGGACGACGGCAACGGCGGTTCGTGGATCGTGACCAGCCAGAGCGATGGCAGTCACGCGGTACGCCTCGCTGACTCGTCGACGCCGGTCACCGAGCTGACCTGGTCGTCCAACGACCGGATCATCTACACCGACGGCGCGAACATCGCCTCGGTCGACTTCACGAAGCAGACAAAGTCGCTGTACACGCTTCCGTCGGGGTCGGGCACGATCACCGAGCTCGCCACGGGCGGCGCATACGCGTATGTCGCGCCCTCCAGCGGGACCGGCGGGGCACTGCTCGACATCCCGACCGGCACCGACCAGGTGCTCCAGGGTGCGGTGACGGACGTCGCGTTCAGCGGCGACGGCACGCAGGTCGCGTGGGTCGATCAATCGTCCACTCCCGCCCGTCTGCTCACCGAGACCGTCGGCCAGAGCGCTCCCACTGTGGTTTCGTTGCCGGATGCGACCGCCACGCCGAGCGAGGTCGCGCTCGACATGAAGGGCGATGAGGCCGCGTACCTGAGCACCGATGTATCCGGCGTCGCCGAGCTCGCGGTCGCGCAGCTGCCCAGCGGCACGGTTCTCGCTGTGGAATCGCCGGCGAACGCTGCTCAGCTCACCCTGTCACCGGGTGGCAATCAGGTCGCATTCGTCTCGAACACGGCGGGCGGAGCGTCCGTCGAGGAGGCGACCGTCCCGGGCGCCAGCGCGCAGATGACCGGCCCTCAGATCCCTGCCGGCGCCAACGCCACGCTGCAGCAATTCGTTCAGGCGCAGGTCGGACAGGACGGCCAGCCTAACCTCAACACGCTGGCGGCACTGAGCGCCCCGAACGTCAACGCCGCATCGCAAACGCCCCAGAATCTCAGCAGGGCCTACGTGATCAGCACCTACCGCGATGCACAAGGTCGTGTCGGGGCGAGCGTCGAGCTGATCGTCGATCCCAGCCCCGGACACACGACTGCGCGAGTTGCAAGCGAGCGCCTCCTCATCGCCAAGAACTCCAGCGGTGAATACGTGGTCACACAGGCGCAGACGTCGCAACTCCTCGACGAGTCCGCGGGCCCACACGTGGTCCAGGTGACCTCGAACACGGCAGCCGGTGTCACGACTCTTCAGGTGAGCTTTGACAGCGACCTGAATCCAGGCACCGTCGCAGACGCGATCAGCGTCCTCTCCCAATCGGGAGCGACGCTCAGTTCGACGGCAGTCTACAACGCCGATACGCGGACCGCCACGCTCACGATCGACAACGCTCCGTCAGGAACGTTGACGGTTGAGATCGCGACCACCCTGGCCGACTACGAGGGTCAGGCACTCGCGCAGAGTTTCAAGACGCAGGTGGCGGCCAGCTCCTAAGGGCTCGAGCACCACAGCGTCGCGCGAATCGGGATACGCATGGTCCCATCGGCCGCGGTGCACGGATCCAACGCACGCTGACACACGGCTCTGATGTCGCGCAGCGCCGCCTCGGATTCGCGCGCAAGCTCACCGGCGATCGGACGCTCGTCGACCATGGCGGACCAGTAACTGCCGATACCGTCGAAGCGCACCACGTCCTGCACCGTCACCGGCTGCCACCCCACCGATTCGTCTGGATCGGGGCTTGCGAGGCAGCGCACGAGGAACGGGGAGTCGATACCGACGACTTCGCGAATCGCATCGGCAAGTGCGGTCTCGTGCAGCGGAGGGCGCGATACGTCCCACGTGAGCATGGCGGCGCGCCCGCCCGGACGCGTCGCGTATTCGGCGACCTTGAGCAGCGACCCGCCTTCCCAGAATCCGAGCGTGCAGAGCGATGCGACACGGTCGCACGACTCGCCGGCAAGTGGCGCGCCTCCCGCGATCGCCACCTGCGTCGAGACGCCACATCCCGTTGCGGACACATCCGGGAGCGCGGTGTTCAGCAGCGCCGGGTCGGTGTCGACGAGCACGACCCTTCCTTGACTGCCGACCGCCGCCCCCATCGCCACGGCCAAGGTGCCACCGTCACACAGCAGGTCGCACGCGGTCTCACCAGGCCGCACCCCAAGGAACCCGACCACCTGCTCGGCGAGCGGTCGAAGTACCGCGCTCGCATACAGCCGCCCGAACCGCGGCTCCATCCGCGCTACCCGGAGACGTCGATGGCGGCGGCGATGGCCGCGGCGCGCGCCGGGTCGCGCACGATCCGCCGGAACGGCTCCTGTCGTTTCGCCCAATCGTCCGCTGCAGCGACCAGCTCCGGATGCTGCTCGATGAACGCCGTGCTGTACTGCCCTGCTCGAAAGTCAGGATCCGCGATCACGGCGAGGTGATACGCGATGTTGGTATGGATCCCGGTGATGACGTACTCCAGCAGGGCGCGGCGCATCCGGTCGAGGGCCATGTCGCGAGTGGGAGCGTACGTGATCAGCTTCGCGATCATCGGGTCGTAGTTGGGCGAGACGAGCCCGGGGCTCACCAGCGAGCTGTCGACGCGGACGCCCGGGCCTGCCGGTTCGTGATATCCGGTCACCTGTCCCGGCGAGGGAAGGAAGCCGCGCGCGTAGTTCTCGGCATTGATCCGGCATTCGACTGCGTGACCACGCGGCACGACGTCGTCCTGAGTGAGCGACAGGCGCTCACCGGCAGCGATGCGCAGTTGCTCCGCCACGAGGTCGATGCCGTAGACGAGCTCGGTCACGGGATGCTCCACCTGGAGGCGCGTGTTCATCTCGAGGAAATAGAACTCACCGTTGCGGTAGATGAATTCGACGGTTCCCGCGTTGACGTACCCCACCGCCTTCGCGGCGGTCACGGCGGCATCTCCCATGCGCGCGCGCATCGCTGCATCGATAACCGGCGAAGGCGCCTCCTCGACGATCTTCTGATGCCGGCGCTGGATGGAGCACTCGCGCTCCCCGAGATGGATGAAATTGCCGTGCGTGTCCGCCAGCACCTGGATCTCGATGTGACGGGGTTCCTCGAGGTAGCGCTCGAGGAAGATGGTGTCGTTGCCGAAGGCACGCTGCGCAGTGCTCTTCGCGGTATCGAACGCGGCGCGCAGCTCCTCCTCGTCGGGAGCGACTCGCATGCCGATGCCCCCGCCGCCCGCGCTCGCCTTGATCAGCACGGGGTATCCGATCCGCGCGGCGGCGGCGACGGTCTCCTCGATATCACCGAGCGCACCCGTCCCGGGAACGACCGGGACGCCCGATGTGCGCATGCGCTCGCGAGCAGGGACCTTCTCGCCCATTGCCGCCATGGCATCGGGCGTGGGCCCGATGAAGACGACTCCGCTCTCCGCGCAGGCACGGGCCAGTTGCTGATTCTCGCTGAGAAATCCATAGCCCGGATGAATCGCCTGAGCGCCTGTCGACTGAGCCGCGTCGATGATGCGGTCGATCACCAGGTACGACTGCGCGGCGGGAGCCGGGCCGATCTCCACCGCCTCGTCGGCGAGCAGGACGAACGCGGCGGTGCGGTCCGCCTCGCTGTGCACCGCCACGGTCCGGACGCCGAGGTCGCGGCAGCCGCGGATGATCCGGAGCGCGATCTCACCGCGATTGGCGACGAGCACCTTGTCGAACATGGCTCGATCCTTCAGATGGTGCTCACGCGTCGATCTGAATCAGCGGCGCACGCGGGCTGACGACGGTGCCCTCCGTCACATACACGTCGCTGACCGTCCCCGTCCGCGTCGCGGTGATGTCGTTCTGCATCTTCATCGCCTCGAGCACGCACACGACGTCGCCGAGTGCGACGTGATCGCCGACCTTGACGTTCACCTTGAGCAGCAATCCCTGCATCGGCGAGACCACCGTGCCTTCACGGACCGTCGGCTTCGCCGGCGTAGCCGGTGCCGTGACAGCGGCCGCGCCGTTATCGACACCACCGATGATGCGCACCGCGTAGATCTGTCCGTCGACCTCCACCGTGAGCTCTCGAACGGGCAGGGCCGGCGGCTCCTCGCTCGGTGACTCAGCGGAGTCAACGGCGACATCCGCGGGCGGTTCGGACGTCCCGGGCGCGGGCGCAACGTCGGGCTCGTCCCCGAGCCGCTCGGGGACCGCGTCACCGCGCACGAGGTTGAGGTACGCGTTCGGAAACAGTGCGTACGTCACCATCGCGGCTGGATCGGGATCCGCATACCCCTCGCGAACGAGCTCGCGGCGCGTCGTGTCCATCACGGGCTCGAGCAGGTCTGCCGGGCGGCAGGTGATCGGCTCCTCTCGACCGTTGACCAGGCGCCGAACCTCCGGGTCCACAGGCTCCGGTGGCTCGCCGTAGAGACCGAGGCAATAGTCCTTGATCTCCTGGCTGATGGTCGCGTAGCGGTCACCTTCGACCACGTTGTAGACGGCCTGTGTGGCCATGATCTCGGTGAGGGGGGTGATCTGCGGCGGGTACCCGAGCTCGGCGCGGACCTGGACGACATCGGCTTCCACCTCCGGGAGCCGTCCGAGCGCGTTGCGCTCGCGCAGCTCTGCCAGGGCGTGACCCATCGCGGACGGGGGAAGCAGACCGCGCAGAGCAGAGGTGTCGAGACGGGCTGCATGCGGGTCGATGACGTCCGTGTAGTGCAGGAGCTCATGCTCGAGGACCAGGGCCGCGGCCGCGACGCGCTCGAGGTCGAGACCGCAGTCGACATCGGTGCCCGCGAATCCGGCGATCAGCGCTTCCGCACCAGGCATCGACGCCCCACCGGCAAGTGGTGACAGCGCGCAATCCGCCCGATAGGCTCCGGCGAGCGCCGCGGAGTGGCACGCCAGCGCGGCCATACCCGTCTGCGCCGAGATCGAGACCGCCACCGGCACCCCCGCGGCTTCGCGGATCACCTTGACCGCGTTTGCCGCGGCGGCGGCGCCGAGGACACCGAGTGGATCGTGCAGGCAGATCGTCGGGTAGCCTGCATCGACGAGCCTGCGCGCCACGTCCCCGAGGCCGTCGAGGCCGCGCCCCCGTACCTCGTTGTAGACGATGACCCCTTCAGCCTGCTTCCCGGTTGCCGCGATCGCTGTCGCGCATCGCACGAGGTTGCGGACGTCGTTCAACGGGTCATAGCAGCGGAAGATGTCGACCCCCGCCGCGGCCGACGTCTCAATGAACGCGTCGACAAGGTCGTCCGGAACCTGGCGGTGCCCCACCAGCGACTGTCCGCCGATCAGCGCCAGGAAAGGGGTGATCGGTGCGGCGGCCCTGATCGCCCGCAGCCGCTCGAAGGGATCCTCAGCGAGAAAGCGCAGCGACGCCTCAAAGGTCGAGCCGCCGAAGACGTCGAGCGCGGCAAAACCGCAGTGGTCGAGGGTCTCGGCGACCGGCAGAGCGTGGCGAAGGCGCAGCCTGCTGACCATGAGCGACTGCTGCCCATGGCGGAGCGACGTCTCCACCAACTCAAGGCGGGGCATGCCAGGCCATTCTAGTCAGCAAGGAAGTGACCCGGCCCAGGACGCGGGTCTACTCGAACGAGAATCCCTCGGGCAGTTGCACCTTTGCGCGCATGCGCGCCCGTTCCTCCTTGATGCGAGCAGCGACGTCCTGGTCGAAGAGGCCGATGATCTCGGCCGCGAGATGACCGGCGTTTCGCGCGCCCATCGGGCCTACCGCGACGGTGGCCACGGGGATGCCCGGGGGCATCTGCACGATGGAGAGGAGCGAGTCGAACCCGGCGAGCGGTGTGGCGGCGAGCGGCACACCGATCACTGGCAGCGTGGTCAGCGACGCGAGCACGCCCGGAAGGTGCGCGGCCGCTCCGGCGCCCGCGATGAGCACCCGCAGGCCGCGCTCCGGTGCTGCCAGTGCGTACGCGCGAACAACGTCACCGGCGCGGTGCGCCGACATGACGCCGATCTCCCAGCCGATGCCGTAGCCGTCAAGCACCTCACCGCAGGTGTTCATCACCGCCAGGTCGGACTCGCTGCCGACGACGATGCCGACGCGCACGGGTTCGGTCATGATCGCGCGCCTGCAGTGACCGGGCGGCCGATGTCGGTGCGGGCCTGCATACCGTCGAAGTGCACGCGCGCAAGATTGCCATACGCACGTGCCCGCGCCGCCTCGACGTCAGGGCCCAACGCGGTGATGCACAGCACGCGGCCACCGGCGGTCCGCAGGATGCCCTCATCGCCGCGCGAGGTGCCTGCCTGAAAACAGAGCACATCGGCGTCGAGCGCATCGATTCCAGTGATCACGTCGCCACGACGCACGTCACCGGGGTATCCGGCGGCCGCCGCGACGACGCCGACCGCAGCCCCAGGCACCGCGGATGCGATACCGCCTGTGACCTCGCCTCGTGCACACGCCATCAGCACATCGAGCAGCGACTCATCGAGCAGGGGCAGCACCACCTGCGCCTCCGGGTCGCCGAAGCGGGCGTTGAACTCGAGCACGCGCAGGCCGCCGGGCGTGAGCATGAGGCCTGCATAGAGACACCCGATAAACGGATTGCCCTGCTCGCGGAGTGCTGCGATGCACGGGTCGAGCACGGCGCGAGCCACCTCCTCCAGAAAGTCGTGCGAGGCCGCATCGGGCGGTGGGGCGACCGCTCCCATGCCGCCGGTGTTGGCACCGCGCTCGCCGTCATGGATGCGCTTGTGGTCGCGCGCGGGAACCAGGGTGCGCACAGTGCGCCCGTCGCTGAGCCCGAACACACTCACCTCCGGGCCGCTCAGCAATTCCTCGACAACTGTCTGACGTCCCGCGTCACCGAAACGCAGCTCGTCGAAGCATTCGTCGAGTGCTCGTTCCGCGTCCTCGATGCTGCCGCAGACCACGACGCCTTTCCCCAGCGCGAGCCCGTCGGCTTTGACCACGCACCTCCCGCCGAGCTCGGCGATGAAAGCGCTGAGGTGCCGGCGATCCTCGGCTCCGCCCGCGCGCCACTGCGCCGTCGGTATCCCCGCCGCGTCCATCACCTGCTTTGCGAAGGTCTTCGACGACTCGATGCGCGCCGCGGCGGCCGTCGGTCCGAAGACGACGATGCCTCGCTCGTTGCATGCGTCGGCCACGCCGGCTGCAGCCGCCGCGTCGGGTCCGATGATGACCAGATCCACTGCACGTTCCGACGCCAGCCGAGCGACCGCAGGCGCATCGGTGACGTCGAGAGCGACGTTCTCGGCGATGTCAGCGGTGCCGGCGTTCCCCGGCGCGACGATGACCGCCACGTCGGGCGCATCGCGCCGGCACGCCCACGCCAGCGCGTGCTCGCGTCCTCCGGATCCGACGACGAGTACTCGCCCTATTCCCATTCGATCGTCGACGGCGGTTTGCTCGAGATGTCGTAGACGACACGGTTGACGCCCGGCACCTCGTTGACGATGCGCCGGCTGATCAACCCGAGCACGTCGTATGGGACCCGCGCCCAGTCCGCCGTCATCCCATCCTCGCTCTCGACAATGCGCACCGCGACGACGTTGCCGTACGTGCGGAAGTCACCCATGACCCCCACCGACGAAATCGGAGTCAGGATCGCGAACGACTGCCAGACCTTCCGGTAGAGACCGCTGCGCTTGATCTCGTCGATCACGACCCAGTCGGCGGCGCGAAGGGTCTCGAGGCGTTCACGGGTCACCGCTCCGATGATCCGGATGGCCAGGCCGGGTCCCGGGAATGGCTGCCGGAACACCATGTCCTCAGGAAGCCCGAGTGCAAGACCGACGTTGCGGACCTCGTCCTTGAAGAGGTAGCGCAGCGGTTCGACGAGCTCGAAGCGGAGGTTCTCGGGCAGTCCCCCGACGTTGTGGTGGGTCTTGATCTTGGTCGCGTTATGCGTGTCGTGCGACGTCGACTCGATCACATCGGGGTAGAGCGTCCCCTGGGCGAGGAAATCGATCGATCCCAACCGCGTCGCCTGCTCCTCGAAGACGCGGATGAAGGTCGCGCCGATCCGGCGGCGTTTCTCCTCGGGGTCGATCACCCCGGCGAGCGCGTCGAGGAACTGCTCTGTCGCATCGACGTGGACGAGGTCGATGTGCCGCTGCCTGCGCATGACGTCGATGACACGCTCGCCCTCGCCGCGCCTGAGCAGCCCGTTGTCGACGAAGACGCACGTGAGCTGGTCGCCGACGGCGCGATGCACGAGCGTCGCGGCGACAGCCGAGTCCACGCCGCCACTGAGCGCACAGATCACCTTGCCGTCGCCGATCTGCCGGCGCAGCGCGTTGATAGTCATCTCGATGAACGACGCCGCCTCCCACGTGCCGGCGCACGCGCACACGTCGAAGAGGAAGTTGCGCAGGATGTCGCGTCCGAGCGGCGTGTGCGCGACCTCGGGGTGGAACTGGATGCCGTACTGCTGTCCGGGACCGACGAACGCGGCACAGGCCGAGTTCAGAGAGTGTGCGATGGCACGGAATCCGGGCGGCAACGACGTGACGACGTCACCGTGCGACATCCAGACGGCGAGCTCGGCCGGCAGCTTCGAGAAGAGTCCAGCAGCGTCGTCGACGGTCACCGACGCGTGTCCATACTCGCGTCGCTCCGCGGGCGCCACACCGCCCCCGAGGTCCACCGCCAGCAGGTCCATCCCGTAACAGATCCCGAGAATCGGGATGCCGAGCTGGTATACGCCGGGGTCCGGGTGGGGTGCGCCAGGTTCGAAGACGGATGCCGGGCCCCCGCTGAAGATCAGACCACGGGGATTGCGCCGGCGGATCTCGTCCGCGCTGATGGTGCCCGGCACGAGCTCGCAGTACACCTTGGCCTCGCGCACGCGGCGCGCGATCAGCTGGCTGTACTGGCTTCCGAAGTCGAGGACGAGGATGGTGTCCTGGGCGACCTGCGCAGGCGTGCTCGCCACCGCACCTGCCTCAGTCGCGACAGTCGTCACCGTCCTCCCACCGCTCCTTCAGACCCCCATACCGACACGCTGCTCGCGCTGCTGCACCTTGCCTTCGGTCTTGATTGAGGGAGCGATGACCATCTCGGTTTCCTGGAACTCGGCGATCGTCCGGGCACCGCAGACGCCCATCGCTGCTTTCAGTGCCCCGACAAGGTTCATGCTGCCGTCGTCCACGTGCGCCGGTCCGAAAAGGATCTCGCGCAGCGTGCCTTTGATACCGGTGCGGATGCGCGTGCCACGAGGAAGGTTCGGATCCGGAGTCGCCATGCCCCAGTGGTTGCCGTGACCGGCGGCTTCCGCGGCTGACGCGAAGATCGAGCCGATCATCACCGCGTCAGCTCCGCTGGCGAACGCTTTCGCGACGTCACCGCCGAGGCGCATCCCGCCGTCCGTGATGATCGCGACCCGCTCGCCGCTCCGGCGGAAATGGTCGTCGCGAGCTGCCGCGCAGTCGCTCGTGGCGGTGACCTGCGGGACACCGACACCGAGCACGGCACGCGTGGTGCATGCCGCTCCGGGACCGACACCGACGAGCAACCCCTTGATACCGGTATCCATCAACTCGAGCGCGGTGGCGTAGTCGACACAGTTGCCGGCCACCACCGGGATGTCGACCGAATGGGTCAACTCGGAGAACGAGAGGTGCTTGTATGACTTGCTGACGTGACGCGCCGTGAGCACGGTCCCCTGCACGACCAGCATGTGCGCTCCGGCCTCCTGCACGATCGGCGCGCGACGCTCCGCGTGCGCGGGGACCGTCGAGACGGCGCACGGCACGCCCGCGCTGGTGATCTCCTCGATGCGCTGGCCGATGAGCCCGTCCTGCACCGGCGCCGTGTAGATCTTCTGCAACAGGGTGTTGATCTGGTCGACCGGACATTCGGCGATTTCGGCCAGCACCTCGGCCGGATCCTCATAGCGCGTCTGCACGCCGTCGAGGTTGAGCACGGCGAGGCCACCCAGCTGTCCCATCTCCGCCGCGAAGCGGGTATCGACGACGCCGTCCATCGCGGCGGCGAGGAATGGGATCTCCAGCGTGGTCCCGTTGACCGAGAAGGAAACGTCGATTTCCGCCGGGTTCACGGTCACGCGACCGGGGACAAGGGCAACCTCGTCGAACCCGTATGCGCGCCGGGCCCGCTTGCCTCTGCCCAACTCGAACTCCATCTGGAGATTCTACAGGAGTAGCCGGAGAGTCCGGCCTTGGGATCGCACCATCTTGTGGATCATGACCACGCCATCCACCACATCTGGTGGTCGGAGCCCCAGTCTCCTGGGCACGGCCGCGGGCGCCTCCTCCTTAAGGGTAGATCCCTCGAACGCGGGTCGCCTCGGCGACCTTGGTGACGGCGATGCGGAATGCAGCGTCGCGCAGCGTGATCCCCTGGGACTGCGCCTCGCCGCGGACCTGCTGATAGCTGCGGGTCATGACCTCGCGGAGGCGGGAGTTCACCTCACCCGAGCCCCAGAAGTACGCCTGGATGTCCTGCACCCACTCAAAGTAGGAGACGACGACACCGCCGGCGTTGGCGAGGATGTCCGGGAGGATGAGGACGCCGCGCTCATTGAGGATGGAGTCGGCCTCGGTTGTCAGCGGGGCGTTCGCGCCCTCCGCGATCACCTTGGCGCGGACGCGGTCGGCGTTGCGCTCACCGATCTGAGCCTCGAGGGCTGCCGGGACCAGCACGTCGACATCGAGCGTCAGCAACTGCTCGCGGTCGACCTGCTCGGCGCCTCCGTAGTCGGTGAAGTGCCCGCCCTCCTCTTTCAGATGGCGCAGAGCCGTCAAGTCGAGTCCGTCAGCTCGGTAGAGGCCACACGTGCTGTCGGACACCGCGACGACTGTCATTCCCTCGGCGGCAAGCAGCTCCGCGCACACGCCGCCGACCTTGCCGAATCCCTGGATTGCGACGCGCGCCCCCGACGGATCCATTCCCGCGTCACGCATGGCGAGCACGGTGACGATCGTCACGCCACGTCCGGGTCCGGTGAAGCGCCCCTCCGAGCCACCGATCGATTGCGGCTTCCCCGTCACCGACGCAGGTACCGAGTAACCCGCATGCATCGACAGCGTGTCCATGATCCACGCCATCACCTGCGGACCGGTGCCGAGGTCGGGCGCGGGAATGTCGCGGTCCGGGCCGACGATGAGCGAGATCTCCGTGGTGAACCTTCGTGTCAACCGCTCCAGCTCGGCGAGGGAAAGCTGATGCGGGTCGCAGACGACGCCACCTTTTGAACCGCCAAACGGGACGTCGGCGACCGCCGTCTTCCAGGTCATGTACATCGCCAGGGCTCGCGCATCGTCGAGCGTCATCGCGGGGTGGTAGCGCAATCCGCCCTTTGCAGGTCCGCGAGCGATGTTGTGCTGCACGCGAAAGCCCGTGAAGACGCGGAACGACCCGTCATCCATCTCCACTGGGAAATGCACCACGAGCTCGCGTTTGACTTCGCGCAGTACCGCCCGGAGGGAGTCGTCCAGGCCGATGGCGTCGGCGGTTGCGTCGAACTGGCGCTGAGCAATGCTCAGGGCGGAGCGCTCATTGGTCCCGGACATGCGCAGGCCGCACTATACGCAACAAGGCGGTGGTTTAGGTCGCTCCGCTCCCCCGGATTAGCACTCCAAAGCGACGTGTAGTTGCCTGCCCTGGCAGCAACGCGATGCACAATCATTGACAATCGAGATCACAACCAGCATGCTATGCGCGAACGATCGGAGGTTTTGGACACCTCCTGTCACAAACAACAAGGAGGCCCATAGGATATGGCCAGGACCAGACGTAGGAGAGGCGGCGTCGAGAAGGCCGTC
>Ga0182024_10002589_pt1 | contig 44613 bp, 35 predicted proteins | sample P32metaG_FD_120480 | JGI IMG/M metagenome (GOLD analysis project Ga0182024, IMG submission 120480) | Permafrost microbial communities from Stordalen Mire, Sweden - P3-2 metaG (Illumina Assembly) | ecosystem: Environmental > Terrestrial > Soil > Wetlands > Permafrost | place: Sweden: Stordalen... | reverse complement strand
GGTGGCGTGGTATTGATCGAGAAGTCCTGCGCGCGCGAGCGCATAGCCGCCGGTGCACAGCGCCCCAAGGCCTACTCTCTGCTCACCCATGCGCCGCAGTGCCGTCAACAGCGGCCGCGACACCGCCTCGCGAACATTGACGCCGCCGCATACGAACACAATATCGACCCGACCGATCTGATCGAGCGCGGCGGTGGGAGTGAGCTGCAAGCCGTTGCTTGCAACCACCGGCGCACCATCCAGACTTACGATGGATGCCTCATACGCGTTCTGGCCTGAAAGCGTGTTCGCCATGCGCAGCGGTTCGATGGCGTTCGTGAGCGCGATGAGCGAGTAGTTCGGCAGCGTCACAAAGGCGTAGCGGCTCTTGCGGATCGCAGCGACGGAGTCCATGGGGCATTCCCTCTCGATTCAGCCAATTATAAGCCGCGCCCGGCTCCGCGTGTCTAAAATCGACATGGAATTTATCTGCCCGCGACATATCACGCCCGTTGGGTGCCTTAGCGGTCGATGCGAGGCGCATTTACGGACGTATTCGTATAAGTGGCTGTCGCAATTGACTGCTTTGCCCCGCGGTGCGCTGGCTACACTGCAGCGGCTTCAAAGCGGCAGGACATATAAAGATGAGAACGCACGCTCGGGTGGTGGTTATTGGCGGTGGCGTCGTCGGCGTCAGCACGCTGTATCACCTGACGAAGAAAGGCTGGTCTGACGTCGTTCTCCTCGAGCGCTCGGAGCTCACGGCGGGCTCGACCTGGCACGCGGCCGGCCTCTTGCCGCTCTTTAACATGAGCTACACGGTAGGCCAGCTGCACAAGTACTCGGTTGATCTCTACAAGCGACTGCCGGCCGAGACGGGCCAGGATGTAAGTTTTCACGTCACCGGCAATCTGCGCCTGGCCACGTGCGCGGCGCGCATGGACGAGTACCAGAAGTATTGCGGCACGGCCAATACCATTGGCGTGCCCTATCAGATCATCACGGCCAAGGAAGTGCGCGAGCTGTGGCCGCTCGTGAATCTTGGCGATGGCGCGGGCACCGCCAAAGTCGTCGGCGCGCTCTATCACCCCGACGATGGCCACATCGCGCCGGCCGATCTCACCATGGCATTGCGCAAAGGCGCGCGCGCCGGCGGTGCAGAGATTTACGAGCACACCGAAGTGACCGCCGCCGAGCGCACGGCCTCCGGCGAGTGGCGCCTCACGACCAATCGAGGCGAGATCACAGCCGAGCATGTGGTCTGCGCAACCGGCAACTACGCCCGCCAGAGCGGCCGGCTCTTCGGAATAGATATCCCTGCGATTCCTGTCGAACACCAGTACATCGTGTACGACGAGTCTCCGGAGCTGAAAAGTTACCGCGCCAAAGGCGGCCGGGAGCTTGCGGTGCTGCGTGAACCCGACCAATCCTATTATCTGCGCGAAGAGCGCATGGGATGGATCCTCGGGCCGTACGAGGCGGGTGCGCCGGCGCGTTTTGCCGACGGCGTGCCGGACTGGTTCGGCCGGAGCCTCTTCGAGGCGGATCTTGATCGCCTGGTGCCGCATGTCGAGGCCGCGGCGCGGCGAGTGCCGGCCCTCGAGCACTGCGGCATCAAGGATATCGTCAACGGTCCCATCTCCTACACGCCCGACGGCAGCCCGTTGATAGGGCCCGCCTGGAGCGTCCCCAATGTGTGGATCAATGAAGGCCACAGCTTTGGCATCACGGCTGCTGGCGGCTCCGGCTGGCAGCTTGCTGAGTGGATCGTCGAGGGCGAACCCGGGATTGACATGCTGGCGGTGGATCCGCGCCGCTATGGCGTATACGCGAGCAAGCGCTACGTGGTGCGGAAGAATGAAGAAACCTACCGCAGCGTCTTCACCATCCATTTTCCCGACGAGGAGCGGCCCGACGCGCGACCGGCGAAGACAAGTCCGGTGTACGACAAGCTCGATCGCCTGGGTGCCGTGTGGGGGCAACGCTATGGATGGGAGCGCGCCAACTGGTTTGCGCCGCAGGGAATTGCGCGCCAGGACGAGTGGAGTTTCCGCCGCTCCAACTATTTCGCGCACGTGGGAAACGAATGCCGCTTGATGCGCGAACGCGTCGGCGTCATTGATCTCACGCCGTTCACCAAGCACGAGGTGACCGGTCCCGGCGCCGAAGCATGGCTCGAAGGTCTGGTGGCGAACAAGGTGCCCACCAAAACGGGCCGCATTGCGCTGTGCCACGCGCTCACGCGGCGCGGCGGCATTCGCAGCGAGTTCACGATCACGAAGCTCGCCGATGAGCACTTCTACGTCGTGAGTGCCGGAGCCGCCGAGCGCTACGACAGCGATTATCTGCGGCGCTGCCTGCCGCGCGATGCGAGCGTGGCGCTCCGAAACATCACTACGAGCCGCGGCTGCTTCGTCCTCGCAGGTCCGCGCTCGCGCGAGGTCCTGGCGAAGCTCACCGACATGCCGCTCGACAATACAGCCTTCGCATGGCTCACCGGACGCATCGCCGAAGTCGGCCTTGCTCCGGAGGTTTATGCGCTGCGCGTGAACTTCGTCGGTGCGCTCGGCTGGGAGCTGCATTTTCCGATTGAATACGCTCATCATCTTTTTGATGCGGTCTTCACCGCAGGCAAGGAATTCGGGATCGGCATGGTCGGCATGCGCGCCATGGAATCCCTGCGCATGGAGAAGTCCTATCGGATGTGGGGCACGGATCTCACCCGCGACTACACGCCCTTCGAGGCAGGACTTGATCGTTTCGTACGCATGAACAAGGGCTCCTTCATCGGGCGCGAGGCGCTCGAGCGGCAGCTTGCGGCCGGCGTGCCGCATCGCTTCGCCACCCTCGAGGTGCACGATGTCAAAGACGCAGATCCTTTGGGCAATGAACCGCTCTTTGACAAGCAAGGCGCGATCGTCGGGCGCGCAACGTCGGGCTACTACGGACATGTGCTGCAAAAGAGTCTTGCGATCGGCTACCTGAAGAGCGGGCTCGCCGCGCCCGGAACCGAGCTCAGCATTGAGATTCTGGGCGAGCGCAAGCGCGCGACCGTGCTCATCGACTCCCCATATGATCCGGATAATCAAGCGCTTAAAGCGTAAACATATAGTAGATTAGCATTAATATGCAGCTCTTTTCCGCACTCGCGCTTCTCAAAGAAGGACTTTCTGGCCAGCGCGGCTGGCGAGCGCAGTGGCGCAGCCCCGAGCCCAAGTCCAATTACGACGCCGTGATCATCGGCGGCGGCGGTCATGGGCTCGGCACCGCCTATTATCTGGCGAGCGAGCATCGCCTCACGCGTGTCGCGGTACTCGAAAAGGGCTGGATTGGCGGCGGCAATACCGGCCGCAACACCACGATCATTCGCTCCAACTATCTATTTGATGAGAGTGCGGCGCTCTACGATCACGCGCTCAAGTTGTGGGAGGATCTTGCGCAGGCCCTGAACTACAACGTTATGTTCTCGCCGCGCGGCGTCATGATGCTGGCGCACACGGTGCACGATGAACAGATCATCAAGCGCCACGTGCACGCCAACCGTTGCAACGGCGTCGACAATGAGTGGCTCACACCCCAAGAGGCGAAGGCGTTCTGTCCAGCGCTCAACATTGAACCCAATATTCGCTACCCGGTCCTCGGCGCCGCGCTGCAGCGCCGCGGCGGCACTGCCCGGCACGATGCGGTCGCCTGGGGCTATGCCCGTGCTGCTGACTCATTGGGTGTGGACATCATCGAGAACTGCGAAGTCACCGGCATCAATCGTGCCGGTGACGGCTCGGTCGAGGCGCTCGAGACCAACCGCGGCCTGATTCGCACACCGAAGATTGGCGTCTGCGCCGCCGGCAACACCAGCGTCATCATGAATAAGGTCGGTGTGCGCCTGCCGCTCGAGAGCTTTCCGCTGCAGGCCCTGGTGTCGGAGCCGTTGAAGCCAGTACTGCCCTGCGTCGTGATGTCGAACGGCATTCACGCCTACGTCAGTCAATCTGACAAGGGTGAGCTCGTTATCGGCGCTGGGACCGACGCCTACACCTCTTATACGCAGCGCGGCTCGTTGCATGTCAATACGCATACGCTGGAGGCGGTCTGCGAACTCTTCCCCGCCTTTCGTCGCCTGCAGATGCTGCGCAATTGGGGCGGCATTGTCGACGTCACGCCGGACCGTTCGCCCATCATTGCCAAAACCGGTATCCCGGGCCTGTATGTCAATTGCGGCTGGGGAACCGGGGGATTCAAAGCGACGCCGGGTTCGGCGCACGTCTTTGCCTGGACCATTGCCAAAGACGAGCCGCACCCCATCAACGCGCCGTTCACCATTGAGCGCTTCCGCGACGGCCATCTCATTGATGAGGCGGCGGCGGCAGCCGTCGCCCACTAGAGCTGCGCATGCTCCTCATCGCGTGTCCCTATTGCGGCGAGCGCCCCGAGCTTGAGTTCGTCTACGGCGGCGAGGCGCATATTGCCCGCCCAGCGGCGGAGGCGGACCTCACTCCCGGACAGTGGGCTGCCTTTCTTTACGCGCGCACCAACGAGCGCGGGGTGCATGCGGAGCGCTGGCGTCACACGCGCGGCTGCGGCCGCTTCTTCAATGCACTGCGCGACACCATGACCGATCAGTTCATCGTCATCTATAAGGCGGGTGAAGCGCGACCGCCGGCCGTACCACCGGCTGAGAAGCCATGAGCACGTTCCGCACGACCTCCGGCGGCCTCATCGACCGCGCGCAGCGCCTGAGGTTTACTTTTGACGGCAAGGTCTTCCACGGGTTTGCGGGCGACACCCTCGCATCCGCGCTCCTCGCCAATGGCGTGCATCTGCTCGGGCGCTCTTTCAAATATCACCGCCCGCGCGGCATTCTCACGGCGGGTTCCGCAGAGCCGAATGCGCTCGTTGCCGTGTGGCGTGACGCTGCGCGCTATACGCCCAATCTGCGTGCAACGCAGGTCGAACTCTACGAGGGCCTGCAGGCTGAAAGCCAGAACCGCTGGCCGAGCCTCGCCTGTGATGTCGGCGCCGTCAACGGCCTCATCGCGCCGTTCATTCCCGCGGGGTTCTACTACAAAACCTTCATGTGGCCGCGCCGATTCTGGAAGAGCGTCTACGAACCGCTGATCCGCGCGCGCGCGGGCTTGGGCCGAGCACCCGCCGGCGCAGATCCGGATCGCTATGCGAGCCGGTATGCGCATTGCGATGTGCTCGTGGTCGGGGCCGGACCGGCAGGGCTTGCCGCCGCACGCGCGGCTGCCGATGGCCGCGCGCGGGTCATCCTCTGCGATGAGCAACCGCAGTTCGGCGGGTCGCTGCTGAGCGACACCGACGCGGTCATTGACGGCCGCCCCGCCGGAGTGTGGCTGCGCGAAAATCTCGCGGCACTCGTACAAAACACGCGCGTGACCCTGCTGTCGAGGAGCACCGCATTCGGGTATTTCCCACACAATCTCATCGGTGTGAACGAGAAGCTCACCGATCATCTCACCGCAGCGCCAGCGCACATGCCGCGCGAGCGGCTCTGGCAGATCCGCGCGCGCGAGGTAGTGCTCGCCACAGGCGCTCTTGAGCGGCCGCTCGTTTTTCCGGGCAATGATCGGCCGGGAATCATGCTTGCGGGCGCCGCGCGCACTTATCTTCGCCGCTATGGGGTGCGCTGCGGGTCGCGCGCAGTCGTCGTGGCCGGCTGCGATGCGGCCTATCAGGCGGCCCTTGATCTGCATGCGGCGGGAGTGAGGGTCGCGGCAATCGCGGATCCTCGGCTGAACGCCGACGGTCCCTGGCGTGAGGCCGCGCGGCACGCTGGACTGCCATTGCAGGAACGCATGACGATATTGGGCACGCGCGGATGGCTGCGCGTCAGCGCCGTGCATCTGGGTCGTATCGATGGGCAAGGCTCGGTGTTACTCGGCCCCACCGTGTCCTGCGATCTCGTCCTCATGTCGGGCGGCCATACGCCCTGCGTGCATCTTTTCTCACAGTCGCGTGGCAAACTTCGCTGGGATGAGGCGTTACAGGCGTTCGTCCCCGGCGCCGCGGCCGAACGCGAACGCTCGGCTGGCGCCTGCCGCGGCGTTTATGCACTTGCCGCGGCCATTGAAGATGGCGCGGCCGCTGGTCGTGCTGCAGCTCAAACGCTGCGCGCCGCGCCCGCCGTCAAGCACGCAACGGCCGCAGCGGACGGCATACTCGGGGCTTTGCCCAGGCGCAAGCAAAGCTCTGGACAGAAGGCCTTCGTCGACTGGCAGAACGATGTGACGAGCGCCGACCTTGCGCTCGCCACTCGCGAGGGATTTCGCTCCATCGAGCACGTGAAGCGCTACACGACCACCGGCATGGCGACCGATCAGGGCAAGACCTCCAATCTGAACGCGCTTGCCATCGTCGCCGCGAGCTTGGGCAGGCCCATTCCCGAGGTTGGCGTCACGACATTTCGCATGCCCTACACGCCGGTCAGCTTTGGCAGCATGGCGAGCCGCGCGCGCGGTGATCTCTTTGACCCGGTGCGCAAGACGCCGATGTATGACTGGGCGCAGGAACAGGGCGCCGTGTTTGAGAACGTTGCGCTGTGGAAGCGCGCGCGCTACTTCCCGCGCGCGGGCGAGGACATGCACCGCGCCGTCGCGCGTGAATGCGTGGCCGTGCGCAGCCACTGCGGCATATTCGACGCCTCCACGCTCGGCAAGATTGAAGTGGTGGGCCCCGACGCGGCGACGTTCATGAACCGCATGTACGTCAACAGCTGGACGAAGCTTGCCGTCGGTCGAACGCGTTACGGCGTGCTCCTGCGCGAGGACGGGTTCATCCTCGACGACGGCGTCGCTGCACGCACGGCCGAGGATCGATTTCATGTGACGACGACGACGGGCGGCGCTGCGAGCGTACTCGCGCTCATGGAAGACTATCTGCAGACGGAGTGGTCGGATCTTGCCGTATGGCTCACCTCGACGACCGAGCAATGGGCCGTCATCGCGGTGCAAGGCCCCGCAGCACGCGAGGTCCTCAAGCCTCTGATCAAGCACATCAGTCTTGCGCCCGATGCTTTGCCGCACATGGGGGTGGCGCGCGGCCTGATCTGCGGCGTGCCCCTGCTGCTGTTTCGAGTCAGCTTCAGCGGCGAGCTCGGCTTCGAGGTCAATGTGCCGGCGGATTTCGGGCGCGCCGTATGGGAGGCCATCTTCGTGGCCGGCCAGCCGCACGGCTTGACCGCGTACGGCACGGAGACCATGCACGTGCTGCGCGCCGAGAAGGGATACATCATTGTCGGCCAGGACACGGACGGCACAGTGACGCCGGATGATGTGGGACTGGCGTGGGCGATTGGCCAGACCAAGGCGGATTTTGTGGGCAAGCGCTCCCTCGAGCGGCCGGCGATGCGCGCGCCGCAGCGCAAGCAGCTGGTCGGCCTCCTTTGCGCCGATGGGAAGACCCTGCTCGAGGAAGGCGCGCAGGTGGTGGAGACGCCCGGCGAGCGAGCGCCGATGCGACTCATCGGCCATGTCTCCTCCTCCTATCACAGCGCCGTCCTCGGACACTCCATTGCGCTCGCCCTCGTTGCCGGCGGACGCGCACGCAACGGCCAAACCCTCTACGTGCCGATGCCGGCGGGAGATGTGCCGGTGCAAGTGGTGTCGCCTGTGTTTTACGACCGAGAAGGAGCGCGCTTGAATGGCTGAGCATTCTGCCGTGCGGCGCACGCCTGCAATTCCCGCGACCGCAGGTCTGCGGCTACTGCCGCCGTCAGCGCGCTTCATCCTGCGCGCGCAGCCGCACGCGATCCAGAGCGCGGGCGCCGCTCTCGGTATCGATGTGGCACCGGCGGCCTGCCGGGCTTCGCAGGGCGGAACACGCGCGGCACTGTGGCTGGGGCCGGATGAGTACCTCATCCTCGCGCCGGAAGCCGAAGCGCCGGTGCTCGCTCGCATCCTGGAAGATGCTCTGCGCTCGGAGCCCCATTCGTTCGTCGAAGTGAGCCACCGCCAAACCGCGCTCGAGATTCGCGGTCCCCGGGTCGAGGACACTTTAAACAGCGCTTGTCCTTTGGATCTCGACGTGCGCGCCTTTGCCGTCGGGATGTGCACTCGCACCGTGTTCGCCAAAGCGGAGATCGTACTGTGGCGCACTGCGGCCGACGTATTCCGCCTCGAAGTGTGGCGCTCCTTCACTGACTATGTGGCGAGCTTCCTCGATGAAGTCGTCCGCGAATACTGAGATCCTGCAGGTGAACACCGACGTCCTTGAGAGCCTGATCGCACACCGTCAGCCCGGTTGCACGCTGCGCCTACACGGAAGATCTGGTCGACACATTCTGCACCTGGTATCTCAACCACCTGCAAGCACCCTGAAGTTTACGGACACGCCATTATGACAACCATGAATTCAAACGTCTTCATCACCTGCGCCATCACCGGCGACGACACCAAGCTTACGAAGAGCCCGCACTGCCCGGTGACACCGGAGCAGATCGCGCAGTCTGCGGTCGATGCCGCACGCGCCGGCGCTGCCGTCGTGCATATTCATGTGCGCGACCCCGAAAGCGGGATCTTCAGTATGGAGACGCGCCACTACCGCGAAGTCGTCAAACGCATCCGCGAGAGCAAGGTCGACGTCATCGTCAACCTGACCTGCGGCATGGGCGGCTACATCTGCATCGGCGACAAAGGGCTTGCCAATACCCCGGCTCCCGGCACGGACTTCGTCAGCCAGGAAGAGCGCATGCGCCACGTGATCGATTTGTGCCAGGAAGGACTGTACAAGCCCGATATCGCAACTCTCGACTGCGGCACACTCAACTTCGGCGACGGTAACCGCGCCTACATTTCCACTCCCGACTACTTGCGCAAAGGCGCAGGGATTCTGCGCGACCTCGGCGTGAAGCCGGAACTGGAAGTTTTCGATACGGGTAATCTATGGTTCGTGAAGCAGTTGATCAAGGAGGGCCTGCTCGCCGCGCCGACCCTCATTCAGCTGTGCACGGGAATCCCGTACGGCGTGCCGGCAGACGTCGGTCATCTGCTCGCGATGCTGAACTCGCTGCCCGAGGATTGTGTTTGGTCATCTTTCGCCATCAGCCGAATGCAGATGCCGTGGGTCGCACAGTCAGTGCTTCTGGGAGGCAACGTGCGCGTGGGACTCGAGGATAATCTGTATCTCAGCAAGGGGGTATACGCGAGCAATGCACAACTCGTGACCAAGGCGCGCTCCATCATCGAAGCCATGGGCGCACAGATTCTGACTCCTGCGCAAACCCGCGAGCGGCTCAGGATTTAGAGCATGGCCGTGACGACTGACCTTGCGATTTATCGCACGCAGGTGCTGCCCGAGTGGGTGGATTACAACGGTCATCTGCGCGACGCCTACTACGTGCTCGTCGCCAGCTACGCCGCGGATGCCCTCATGGAGCATCTCGGCATTGATGCGCCCTACCGGCAGCGTACGCATTGCACTCTCTACACGCTCGAGCTGCATGTCCACTACTTCCACGAGGTGAAGCAGGAGGATCTTCTCGAGGTCACTGTGCGCATCATCGCCGCCGACTCGAAGCGCATCCATGCCGGGTTTGACGTCGGCTGCGCGCGCCTCACCGAGCCTGCCGCCAGCATTGAACTCATGCTCCTGCATGTCGAACAGGGCGAGAGCGTCAAGCCGCTGCCCTTTCCCGCCGAGATCGCACGCGCTCTGGAGACGTTGCAAGCTGCAACCGCCGGCGTCGCGCCCGCGAAACGCAGCTCGCGAAAAATGGAGCTGCGAGGCCGCTAGAATGAGTGGGAACATCAAGCGCCTGCTCGTCCCGCGCACGCTTGCGCTCATCGGCGGAGCCTGGACCGACGCGGTTGCCGCAGGCAATGAGCGCATCGGCTACACGGGCGAGGTGTGGCGCGTGCATCCGAACCGCAAGTCGACTGCCGCGACCACGTATTACCGCTGCGTCGAGGAGCTTCCCGGCTCCCCGGATGCCGCTTTTATCGCTGTTCCCAGCCGCGATGTCGCCCCGATTGCAGCCGCATTGCGAGCGCGCGGCGGCGGCGGCTTTGTATGTTTTGCAGCCGGATTTTCCGAGACCGGAACCGCCGAAGGCGAGCGGCTCACTCAGGAGCTCATCGCGAGCGCCGCGCCGTTGCCGTTCTTCGGTCCCAACTGCTACGGCTTCGTCAATTTCTTTGATCGCGTCTCGCTTTGGCCTGATCAAGTTGTCGGTCCGTCGGTTACCCGCGGCGTCGCACTGATTTGTCAGAGTGGCACTCTTGCGCTGACCCTGATGTTCAACGAGCGCTCGGTGCCGATCGGCTACATCTTCACGGTCGGCAACCAGACATCGCTTGCGGTGGAGGATCTGATCGAGCTCTTGGTAAACGATGAGCGAGTCACCGCCTTTGGGCTCTACATCGAGGGCATCAAAGATGCTCCGCGACTGGCGCGGGCCGCTGCGATTGCCCGTGCGGCGGGTAAACCCATCGCGGTGGTCAAAGCGGGGCGCACCCAGGCGGCGGCGCGCACCGTGCAAAGTCACACGGGGTCGCTCGCCGGCGCCGACGTCGTCTTCGACGCTTTCTGTCGCCAGGCGGGGCTTGCTCGCTGCGACACACTGGCCGCGCTGTGCGAGACTTTGAAGGTGTTCCACACGGGGGGCGCCATCGGCGGGCGGCGCGTGCTCATCATGGGCGCCTCGGGCGGCGACATGGCGATGACCGCGGACCTTGCGCGTCCCCTTACGCTCGACTTTGCGCCGATTCCGCAGAACGCAACCGCGCGCCTGCGCGAGATCCTCTCCGATCGCGTGACCATCGCGAACCCATTTGATTTCCACACTTACATTTGGTTCGACCGCGACGCATTGCGCGCCATGTTCACCGCCGTATTGCGCTGCGGATTTGATGCGGTGGGATTCGTGCTGGATTGCCCGCCGGAGGGCAAGGCGGACACCTCCGCCTTCACCGCCGCCATTGACGAGTTCATCGCCGCATCGATCGGCGCGCCAACGCGCGCTGCACTCATTGCATCTTTACCGGAGACCTTGTCAGCCACAGTGCGCGAGCGCTGCCTCGCTGCCGGCGTCGTGCCCCTGCAGGGACAGCGCGAGGCGCTCGAGGCCTTGAATCTTGCCGGTACTGTCGGCGAAACGTGGGGCTCAACGCAAGAGCTAAAGCTGCTCATTCCCGACACCAAGACCGGTGTTGACCGGACTTTGCCAGAAGCGCAGGCGAAGGCAGCACTCGCCGCGTTCGGCCTGCGCATTCCGCGTTCAAGATCGGCCACCCGCGATCAAGTTTCGGCGGTGGCGGCCGAGTTGGGTTTTCCCGTCGTCGTCAAAGTTGCAGCAGCGCACCTCGCGCACAAGTCAGATGTAGGCGGCGTGGTTCTCAGTGTACGCACCGCCGCCGAGGCGAGCGCCGCCGCCGAGCGCTTGAGCGCGCTGACGAAAAATTTTCTCGTCGAGGAGATGATCACTGACGGCGTCGCCGAGATTTTGGTGGGCGCCGTCGTGGACGCACAATTCGGGCTGACATTGGTGATCGGCGCCGGCGGAGTCCTCACCGAACTCCTGCAGGACAGCGTAAGCTTGCTCCCGCCTTTTACCGCGGCAGGCATTCATGCCGCTCTGCAGCGGCTCACGGTGAATAAAATGCTCCAAGGTTTCCGCGGTAAACCCCCTGGAGACGTGCCGGCGCTTCTCGAGGCGATTGTTGCAGTCGGCCGCTATGCGGAGAACAACGTAGCTTCGCTTGTCGAACTTGACGTCAATCCGATCATCGTACGGCCATCCGGCGCGGGAGTGGTCGCCGTGGATGCGCTCATTCGCTTGGCTTAGGGAGTTTGCAAAGATGCCTGACGGAATCAACATCGTGCGCGATGGCGCGGTACTTGAAGTCACGATTGACCGCCCCAAGGCGAACGCCTTGGACCGCCATGCGAGTCGCCGTCTGAATGACGTGTTCACAGCGTTTCGCGACGATCCTGCGCTTCGCGTTGCGATCGTGACCGGCGCCGGCGAGCGCTTCTTCTGCGCCGGATGGGACCTCAAGGCCGCCGCCGCCGGTGAGAAATCTGACGAGGACTGGGGCGTCGGAGGATTCGGCGGCCTGAACTATCCCCGCAACCTCGACAAACCCATTATCGCCGCTGTCAATGGCATCGCCTGCGGCGGTGGCTTTGAGGTCGTGCTCGGCACCGACATTATCGTCATGGAGGAGCACGCGCGCTTCGCGCTGCCGGAAATCAATGTAGCGGTGCTCGCGGACGCCGGCACGATCAAGCTACGGCGCAGGATTCCGTATCATGTGGCGGTGGAATTTCTAATGACGGGACGCTGGATGGATGCTGCCGAGGCGAAACACTGGGGGCTTGCGAATCATGTCGTACCCAAGGGTGAAGCCCTCGCGAAGGCGCGCGAGGTTGCGCGTCAGCTCGTGGCAGGCCCTCCTCTTCTGTTCCCCGCCATCAAACAGCTCTTGCGTCACACGGAGGTGGTTTCGGAGCATGAGGCTTTCGCCGTTCACGACGCGCTGCATGGCGTGCAGAAGGTCATTCAATCCGAGGATCTCAAAGAAGGGGCGCAAGCTTTCGCGCAAAAGCGCGCGCCGCGCTGGCAAGGCCGCTAGCGCGGCAGCAACGCAGTAGCGACTGGGGAGAAACGTGTACACAGGAAGCTGCTTGTGCAGAGGGATTCAATTCCGGATTGCTACGGAGCTTGCGCCCATTGAGGTGTGCCACTGCCAGCAATGCCGCAGAGCGCAAGGCACGCCTTTTGCCACGAATTCGCCAATCCAAGCGGACGCATTCGTGCTCATTGACGGGGAGAGTTTGCTGACGGAATACGAATCCTCGCCGGGAAAGAAGCGCGTGTTCTGCAGAAGATGCGGTTCCCCCATCTACAGTTCGCGCGCCTCTTTGCCTGGCGTGCTGCGCATCCGCGTCGAGCTCGTCGATGATCCCGTATCGGCGCGGCCAATCGCGCAGGCCTACGTCGCGGAAAAGTGTAGTTGGTGGCCGATTACGGACTCATTACCCCAGTTCCCCGGAGCGTATCTGGCACAGAGCCTATCCAAAAAGTGATTCGCGGGCGAAGATGCGTCGCCGTCTGCGGTCGATGTGTTTCTGAACTCGACTGATCGAGCTAGGATGAGCGGCTACGGGTTTTAAGCTGCGCCGGCAACGTCCTTGAGCGCAGTGAAGCGGCCCGTCGGCGAAAGATCTTCGCAGACCGCCTCGCCAGTCCAAAGCGCATTGCGTCGCGCCACAAACACGCTCTTCGACAGCTGCTCCAGGGATCCGGGCATCGCAAACAGGAAGCCCTGACCGGCGACACAACCCAGGGCCAGGAGAGCGGCGACCTGTGGTTCGGCCTCTATTCCCTCTGCCACCGTATCCAGTCCCAGCGTGTCACCGAGCGTGATGACGGCGCGCGCAAGCTCAGGACCGTTATAAGTATTGGTCAGACGGTTCACGAAGGAATGATCTATCTTCAGAATGTCGATCGGAAAGCGGTGCAGGTACGAAAGCGACGAGTAGCCCGTGCCGAAGTCATCGATCGCAAGCCGAACGCCGAGATCCTTCAACTGGCGCAGCCGTCCTAGATTGGCTTCCGTGTTGTGCATGATCGTGCTCTCGGTGAGCTCGATCACGAGGTTGCCCGGCTCGAGACCCGATTCCTCGAGCGCCTGAGCGACGTCCTGTACTAGGTCACCGTGCTGCAGATGCCGACCGGAGATGTTGACTGCAACCCGCAAGCTTGCGCCGCCCGCCACGGAGCTGCGCCAGGCGCGCATGTCACGGCACGCCCGCATCAGCACCCAGCGACCGAGCTTGACGATCTGCCCGCACTCCTCGGCGACTTGGATGAATCGCCCCGGCATCAGGATGCCAAGCTCCGCGTGCCGCCAGCGCACGAGCGCCTCGACGCCGAGAAGACTGCGCGTGCCGAGGTCAACGATCGGCTGATACTCCAGAAAGAACTCTTCGTTGGCGAGGGCGCGCGTGATATCCGCCTCGAGGCGCAAGCGCTCGTGCAGCAGTTCCTGCATTTGCGGTTGAAAGGTGACAAAGCGGCTCTTGCCCGCGGCCTTGGCGTGATACATCGCGATATCAGCTTTGCTCAGCAGCGCCTCGGCGCCCGCTTCAAATGTCGAAAATGCCACACCGATGCTGGCCGACACGCGCACTTCCGTCTCGCTGAGCGGAAACGGCTGCTCCAATCCTTCGATCAGCGCTGCGGCCATGCTCTCGACTTCCGCAATCGTCGCAATCCCCTCGAGCAGGATGGCAAACTCATCACCGCCGAGTCGCGCGACGGTGTCGGAGAAGCGCGTCGACTTGACGAGCCGCTGTGCCACGGCCTGCAGCAGGCGATCGCCGGCATCGTGACCGAGCGAGTCATTGATGTTCTTGAAGTTGTCGACGTCGAGGAACATCACCGCCACCTGGTGCCGGCCGCGCTGCGCCAGCGTCAACGCGTGCTGCACGCGATCGCGGAACAGGTTGCGGTTCGCAAGCAGAGTGAGCGGGTCGTGAAACGCGAGCTGCCGCAACTGCTCCTCGAGCGCCTTGCGCTCGGAAATGTCGCGAAAATTGAGCGCGAGCCCCTGCACCGCCGGATCGTCTATCAGGTTGCTGCCGACGATCTCGAGCACATAGCGATTCGGGCCGCGCTCGATGCGCAGTTCGACCGGGCCAACGGCGCCGCCTGAGGTCGCGGCGACTTCCGCGAGGAACGCCTTCAGCCGCTCGCCGTCATCGCCTGCCCACAGATCGAGCAGATTCTTGCCCGCGACGTCTTCCGGCTTCAGACCGAGCGTGCGCTCGGACGCGGGTGATGCAAAACGCAGAGCACCGTCCAAGGCGACGATCATGATCACGTCGGAGGCGTTCGCAATCAAAGAAGCGTAACGGGCTTCGACCAAGCGGGCCGCGCGGCGCTCACGCGTCAACGCATCCTCTCGTAGCACTAGCGCCTGGCGCACCATCACGAGCAGTGTGAGTCCGAAGACGACAATGGTCATCACCGTCGCAGGACTGCCGATGTCGCCGCGCGTGAAGGACACGAGCACGAGGAACGCCGTCAGCATTGCCGCGTACGGCAAGGACTGCGCCAGCGAATGCGACGTGCCCGCAGCCGACCGCGCGCTGCTCACGCGCATCTGCTCGCGTCCGGCGGCGGCGAGCGGCACGTAGCAGGCGACATAGAGCACATCCTGAAGGGCGCCGGGCAGATAGTCGCCGCTGATCTTCGCGACCGACCACAGAATGTCACCCAGAAACATAGTGGCGAATCCCACCAAGAGCAGCTGCGGTACGCGCCGGCCGTTGGGGTTGCCGACGCCTGCCAACAGCAGCACGCCCAACGTGAGCAGCGTCATGCAGTTGAGTGCAATGTAGGATTGGCTCAGCGCGTTCTTGATGACGTCGATCTCCGTGCTCGACGCGGCGGGGCGGATGACCAGGAACCAGAAAAACGCACCGAAGCCGACCACGAGAATCAAGGCGTCGAGTGCAAGCTGCACCCAGCGCACTCGCACCGCCGCGGCCCGGATCAGAAATCCAATTGCCGCAAAAAAGGCGGGGTAGAAGGCGACATAGAAGACGTCAGCGAGCCCCGGAAAGGGGTCTCGGCCGTGAAGCCAAGAGTTGACGCCGATGACGGTGCCCACGAAGTACAGGGCGAGCGCAACCGACAAGCATCGCCACGCCGCCCGACGGCCCCGGCGCCGCACGGTGCGCGGCCGCCACCGCCACGACCACCGCCGTAAAACAGGCGGGCGAATCGGCCAAGAGACCAACGTAATGTGTGATGCGCTCGCCGCCGAAACCCGCCAGCATCCACACCGCGCAAATGGCGACGTAGATCACAAGCCCGATAAGAAGTCTGTCGACCCAGCGTGGCGCTGCTTCGGAGCGATTGCCATGCGCAGACGCTACTGTAGTGCCCACCTGATCCACCTCAAAGTGACTCCTCCGCGGGGCCGAACACACAGCTCCAGCATGAGGCGGCCGCCATCATGCAAAATTGACCGTTCGGGAGTCGGCTGACAAGGGACAATAATGCGCGTTGCGATGCAGGTCTCGTTCGCGCCCGGCGCTCATTCGACGCGCGCGCCCCGGGCGGGGAATTCACCTGAAACGCACGGATTTATGTGTTCCGGTTAACGGCTTGCGGCGGGTCGGGTATGCAGAATGACGAGCCCGTAAGGGCCTCGAATCTCACCGGGAGCGCCCGTGGCGCGCCGTCGGTGTGCAAGCCTCCCGCGAGAACGGGCGCACAGCGATCGCCCAGGCTCAAGCTGGGGTGTAAGGCCCGCCCGTCGTATGCGCCTCGGCGACCGCGCGGCTTGGCACGACGCCGGTCCTTCTTAAGCAGTCCTACCCGCCCAACGGCCGCAGCAACGCGCGCGAAATGATGTGACGCTGCACTTCGCTCGTACCGTCCCAGATCCTCTCGATGCGCGCGTCACGCCAGATGCGTTCCAACGGCAGATCGCTCATGAGCCCCATGCCGCCGTGGATCTGCAGCGCCTCATCCGCCACCATCGCCAGCATCTCGCTTGCCTTCAGTTTTGCAATCGCCATGTCCATGTCAGTGGCCGTCTTTTGGTCGACCTTCCAGGCCGCCTCCAGCGTCAATAGCTCGGAGGCCCGCAGCTCCACGGCCATGTCGGCAAGCTTGAAACTCACTCCTTGGAACTTACCGATTGGCTGACCGAACTGCACACGATCAACCGCCCACTGCTTTGCAAGCTCGAGCGCCCGCTCCGCTCTGCCGAGGCACGTAGCCGCCACCTGCAGCCGCGTCGCACCAAGCCAGGTGTTCGCCATCTCAAATCCCTTATGCACCTCGCCGAGCACGGCGGCGGCGGGTACGCGGCAGTCATTGAACTCCAAAATGCTGTTGTGATATCCGCGGTGCGAGACGTTCTTGTAACCGGGGCGCACAACAAATCCGGGGTGCCCGACGTCGACGAGAAATGCCGTGATGAGCTTCTTCTTGCCGCGCGCCGAATCCTCCTCTCCCGAAGCCGCAAACAAGATCACGAAGTCGGAGTGATCGGCATGGCTGATAAAGTGCTTCGTGCCATTGATGACGAAGTCGCCGCCCTGCCTGACCGCGCTCGTTTTCATACCGCGCAAGTCCGAGCCCGCACTAGGCTCCGTCATCGCAAGGCATTCGGCCTTCTCGCCGCGTATCGCGGGCAGGAGATAGCGCTCGCGCTGCTCGCCTTCGCAGGCGAGGAGAATGTTCGATGGCCGCGCCACGCAGATGAACTGCAGGGCATAGCTCGTGCGCCCGAGCTCCTTTTCAAAGAGCACGCAGGTCACCGCGTCGAGCCCTGCGCCCCCCAACTCCGCGGGCATATTGGCCGCGTAGAGACCGGCATCCATGGCCTTCGCCTTGAGCTCCCGCAACAGATCCGCGGGCAGCTCGCCCGTTAACTCTACCTGCGCTTCGTGTGGATAGAGCTCTTGTTCGACAAACTCGCGAGTCGTCTTGATGATGAGCTGCTGTTCATCTGTGAGCGCGAAGTCCATAGCCACTACTCAACCCTGCGCGGTCGCGGGTTGCACTGCCCGCAGGCTCTCGAACCTGCGGTACAAATCCTCGTCCATGACGGCAGCCTTGCCGGCTTGAGTGTTCACATGCACATGCGTCTGTGTGCCGGTTGCTATGAGCTTGTCATCGCTGCCGCGATGCAAGTGATGCAGCACCTTGAGCCGTTTGTGATCGATTGACAGTACGCGCGTCGTCGCGTAGAGCGGCTCATTGACCTTCGCCTCGGCCAAATAGGTAATCTGCGTATCGACGGTGTACAGCATGCGCCCGCGCAGGCGATACGCCTCATCGACGCCTACCCTGCGGTACAGCACTTCCATTGCCTCGCCAAAGACCTGCAAATAGCGAAAGTCCGTCATATGGCCGTTGTAATCGATCCATTCGGGCCGGACATAGGTGTCGATGCGTACCAGCTCCGGCGACGCCTCATGCGCGAGCGCACGCGCCGCGGCATCGGCATAGAGTCGCTCCTCGAGAGCCTTCAAAGTCGCGCCCGCGCCGATGTTGTACTGGCGCAGGACTTGTTGGATCGCAACCAGGGAGTCATCGCGTAACCGTTCGAGCGCGCGGATCGATCTTCCGGCTGCCTGTTCCTGAGTTCCCTCGACCATGCGGTCAATCAACTGCTCGGTGAGCTCCGGCGCCTCGAGCTTCGTCCACGGCCACTTCAGGCACGGGCCAAACTGCGCCAGCATGTGGCGCATGCCGCTCTCCCCACCCGCCAGGTGGTAAATCATGTTCGTGCCCATCGCCGCCCAGCGCAGGCCGGGACCGTAGATAATCGAGTCGTCGAGTTCGCCCGTGCTCGCAATACCATCATTTACCAGATGCAGGATTTCGCGCCACAGCGCCTCCTGCAGGCGATCCGTCAAGTGTCCGGGCACCTCGCGGCGCAGGGTGAGCGGATGCATGCCGATATAGGTGTAGAAGTGACGCGCCGCTGCGATGCTCTCCTATGAGGTGAGTTTGCCACCGACCAGCTCCACGAGTGGCAGCAGATAGACGGGCTTGAAGGGATGACCGACCAGCAAGCGTTCGGGCGCCACCATATCGCGCTGCAGATCCGAGGGCATGAGGCCGGATGTCGAAGATGCGATGATCACGTCCGCCGCGGCATGGCGGCTCACATCCGCCAATACGCGTTGTTTGAGCTCGAGCTGCTCGGGGATATTCTCCTGGATGAAGTCGACGCGCTTTGCCATCGCGTGCAAGTCGGTCGTGAAGGACAGCGTCCCCTTCGGCGGCAGCGGAGCAAATGTGAGGCGCGCGAGCGCCGGCTCCGCGTTCTTGACGGCCGCGCGGATCCAGTTCTCCATTTCAGGCTTGGTATCGGCCGCCAGGACGTCGATTCCGAAGTGCAGCGCGCGCGCAGCCCAGCCGCCACCGATCACGCCGGTGCCCAACAACCCAAGCGTGCGCACGGTTCTCATTGAAGTGGGCGACCGTTGCCCCGCAGCGCAGCGAAGGCTGCGATTGACGCGAGTAGACCGGATGGCATGTTACGGCTCTCCCTCATGATTGCAGCAGGATCGCCGCATTCGCGCTCCAGCTGACGAAGACTTCATCGCTCCAATTGATAGTCCACTCGGACGTACGGCGATCGTTCTGCGCATAAACGGTGACGAGCTTGCCGCTCGCGGTCTTGATCCGGTAAGTCGAGCGGTTGCCGAGGTAACCGAGTTCCCAGACCATGCCAGTCAGCTGGTTGATGCGTCCGGCGGCCACCGGCTCCTTGGTGACGCGGATTTTCTCGGGCCGCAGCGCGACCCAAACCCGCTGTCCCGTACTGAAGCGTCCGAGATCATCCACCATGAGCTCGCACCCGATCTCCGCGCAGCGCACAGTGATGAGCCCGGGTTCGCAGGCCGATACCGTGCCTTCAAAGAGGTTCGTCGAACCAATGAAGTCCGCAACGAACCGGCTCTGCGGAAACTCGTAGATCTCCGAAGGAGTGCCCACCTGCAGCACCGCGCCGCGATCCATGACGGCGATCCGCGTCGCCAGCGCCATCGCCTCATCCTGATCATGAGTTACGAATACGAAGGTGATGCCGACCTGATACTGCAGATCCATGAGCTCGAACTGCGTCTTTTCGCGCAGCTTCTTGTCGAGCGCCGAGAGCGGCTCATCGAGGAGCAGGACCTTCGGTCGCCGGATGAGTGCGCGCGCGAGCGCCACGCGCTGCCTCTGCCCGCCGGAAAGCTGATGCGGTTTGCGCTTGCCGAGATCCCCGAGCTGCACCATGTCGAGCGCCTCCTGGACGCGCTGCTTTTGCACAGCGCTGTCGAGCTTCAGGCGCCGCAGCCCGTAGCCCACATTGCGTTCGACCGTCATGTGCGGGAAAAGCGCGTAGGACTGAAACATGATGTTGACCGGACGCTCGTGCGGCGGCACGCCGGTCATGTCCACATCATCGATCAGGATCCTGCCGCTGCTCTGGCGCGTGAAACCCGCGAGCATGCGCAAGAGTGTGGTCTTGCCGCAGCCCGAGGAGCCGACGAGCGCAAACATCTCGCCCTTGAAGATCTTCAAGCTGACGTTATCGACGGCGACGCAGGCATCGTAGGACTTGCCCACGCTCTCGATCACGATCTGCGGCTTGGCATTTGGATCGAGCCACGGACGATCGACGATTGTGTTCGGTTGAGTCGACGAACTGTTGGGACGCAGCGCAGTCATGACGTTAGTAGTCTGCCGGAGGTGTGACGCGGCGCCGCTCGGGCGCGAAGAAGGGTTTTTCGACGACACGGGCACGCACCATGCGCCGTTCCCAGACCAATTCCCGATTGAGGTAGATCTCTGCCCACACTTCAGAGCCGAGCTTGAAGTGCGGCGCCTCAACCATGGCGAGAGCGATATTGCGCTTGCAGGTGGGCGACCAGATGGCCGAAGTCACGCTACCCACCGCGCGCTTTCCCGACCGGTCATTGTACACCAGCGCATTGTGCGCAGGCTTGTTGCCGTCGATGTCGAGTCCAACGAGTCTGCGGCGCGCGCCGCGACGCTCCTCGGCAAGGAGTGCGCGGCGTCCGGTGAAATGGCCTTTCTTGAAGTCAACGAGCCAACTCAATCCGAGCTCAAGCGGCGAACGCGCACGATCGGTGTAAATGGTGTGTTCGGCGGAGAAAAAATCTGCATTCGGCAGGATAAACCCCGCCTCGACGCGCGCGACGTTCAAGGCCATAGACCCAATAGGCCGGATGCCGCGCGCGCGCCCCGCCGCCATGAGACCGTCCCAAACGCTCTCCGCCTGCTGAGGCCGCATCCATAGCTCATAGCCGAGATCGCCCGTGAATCCCGTGCGCGAAGTCATGATTTCGTTGCCCCCGACTACATACTGCCCGATCTCAAAGGGCTTCAATGCCTCGATGGCCGTCATGCCGTAATCCCTAAGCGCCGCGCAGGAGCTCGGGCCCTGCAGTGCGAGCGCCGCGATTTCCTCGGTCACTTCGGAAATCTCGACATCGAAGCCGATCGCCGAATCAAGGAGCCAATCAAGCTGTCGCTCGGCTGTGCACAGGCGGTACTCGCGCTCGCCCAACCGAAAGATCGTGCCGTCGTCAATGACGTGCCCGGCATCGTTGCACCACACGCAGTAGGCGACGCGGTTGATTTTCAGAGTGCCGACGTCGCGCGTCACGAGGCGATTCAGGTAACCGGTGGCACCTGCGCCTGCGATGCGGTATTTCACCATCGGCGTCAGATCATAGAGCGTCGTCGCATTGCGGATCGCGAAATATTCGTGCTCGACGCTGCTGAACACATCGACGGTGGTGTAACCCGCCCACGGAATGAAGCTATCGAGCTGACTCAGTGCGCGCGCGCGTGCGTGAAACGGAGTCTTGAGGAGCGGCTGCTGGAAGAGCGATGCGCTACTCATCATGCAGCTCCCTTGAGAACCTGCCGCGCGGCATTGCGCCCTGCGGTGCCCATCACGCCGCCGCCGGGATGGCAGCCCGCGCCACACAGGTACAAGCCGGCGACCGGTGTCTGGTACTGCGCGGCGCCCGGCAGCGGACGAACCATGAAGAACTGATCAAAGGCGAGATCCACGTGATGCCAGTGGCCGCCGGTGATCCGAAACCGCCGCTCGATGTCGAGCGGCGACAGCAGCTCGGCGCTCCTGATCGACGCGCGCAGCCCCGGCGCGTAATGCTCGAGTGTGTCGATGGCAATATCCATGCAGCGCTGTCGCTGCGGCTCCCATCCGCCCGCGAGCGCGTACGGCGCGTACTGAACGATGGCGGAGAGAACGTGCTTGCCCTCAGGTGCAAGGCCCGGGTCATTGACGCTCGGCACGGTAATCTCAAAGATGGGCTCGCTTGAGAATTCCGCATACTTCGCATGATTATAGGCGCGCTCGATGGACTCGAGCGACGGCGCGATGAGTAGCCGCCCGGCAAGCACCTCCGAAGCAAGCCCGGTGAAGTTTGGACGCGCATCGAGCGCCAGGTGCAGTTTTGCGGCGAGCCCGCGCGTGCGCAGGTGGCTGACGCGCCGCACGAATCCGGTATCGAGCTGCTCACTGCCAAGGAGCCCCAGAAAGGTCGTCTTCGGATCGCAACTTGAGACGACGACATTCGCGGCGATGGCCTCACCGGATTGCAGCACGACGCCCTGCACGCGGTCCTCCTGCAGGCTGATCCGCCTGACCTGCGCACCGGTGCGGATGGTGGCGCCAGCGGCGGTCGCTGTCTTTGCCAGTGCATCCGACACCGCGCCCATGCCCCCCACCGGTTGCACAAGAACACTGCTGCCGTCGTGAGCGGCGAGGCGATAGAGCAGCGTCAGCACTGTGCCCGGAGAGCGCGGGCCAAAATTTGTCCCCAGCACCGCATCGAAGCCGAGCGCCCCCTTCAGGAGCGGCGTGTCAAAGTGCTCCTCGAGGAGGTCATAGACGTTCATGCCGATAATGCGCAAGAGCTCACGCATGTCGCGACGACCGAGACGTCTGACCGTCCACGCCATGCGCAAGAGCGCGAGGTGGTCGGACCAGGCATCCGTGCCGAGCCGCGGCGGCACACTCGCCATGATGGGCTGCAACGCCCGCGCCAAGCGCCGCAGGCGCGCCGTGTATCCCGGATACGCCAACGCATCCGCGCTCGAGGCTCCCACGAGGGCGCCGCTATCGCCCACGCCAAGCGCCAGGGCAGCGCCCGTTCGTGAGAGCGCGGTCGTCGGCATGGCATCGTTCGCAAGCCTCAAGCCGTGCCCACCCAGGTCGAGCTCTTTGATCATCGCCTGCGGCATCAAATGCAGCAGGTGCGCACACGAGGAGACGCGATAGCCCGGAGCGAATTCGTGCGTCACTGCCGCGCCTCCGACCTGCTCGGCAGCCTCGAGCACGAGCACGGAACGCCCACTCTTCGCAATATATGCGGCGCAGACGAGTCCGTTATGACCGCCGCCGATCACGATGCAGTCGTAGCGTCCATCGGTAGACACTGTAGACACCATGGTCAATTCGTTTTGCCGAGGTCGCGCAACACGGCACGCGCGGCGTTCGCGCCCGGAGCGCCCATCACGCCGCCGCCCGGATGAGTGCTGGAGCCGCACATGTAGACGCCGCGCACCGGCGCGCGGTATTGCGCGTAGCCGGGAATGGGCCGGTTGAAGAGCAATTGATCGAGCGTGAGCTCGCCTTGAAAGATATTTCCTTCCGTGAGGCCTACCTCGTTCTCAATATCCCACGGCGTGCGGATTTCCGCGTGCAGGATGAGATTTTTGAAATTGGGACTGTGCCGCGCGATGGTGTCGATGACGGTTGCGCCAAAGGCCTCGCGCTTTTGAGCCGTCCATTCGCCGTCGGCCAGGCGATAGGGACAATACTGCACAAACACCGACATGTAGTGCTTGCCGTGCGGCACGAGTGTCGGGTCGATCTGCGTCGGGATCAGCATGTCGATGTACGGGGCGCGCGACCAACGGCCCTCCTTCCAATCATCGTAGGCGCGCTCAATCATTTCGAGGGTATCGGTCACGTGCAGGTCGCCACGGATGCTGGGTGAACCGGCCGGAATGGCCGGAAAGTCGGGCATGCCGTCGAGTGCAATGTTGAGCTTGCCGGAGGAGCCGCGGATCTTGAAGTTGCGCACCTGCTGCAGAAACTCATCCGGCAGATGCTTCGCCTGCATGGTTTCGAGAAAAGTGCGCCGTACGTCGAGATTGGAAATGACGATGGGCGCATGGATTTCCTCGCCGTCGGCCAGGGCAACTCCAATCGTGCGACCGTGCCGCACCAGGATCTCACGCACGTCCGCCGCGCTTCTGATCGTCCCAGAACTTGCCTGGAAGGACGCGGCGAGCGCGGCTGTGATCGCACCCATGCCACCGCGCGCAAAGCCCCAGGCGCCGACCGTGTTGTCGATGTCCCCCATGTAGTGGTGCAAGAGCACGTAGGCCGAGCCCGGTGAGCGCGGGCCCAGCGCCGTGCCGATAATGGAACTGCCGGCAAAATGTGCCTTGACGATCTCGCTCTCAAAGTACTCATCGAGATAATCTGCACAGCTCATCGTAAAGAACCGCAATGTATCGTACATGCGCTCCTCACCCATGCCGTGAAAGCGCCTTCCGAGATAGAGAAGCTCGCCGAGATCGCGCGGCTTGAATGAGGTGGGATCGGGCGGCTCGCGCATCAAAAGCGGCTTGATGAAGCGGCATTGACGCATCACATCGCGTGCGTAGCGATCATAGGCTTCCGCGTCGCGAACCGAGTGGCGCGCGATCTCGCGCCGCAGCGCATCGTGATTGTCGTAGAGCGCCAGATGCCCGCCGTCGCGCATCATGGTGCAACCGCCTTCGTAGGGAATGATCTGCAATCCAAAACGCGGCAGCTCGAGCGTGCGTATGATTTCCGGCCGCAGGAGGCTGCACACGTAGGAGCAATTTGAATAGGTGAAGTCCTGATAGAGCTTGCGGCTCACGGCAGCGCCGCCGATATAGGAGTTGCGCTCCAGAACGAGCACATTAAGACCCGCGCGGGCGAGATAACACGCCGCAACGAGGCCATTGTGGCCAGCGCCGACGATGATGGCGTCGTGGCGGCGGCTGTCTTTCATCAATCCCCCACGGCCGCCCTAAGCTGCCAGGCTACTCAGGCCGGCACTTTATGCGTCGCACCACCTGCACGCAGCGTCGCGTCGATAGCTACCTCAAAAGCCGCCAGCGTCTGCGTCAGGCACGAGTCATCGTGCGCCGCGGACACGAACCACGGTTCGCGCGAATCCGGCTCGCAGAGGATGCGCTCATCGTGCAGCACTTTGGCGGTGGCGTCGTAGAAGGTGTAGTCGCTGCCCTTCCAGTCGCGATAGTTGCGCGGCGGCTCGTGGGCGAAATAAAGCCCACTCATCGACGGATGGCCGACGAAGCTATGCGCTATGCCGCGCGCGCTCAGCACCGTGCGCATGCCGGCGCGCAGGCGCGTGCCGTATTGTGCTACACGCTCCAGCGCATCGGTCTCGGCGAGGATTTCCAACGTCTTCTCGGCCGCCGCGAGCGACACCGAGTGCGCGGTATAGGTGCCGCCGTGAGCGACGCCGCGGCCGAGCTTGCGCATGATTTCTTCACGGCCGGCGAGCACCGAGATGGGATAGCCGTTGGCGACTGCCTTGGCAAAAGTGCACAAGTCCGCATTGACGCCGTAGAGTTCCTGAACGCCACCGCGCGCGACGCGAAAGCCGGTCTTGACCTCGTCGATCAGAAGTATCACGCCGTGCTTGTCGCACAGCTCGCGCGCGGCGCGCAGGTATTCGGGTTCGGCCGCAATCCCGAGACAATTGCCCATGATGGGCTCGATCAAAAGACAGGCAATCGAGCCGCCTTTGCGCTTGAAGACGTCCTCGAGCTGATTCGCGTCGTTGGCTTGCACGAAGTGCGCGAAGCTACGCGTGCTGACGGGGATGCCCTCGCTGTAGGGCTGCACATCCGGATCACCGACCTGAGCCCACTTGTCCATGGGCGTGTACCACATGGCGGCGTCAAAGAGGCCGTGGTAGCCGCCCTCGAGGATAACGTAGTCGTCTTTACCCGTGAACGCGCGCGCAAGCCTCAAGCCCGCCATTACCGCCTCAGTGCCGGAATTGGAAAAGCGCACGAGTTCCGCGGCAGGCACCATCTGGGAGATGCGCTCAGCGACCCTAAACTCACGTTCCGTTGACAGCGCGAATACACCGCCGACCTCCATGCCTTCGCGCGCGGCCGCATCGACGCGCGGATCCGCATATCCTAAAATGGCAGGACCGTATCCCATCCGATAATCGATGTAGACGTTGTCGTCGAGATCGACGATGCGCGCGCCGCGACCGTACTTCACGTAGATCGTGCGATCCTCTCCCCAGTAGCGGAAGTTGGACGCGACACCCAGCGGCAGGCGCTTGACTGCGCGCCGGAAGTGTTCGTTGCTCTTGGTCAGTATTCTGGGCATGGCAGGCCCTCGGCGGCGGTGGCTCGGCAGCGGCGCAAAGGTAGCACCAAAAGGGGCTTCTAGTCCAGATAATTATACGTTCATACATAAAATAAAATGCATCAAATGGCTTTAGTCAAGCCGCTTTTGGCTTGCCCGTCATTTCCTGGAAGCGTATATTAAATAGCCGTACAAACTGGCTGGAGGACCGACCGTGAATACATCTCCCGCCGTTCAAGCTGAAATTTCCGCGCCACCGCCGCGCGTGCGGCGCGCCATGCCCGCCTGGACGTACAACCATCCGCAGATGACGCGGCTCGAGCAGGAACGCATCCTCGCGCCGAGCTGGCAGATCGTCTGCCATGTTAATTCCATTCCGAATCCCGGCGACTTCATTACGCTCGATATCGGACCCGAAAGCGTGGTTGCCGTGCGCGGGCGCGAGGGGGAGATTCGCGCCTTCCACAATGTCTGTCGCCATCGTGGCGCGCGCATTCTCGACGGCTGCGGTAATCGTCCCGGCTCCATCACGTGTCCTTACCATGGCTGGACTTATCGCCTCGACGGCGCGCTCATGGGCGTTCCGGTGCGCGAGAGCTTTCCGGGACTCGATCGTGCCGAGTACGGGCTGCGTCCCGTGCGCATGGATGTGCAGTTCGGTTTTGTGTTCGTGTGCCTGGGCGGCGATCCTGCACCCCTGCCGCAGATCTGGGGTCGTTTCGCACAGGACTTCGCTCCCTACCGCTTCGAGGACATGGTGCCGCTCGCCCCGCTCTATTACGAGCAGTGGGATGTGGACTGGAAGGTGGCCATGGACAACTACCTCGAGTCCTACCACGTGCCCATTGGTCACCCCGGACTCTTCCGCTTCCTGACCCCCGACTACGATGATCAGGCGACGGTGCCCGGTGTCGCACGCGGCATCAGCTGGCTGCGCGAGCAGCCCTCCTCCAGATGGACCGAGCGCTTCTATCAAAAGCTCGTCGGAACGGTAACTGCCGATCTGCCCGAGGCCAACCGCCGCTGCTGGAGCTTCTACAGCATGCTCCCCAATCTTGGCATCGACATCTTTCCCGATCAGATGGATTTCTTTCAGGTGCTGCCGCGCGGGCCGGGCAGGTGCACCATCCGTGGCGGTACTTTCGGGCTTCCGGATGCGCGCCGCGAAATGCGCCTCCTGCGTTATTTGAACGCGCGCATCAACCGCCAAGTGCAGCGCGAGGATGAGTTTCTCTGCGCGCGCGTGCAGCGCGGCCTCGCCTCCAGCAGTTATCAGCCCGGACCGCTGTCAAAGCTCGAGGGCTGCATGTTTGAGTTTCACGAGCTGATCCGCCAGCACATCCCCGAAGCGCGGCAATTGAGCGCGCCTGCGCACTTCGCGTAGCACGCGCGCTCAGTCGAGACGGATCCAGGCGGACTTCGTCTGGGTGTAGGACAGCAGGCTCTCCAGACACTTGTCGCGACCCTGGCCGGATTGTTTGTAGCCGCCGAAGGGCTGCGTCATGTCGCCCTCGTCGAAGCAGTTGACCCAGATGACGCCGGCTTCGAGGTCACGCACCGCTCGGTGAGCCGTGCCGAGGTCCCGCGTCCACACCGCCGCTGCAAGGCCGTAGATTGAATCGTTCGCGACCGCGAGCGCCTCAGCGATGCCGTTCACTTCGATGGCGGCGGCGACCGGCCCAAAGATCTCCTCGCGTGCAATCGTCATGTCGTTGTTGACGCCCGAGAAAAGCGTCGGATTGACGAACGCGCCCGGCGAGTCAGGTGTCGTGCCGCCGAATTCCAGCCGCGCGCCCTCGCTCTTGCCGCGCCCGATATAGTCGAGCACGCGTGAACGGTGCGCCGCCGTCACGAGCGGGCCGAGGTTGGTCTGCGGATCAAGCGGATCGCCCGGACGATAGGCGCTGCGGCCCTGCTCGATGAAGCGCGCGATGAAATCCTGCGCGATCGGCTTATCGATCAGCAATCGTGAGCCGGCGTTGCACACCTCACCCATATTGCCGTAGATGCCGTTGATCGCGTAGCTGACGGCGCGGTCGATGTCTTCGAGGTCCGCGAGAAAAATCTGCGGCGACTTGCCACCGCATTCGAGAGCAACGCGTTTCATGTTGGAGCGGCCGGCGTAGACCAGCATCATCTTGCCGATTTCAGTCGAGCCGGTGAATGCAATCTTGGCGACGTCGTTGTGCAGAGCGAGCGCCGCGCCCGCCGTCTCGCCAAGCCCGTTCACCACGTTGAGTGCGCCGGGCGGCCCGCCCGCCTCAACAAACAATTGCGCGAGCAGCAGCGCCGACAGCGGCGACTGCTCAGCAGGCTTCAGCACCACGGTGTTGCCCGCCGCGAGCGCCGGCGCCGTCTTCCAGGCGGCCATCAAGAGCGGATAGTTCCACGGCACGATGCAGCCGACTACGCCCAAGGGCTCGCGCAGGATGTAGTGAAAGGCCCCCGCGGCGGTCGCGGTCACGGCGCCGTCGATTTTGTCGCAGAGTTCCGCGAAGTAGGCGAAGTTCTGCACGGCCGCCGGGACGTCGATGGCGAGCATGTCGCGAATCGGCTTGCCCATGACCAGCGTGTCGAGCAATGCGAAGCGCTCGGCGTTTGCCTCAATGAGCCGGGAAAGGCGTGACAGCACGCCCAAGCGGTCGCGCGGCGCCATGCGGCTCCAGTCGCGCGATGCGAAGCAGCGCTTCGCCGCAGCCACAGCCCGATCGATATCCTCGCCGGTGCCAGCCGAGACCTCGCACAGCGCCATGCCCGTTGCCGGATTGACTACCGTCAGACGGCCGCCTGCCACGGAATCGACGAACTGGCCGTCGATGAAATGCCGCGTCTCATATTTAAGCGTGGCGGCGCGCACGTGCCAGTCGGCGGTGTTCAAGGCGTGACTAGTCATCGGAAAGCTCCCATAAACGACTTGCACAACGGGCTGCGGCTTGGGCCGCCGGCCGCTGTCTAGGATAGGAATAGCAGGGGCGGCCGCAAGGAGCGGCACGCGCCCGAATTCGCGCGGAAAAACCGAGCGCAGATAGGCCATGCAGCGGTGCTTTGCGGCTGCACGGTCGATAGCCGGCTCGCTCTGGAAGGCAAAACCCTGCCAGAGCATCTCGAGCACGCCGATGAATCCGAGCGCTACCGCGTCCGGGTCCAGATGCGGCGTCTGCGCCTCGACGATCAGCCGTTCGACGAGCTCGCGCACGAGGGCCGCGAAGCTCTCATCCTTCTGGCCGCAAATGTCATAGTATTCCTGGCGCGAGCTCGCCTCCCCCCAGAACGAATACCACACCGACACCTTGCGCGGGCTTGCGATATCCGGATCAAGGTACAGATCGACCAGCGTCTCAAGAGCCCGCACCGGTGTGTCCTTGAGCTGCGCGACCGGCACGAGGAGGCGCTCCTCGAACTCGGTCGCCAGAAACTGCAACGACGCCACCAGCATCGCGGCCTTGGAATCGAAGTAGAACCGCACGATGCCGGGCGACATGCCCGCGATGGCAACGACTTTCTCCACGGTCGTGCGCGAGGGGCCGTGGATATGCAGGGCGGAAATGCACGCATCGATGAGGCGCTTTCTCTGACGGATGCGCGAGGCGCGCTCCCGGGGCGGCTGGGGAACTGCGCGGATTTGGGTCTTGGACCGCATGCGCACAGCCTGCCGCAAATTTGTCTGAACGACCAGAAAAAATTTGCCGAGTCCGTTAAATTAGCCCGCAGAATGGGGCACGTCACTGCGGGAGGGGGGATATGAACGTCGGCGCCGAAGCGCTAGCGCCGCGCCACCGACGCTCCGGACGCGAGCTCATGGAGCGCTACGGTCACTGGCTTATCATCCTGCCGCCGCTCCTGTTTCTCATCATATTCTTCCTGATCCCGTTCGCCTTTGCCCTCAAGATCAGCTTCGCCGAGACCGCGATCCGGGTGCCCCCGTATACCGATGTCCTCGCGATCACTTCCGACAAGCACATCCAGCTGTCCCTCAGCCTCGCCAACTACAAGTATCTCCTGACCGATGAGGTGTACGCGGTCTCGTACATGTATTCGCTGCGGACCGCGTTCTTCTCAACGCTCATCTGCCTCCTGCTCGGCTATCCAATGGCCTATGCCATGTCGCGATCCTCCAAGGCGACGCAGAACATTCTGCTGCTCATCATCATTCTGCCGTTCTGGACTTCCTTTCTCCTGCGGGTGTACGCCCTGGAAGGCATCATTCGGGAGAACGGGCTTCTCAATACCGCGCTCCTGCGCTTCGGTCTCATCGACCATCCGCTGAAGATCATGCGCACGACCTTGGCGGTCTACCTCGGCATCATCTATTCGTACCTGCCGTTCATGGTGCTGCCGCTGTTCGCGACGCTCGAGAAGCTCGACAACACCTTGCTCGAGGCGGCCGCGGATCTCGGCAATCCGCCATGGCGCGCCTTTCTCGACATCACCTTGCCGCTGTCGATGCCGGGTGTGATCGCGGGGTCGATGCTGGTGTTCATTCCCGCCATCGGCGAATTCGTCATTCCCTCGCTCCTCGGCGGCCCGGACAACCTCATGATAGGCCGCGTACTCTGGGATGAGTTCTTCAACAATCGGGACTGGCCGGTGGCCTCCGCCGTGGCGATCGCATTTCTAGTGCTGCTCGTGGGCCCCATCGCGCTCTATCAGCACTACAACGTGAAGGGCATGGAGGTGTAGCGGTGTTCGAGCGCTTCTCGCCGCTGCTGTTCTCCATTCTGTGCTTCGGCATTGCCGTCCTGTACATCCCGATAGTCGTTCTGATCGGCTATTCGTTCAACGCCTCCGAGCTCGTTAATGTGTGGGGCGGCTTCTCCACTGCCTGGTACACCGAGCTGTTGCACAACCGGCAGATCCTGAATGCCGCGGCGCTGTCGCTCGAAGTCGGTGTGGTGGCATCCACGGGCGCGGTGATTCTGGGCACGCTCGCGGCGATTGCTTTGACGCGTTATCGGAAATTCCGCGGCCGTCTGCTCCTCACCGGAATGGTGAATGCGCCGCTTGTCATGCCGGAAGTTGTAACCGGCATCACGCAGCTGTTGCTCTTCGTATCGATGCTGCAATTCTTTGGCTGGCCACATCGCGGCTTCACCACCATCGTCATTGCGCACATTGCCTTCTGCACCGCCTACGTGACCATCACGGTGCAATCGCGCCTGATGAGCGCGGATCGATCGCTCGAAGAGGCGGCGATGGACCTGGGATCCGGCCCGGTGCGCGCGTTCTGCGAAATCACCCTGCCGATCATTGCCCCGGCTCTTGCGGCCGGATGGCTCCTCAGCTTTACCCTGTCGCTCGATGATCTGGTGATCTCAAGCTTCGTCTCCGGGCCGGGCGCGAGCACCCTGCCCATGGTGATCTATTCGAAGGTCAAGCTCGGCTTGAGTCCGGACGTCAACGCGCTCGCGAGCATCATCATCTGCGTGGTCGGCGGATGCGTCATTCTGGCAGGCTACTTCATGCGCCGCGCCGATCGCAGGCGGCAGCTCGAAATCCAGATGGCCGATCGCTAGATCGGCGCCTCGGTGGCGGCAACATAGCGCGGATCGTGCGGCTTGCGGCTGAAGATCCTGCGGATCACGGGCTCGAAGGCCTCGAGCGGCCGCGCCGGAAAGTCAGGATCAAATGACACCTGATCCCAGCGCTCGCAAAAGCTCGCGCAGGCATTGAACCAGGGATGCTCCCGCAGGCGCTCGCGCGCATGCCGGTTGCCACCCATGTGATGCGCGTAATAATACATCTGGAAAAGACCGTGCTGTTCCACGATCCACGTGACCTCGGCGCGCACATACGGGCGGATGATTCCCGCCGCGATCTCGGCGTGGTTGTAGGGAGCGAGCTCATCACCGATGTCGTGGATCAATGCGGCCGCCACGAGCTCCTCGTCGGCGCCATCGTCGCGCGCGCGCGTTGCGGTTTGCAGGCAATGGGCGAGGCGGCTTAGCTTGTAGCCCCCCATCGAGTGATCGAGCTGGCGCAGCGCGCCAAGGATGCGCTCCGGCAGAGCGCGCGCGAAATCGCGCTCCGCCTGGTCGAGGAGCAGATAGTCCGCGCGCGTGCCGTCCGCCATGCGAGTGAAACTCACAGGCTCTGTCACGGTTTTCTCCTCGGGTGCGGTAGGCACATGCTCCACCCTCATTCGGCTGTCTTGATGCGCGTCCAGGTGCGCGTGCGGATGCGCTCCGTCGCTGCGGTCACTTCCGTCGTGCGATACAGCCGCGCCTCGATGGCGGGAGTTGGGTAGATGGTCGGATCGTTGAGAATCCGCGGATCCACCAGCTCATTGGCTGCGAGATTGTCGTTGCCATAATGCAGCTCATTGGTGATGTCGGCGATCACTTGCGGCTGCAGCAGGAAATTGATGAATTTGTAGGCAGCTTCCAGATGCGGCGCACCGACTGGAATCAACAATGCATCATAGGTCTCATTGGCGCCCTCCTTCGGCACGGTGAATGCAAGATTCACCACGACTCCAGCCGCCTTGGCGCGCGCGCGCGAGGCGGCGTAGTCAGCGGAGAAAGACATGGCGATGCACACTTCTTTATTGGCCAACCCGTTCATGTACTCCGAGGAGTCAAACGAGCGGATATAAGGCCGCACGGCAAGAATCAAGCGCTCGGCCGCCTTGAAATCCCTTGGTTGGGTCGTATTCGGATCAAGGTGCAGATAATTCAGCGCGAGCTGCAGCACGTCCTCAGCCGAATCAAGGAAGCTTACGCCGCAATCGGCGAATTTGGCAATAACCTCAGGCTTGAAGAGCATGTCGAGGCTATCGAGCGGCGCATTGGGCATGCGGGCCTTGATCATATCGACGTTGTAAGCAAAGCCGTTGATCGAATGCATATAGGGCACGGCGTGCATGTTGCCGGGATCGAACCCCTCTTCAATCGCGAGAATGTGCGGGTCGAGATTCTTCCAGTTCGGCAGCTTCTTCTTATCAAGCGCCATATAAACGCCGGCCTTGATCTGCCGGCTGAAAAAATCGGTCGAGGTGGTCACCACATCATAGTCCGAGCCCCCCGCCATGACCTTCGCCTCGAGCATCGTATCGGCATCAAAGGTGTCATAGACGACCTTGATACCAGTTGCCTGCTCGAATTTGGCGATCGTGTTCTTGCCAATATAATCCGCCCAGTTGTAGATATTGAGCTGCTTGTCTTCCGCGTGCGCGCAGTTGAGCGGCAGCACGGCCAGCGACACGGTAAAAATCACAGCAGACAGCCAAATTTTCATGCTCACCATGTGCGCTCTGCAATCTCGCTTGGAATGAATCCAGCGCCGCATCCGGATTGTCCGCGCCTGCGCTTCATGGGACGCTCGGACGGATGAAGGGCCACGGCGACGTCTCGCTGCCCGGCTCGCTCGGCACCTCGATGAGAACCGGCGCATTTTGGGTGAGCGCCTGTTCGAGCACAAGCTTGAGTTCCTCGGGGCTCTCGGCCCGATAGCCGACGGCGCCAAAGCATTCGGCAAGCTCAACGAAATTTGGGTTAACTAAGGCCTCACCGATCAACCGGCCGCCAAAGGCGGTCTGTTGGTCACGCAGCACGTTGCCGAAGCTACGATTATTGAACACGATGGTGATGAGGTTGATCTTGTTTTGTACTGCCGTCGCAAGCTCCTGCACTCCGAACATGAAGCCACCGTCGCCCGTGATCGAGATGACGACTTTGTCGGGATTTGCAACCTTGACGCCGAGCGCCGTCATGAAGCCAAAGCCCAGGTTCTCCTGATAGCCGCACGTCACATAGGTGCGCGGCTCGTACACGGGGAATCCGAAACGAGCGGTAAAACCGACCTGGCAGATTTCCTCGACGAAAAACCCGTCGCGCGGCAACACCGCGCGGATGACGTCCAAATAGGCCATCTGCGGCTGCACGACTTCGATGTCGTGGCGCGATTCATGTTTGACATTCACGAACTCCGCCTCACGCACCACGCGCCGCAGAGGCGCGGCCGGCAGCGCCTCGAGGATGGCGCGCACCGCAAGCTTGGCGTCCGCGACGATGGCGACATCGGCGGCGCGCCGCGCGAATTCACGCGGATCAATATCGATGCGCACAATCTTCATGCCGGCCGGGAAATGCCGCCAGCGAAGATACGCCAGTTCCAGGCGCGTACCGATCGCAATCACTACATCGCTCGTGAGCCACAGCTTGTGGGCGGCGGCAAATCCGAATCCGTACGGCAGCTCTTCGCTGACGATGCCCCGGCCGCTGCGGTGGGACGTGACCGGCGCCTGGATCCGGCGCGCGAGAGCCAGGATCTGCGGACCTGCCGCGAGTGCTCCCGCTCCTAGAATGATCATGGGGCTGCGTGCCGCGTCGATGATCCGGCACGCCGCATCGACGCTGCGAGGATCCGGTGGCGCCTGCGACGCCTGCGCGGCCGTGACGTCAAAATCAACGAGCGCCTTGACGCTCAACGTATCCCAGGGGCACTCCAGTGCCACCGGTCCGATCCGTCCCGTCGTCAGCTGCTCCATCGCCGCTGCAAACAGGCGCGGCACCGCGCCCGGATGGTCGATACGCTCAGCCCACTTGGTCAGACCGCGCAGCAGCGCGAGCTGGTCCGGTAACTCGTGCAAGATGCCGTAGCCGCGACCGATATCGGGCGCTGGGATTTCGCTTGTCAGGCACAGGACCGGCGCATTGGCCGAATAGGCCGAGCACAGTGCGGCGGCGGTGTTGAGCAGGCCTGGACCCGGAACACAGGTATAGACCCCGATCTTGCCAGTTGACTTCGCATAGCCCAGGGCCATGTAGGCGGCGCCCTGCTCGTGGCGCGTCCCGATGAAGGTGATCTCCGCACGGCGTTCGTACAGCGCATCGAATAAATGATAGGTGTGCACGCCGGGGATGCCGAAGATTCTGTCAACCCCGTGGCGAATGAGACACTCGACAATGGCCTGACCGGCGGTAACGACCTTCTGCATGGATGGAACCCGCGTCTGCAGCAATGGTGATTAGAACCTATCTCAAAATGCACGTCGATTTATTCCAGATCGCTTACTCTTGGCGCCGGAAGTCGGCGTGATTGGGAATAATATGGTCCCGTTACGAGTCTTACTTCTTTAGCCGACATTGGTAGGCCACACTGAGGGTAGGGTCCGGTCTGATCCATGGATGACAAGCGCGGTCGATTCGAGGCGCAGGTATTGCCGCATCTGGACGTCGCATACAGGTTTGCACGCTGGCTGGCGCGTAACCCCGGCGATGCGGACGATGCCGTGCAGGAAGCGGTTCTGCGCGCATTCCGCGCGTACGACGCATTGCGCGGTTCCGATGCGAAAGCATGGCTCCTGGCGATCGTCCGAAACTGCACGGCGACGGCGCTTAAGGAACAGCAGCGGCGCGCCTTTGTAGCCTTGCGTACGGATGAGGAACCCCACGTCGGCGAGGCGATGATCGCAACCACGCCCGACCCGGAAAGCGCCGCCATGCGCCGCGACGATGAGAGGACGCTTGATCGGCTGATGGCATCGTTGTCTGCGGAGCATCGCGAGGTCTTGGTATTGCGGGAAATCGAGGACATGGATTATCGCGAGATCGCGACGGTCACGAACTTGCCCATCGGCACTGTGATGTCGAGGCTCGCGCGCGCGCGCGCGGCACTAAAGTCGCGGTGGCTGCAAGAGAGTGAGGTAAAGCCGCATGCCGTGCCCTGAAGCGCTACGTGTGCAGGCTTACTTCGATGCCGAGGTCGACGCGGTAGCGGCGGCCGACATTGAGCGGCATCTCGAGGGGTGCGATGAATGCCGCGAGCACCTCGCGGACCTCGAGCGCGCTCGCACCGCGCTGCGGCGCGACTTGACGGATTTTCGGGCTTCGCCCGCGCTGCGTGCGCGCATTGCGAAGGCGCTTGATGAGGAAAGCCCCGCACGCACAGCGCAGCGACGCCCGTCGGGCCGAGCCCGTTGGCGTGCGCCGCCGTTCTGGATGGGCGCCGTGAGCGGCGTGGGTGCAAGTGCCATTGCCGCAGCATTGGTACTGCTGCTGTTGACGCCACTCCTTAACAACCCGTTGGTTGATGATCTCATGGGCGCCCACATGCGCTCGCTCATGCCGACGCACTTGATCGACGTGGCGTCCACCGATAAGCACACCGTCAAGCCGTGGTTTGCGGGTCACGCGGATGTTTCCCCCGTCGTTGCCGACTTCGCGGACGAGGGCTATCGGCTCATCGGCGGGCGCGCCGATTACCTCGAGCATCAACGCTCGGCAGTTGTCGTCTACCAGCACGGCGCGCATGTCATCAACGTATTCAGTTGGGTCGCAAACAACCGCTATTTGCCTAGGAACGCGACCCGCGACGGTTATCATCTGCTCTTCTGGCGGACCGGCGATCTTGAGTCCTGTGCCATCTCGGATACGGGGTGGGACGAGCTTCAGGGACTCGCGCAGCTTTTGAAGAATCTGAGTTCGCACGACCGCCCGGGATAAACACGCAGGAGAAGCCGGGAATAAAACGCGCGGGTCCGCAGTTTCCTCTTCCGAACCCCGAAGAGGGTCTTGGCCCCGCACCACTCAAAGTGGTTGAGGATGAGCTGCCGCGCAGGCTCGGAATCACGAGCGTGTCGGTCGTCAAGCATCCAAGCTCATTGGCGCTGACGGACGCGACGTTGGCCTGAGGAGGCGCCGCGTCTTAAAGGCCTGCGCGGGCTCGCGCCTAGTGTGCGCTGAACACGTCGGCACCGAAGGGACGCAGCCCCTCCTCTGCCGAGAATCCGAGTGGCGCGACTCCAAAGAATCCCGCCACAGAGCGCAACAGCGAATAATGGTTGTACGGCACCTCAGAACTCGTGCCCGGATGTATAAACGGAGAAATCAAGAGCGCGCCGATCCTTCCGCCTCCGGGACCGTTCAATCCAGGTGGATACCGTGCACCCGTCAGTCCGAGTTCTCCGCAGCATGCAATGGAACCGTCGGCAGGGCTCTGGTCGGACTCGTCGAAAGTGATGATCAGGAGTCCGTCTTTCTTGAATGCAGGCGAGCCTGTGATGAGCGGCACCCACTTTTTCAAAAACGCATCCGCCGAGACGAGCCCACCCGGCGCATGGTCGACGCAGGGCGCATCGTGTCCGTCGTTGCAAAGATTGGGCGTGATAAATGAATAATTCGGCGTATCGCCCGCGCTCTTCAAGTCATCCGTCAGCCTGTCAAGGTTTACGACGTGCGAGTCACAGCGGGCCTGGTCGTCGATGATGGAGTGGAAGTACACGAACGGGTTGTGCTTGACCGAGTACTGATCCTTGAGGGTTGCGCGCAGTAAAGCTTCCTCCGAATTGATTGCGGAGTGTGCGCAGGTGGCGTGTTCGCGCGCCGGATCCTTACCCATGTCCTCCATGTAGCCCTTCCAGGTGAAGCCGGCGGTTTCAAGCTCATCGGGCAGTGTCCGTACGATCAGCGGATACACGCAGCCCTTGCCGAGCAGTTGGCCGTGCGCATCCAAACCGGGCGCAAGGACCTGAAACTCGCTGAAGGTGCGGCAATCGCCCTGAGTCGCCTCGTTCGGCGCCTGTCCGCTGATGAGGGCGACGTAATTATCAAGGCTCGAATGGCCGATGCCATAGTAGTTCTGCAGGAGCATGCCTTGCGTCGGAAGCGTATGCGCGAGGTAGGGCGCTCGAGAGTCGCGGCCGAATGTCACCCCGTAGGATTCGTTTTCGAGCACGATTAGAAATACGTGCCGCACCATCGGAGTGGCCGCCGGAAGCGCGGGTGCGCAGCACAGGAGCGCCGCCGCAAGCGCAGCGAGACTTCTGCAGGCGCGGGATATTCTGGGGTCGAGCAAGGGGGCGATCCCTACAGGTTTTCGGCATCTTAAGGGATCGCATCCTGGCTTGCTCGATGAGCTCCGGCAAAAAAAGCGTACCGTCAATCAAGCGGCCGGCTCGCGCGCATCTTCCGCGCAGGCGCGCGGCGCTACCCCCCGCAGCGGGTAGCGCCGCTGCACCGACCCCATGCAAACGATGGAAGTCCGACGTCGCTTCAGCCGGCACCGTTACGGGCACTGGCGCCCATGGCCGTGCGTGCGGAGCGAACGTTTCCGCTCCGGGGCGAACTCCTCGATCATTTTGCGATTGAACGCGGGGATGTCGTCAGGCTTTCTGCTCGACACCAGACCGTCGTCCACGACGACTTCGCGGTCGACCCAGCGTGCGCCGGCGTTTTTGAGATCGGTCTTGATCGACGGCCACGAGGTAATCGTCCTTCCGCTCAGAACATCGGCCTCGACAAGCGTCCAGGGTCCATGACAGATCGCCGCCACGGGCTTTCCGGCATCGAAGAAGGCTCGCACGAAAGCGGCGGCCTTCGGCAAGACGCGCAGCTGATCGGGATTGGCGACGCCGCCGGGGAGCAGCAGAGCGTCAAAGAATTCGGCATCGGCTTTTTCGAGCGGCATATCGACCGCAAACTTGTCGGCCTTGTCGAAGTGCTTCCAGCCCTGGACCTGTCCCTTCATGGGTGAAACGATGAGCGTCTCGGAGCCCGCCTCGTCAAGCGCCTTCCTGGGCTCGACTAATTCGGGCAGCTCAAAACCATCGGCAACCAGAATCGCAACTTTCATTCCGCTAAGCATCGGCGTCTCCTCGCGACATTGACGTCCGCGAGGCAGCATTTGGCGTGCCGCAGTAATGCGACGGCGCGGATGAGCCCGCTGATCGCAGTGCCGCCATGCTCGACCCACGGCGCAACAGCGAGCTTGGCCTTCACTTCTTGATCTGATCGCGAACCCGTTGCGTGAACCACCACTGATGCTGCTCGAGATCGCGGGCGCCGTAACTGCGGTCAACCCAGTAGTCCTCGCCGTAATCATGCAGCGCGGGCTCTTGATCAATTTTGGCTCCTGCCGCGCGGACCCGTGCGCAGTGTGCGTCCACATCATCCACATAGATCATGATGGACTGCGTGTTGGCTCCGCCGATCGATCGTGGGCTGCACGTCAGCCGGGCGGGATCGGTGGACTTGCCGTTTTGCCTCACCATGATGACTCCGTCGCCGTAGAGGAGCTCAGAGTGCTGAAGCCTGCCCTCCGGGCTCAGGACCTTCAGGCGCACTTCAAACTCGAACGCGCGGCACAGCCAGTCAATGGCCGCGAGCGCATCGTCATAAAAAACCGCCACCGAGATGCGTGGCCAGCCGAGCGGTGTTTTCTTCATAAGGCGTACCCCAATGCGCAAGACGCGCACAACTATGCAGGATTAGAAGCGCGTGAAATCCGCCTCCGTTGCAATGCGCTGTAGCGATGTCAGCGAGCCGAGCAGGTCATGCGTTAGTAGAGACAACGCACATGTGGAAGACAGAGATGAGATTACTTCCTAAGATTATGATTACGCTTGGCTTTATATCGCTGGGCGGTTGTGTGGTCGCGCCCGTAGCGCCGCCTCCGGGGGCCTACATCGGAGCGCAGGTCGTCGCTGCGCCTTATGTCGCGGTGAGCCCGTACTATTATGGTTGGTATGGTCCGCGCTATTACTACGGACGGCGTTGGTAGCGTCTGCAAGGCGCGTCGAGTGCTCTTTTGGCGACGCCTTCTCGCAGGCCCGCGCTGAATCGTTGGCTGCCGAGGGCCGCTCTCGTTGCAGGCGCGGCGGTTGCGGTGGCAGGGTGTGCCGGGGCTCCGACCCGCAGTGACCGTGGAGCTGCGCGCACCGATGTGCTGTGGCTCAATCGGATCACCTACGGCGTCAATTCAGAAACGCTCTCCGATTACGAGCGCCGCGGCCGCTCGGGGTTCCTCGACTCGCAACTCGCAGGTCACGACCCTGCCCTGCCAGAGGCCATGGCTACTCAGATCAATCTCCTTGACGTCGCGCATGCGAATGCGGAGCAGCTGCTCGCCGCGACTAACGCCGAATACAAGCGCATCAACGCGCTCGCAGACGGGCCGGAGAAGGAGCAGGCGCGCAAGGCGCTCAATGAGCGCGGTAATGCGCTTGCCTATCAGGCCGCTCGCCGGGACCTGCTGCGCGCCATCTATTCGCCCGCTCAATTGCAAGAGCAACTGGTCTGGTTCTGGCTCAACCACTTCAACGTCGCGCAGTCCAAGGGCAGCATCCGCTGGCTGATCGGCGACTACGAGGAGCACGCCATACGGCCGCACGTCCTCGGCCACTTTCGCGATCTGGTGATGGCGACTCTCAAGCATCCGGCGATGCTGCAGTATCTCGACAATGCGCAGAATGCGGTCAACCACATCAATGAGAATTACGCGCGTGAGCTCATGGAGTTGCATACGCTCGGCGTCACGGCGGGCTACACGCAGGGCGACGTGCAGAACCTCGCGCGTATCCTCACGGGTTCCGGCATCAATGCCGGCGGAGCGCAACCCAAGTTGAAATCGGCCTGGCAAGGTCTATATCGCCGCGAGGGTGCGTTCGAGTTTAATCCGGCGCGCCACGACTTCACTTCCAAACTCTTCCTCGGTCATACGATCCAGGGTCAGGGATTTGCCGAAGTGGAGCAGGCGGTGAACATCATCGTGCACGAGCCTGCATGCGCACAGTTCATCGCACGCAAACTCGCGATTTACTTCGTCGTCGATGAGCCGCCACCCGCGCTCGTGGCGCGCATGGCGGCCGCGTTTTCGCGCACCGACGGCGATATTGCCGCGATGCTGCGCGTCATGTTTGCTGCACCGGAGTTCTCCGCGTCCCTGGGCGGCAAATTCAAAGATCCGTGGCACTTTGTCGTCTCCGCCATGCGGCTCGCGTATGACACGCGACCCATCCTCAACACGCACCCGGTCATCAACTGGTTGAACGCGCTGGCTGAGCCGCTCTACGGACATCAAACTCCCGACGGCTATGCGCTCACCGAGGCCGGCTGGGCAAGCTCAGGGCAGATGAGCCGCCGTTTTGAGATCGCGCGCGCCGTAGCCGCGCCGAACGCGGGACTCTTTGAGCCCGAAGAGGGCAGCATTGCAAGCGGCGCAGGATTCCCACAGCTTTCCAACCGGACCTACTTCACAGCATTCGAGCCGCTGCTCTCGGAGCGCACCAAGAACGCGCTCGAGGCTGCGACATCGCAGCAGGAATGGAATACCCTGCTGCTCTCCTCGCCGGAGTTCAATTACCGATGAGCACGCAGGCACGCACCAACACAGGAGGATCTATGCGGCGTCGCGACCTGCTGCGCTTGGCGGCAACTCTTCCGGCACTCACCGTCGCGGGCCGCCTCTTCGCTGCGCCGGCATCGCCCGCACGCTTTCTTCTCATCTTTCTGCGCGGCGGTTACGACTGCGCGAATTTTCTCATTCCCTATGCGAGCAGCTACTATTATGAATCGCGCCCGCACATCGCCATCCCGCGGCCGGATGCGAGCGCGCCCACGGGCGCTGTCGCGCTGGACGCCGATTGGGCGCTCGCTCCCGCGGTGCGCGCGACCCTCGAGCCGCTCTACCAACAGCGCCAACTGGCCTTCGTACCCTTTGCCGGCACCGATGATCTCTCGCGCAGTCATTTCGAGACGCAGGACAGCATCGAACTCGGCGAGCCCTCCCGCGGCCGGCGCGATTTCGGCTCGGGATTCATGGGACGCCTGGTGCAGGTTCTGGGGTCGAGCGGACCGATCGCCTTTACCGACGCGCTGCCGCTGACATTCAGGGGCGGCGCAGATATCCCCAACGTCTCGCTCAAGGGAGTCGGCAAGCCCGCCTTCGATGAGCGTCAGACATCGCTCTTGACGGGCATGTACGCCGAACATCATCTGGAGTCGGCAGTCGCCGACGGCCTCGAGCTGCGCCAGGAAGTTGCGCTCACGATGGCCGATGAAATGCGTGCGGCGAATCGTGGCGCGATCAATACCAAAGGCTTTGCACTCGAAGCCGAGCGCATGGGCAGGCTCATGAAGGAGCAGTACCGGCTCGGCTTCGTCGACGTCGGCGGCTGGGATACGCACGTCAACGAGGGCGGCGCAAAGGGCGCGCTCGCCAATAATCTCGACAACCTCAGCCGCGGGCTTGTGAGTTTTTCGCAGGCTCTCGGCGAGCCGTGGCGCAGCACGGTCGTCGTGGTCGTGTCCGAATTCGGCCGAACCTTCCGCGAGAATGGCAACAATGGCACCGATCACGGGCATGGGTCGGTCTATTGGGTCCTGGGCGGTGCGCTCAACGGCGGGCGCATCGCCGGCGAACAGCTTGCGATTGAGCGCAAAACATTATTCCAGGATCGCGACTATCCGGTGCTGAACGACTATCGGGCGGTGCTCGGCGGGTTATTCCGTCCCATGTGGGGATTGTCCGCAGGAGAGCTTGAGCGCGTATTCCCCCAGGTCCGGCCACTGGACCTCAAACTCGTGTAGGCGTCAAATGACGCGGGTGTGGTGTTCAACCGGGGCTGGTATGTCCAAGACCATGCAGCGTGTGCTCATTGCGCTCGCTGGCACTTTTGTTCTCCTCGTCATCCTAGCGGTCTGGCTCGGGCCACGCCTACTCGGGGCGAACGTGCGCACGCGGCTGGAGACGGACGCCTCACGCGCGCTCGGCATGCAGGTGCAGGTCGGCGGCCGCGTGGCATTGCGCTTTTTCCCGCTCCTGCACGTGACGCTCGAGGACATTCACATTCGCAATCGCGGCGCGGACATCGCCTCCATCGGTGAGGTGCAGCTGGGCATCGAGCTGCGCTCACTCCTGCACAAGGATCTCGAGTTCCGAAGTGTTCAGTTCAAAGGCGCGCAAATCACCATCGAGCGCAATAAGAGTGGCGAGCTCAACATCGATCGACCGCCGAGCACCGATTCGAGCTCGCCAACCGCCGACATCGCGCGAGTCAGCTTTGCCGACTCGAGCCTCATTTACACCGACACGCAGCTCGGCAATAACTTTACGGCGGCAAACTGCCGAGTTGAGCTGAGCGCGCTTAAGCTGACCGCGTCGACACCGCCGGATATTCTGAAAACTCTCTCCTTCACCGGCCATCTCGCCTGCGCGCAGATGCGCACCAAGAATCTGACGGCAACCGCAGTGAAGGCAACAGTGACGGGCACTGGCGGGACGTTGAAGTTCGATCCCGTGGCGCTTGAAATGTTTGGCGGTCACGGCACCGGTAATGTCACCGCGGATTTCACCGCCGCCGAGCCCGTCTATCATGTGCACTCAGTGCTGTCGAAGTTGCAGGTTGCCGATTTCTCGATGACCGTTACGCCCGAGAAATTCGCCGAAGGCGCCCTCGACTTTGCGGCCAGTCTCACGATGCGCGGAACTCCCAAGACTGGCGTGATGCGCACGCTCGCCGGCGAGGCTTCTTTGCGCGGCCACGACCTTGTGCTCGACATCGGCGATCTTGACAAAGAGTTCTCGCACTACGAGTCCACGCAGAACTTCAATCTCATCGACGTGGGAGCATTTTTCCTCGCAGGCCCGCTGGGAGTTGCGGTCACCAAGGGCTATGACTATTCGCGCATTCTGCGGAAATCGGCCGGACGCACGACGATCCGCACGCTCCTTTCCCAATGGAAGGTGGAACGCGGGATTGCGCAGGCCGAGGATGTGGCTCTGGCGACGCCGGAAAACCGGATCGCAATGCAAGGCGGCCTCGATCTCGTCAACGATACCTACGATGACGTGACCGTCGCGCTTATCGGTCCTCAAGGATGTGCGCGCGTCGAACAGAAGATTCGGGGTTCTTTCAGCAAGCCTGACGTGCAGAAGCCGAACGTGGTCACCGCGATCACCGGGCCGGCCCGCAAGCTGCTCAATCAAGGCAAGAAATTATTCGGCGCGAAATGCACGGTCTTTTATGCCGGTGCCGTCGAGCCGCCGAAGTAATGGGGAGTTATATCCTTAACTCCCTTGTGCGAATATAAACCGTGATCCTGACGTACCGCTATCGTCTGCTGCCGCTCAAAAGCCAGCACCGCGCACTAGAGCGGCTGTGCGCGGCACAGCGCGAGTGGTACAACGCAGCGCTTTGGGAACGTATCGACTGTTATTGGAAGACAGGCAAAGCACGCACCTATATGGATCAGTGCAAAGGGTTGACCGACTGCCGCCACGACCTATCCGTATGGGCGAGCTGCCAGCGAACCTTCAGCGCTGGACACTGAAGAGATTGGACGATGCCTTTCAGGGATTTTTTCGCCGCCTGAAGGCCCGCAATGGGAAGGCTGGCTTTCCCCGATTCCGTGGCAAGGGACGGTGGGAAGCCTTCGGGTTCGCTGAATTTACAGGTATTCGGTTCGATGGTAAGCGGCTGCGGTTTGCCGGTATGCCCGGCGGGCTCATAGTGCATCTGCACCGTGAGTTGCCCGAGCATGCGGATATTCGCTCCTGCGTGTTTCGTCAGGACGGATCGGGATGGTTCGTTTGCCTGCAAATTGCCGTTCCCACTCCTGAGAAGCGCGCCATAGCGACTGTGATCGTCGTGGATCTGGGACTCGAGGTATTCTCCTATTGCAGTGACAAGGCGGAGATTCCGAATCCACGCATTGCACGGCGAGCCGAGAAGGAACTGCGCCGCCGGCAGCGCGCGCTATCCCGCTGCCAGCGAGGCAGTCATCGCCGCCATAAAGTGCGTGCGCAAGTGGCCAGAGTGCACCGTACGATCACCAATACCCGCAATGGCTGGCTTCATAAGGAGTCGGCCGGGCTCGTCAAGCGAGCCGATCTCATCGTCGTAGAGGATTTGAAAGTCGCGAACATGATTCGTCATCCGACCCTGGCGCGTTCGATTGCGGATGCATCATGGTCGCGGTTTGTCTCG
>Ga0182024_10002588_pt1 | contig 44620 bp, 40 predicted proteins | sample P32metaG_FD_120480 | JGI IMG/M metagenome (GOLD analysis project Ga0182024, IMG submission 120480) | Permafrost microbial communities from Stordalen Mire, Sweden - P3-2 metaG (Illumina Assembly) | ecosystem: Environmental > Terrestrial > Soil > Wetlands > Permafrost | place: Sweden: Stordalen... | reverse complement strand
GCATCGATTTCATCAATAAAAATAATGCAGGGTGCTTTTTCCCTTGCCTGTTTGAACAGGTCGCGAACCCTGCTGGCTCCCACGCCCACAAATAATTCTACAAAGTCTGATCCGCTCATAGAAAAAAATGGAACCTGGGCCTCGCCGGCCATGGCTTTTGCCAGCAATGTTTTTCCCGTACCCGGAGGGCCTACAAGCAATGCTCCTTTTGGAATCTTGCCGCCCAGAGCCGTATATTTTTTTGGGTTCTTTAAGAAGTCAACGATTTCCATCACTTCCACTTTGGCCTCATCAAGGCCGGCCACGTCGTTGAACGTAATATTTACCTTGGTACCCTTATCAAATAAGGTTGCTTTTGATTTGCCGATATTGAAGATCCCACCTGGCCCACCACTGCCTCCCTGGCCACCCATTTTTCGCATCAGCATGACCCAGATAAGCAGGATGATGAGGATGGGCAGGGCAATCTGCAAAAGACCGGGGATCCAATCCCCTTCCTGAACCGGAGAGTAAGGCACTTCCATCGAAGGGTACTTGGTAAAAAAATCATTCAGCCTTTTTTCGAATTCATCAATTTTTGTAACCTGGAATTCAAATTGCGGCCCATCGGTTTTTACGACCTGGTAATTCTTACCAAGCTTTTCCTTGTAATAGGGTTTATCCAGACTATCCTTCTTAATGTAGACTCTTACGAGGTTCTTATTGGTAACCAGCACCAGGCGTGCCACGTCTCCTTTCTCGAGCATGTTATTCCTGAATTCCTGCTCGGAGTCCAGCCGGTGAGCATCCGGAGTAAAAGCAGCACCAAAAAAATTGTAGCCGAAGAGTATGAGGGCGATGATACCCCATACCCAGTAAATACTGAACTTGGGGCCTTTTTTGGGGTTGTTGGGGTCGTCTCCGTTCTTAGGTCTGAATCGCGAAAATCCGGGCCTATCATTTTGTTTCATATTATTTTGTGGCATGTGATAGTCTTCCTTGTCTTAATAATTAATGATTAGGAAATAAAAAAGTTCGGAAAATCCGTTTAAAACTCAGATTGCTATTGATTATCCTTCTTCCTCCTCCATAATGGCGTCGCTCCACATTTCTTCCAGTTTGTAGAAACGCCGGGTTTCGGGTAGCATTATATGGACAACCACATTAACGTAATCGATGATCACCCATTGTAATACCTGTTTTCCTTCGTGCTTGTAGGGAAGTTCTCCGCATTTATGTTTTACCTCAGTTTCAACGAAATCCGCTATGGCCCTCACTTGCGTGGTACTGCCCGCTTCACAGACAATAAAAAAGTCCGACACAGCTTCATGAATTTTCCGGAGATCAAGAGATATGATTTTTTCGCCTTTTTTTTCCTGGATGGCCTGGATGATGGTTTTTAAAATTTTAGAATTCTTCGCTAACCGGAATGATTTGTTTGGTTTCCGGCTAACCAACATTGACATTTGTTCCAATAATCAGATTATTTTGATGATGAATAGTATTCGAGGGCGATGGTTCAACTTACCATATGAATGCTAAATTCGCAATGCCCAAAAATAGTAATCTTTTGCCAGATCCCGATATGGATAAACCTCAGGGAACAACATTTGACAATCAGTTGATTGAGCTGGAATCGGTCGATAGCACCAACAACTATGCCATGGCACGGATACATGCTGGATTGGCTTCTTCCGGAGAGGTTTATTTCGCGCATCAACAATGGGCAGGAAAGGGGCAGCGTGGAAAGGCCTGGATCAGTGAGCCGGGACGCAATATCAGTATGAGCCTGGTGTTGGAACCGCCATTGATTTTGTCACAGCAATTTCTGCTCGGAGCCGCAGTGGCCGTTGGCTGTTTGGAGTCCATGCAGAAATATACAGCCGGCTGGAAAATCAAATGGCCCAACGACCTGTATTGGGGTGACAGAAAGGCAGCAGGAATCCTTATTGAAAATGTAATTAAAGGAAATGAATGGCTTTTTGCCGTTATCGGCGTAGGAGTAAACCTGAACCAAATCTCATTTCCACCAGAATTAACCAATCCCATATCGCTGAAGCAGATCACCGGAGAAAATTACCAGCCCCTCCTGCTGGCAAGGGAGATCATTGATCAGATCCTGGCAAACGTGAAGGCTCTCCAGAAAGATCCGGGAGCCGTTTTGATAGCATATAATCAACACTTATACAAGCGGGGAGAAATGGTAAAGCTGAAAAAAGGACGCGCCCGATTTGAAACTTTTATCGATTCTGTGAACGAGCAGGGAAGGTTGGTGACGGGAGAAGGTGAGTTTGGGCATGGGGAAGTGAGTTGGTTGATAGTTGATGGCTTTATCTCGTGAAATCCAAAACACTTTCCGCCCGATTCCCCGCCTCATCCTCGACACTAATCTTTAACTCATGCCTGCCAGGGGGACAATGCTCGTCGAAGTGATAGATGAAAGCTTTTTCCTTATCGTTGGAAAACAGAAGCCAGTGTTCATCCAACAGCGCACGGAAGTTTTTAATTTTTTTGTAGTTGTCGCGAACCACAACTGCAATGCGGGAGCTTCTTTGCAGGTTTGCATTTTCAGCAATTCCGGGAAAGCTTATTTCGGGGGGCACAGTATCCAGGACCAGCTGAAATGCACCAAAACTGCGGAACGCAGTTGTTGCCCAATCCCCCTGCCACTCAACTTTCTTGAGATCAAACTCGCTTTTATCCATCCATTCCATCAACACATGGCTTTTTTCACTGAAGGGTTTGGTTAGTCTTATCCTGACGGTAATCGAATCAGCCAGGGGAACCTGGGTACTGCCAATATGATGCAATCGGGAAACGAGATCGGCGCCAATCCCTTCCTCTGCCTGGTATGAAACATGAACGGAATCATATAAGGATCTTTCTCCCAGATAGAAAGCACAGTCCTCTGTTTCGTATCCGTCAATCATTGATGGATAAAACATTTTGCCGGGGAAAGAAGATTCAGGCTCTTGTCCGGGCTGGTATTGCACCTTGAAACCCAGATCTGATTTGTTCCCATAAGCGTCCTGGAGTTCAATCCGGATTTCATGAATTTTTTCGTTATCCAGTCGGATAAGACCATCACCATCTTCCCGGTATATAGAATGAAAAGAGCCCGGCAACGCAAATAATAACTGGTAGTAAGGGCCGCCCATTGCCTTAGTACGGTAATCAATATGCGCATTTATTCCACGGGTATCGTTATAGCTTATCCGGTCCATCCTGAATCCTGAAACTGGCCTGCCGTTATCGAATACAATGCCCTGAAAAATCCCGTTCGGATTGGCGGATCCCGTTTGCGTATCGAAGCCGGAAATCCCAAAACCCACATTTGCAGTATGCACCGTAATCAGCGGCTGGGCCGGCAGGGAATAATGGGATCCTCCTCCGGCAACCGCAAAAAATACCGGCGACTGTTCGTAGATACTCTGGTTCCGGTCATACACAGCCAGTCTGCGAAAAACCGGAGCGGTATTGTCAGCAATAGGCAAACCAAAGAGCATTGGATTAAAATTCATATCCCCGGAAAAGTCACGTATCTCAAAATGAAGGTGTGGACCCTCTGATCCTCCTGTACTTCCGCTGTAAGCGATGAGGTCGCCTTTTTTCACAGGAAATAATCCTGGGGGTATATCCATGGATATGGCCCAGCGTTCAAGCGCATATTGTTTTTTCCTCACATAGTCTTCCAGCGCCGGAGTGAAGGCATTCAGATGGGCATAAACAGTAGTAAATCCGGCCGGGTGGCGGATATAAACCGCTTGCCCGAAACCAAATGGTTCAATATTCACTCTACAGATAAATCCATCTGCGGCAGCATGCACCGGAAGGTTTTCCCGGTGGGCAGTTCTGATATCGAGACCCATATGGAAGTGATTGCTCCTCAGCTCGCCAAAATTGGCGGCCAGGCTGATGGGTATGGAAAGGGGATTCCCGAATTCTGTCCTGGGATAGTCAGGTGGCTGGAAAAGCTGTGCATGCGCTATTCCGCAATGAAAAATACTGACCAGGTAAATCCAGGGGAATCGCATAATTAATCCCGATTTTAGAAACGCAAAGGTCATGAATCCCAAATGAGGATAAGGGAATAATCCTTAAATAGATCATAAAAAAATAATCCAGGGTAAAAATCCATAATTTTAAAAAAAAATTGAAAATTGGTACAGCTTTTGGCGTAAAGAAGATGTCTTTATAATGTTGGAATTCTTGTTAAAAAGAGGGTATGATCAAGCGAAGAAATAAAGTAACTCTTTTTCTTGTCATCAGCATTGGTTCCCTGATCGGTATGGTGCGCGGTGAAGAAGCAAAACAAAAATGGGTTTTTAAGATCAGGTCCAAGTATGATAACAAAAGACTGATCGCCGAAAAACGTATGCAGGCGAGGAAGGGTGGCGTTTTGCTAGACGATATTGAAATGGCCTCATTTCACGACAACTGAGTTGCTCAGCGATATTTTTGGAGTCCTGCAATTGCGGGACTTTTTTTATTCCGGGTATTGCTGATAAATTTCTCCGGGAACCCGTACAACCTTACTTTTGCGGAATTTGTTTTGACATGCCTAAAAATCCATCCGTCAGTTCAGTTCTCATTATCGGTTCCGGCCCTATTATCATCGGACAAGCCTGTGAATTTGATTATGCTGGCTCTCAGGCAGCCAGAAGTCTGCGGGAAGAGGGAATAAAAGTTATCCTGATCAACAGCAATCCGGCTACCATCATGACCGATCCGATGATGGCCGACCGGGTTTACCTGCTTCCTCTGAATGTTGAAAGCATCGAGCAGATTCTGGAAGAAAACCAGATCGATGCAGTGTTACCGACCATGGGTGGACAAACTGCTTTGAACCTTTGCAAGGAAGCAGCAGAAATGGGCGTATGGGAAAAATATAATGTTAAGCTGATCGGCGTGGATATTGACGCCATCGATACCGCAGAGGACCGCGAAAAATTCAGGCAACTCATGGTGAGGATAGGGATCCCTGTTGCGCCTTCCCGGATTGCCAATTCCCTTCTGGAAGGAAAAGAATTTGCCCAGGATATCGGCTTCCCGCTGGTTATACGACCCTCTTTTACGCTTGGTGGGACTGGAGGCGGATTTGTTTGGACCAAGGACGACCTGGACGCTGCACTGGACAGAGGCCTGAAGGCATCACCCATTCATGAAGTGTTGGTAGAAAAAGCGGTAGTGGGATGGAAGGAATTTGAACTGGAATTATTACGCGACAAGAATGATAATGTAGCCATTATCTGCACAGTGGAAAATATGGATCCCATGGGTGTGCATACGGGAGACTCCATAACGGTCGCACCGGCAATGACCCTCAGCGATACGGCATTCCAGGATATGCGTAACAAAGCTATCCTCATGATGCGCTCCCTCGGAAATTTTGCCGGCGGATGCAACGTACAGTTTGCACTCAATCCGGAAACGGAAGAGCTTATTTCCGTGGAAATCAATCCACGCGTTTCGAGATCTTCGGCGCTTGCATCAAAAGCAACGGGCTATCCCATTGCCAAGATCGCCGCAAAGCTGGCAATTGGTTATACACTTGATGAACTGAAGAACCAGATCACTCAAACAACATCCGCTTATTTTGAACCCGTTCAGGATTATGTGATCGTAAAAATGCCCCGCTGGAATTTCGATAAATTCAAAGGGGCCAATGATACGCTTGGACTCCAAATGAAAAGTGTAGGTGAAGTGATGGCTATCGGCAGAAGTTTTACGGAAGCAGTGCAGAAAGCCTGTCAAAGCCTGGAGAACAACGCCATCGGGCTGGGATATTATGGCAAGAGTCAGTTACATGCGGAAGAACTAATCGAGTATATCAAAATACCCAAATGGGACCGGATCTTCCGAATCAAAGATGCCCTGATGCTGGGTGTAAGCGTGAAAACCATATCGCAAATCACCGGAATTGATCGTTGGTTCCTTTATGAGATCCAGAAGATCTGCAATGTGGAAAAAGAAATTGCGAAATACAAAATGGATACGCTTCCCACCGATCTGCTGAGAGAAGCCAAGGTCTTTGGATTCAGCGATATTCAAATCGCAACCATCATGCAGGACGGTAGTGAGGAAGCTGTTTTTGAAAAAAGAAAAGCGGAAAATATCCGGCGGATTTATAAAATGGTTGACACCTGCAGTGCCGAATTTGAAGCCAAAACACCCTATTTCTATTCCAGCTTTGAAAACGGTAGTTTAAATGAAAGCCCGGTGAGCCAGAAAAAGAAAATCATCATTCTTGGTTCAGGACCTAACCGCATCGGTCAGGGGATCGAATTCGATTATTGTTGCGTACACGGATTGCTCGCAGTGAAAGAGTGTGGGTATGAGGCTATCATGGTAAATTGTAATCCGGAAACAGTTTCCACCGATTTTGATATTGCGGATAAACTCTATTTCGAACCGGTATTCTGGGAGCATCTCTGGGATATAATTGAACATGAACAACCGGACGGGGTAATTGTACAACTGGGAGGGCAAACCGCGCTCAAACTCGCCGAAAAACTGCATAAAAAAGGCATCCCGATAATCGGCACTTCATATGACAATATGGATATCGCTGAAGACCGGGGACGGTTCAGCGATATGCTTAAAGAACTGGACATTCCTTATCCTTCTTATGGAACTGCGTTTACAGTGGATGAAGCAGTAGAAGCGGCGCGCGTCGTTGGCTATCCGGTACTGGTAAGACCAAGCTATGTACTGGGGGGACAAAGAATGCGGATCGTGATCAATGACAACGAGCTGGAAAAGGCTGTTGTGAGTCTTCTAAAACATATTCCGGGAAATAAGATCCTGGTTGATCATTTTCTGGACCGCTGCCAGGAAGCAGAGATAGACGCTATTTGCGATGGAGACGAGTTTCACATCATGGGCGTCATGGAACACATTGAACCTGCCGGCATTCATAGTGGAGACAGCAACGCAGTGCTTCCACAGTTTAACCTGACGCCGCTGGTAGTTGAAACCATGGAGGAGTATGCCAGGAAAATTGCCTTCCGTTTGAGTATCAAAGGCCTGATCAATATTCAATTTGCTATTAAGAATGGGAAGGTATTTGTGATAGAAGCCAATCCGAGAGCTTCCAGAACAACCCCTTTCATTGCAAAAGCATATCAGATTCCATACCTGAATATTGCAACCAGAGTGATGATGGGCGAGAATAAACTAAAGGATTTTACATTTATCAAAAAACTGAAAGGCTATGCCATAAAGGAGCCCGTATTCAGTTTTGATAAATTTCCCGAAGTAAGTAAGGAGCTGGGGCCTGAAATGAAATCAACCGGCGAAGCGATCCGCTTTATCAAGGATCTGAAAGATCCGTATTTCAGGCAATTGTTCAAAGACAGGAGCATGTACCTGAGCAAGTAAGGATTAAACATCCACCAGGCCATTTCGGATGGCATACATGACAAGCCCTACCCTTGATTTGACCTTGAGCTTCTCGAAAAGGCTGTTACGATACTCGTCTACTGTACGGGGACTTACATACATTTTTGCCGCAATATCTTTATAGGTAATCTCTGAGCAGATGAGCCGCAGAAAATCTTTTTCTCTCGGCGTCAATGGTTCAGGGTCTTCTATCCGGTCAACATCCTTATGCAAACCACTAATGATCTTTCCCGAAATGTATTCGGAGAGGTAAAAATTTTTCTTCATCACGGAATCCAGTGCATTCTTCAGTTCATCGGGATCTATGTTCTTTAAAATATATCCTTTCGCTCCCATCCGAAGCATTTTGATTATCGTCTTTTCATCACTAAACATCGAAAGTGCAAGTATCTTGATTTTGGGATAATTTTTATTCAGCCAGCTCGCTGTTTCAAATCCGTCCATCTCCGGCATGTTTACGTCGAGCAAAACCAAATCGGGAACATTATGCTGAGCGATCTGGTTCTTAATTTCCTTTCCATTGTCGGCTTCAAAAAGCACCATATAATTATCGAAGGAATTGATGAGCTTCCCAAGCGCTTTGCGCAGAAGCGTATGATCATCTGCTATTGCCACCTGAACCTGCTTTGTAACTGAAGCCATAGTGTTGCTTAAGAAGATTGATTCAATGATAACGCCACAGATATTGAAGTTCCCTTGCCAGGCTCACTTAACATGGTCATATTTGCGCCTATCATTTTTGCCCTGTTTCTCATACTTTTCAATCCAAGCCCGCTGGAACTGCTGGTCTGTTCCTTTTTTTGCTGCAGGTTAAAACCGACCCCATCGTCCTTAATGGTTAGTGCAAATGTATAATCACTTGAATAAACTATCGATACATTTACATGGGAGGCTTTTGAATGCTTGAGGATATTGTTCATCATTTCCTGGTACATCCGAAACAGGAAAATGGACTTTTGCTCCGGAAAATGGAACTCATCACCCTCCACGTCATAGTCTATTTCCATCAGGCCGGTTTTCCGGATGGATGCAATATCAAAACTAATTGCTTCCTGAAGCCCGATATCTGAAATCCGGTCTGTATGCAGACTTTTGGTAAGATCGGCCATATCGTGAATCACCTTATGCAGCATATCTTTTGAATTCTGCACCCCCTCATAGGCAGGATGATCCTTTTCAATGGGTGCGATAGACATCCAGAGCTTGATCACGGAAAGGGTCTGGCCAATATTATCATGAAGTTCCTGGGCTATGGTCTTTAATGTAGTTTCCTGGATTTCCAGTTGAGACCGCAACACTTCCTGCTCATACTCCTCCTTCATTCTGACCATTTCCTGTTCCTGCTTTTGACGCTTGCGCTGATAGAGGAAGAACATACCTAAGATAAAACCTACCAGCAAAATCGCCAGTAGTGTTCCCATGAGGATTACAAAGTAGATTTCCTGATTCTGATCCTGCATAGGAAGGCGATAGTAAATAATGAGTAAGATAAAATATTAATGATCATCAGGATGATATTTAGATTCTTTATAATAAAAGGGGGCGCTGTGCTTAAGAAACCGACAAGCCCCCAGAACGGAAAAGTACAGACATAGGAGAAAAGAATTGCCGTGCAGATCCAGAATGCGGGTTCCCTTTTAAGATTTATCGCCTTGGGAAGTTGAAAAAGTTCAACAAAATAAACAATACAGGAAACGACGATCAATGAACAACATATCGCATAACTCACGGTATGAAAAGTTCCTCCCTGCGGGAAATAAAATAGATTCAGGCACGCGGTTAACGGATACAAAATCAGAACAAAAAGAAGAGTTCCTTTCACCCCCTTGTTTTGAATGATGAGCCTGAGTACAAAAAAATTAAATGCGAATTCAAATATGGAATAGACATTGTATAAAACGGCATTGTGAATGGAATGCTGACTTAAATAGGTTCCAATCTGCTGGACCAGGAGGGTGACAAAAAAGTAAAAAGGGAATAATTTAAGATAGGCAGGTGAAGGTTTTTGAAAAAAGGCAGTTAAGCTTGCCAAAAAACAAACAACCAAAAAGATAAGATCAACCGAGACTTTCATTCAGGGATAGCATTTATTCAAACAAAAAAACCTCCAAACGGAGGTTTTATTGTGCAATAAGAAGTTGATATTAAACAATCTCGAGACCCTTACCTCCTTTGTCAATGACAGCGATTCCCAGATCCATAATACTGGAACCACAAAGAGGAGGACAAATGTTCGCCATATTCAGGCTAAGGACAGTGGAATTTCCGTTCTTGGTAATATAAACATCCTTATTCACGGTAGCACCCATCCTATCTACTTTTGATTTAGTTGCTACCATTACAATGCTCTGGCGACCTGCGTATTCTGGCTTTTCAGCGAAGTCTGCCGGATAAGCCATAAAATAAAACTTCAGGCCATCGGCGCCATATTGCTTCATGTTGGTAATGAAGTCTTCGACATCTTCGACGCTGTACCAGGCGCTCAAAGAATCTTCCTTGCCGATTCGCTCAGAATTGTGAACCCATCTTTCTTTTTTGTACTCTCTTAAAACGGTGTCTACGAACTCTGTGTTGACATACTTGCCAACTTTTGCTGATTTTTTTTCTTTTGTGATCATTAGTGTGAAGTTTTCAGGAATGAATAAAAAATAATTACTCCTAAAAATATTCAAGAGAGTCAAGCTGATGACCTACAAAGAAATGTTAGTCAACTAATTACAAATTAATAATATTTGTAAGATGAAGATTGTCAACCAGTACCGTTAAAATACGGGCAAAAATACCGTGTTTTAACGGGGCATTTACCGTGAAAACAACAGGAATTATACCCGTATAAAACCGGGAAATCACTTCTGGTTTACTCAGCAAAAGGGATTGCTTCGCAAAAGGGAAGGCATTTGGGGGGAACCGGGAAGTAGCAGTCGTTACCATTTTTACAATGAAGATTCCTTAAAGCTGTAAGTTGGAATTTTATCAAATAACAAGTTAACGGATTCGACAGGTTTTTCCTATAGGAGAAAGCCCTTAGTGGTTTACTTTAGAAAGCTCTCCTTAAAAATCGGATTATGGAAAACCTGTCTAATTCCCAAATATGGAAAGAAGCCCCATTCATCCGATTGCTTATTCCATTGCTGGCTGGGATCCTATTACAATTTTTTTTCCCAATAACCAAATCCCTGAACGGTTTGATCCTGGCTTGCTGCGCTTTGGCGCTCATTTTTACCATCTTCATGCCCGTCGATTCCCTGTTCGGGTGGGGTTGGATGGCAGGTTTGTTCATTCATACGGCATTCCTGGCTTTGGGGCGATTATTGATTGTTTGCCACCAGGATACCCAGGTTACCCCGCCAAATCAGATTCCGGTTAAATATTCATTGATAGCAGAGCTGGAGAACGACCCGGCAAGAAAATCCAGGACATTCAAGGCCATATCCACAATCCGGTATTTATGCGAAGCAGATGCTTGCTACATGGAAAAAGAGAAAATCTTCATCTATTTCCAGGCTAGCCAACTGCCTCCGGGTATATCTGCAGGAACCGTGATTATTTTCAACAAACCACTTTTACCCATTGAAAATTCCAGCTCACCGCAGGGATTTGATTATCGCCACTACTGCCGACTGAAACACATCTATGCACAGGTCTTCCTGCGAGCATCGGATTATCGCATACTGGGTGGGAATAAGGAAAATCCGGTGAGATCCGTATTGATTTCCTGGAGAAGAAAATTACTCCGCATCATTAAACAATACATACCGGGGAAAGAAGAAAACAGCCTTCTGGAGGCCCTGATGATCGGATATACGGAGGATCTTGACCGCGAACTGGTACAATCATATTCTAATACCGGCGTGGTTCATATCATCGCAATTTCCGGGCTTCACCTGACCCTGATCTACCAAATCCTTCAGCTTCTCCTCCAGAAAATAAATGTGCAAAAATCAGGAAAATGGGCAAAACTGATTATCCTGCTCGGATCACTTTGGACGTTCAGCTTTCTTTCCGGAGCTTCCCCTTCCGTTATACGCTCGGCAGTTATGTTCAGTATCCTGCTGGTGGCCCGCTCCCTTTCCCGCGAATCTATAGTTTATAATACTTTGGCGTCTTCCGCTTTCATCCTGCTATGTTTTGACCCTTACTGGCTATGGGATACAGGTTTTCAACTGAGCTACACGGCTGTACTCAGCCTGGTTATTTTCATGAAGCCAGTTCGCGGTATGCTCATTTTGCAAAACAAATGGCTGAGCGTCCTGTGGAATTCTGCATCTGTCAGTCTAGCTGCGCAGATCCTGACAACCCCCATCAGTATTTACTATTTTCATCGGTTCCGGAATTATTTCCTTTTTTGCAACCTCCTGGCCGTACCATTATCAAGCATTATCCTGGTAGGTGGTATCCTGCTATGTTTTTTTTATTTTTTTCCCTTTCTTGCCAACACAATAGCATGGGTACTCATTAAGCTGATTGATTTACTAAATGGATTTGTGCAATACTTGTCGCAACTTCCTGGAGCTGTGACCAATCAGCTTTTAATCAATATTCCGCAGGTGATCTTACAATACCTTCTGATCTATTGCCTGGTCCGCTTTTTCAATAAGGGTGAAAAAAAATGGTTTACCCTGGGCCTGGTTTCCATTTGCCTCTTTTTCTTCATCCGTATTTTAACCTGGAACAGCTGAGGTCTCAATCCACGGGAAGGAATCTTCTTCCTTTGTGAAGAAATTCAATTGCCCTAATTTTGCGGCTCCCGGATTTCCGTTTGAATGATTCTTTAACGGAAATTAATCTCCATATATGACTAAAAAAATTCAATCAGCGCTCATCTCTGTTTTCTATAAGGATGGCCTTGAACCCATTGTAAAATCATTGCACGCGCTGGGTATCCGGCTGATCTCTACTGGCGGAACCCGCGGCTTTATCGAATCCTTGCAGATTCCCTGCACGCCCGTTGAGGATCTGACCCACTATCCTTCCATTCTCGGAGGTCGCGTAAAAACCTTGCATCCTTCTGTGTTTGGCGGAATTCTGGGAAGAAGGGAGGATGCGCAGGATTTGAAAGAGATGAAGGAATTCCAGATTCCCGAGATCGACCTCGTGATTGTTGACCTCTATCCTTTTGAAGAAACAGTAGCTAACACAAAAGATGAAAAATCGATTATTGAAAAAATAGACATCGGCGGACCCTCCATGATCCGTGCGGCCGCAAAAAATTTCAAGCACGTGGCGGTGATCGCACACAAAAAGGATTATGCCGTTCTGGAAAAATTACTGGAAGAGCAACACGGTGAAACTACGCTGGAACAAAGAAAAGATCTTGCAGCAAAAGCATTTGACGTGGTGGCCGGATACGATTTGGCTATTCACCACTATTTTAATCCGGAAAAACCGGTTTCCCCGTCCATTCCTCAGATCCATTTGAGATATGGTGAAAACCCGCATCAGCAGGCCTTTTTTGAGGGTAACTGGAATAGTATTTTCCAACAATTGAACGGCAAAGAGATTTCCTACAATAATCTCGTCGATATTGATGCAGCCATACAATTGATCTGTGAGTTTGAAGAGAAAACTGTTTTTGCAATCATCAAGCATACAAATGTTTGCGGGATATCCTCCCGTAAAGGAGCAGTTAGCGCATGGACTGCTGCTTTGGCCGGAGATCCCGAAAGCGCATTCGGTGGCGTGTTGATTTGCAATGATGAGATAGATCTTTCAACTGCAGAAGCTATCAATGAATTATTTTTTGAAGTATTGATCGCTCCGGCTTTTGCTTCTGATGCGCTGACGGTTTTGAAATCCAAAAAGAACCGGATAATCCTTCAATTGTTCCCTTACACGCAGAAAAATAAACAGATCCGGAAATCACTTCTCAATGGAACCCTCGTACAGGATTCAGACCTGGGAAATTTTCTCAAATGGGAGGAAGCCGGTGGCAGGCCGAGTACGGACTCGGAAAAGCAAGATCTCTTATTTGCAAACCTGGTTTGCAAGCATCTAAAGTCAAATGCCATTGCTCTTGTAAAGAACAAACAACTCGTTGGAAAGGGTTGCGGACAAACAAGCCGCATAGACGCATTAAGGCAGGCCATTGAAAAATCCAAACAATTTAAATTTGATTTAGAAGCTGCCGTGCTTGCTTCGGATGCATTCTTTCCCTTTGATGACTGCGTGCGCATTGCAGCTGCAGAAGGCATAACTGCCTTTATTCAGCCAGGCGGCTCGATCAGGGATAAAGATTCTATTGAATTTTGTAAGCAGCAGGGACTGGCCATGGTTATTACCGGAATGAGGCATTTCAAACACTGAGCTTCGCAAGCTCACATGTCCCAGTAAATCTCATCTTTCAGAAAGATTTCATACACTTCTTTCCAACCGGCGAACATGGGGTCTGTTCCAAAAAAGGAATTGTGCCAGATGGTAATCATCAGGCCATTCACCCGTTTGATCCTTCGGTAGTAACCCAACAATTCCATCATCGCTTCATTTGCTGTTAACTTATTTTCATAAAATGAATTGGCATCCATAAAACAAAATGGGAAAAGCATGAGATTGGTTTGCCTTTCCTGTTCCAGATCGTACCAATAAAAAGAAGATGCTATGGAGGCTCTGAATCCATTGGCTCCGCCGTATCCCATGGAAAAATCTTTTTCTATTCCCGCATTGAGCAGGCTTCGGTAGGTGCGGGGTAATGTCATCCGGATATAATGCTGGCGGCTGTATTTCGCAGGCAGTCCCGTAATATTTTCGAGACAATCAATTTCCTGACGCAATAATTGCTCATCATCGCCGCTTTGCCAGGAAGGATGAATGCCAACAGTGTATCCTTTAGAAAGATATGCTACCAGGGATCTCATTTGAGGAAGGGCTGGAGATATATTTTTATCAACTCCTTTTTGTTCCCGGGCAAGCAGAAAAAAATAATAAGCACGGGTGCGGCAATACAGATGCAGAGAGTCGAGCCATTCATATGCGTCAAATGGGTCCTTCTTTTTCTGAAACAAAACATCCCAGCGGTCCAACAGCCTGCTCCATTCGCCTTTCAGGAGGGACCGCGCAAAGCCGCCGGCATTACGGAAGAAGCCCTTGTACTTATATGAAAAGGCCATATCTATATCATAGCTTGGCAGAAACTTGAAATCCTTCAGCCGGAAAAGAAGTTCCGGAAATTTTTCACGTAATACTTTTTTAAAGTCTTCCAGCCAATAGTTAACGAGCGGTGTTTCAAGAAAATTTTCTCTCGAAGCCAGGGAATCCCGGAAAGGAAATCGTCCGTATTCATCCGGCTTAAATGAAAGGTATTCTTCATAACGGCTCAGCAGATAGAAAGCTGCCGCAAAAATGTCGAAAGGGTAATCTGCATCCGTTTCAAAAAAAGCAGTCAGCTCCCGAAACGAAAAACAGGTGATTACCTGTTCCCGGATTTCTGTTTCAAAAAGCAGGCTATGGTTGTGAATAAAAAATTCACCGGCTGTTAGCCGGAAGGGCGAATAATTGATCTTCGGTCCCGTTTCAGTAAGGAATGATGTTTTGTCAGTTGTCAGCCTGAACGGTTCATAGAAAATCTCATTCCCGATCAGTTCCATTATATAGGATAACCGCGGACTGATATGTTCGCAATAGAGCAACATTTCTTATGGAATCTTCCTTTCTTTCCAGCGTTCATTAAAATTCTTTTCCGGAAAATGAAGATCTGCTCTTTGTCTTGTCCATCCCTTAAACATCCGGTTGACTATCCAGTTCTTCATTTTGTAATTCCCCATATTCATCCAGTTCCTGTGCAGGCTGGCTTGTTTCCATGCACGCCAGGCAAGTTTCTCCATCCAGCTTGCATCACCTTCCTGCACAGCTTCATGCCTGTTTTCAAGTAAAATTTCATGCAGGTTGATTTTGACCGCACAGACCTCCGTACAATTTCCACATAGCGAAGATGCGTAACTCAGATGTTTCCATTCACCCATTCCTCTGAGATGCGGCGTTATAACAGCGCCAATAGGCCCGCTGTAAGTAGTTCCGTAACTGTGTCCGCCTATGTTTTTATAAACGGGGCAGGCATTCAGGCAGGCTCCGCAACGAATGCAGTACAGGCTTTCCCGTACTTTGGCATTAGCCAGCATATTGGTTCTTCCATTGTCCAGCAGGATGACAATCATTTCTTCAGGACCATCGTATTCGCCAGGCTGCTTCGGACCGGAGATGACGGTATTGTAAGTCGTCAGGCGCTGACCCGTTCCGAATGTGGAAAGCAAAGGCCAGAAAAGGGCAAGATCGCCAAGGGATGGAATCACTTTTTCAATACCTGTTATGACGATATGTGTTTTTGGAAAGGAGCAACTCAGTCTGGCATTGCCTTCATTTTCGGTCAGTGCAATACTTCCTGTATCCGCAATAATAAAATTTGCTCCCGTGATGCCGATGGAAGCGCTCAGGTATTTTTTACGAAGAATGTCCCGCGCCACCATGGTCAACTCTGCAGGAGAAAGACCAGGTGCTGTATGCAGTTTTTCATGAAAAAGTTTTGCGATATCTTCTTTGCTCTTGTGCATCGCCGGAGTTACAATGTGATAGGGAGGCTCATGGTCCAGCTGCTGAATATATTCTCCAAGGTCTGTTTCAACACTTTCAATTCCCTTCTTCTCCAGGAAATCATTGAGATGAATTTCCTCTGTAACCATACTCTTGCTTTTCACGATGGTGGTGCATTTCTTCTCTTCGCAAATAAGCAAAACTTCCTGAAGCGCGGCTTCTCCATCTTCTGCCCAGATCACTTTTCCACCTCTGGTACTGAACATTTGTTCAAACCGTTCGAGCTGCTGATCCAGAGTTTCCAATGCCCTCCACTTAATATTTTTAGCCCGTTCCCTCGCCAGGTTTATATTGGCAAATTGCTGCTTTCCGAGTGGAACAATAGCATCGTACCTGCTGATATTATAATTGATTTTTTTGCGGTGATCCATATCCACCGCTTTATTATTGCTCTTGGTTAAAAAGTAGGCCTTCCGGTCAATAGTACCCATGAGATGAAGGTAATAAATAAGGATGAGGAGCCCGTATGGCTATTTGGTATTCATACCCGTAAGGGTTTTCATGCTGTCTACTCCTCCGGTTACACGGCATTTGAAAATGATCCGGACCTCGTATCTGCGGATTTCATTTTTATTATGCGCATTTTTTTGATAGAATTTCTTGTATGTCGCCCAGTATTCCCCAATGATTACCTCTCCTGCAGCATAGCTGGGGTTCCTGTACAATTTGAGTGATTGACTCACCGGCTCTGCGAGGATATTATTCTGGTAAACACTATCGTCCAGGGACTGTTTGTAAACCAGCTTATTTTGATTATTTGCGTGCAGGGAACCGGTAAACTTTCCGCCGTAAATTTTGATTCCGACGCCGACGCCGACGGAAGATCCCAATCCACTATTGAGCAGTAAGGTATCATCGTATTTAAAACAAAGACAACCGGCCGGGAAAAAATCAAACCGGATATTTTTTGGTGGCTTAACTGGTTCTCCATTCCTGTACAAATAAAAATCAGCAATATTATTTTCAATTCCGGATTTCCTTTTATTGTGAAACAATTTTCTGGAATTCAGGTAATAAACATGTGAGGGCAGTACGCGGAATTTTTTCCATGATTCGTCCGATTGGCCTAAGGTGCGAAAACCGGAAAATAAAAAAATGACAGATACAACAGCTACGGGGAAAACTCTCATAGAATAGATCAGACTTTGTCCTTTATTTGATGTTTGGCAGTTGTTTCCAGGGTATAATAGAATTCAGATCCATACTTCCGGATAATTGCTTCTTTCAAAAATGCATATACCGGAACCTTCAATTTTTTTCCCAACTTACATGCGGCACGGCAAAGATCTTCACGGGGCTCATAATTCAGGTATTCCAGATCCTTACGTTTGCTGCGGGTTATTTTTACAGGAAAAAGATGACAGCTAATGGGTTTTTTCCATGAAATTTTATTGTCCATATAGGCTTGTTCGATCCCACATTTGATAACACCATGCCTGTCTCTGAACCCATAGGCGCAAATGCATCCCCCGACCGTGGGGGTAACCCAACCAAACTCCTGATCATAAGCATAAAGCCCTTGCTGTTCCAGAACGCTTATTCCTTCCGGCGTAAGATAAGGCTTTACCGAGCTGTAAAGATCGCGTAGGATCTGCAGCTCTTCATTTTCCAGGGGCGCACCTGTATCTCCGTCCTCACAGCATCCGCCCTTGCAGGAATTGAGGTCGCATACAAACTGCTCAGACGCTACTTCATCGCTGATTAATTTATTACCTATGGCTATCAATGGAAAAAATTGATGATCCGCGCAAAGTTAGGAGAAAAGGGACATGAATAATAATCACCTTTGTGCCTTTTTCCACCTCAGGGTGTTTATAAGATGGTCCATATCTTTTTGCAGAAACTGATTCACAATGCTCAGGGAATCCTCATTTGGGGTGCTGTCAAAATACAAAGCTCCCCTCAAAAAATGATTTACCGAATCACTGACAAAAAACTGATTCGCTGTTGCCGCATCTCCGCCTACGTGAAAAAATACCCCATGCAGGTCCAACGGGGTAGCAAAAGGCGAGTCTACAATGGAAGTAGCCTTATAGGTATTTTTATAGGTCATTTTATAGGCATCATCTCTCAGCCTGGAAAAGTTACCCCCCTCCACTTTTTTGTAGCTGAAATAGATACGCGCATGGAAACGGGGAAATTCAACATTGATCCAGTATGGGTTTTCAGGCTTGTCCCCAAAGAAAGAAGTATCGCGAACGATCGTCCCATATACAGGATAATCAAAAGAATAAGGGAACTCCGGATTATCGAATGATTGATATTCATGCGCGGGAAAATCAATCCGGAAATATCCCCGGGGCTTGGGTGTATATGTGCTATTGCATGCAATCAGGATGATGAACGCCAACAGTAAGAAAATCGGGCCGGATCGCTTACGCAAAATGTATTGTTTTTAATGTTTAATGCTCACCTTAACTTTCTTAATACGGCTGCTGTCGGCTTCCAGTATTGTGAATTGGAAATCGCCGCAGACAATCACGTCGTTTATCTTTGGAATTTCTCCGGCCAGCTCGAGAATTAGTCCGGCCAGCGAGTCGGAATCCCCTTTTACCGTATCAAAGGTATCGACGGGCAGGTCCATCACTTTGCACACGTCGTTCATCATCATTCTTCCCTCAAATACAAAGCTGCCATCTTCCTGTTTGGAGGAAGACCCATCATCTTCATCAAATTCATCCTTTATATCCCCAATCACTTCTTCCATAATATCTTCAAGCGTAACTATTCCGCTGGTTCCTCCGAATTCGTCTACTACAATGGCAAAATGGATCCGGTCAGCCTGGAATTCCTGCATCAGATCCTTGATCATTTTGTGTTCATGAACAAAATAAGGCACCCGAAGAAGCCCATGCCAGTCGAAAGTATCAGGCTCATTCAGATAGGGAATAAGATCCTTGGTATGGACCATACCTGAAATTTCGTCGAGGCTTTTCTTGTATACCGGTAGGCGGGAATAATGCAACTCTTCTACTTTTTGTTTTAACTCACCGAAATTCAGCCTGTCTTCCACCCCACTTACATCCAGCCTGGTCTTCATAATCTGCTTTACTGTAATGTGGCCAAATTTGATGATCCCTTTCAGGATGTTTTTTTCTTCCGCCGTTGTGTCATTGTCAATCGCGTGATCCAGTTCCTCCAGACTGTTTGCTGCAGAACGCTGACTTCCGAACAAGCGCTCCAGTTTTTCTGACTGGAATGCGAGCAGTATTCCTACCCGTCTAAAAAGCAAATGAATGACTTCCGTAACGCCTGAAGTATAGAAAGCAAACTGAAGCGTATTCTGGCTTGCCCATACCTTCGGCATAACTTCTCCAAAAAGGATAAGTACAAAACTGACCATGATCACTTTGATAAGAAACTCAAAAAACCAGTAGTCCTGCTTGAAAGGTATGACCTGGTCTATGAGGAAATTGGAAAGAATGATGATGGCGATATTCAGCAGAATATTTGCGATAAGTAGTGAAGCCAGCAGGGTCCTGGGTTCCTCGAGCAGATTTACGATCCTTCTCCATGAGCTGTCTTGTTTTGTTTTCAGGATGTTAATTTCCTTATCGCTGAGAGAAAAAAAGGCGATCCGGGATCCGGAAACAATAAAAGACATAACAAGAAAAAAAAGAATTAGGATTACCAGGACCGTAGTAGCCTGAACATTGATGATCAGTAGAAAATCAGGCAACCCGCTTGTTGTTGACATGCTCCGTACGGTTATTTCAGGTCGGTAAATTTATATAAAATCTCCGGCTATTTCCTTCAATAAGGCAAATCGGGTGAAGGTTCACCAACTGGCGGTCCTTCTGCACCGTTCCCTCCTTCTATTCCTTCCTGAGGAGGCAGATGAGAATGAGCAGCATCGGATCGCTTATCAAGCATGATCAGATTGTCGCCAACTACTTCCGTGGCAAATTTTTTATTCCCCTCTTTATCTTCCCAGCTGCGCGTTCGCAGCCTTCCTTCAATATAAACAAGGCTCCCTTTGTGCAGATATTTGCTGGCTAGTTCTGCCAGCCCTCTCCAGAGAACCACCGTGTGCCATTCTGTTTGCGAGATCAATTTTCCTGCCCTGTCTTTGAAAGTTTCCGTAGTAGCGAGCGAAAATTTAGCCACTCCGATATTTCCTTCCAGGTACTGGACATCCGGATCCTTGCCCAAATTTCCAATGAGCGTTACTCTGTTAACACCTCTCATACCTGTTTATTTAAATTTATAATGCTGGTGCTGATGGCCATTTCTGTTTTAGGGAAAATCCGGCAAGGATTATCCGGAGAATAACCATCAAAAGCTTTACCAGAATTCAGGCCAGCAGGTGTGCGGAATCCTTTAGATAAGTGCGGATCATCCGGGGAAAGGGAAAAAGGTTCAGTTGATGGCTGTCTATAAGCATGTATTCGGAGAGGCTGTTCTGCTGCTTATTCAGCCTGATATGGATAAAACGGCCATTAATCGTTTGGTGAGTAAGCGTTTGGCGAAGCACATCCGAAATATGAAGGATCCGAAAACCGACTTTTCCAAAATGCTCCCGCATGAACCCCGAATTTTTTATTTTCCCTTGAGGCATAATTTTCCCAGCTTCCCATAAAACAAATTCAAAGAGATTTTCCCAGATATCCTTTTGCCTCCGTTCCCTGATCCAGTATTTCCCATCTCCCGCGTCCACAATGAAATAATAAAACCAGCGGATTTTTCTTGGTGCTGCCTTTTTCGCAACAGGCAGCAAATCGACCCAATGATGCTGAAATGCCTGACAATTTTCAGACAAAAAACAGTTCTCACATAAAGGATTTTTCGGCTTACAGATTACTGCACCAAAATCCATGACGGCCTGATTATAAAGTGCCGGATCTTTCTTATATAAAAGGGTCTGGGCCAGCGATTGATAAAGATTTTTCCCTTTCGCCGATTGAACACTTGTACGGATACCAAAATATCTGGCCAACACGCGCTTAACATTTCCGTCGAGCACGGCGTAAGGAAGACCGAAAGCAAAGGAGGCAATCGCTGCTGCTGTGTAGGAACCGATTCCTGGCAGCTCCATGATGCTTTCGTAAGATGATGGAAATCTTCCCTGATGAGTGGATGCGATTATTTTTGCTGTTGATATCAGGTTGCGGCAACGATTATAATATCCCAACCCTTCCCATAGCTTAAAGACTTCCTTTTCTCCTGCCTTTGCGAGCAATTTCACCGTCGGATACTTGTTAACGAATTTCTCATAGTATGCCATTCCCTGACCCACGCGCGTTTGCTGAAGAATGATTTCCCTCAGCCAAACCAGGTAGGGATCTTTTTCTCCTTTCCAGGGCAACTGCCGGGTATTTTCAGTGCGATTCCAAAGGAGTAATTTTTTACTAAAATCCAGGGAAATCATAGTGGAAAAAAATTTTTTATAATTATTAGTTTGTTGGTTATCAGCTATTTATAATTTATTGAAATGCAGGGGATTATAACCATCGATTTTTTAAAAAAACTTGTTGCCGAGAAATAGGTTGTGGATTAATTTTTTTGTTATATATTTAAAATCAGAAACTTATAAAACAATTGAGCCATGAGAAAGGCGGACCTCGTTAATCAAATTTCGGATAAAACAGGGATACCTAAGGTAGACGTTCTGGTTACGTTAGAAACTATGTTCAAAGAGGTTAAAGACACGCTCTCCAAAGGTGAAAACATTTATATACGTGGATTCGGAAGTTTTATTACCAAAAAGCGGGCAGCTAAAATTGGGCGCAATATCAAAAAGAATATTGCGGTTCATATTCCGGAGCATTTCATCCCTTCTTTTAAACCTGCAAAAGAATTTGTTGCCGAAGTGAAAAAATTGCAGTTCATTAAGGATAATCAGCCAAACCCTGATGAAGAGATGTAATTTCGCCGGATAAAGTCCTTATGTGAAGCAACAACAATTTATTGTGGCCGGATTTGGAATACTGATCCTGGTTGTTTTTTATTTTTTTGGAAACACTGTTCCCACGCTTAAAAAATCTGAGACGGCAAGCGCTACGGCGGAACCTGCTAAAACGCTTGATATCAAGGGAATCCTTGAAGAAAGCAAGTCCAAACTCAGTCCATCACAACTTGCTCATGTGAACCGCCTTGAAAACGCGGTTGTAAGGGGAGATGTGAAGAATCAGCAGATAGCCGCTTATGATCAGCTGTCGAGGTTCTGGAAAGATTCGGTCCAAAATGCCTTCCTCCCTTCAGCCTATTATCTGGCAGAGGCAGCAAAATTGGAAAATTCTGAAAAAAGTCTCACTTTTGCAGCCCAATTATTTTTGAGCAATCTGCGAGCCCAGGATAGTTCTGTATTGAAAAGCTGGATGGCAAATCAGAGCCGGGACCTTTTTGAAAGGGCAGAAAAGCTGGATCCTTCCAATGATTCAACAATAATCGGATTAGGTGCTACGTATATTTTCGGAAGTAACGGACAGGAGCCGGCGGATGTGATGAGAGGAATTCAGCAAATCCTGGCTGTGGTCAAAAGGGATTCACTGAACATGTATGCGCAATTGATTCTGGGTCTTGGTGGAATAGAATCGAGGCAATACGATAAAGCGATCCCACGGCTGATGAAGGTGGTTCACTATGATCCTGAAAACCTCGAAGCCATCCTGAGTTTAGGCGAAGCTTATGAAAGAACCGGCGACGGTGCATCTGCCAGAAAATGGTACACTGCCGCAAAGAAAATTTCGAATAACCCAGACCTGGTCAATGCGATCAATGAAAGACTGGCGTCATTAAAATAAGCGCTCCGAGGAGCGAAGAAAAAATATTAGTTCACTAAAAAAGCATTCATCAATGCCTTGTGGTAAAAAAAGGAAGCGGCATAAAATTGCGACCCATAAAAGAAAGAAAAGATTGCGTAAGAATCGTCATAAAAAAAGAAATAAATAAACGCACTCCGGACCGGATGCCCTACGGTCTATTTTTCCAGCTGAATCAATTTATTTACTTACGCTACATAAATGCTTACATGCATCCATATTGGCGCTTAACTAAATCCTCTTCAGCATTTGGATTCCTTTTTAGTGATGTACAGGTTAAGCAGTAAATGTTACGAAAACATTGAATAAGGAACTGATCATAAATGCAGTCCCTCAGGGAGTAGAAATAGCCCTGCTGGAAGATAAAAAGCTGGTAGAATTGCACCATGAAAAAGCTGACGCCAGCTTTGCCGTTGGTGATTTATATCTGGGGAAGGTAAAAAAACTCATCCCCGGGCTGAACGCAGCTTTTGTTGATGTGGGATTTGAAAAAGATGCCTTTCTCCATTATACAGATCTAAGCCCTTATGCAAGGTCCCTGCTCAAATTCACACAGCAGAGCATTCAGGATAATTCCCATGAAAACGGGTTTGATTTCGGTTCATTTACTGTTGAACCGGAGATCGTAAAAACAGGGAAGATAAATGAGGTGCTGAGCGGCAAGCCGAATATCCTGGTGCAGATTCTCAAAGAGCCGATCGCAGCCAAGGGCCCCCGCCTGAGTTGCGAAATCTCACTGCCCGGACGATTCGTGGTCATTACGCCGTTCAATGATATTGTGGCAGTTTCCCGAAAAATTCATTCATCCGACGAAAGAAAGAGGCTCCAGAAAATTGTGGAAGCCATCAAGCCAAAGAATTTCGGTGTGATTGTGCGTACAGCGGCTGAAGGGAAAAATACAGCCGAGCTACATGAAGACCTTAGCGATCTGGTTGCTACCTGGAAGCTGATCCAGCATAATCTGAAAGGAGCCGTTGCCCCCGCCAAGATTCTCAGTGAGCAAACCAAGACCACCAGTATGCTCAGGGACCTGCTCAATGAAGATTTCAATAAGATCGTAGTTAACGACCGCAACCTGTATAATGACACCCGCACCTATATTCAGCGGATTGCGGCCGACAAAATAGATATCGTCTCCTTTTATAACAATGGTTCGCCGATATTTGACCATTTCGGCATTACCAAACAGGTGAAAGCCGCTTTTGGAAAAACTGTTAACCTGCCCAGCGGCGCCTATCTTATCGTTGAACACACAGAGGCTCTGCATGTGATTGACGTGAACAGCGGATACAAAAGCGTAAGCAATAACCAGGAACAAAATGCGCTCGAAACCAATCTGGAGGCAGCTGAAGAAATCGCGCGACAACTTCGCCTCAGAGATTTGGGCGGAATCATCGTGGCTGATTTTATTGACATGAAATTCCCGGATAACAAAAGGAAGTTGGTGGAGGCCATGGAATCCTTCATGCGTACCGATCGCGCCAAGCATGCAGTGCTCCCCATCTCCAAATTCGGATTGATGCAGATCACCCGCCAGCGGATGAAACCACAGATCACCATCAATACCCAGGAAACCTGCCCTACCTGCAATGGCACAGGTAAAATCTCATCGGCCCTGATCCTGGAAGATGAAATTGAGAAGAATCTGAGTTATCTGCTGAATCATCAACATAAGGACCTTACCCTGACCGTGCATCCCATCATGCATGCCTATTTAACCAAAGGGGGCTTTTTCTTCAGCAAAAGATCCAAGTGGCGCTGGAAATATAAGCAGCCGGTCCAGATTAAGGCCAATACGAACTACCACATGACAGAATTTCATTTCTTCGATAAACATGAGGAAGAAATCAAGCTCTAAATGCCCAATCCAACATGGATTTTACCCTTTTTTACCCCCCAAATTGTCGTTTTTACATTATAAAATAATATAATATGGCGTTTTCTCATGAATATTATTTTTTTGTAGCAAAACAACAATTTCCGATCATAACCAAGGATTTATTTCCAGCAGATTACCCCTTGTGACTGATTAAAAAAATAAGTGTAAATACTTAGTTCACAGTCATTTATGAGTTATTTAATTCCTGAATGAATGGGCATGCTGAAGATTTAAAGTTATTAACAGGAATAAAAATTTATTTTGTTATGTGACCTGATTTTGTAATTTAGTGGAAGAATTTAATGGGTTAGTAAGTAAAAGGTCGGCTCTCGTAGCTGGCCTTTTTACTTTTTGGCATTTTCAGCCACTACCTTTAGCGAATGAGCAAAATTAAAACGGCTTTCTTCTGCAGTAATTGCGGATACGAGAGCGCGAAATGGCTGGGTAAATGTCCATCCTGCGAACAATGGAACACATTTATTGAAGAAGTGATCACTAAGGATGATAGATTGGGTGAACCCGGATGGAAAAATTATACTTCCCTAAAAAAAGAAATCAAAACCATTTCTATTCATGAAGTACTCAGTGGCGAAGAAAAAAGAATCGTCACTCAGGACGCTGAATTAAACCGTGTACTTGGAGGAGGCATTGTTGCTGGCAGTCTTGTACTCGTTGCCGGAGAGCCTGGAATCGGTAAAAGTACTTTGTTCCTGCAGATCGGTTTAATGTTGAAAGAAATCCTTACGCTTTATATCAGCGGGGAAGAAAGCGAACAGCAGATCCGCATGCGTGCCGACAGGTTGAAAGTAAAGGACCGCCGGCTGATGAATCATCAGGATAATTTTTATCTCCTGACAGAAACTTCCACTCAAACGATATTTCAGGAGATAAAAAAATTAAAACCTCAGTTGGTAATCGTGGATTCCATTCAAACGCTTCAGTCATCTTATATTGAATCTACGCCCGGAAGTGTCTCCCAGATAAGGGAATGCGCCTCGGAATTTCAGCGCTTCGCAAAAGAAACCAACACGCCGGTTTTTCTGATCGGTCATATTACCAAAGATGGAAATATTGCAGGACCAAAAATATTGGAGCATATGGTAGACACCGTGTTGCAATTTGAAGGTGACCTTCATTACACATACCGGATTTTAAGAACACTAAAAAACCGGTTTGGTAGCACGGCAGAACTGGGTATTTATGAAATGACCGATCAGGGAATGCAAGAGGTAAATAATCCAAGCGAGATCCTCATCACACAAAAAGAAGATCATCTCAGTGGAACTGCAATCGCAGCCAGCATTGAAGGTCAAAGACCCTTGTTGATAGAAGTACAAGCGCTGGTAACTCCCGCTGTATATGGAACCCCACAGCGGACAGTGACCGGTTTTGACCTTAGAAGACTGCAGTTATTATTGGCAGTGCTGGAGAAAAGAGGGGGATTTCACTTTGGAGTAAAAGATGTTTTTTTGAATATTGCAGGCGGACTGAAAGTAGAGGATCCTTCCATTGACCTGGCAGTTCTCTGTGCCCTCTTAAGTTCTTACGAAGATGTTTCCATAGCTACAGATACCTGTTTCGCGGGAGAGGTCGGCCTGAGCGGAGAGATCCGTGCAGTAAACAGGATCGGCCAAAGGATTGCGGAAGCAGAGAAACTCGGATTCAAAAAGATCCTGGTATCCAAGTATAATCAGAAAGGATTAAAAAATCAATCCCATCAGATTGAAGTAGTGATGATGGGAAAAGTGGAAGAAGTATATAAACATTTATTTTAAACTGGCCCGATTAGTGCATGGCTTTTTATGAACCCCGGCATTCACTTTTTTCCTGCCCTCGCGAATCTTTTCTTCCCGCATGTGTGTTGCGGGTGCGGCACCGATCTGCTGGAAGAAAAAAATATATTTTGTATTTATTGCCTGGCCGCCATGCCACTCACCGGATTCGAACAGTGTGCAGGAAATCCGGTTGAAAAAATATTTTGGGGTCGCGCTGAAATTCAGTCAGCCTCTGCTCATTTATATTTCACAAAGAAATCCCCGGTACAGCAAAGTCTTCACCGGTTTAAATATAAAGGAAGAAAAGAGATCGGATCCTATTTTGGAAAATGCATGGGACGCGCTCTTAAAAAAAGCGGACGCTTTCAGGATTGCCAGCTGATCCTTCCTTTGCCCTTATATAAATCAAGAGAACAAAAACGGGGATATAACCAGGCAGCCGTTCTGGGGCACGCGATCTCGGCAGAAATGAATATCCCGCAGTTTATGCGTTGCCTTGAGCGGGTAAAAGGAACTGCCACGCAGACCCATAAATACAGGATTCAGCGATGGCAGAATATGGAAGATAAATTCAGGGTCAAAAGAAAAGAACTTATCTGCGGCGAACACATTTTATTGGTGGACGACGTGATCACCACCGGCGCCACCCTCGAAGCCTGTGCCAAAACCCTGCTCCGCATAGAAGGCGTTTCCCTGAGCATGGCCACCCTGGCACATAGTGTGTCTGCGTAATTAACCTGCCTTTGACAATCGTGCTTATGTTGCTACTTTTGTTCAACATGTACAAGTGCCTGTTCTTATGGATTTGTGTTGGATCCTTTCTGATATCCTGCAAAAAAGATAGCTATATCGGCGGCAATGTCTTCCTTATTTTTTCCTCTGATTCAGTTTCTTTCGATACAGTTTTTGCTGCAACCGGATCCGTAACCAAACAGGTGAAGATCATTAACAATAATGATCAAAAACTATTGATTTCCGATATCAGCCTCGTGGGCGGGAAAAACTCAGCCTTTATTCTGAATATCAATGGATCACCCGGACCCTCTTCTTCGAACCTGACATTGGATGCGGATGACAGTATTTACCTTTTTATTTCTGTTTATATAAACCCTGACAACAAGCCACAGGCATTTATTTTGCAGGACAGTATCCGCATCCTGTACAATGGGATGGAGCAATATATCCGGTTGAGCGCCTGGGGACAAAATGCGCATTTTCTCAGCAATGCTGTCATCCAGGGTAACGTGAATTGGATCAATGATCTTCCTTATGTTATTAGCGGAGGTCTTCAGGTAGACAGCAATTCAATGCTGACCATCCAGGCCGGATGCAGGATTTTTTTTCATGCCAATGCACCGATGCTTGTGGACGGAACATTGCTTGTATTGGGCGAAGCGGCAGACAGTCAGCGTGTTTATTTTAATGATGACCGGCTCGATGAACCCTATGCCTCTTTCCCTGGTTCATGGCCGGGTATTTATTTCAGGCAATCCAGCACTAATAATGTTTTGCAATATGCCATCCTGCGCAACGGCGATCAAACCATTGTTGCGGAGGGCCCTTCAATAAATTCATCGCCCAAACTCCAATTAAACCAGTGCATCATTGACAATTCCCTTGAAACAGGCATTCTTGGTATTCAATCCAGTTTTGATGCTGTCAATTGCCTGATCAGCAACTGCGGAAATAATATAGCTATTGCCCTGGGTGGCACCTATCATTTTACCCAATGCACCGCTGCCTCTTATTCAAATCCTGTTCTTCAGCATCAGCAACCGGTATTAAGCGTGTCGAACGCAGGCACAGTAGGTAGCCAATTGCTGATTAGTGCCCTTCAGATCAGTTTTACAAATTGCATTTTCTGGGGCGACAGCGCTGTGATTGACGAGGCTCAGATCTCGGACCAGGGAAATACCGTTTTCCAGGTGCTATTTGACCACGATATCCTGCAACAGCAGCATTATCCGGCCCATGTTGACAGTATTGCTTTGTTGCTTAATATGGATCCGGAATTTGTAAAAATTGACAACCAGGACCGGCTCTATGATTTCCATCTTCAGGCCGGCTCACCTGCCTTGGGAATAGGAAACGATCAGGGAATTGGCGTAGACCTGGATGGAAACGCAAGAATTCCCGGTAAACAAGACCTGGGATGTTACGAGCGGCAGTAATTGCAACCTCCATATGGCCTACCTTTGAAAAAGGCCACTTTGAGACTATTCTAATTAATACTAAAAATGAATTCTATGCTTCGCTTATTGCTTATTCCACTCTTTTTAATTGTGAAAATGAGTGTATATGATTTTAAAGTTCCTGCACTTGACGGAGGGACCATTGATTTATCATCTTTCAAAGGGAAAAAACTTCTGATCGTAAATACGGCCTCTAAGTGCGGATTTACGCCACAGTATGCTGATCTGGAAAAATTATATGAGACATATAAAGACAAACTGGTGATCGTTGGATTCCCCGCAAATAATTTCGGGTCCCAGGAACCTGGAACCAATTCTGAGATCAAGGAATTTTGCAAGAAAAATTTCGGCGTTACCTTCCCCATGGCTGCCAAGGTAGATGTGGTGGGTGATAATATAAGTCCTTTGTTCAAATACCTTACAGAACAGGCAAACGCCATTGGCGTAGAATCTCCCGTGATCAAATGGAATTTCACCAAATTCCTGCTTGACGAAAATGGTAAGCTGATTGCGGTATTCCCTAGCAAGGTTACGCCCATGAGTGAAGAAATAACGAAATATCTCAATTAAATTCCGCTATATTCCGGAATGTTTTTCAAAGATGTAATCGGTCTGGAAGAGATCAAAAGCAAGCTGAGGTTTATGGTGCAAACCGGTCGCCTCAGCCATGCCATATTATTTAGCGGATCAGAAGGAACGGGCGGCCTGCCTCTCGCCCTGGCATTCTCCCAATACCTTGTATGCGATCAGGTGCGACTCAATGCACAATCACTCCCTGCTGAAAGTTGCGGTGTTTGTTCTTCCTGCGTGAAGGCGGCGAGGCTTATTCATCCTGACATCCATTATGCCTACCCGGTATTTCCAAGCAAGGCAGGTGAAAAACCGCTGAGTGTTGATTTTATTTCTGAATGGCGTGAATTCATTTCGCGTTACCCTTACGGGAATTTGTATGACTGGCTCCAGTTTATTCAGGCCGAAAATAAACAGGGAAATATCAGTGCGAATGAATGCAATGATATTACCCGAAAGTTGAGCTTGAAAAGTTTTGAGGGGGGATATAAGATTCAGATCATTTGGATGCCGGAATACCTGGGCAATGAAGGCAATAAACTATTAAAGCTGATTGAAGAACCTCCTCCGGATACCCTTTTCATATTGGTAGCGCAGAATGAGTCACTCATACTGCCAACAATTCTTTCCCGGCTACAGATTATTCGATTGCCAAAACCAGATATCCGGGAGATTGAACACGCACTGATGGAGCAAGGACAGATTCCTGACGGACAGGCCAGAAAACTCGCGGCGGTGAGTCAGCAGAACTATCGGGAAGCATTGAGATTATTGCAGGAAGAGCCAGACGACTGGCAGGGATTACTCAGGGATTGGCTGAACGGAATAATGAAAACAGGACCGATAGCACAGGTAAAATGGATTGACGATATCAGCAAGCAGGGGAGGGAACGTCAAAAACAATTTCTCCAGTATTTCAGTCACCTGCTGGAACAGGCGATTCGTTTCCGGATGAGCGGGGAACAAGACAATGGATTGCCCTCCAACGAGCAGGATTTTGCCTTACGTCTCAATAAGACAGCAGATATCAGTTGTCAGCAGGCAATTATAGAAGAAATAAACAACGCTATATATTATATTGAGCGCAATGCGCATGCAAAAATGCTTTTTCATGCCCTCACCATACGTTTATACCATATTCTGGTAAACCGGGAAGTCGCGGTGGTGACCTAGGAACTTAGTATATTTGACAATTGCTGGTTAATCAATACATATGGGATGTTCTAATTGTGGCAGTGCCAATGGCAAGCCAACCGGTTGCAAGAGCCATGGAAGCTGCGGAACCGGAAGTTGTAATCGGATGAATGTATTTGACTGGCTCTCTAACCTTCCTTTTCATGACCCCGCAAGCGAATGCAGGGTGGTTGAGATAAGTTTTAATCAAGGCAGCCGGAAAGATTTTTTCCGGAACCCGACGATGCAGATCTTCGAAAAAGGAGAACTGGTAAGTGTTGAAGGAGTCGGCGGTTTTGATGTTGGAGAGGTGAATATAACAGGAGAGCTGGTCAGGCTTCAGATGAAGAAGAAAAATGTGGATGAGTATCATCCGGACATGAAAAAAATCATACGCCGGGCTACCGACCGCGACCTGGACCTGCTTCGCCAAAATAAGGCGAGAGAAAAAGAAGCCGTGGTGCGCTCGCGCGCCATTTCCCGCCAGTTGAAGCTGGATATGAAAGTATCCCAGGTGGAGATTCAGGCTGATGGAAGGAAGGCTACATTTTATTATATAGCGGATGACCGTGTTGATTTCCGCGAGCTCATCAAGATTTTTGCTTCGGAGTTCCGGGTGAAAGTGGAAATGCGCCAGATCGGAGCACGCCAGGAGGCTGGAAAGGTTGGCGGAATCGGAAGCTGCGGCCGCGAGCTCTGCTGCAGTACCTGGCTTACCGATTTTAAATCGGTCAATACTACCGCCGCCCGCTATCAAAATCTTTCAATAAATCAAAGTAAGCTGAGTGGCCAGTGTGGCCGCCTGAAATGTTGCTTGAATTACGAGCTGGATACCTATCTTGACGCGCTCCAGCAATTTCCGGATAATGCGGATACTCTGCAGGTTGCAAAAGGAACCGCATTGCTCATTAAAAAAGATATTTTCAAAAACCTGATGTGGTATGTCCTGCCGGATAGCAATAAACAATATCCATTAACGATTGACAGGGTAAAAGAAATTAAGAAACTGAACCAGCAGAACAAGGTTCCCGATGATCTGGGTGCCGTAGAAGTGAATACCGGAAAACCAAAAGAAGAGGAATTGGTTAACGTAGATCTGGCCGGGCAGTTCAGTTTGAAAACGCTGGATAGGGCCGACCGGAAAAAGAAAATCCAAAGGCATCCGCCGCAACAACAGCGCCGTAACGACAGACCTCCGCAACAACCGCCCCGCGGGAAATAATCGATGCTGTTTTGTTAAAATTATACCGGGCCCCTTTCGGTTGACCCCCTCTTTACATTACCTGTACTTTTTCGTAAATTGCACCTCATAAACGAATCTATCTATGGCTATTTTTAAATCTGGTAATCCTGCACTTAATGTGTTTCAGAATACAGTCAGCATCCCTGGTGAGGGAACGATGACGGAAACAGGAACACTGAACAAGTTCTTTCTTTTGTTTCTCCTGGTAATGGGTTCTGCTTCACTGACATGGAAAGCATTTTACGATGGTGTAAATGTTATGCCCTGGATGATCGGATCTGCGATCCTGGGTTTTATCGTTGCAATTGGCATCACATTTAAGAAAGAATGGGCCGCATACCTTACGCCCGTTTATGGTTTGCTGGAAGGTGTTTTTCTCGGAGGCATTTCAGCAGTATATAATAATGTATTTGCAAAAACAGCTCCCGGCATCATTACACAGGCTGTACTGCTCACTTTCGGTGCGGTTATCGCTATGTTCATCCTGTACCGCCTCCGGGTGATCAAAGCAACGGAAAAATTCAAATCCATTATTTTTGTCGCCACTGCCGGCATTGCCATATTCTATGGGTTGTCCATCGTGCTGCGCATGTTCGGCATAGACATTCCTTTTATTCATGAAGGGTCAACAATGGGTATTGCATTTTCTTTATTCGTGGTTGCTATTGCAGCTCTTAACCTGATCCTGGATTTTGATATGATCGAAAAAGGAGTAGCTGCAGGATCACCCAAATACATGGAATGGTATGGTGCTTTTGGTTTGCTCGTTACCATTGTATGGTTGTATCTCGAAATCCTTCGCTTGCTGGCTAAGCTGTCCAGCAGGAGATAAACTTTTTTAATGCAGTTAAGCCGCGGAATTTGAATAGGATTCAAACTTCCGTGGCTTTTTCTTTGCATCTGCTTTTTTTGCATCAGAACCAGGATCCTGCCCAAATTTTGTCCACACGCTCGCCTGCGGCCCTTCTTCTTCTACTCTTTTCTATAAAATGCCTGACCAAAGTAATGGGAATAAACACCAGGAGAAATATGAATGTCAGGGGAGGAATACCCATGAGTGAAATCCACTTTCCTCCGAAATAACGTCGCATAGGCCGCTTTAATCTTTCCGCGATCAGGTACATACTCGGCAGAATGACGAGGGTCATGAAAAAAGCAAATGCAAGACCGAATATGATTGTCCACGATAATGGCTTCCAGAATACTGCACTGTCTCCTCCGAAAAAGATATGCGGATTGAGATCGGCAAAAAGAGTGACAAAATCAATATTGAACCCGATAGCAAGGGGTATCAGCGCAAGGATGGCCGCCAGGGCAGTAAGCAGGACCGGGATTATCCTTGTCTTTCCCGCCTTGATAAGGGCTTCACGGGTCTTCATGCCCCGGCTTCTTAATTCATCGGCAAACTCAATAACCAGGATCCCGTTTTTAACAACGATACCTGCGAGGCCCACGACGCCGAGTCCCGTCATTACAACGGAGATCGTCATGCCGGTGAACCCGAATCCAAGCAACACACCAATCACACTGAATAATATTTCGGTTAGAATAATGACGGGCTTACTGATTGAATTGAACTGGAGAACAAGAATGAAGAGGATGAGCATCAGGGCAATCATCAAGGCATTGCCGAGAAAGGAAGCTGTTTCCTCCTGCTGTTTTCCTTCGCCGGTCTGAACGATAGTAACATCATCAGCTTTTTGATTAAAGTTGTCAATGGCATCCTTCAGCTGCGCGTTTACCGCGGTGGGCGTATAACCCGTGAGCACATTGGAGTACAGTGTGATGACTCTTTTAAGGGCCTTTCGTTTAATACTTCCGTACGTGCTTGTATAATCCACCTTAACAAGGTTCGCAATCGGAATTTGCTTAATGCTTCCATTTGAAATATCCCGGAAAACAATCTTCATATTCAGCAGGTCGGTCAGGCTTTGGCGCTGCAGTTCGTTGTTGCGTAACTGGATCTTATATTCATCTTTATTGTCTTTGATCTTGGATACTTCCCTCCCAAACAAAGCTGTTCTGATCTGCTGTCCGATCTGAGATGTGCTAACGCCCTCGATCATGGCACGTTCCCTGTTAACTGTTAATGTGATTTCAGGATTGGTAAGATCCACATCCATCTTTAGTTCTTCCACACCGGGTGTTTGGAGTGAATCCATATAATTTTTCAATGCCACAGCAGTCTTGGTGAGGTCATCGAAATTATCGCTGCTGATTTCAATATTTATGGGTGGATCTGTTGGCGGTCCGTTTTGTTCCTGGTCCACAGAAATAGTCGCTCCCGGAATACCTTTCAGCACATGTCTTATAGAGTCAAGATAAGGCGTGGTATGCTTTCCGTTCCGTTTCGCAAATTCAACAAAACTTACCTGCACGCGACCCAGTTCCGGACGGGTGCTCCGGTCACCACTTTGCGGATTGTTTGCGCCTATGGCTACATTGGAAATTACACTTTCCACTATGGGATTGGACTTTCCGTTGTCCATATCCAGCACTCCGTATACACGATTTTCCAGTTGATGCGTAACCGAGTCAGTATAATCAACATTGGTTCCAACAGGAAGCTTGAGATAAACAAAAATAAAGTTGGGATCTCCCTTTGGAAAAAATACGACAGGCACTTTCCGCGCAAAAAGAAGGACTATGGAAAAAATAAGCAGTACGAAAGTGGCAATGAGCAGCCAGACCGGCCTCCATCCCTTCAAGGCCCATCTTAACAAAGACTCATAATGGCGCATGATCCAGGGAAGGCTCCTATTTTGAAAAGTGCGGATCATGCCTTCAAAAACATAAGTATTCAGTACCATCATGACAGCAAAAAGGATCAGGATGTTTCCACCAAAAGTGAAATGCCCGAGATCCATCATAATGCCCGCGAATAAAATTATCCAGAACAAAGGTTTTCTGAAAATCCGGGATTTGGACCCTCCATTTTCAGTGTCCGGATGGTTCATGAAATCCACCGCAAAAATCGGATTCATCAAAAAGGCAACGATGAGCGATGCGGTTAGCGTGAAGATCAGCATGACCGGGAGATAAATCATGAATTTACCGATAATGCCTGGCCAGAATAGCAGCGGGAAAAAAGGCGCCAATGTGGTCAATGTTCCGGCCAATACCGGAACAAAAATTTCGCCTGCCGCAACCTTTGCAGCGATCACTGAGTTGACCTTACCCTTTCCTTCTATAAAAATGCGATGCGTATTTTCAATGACCACGATAGCATCGTCCACGATGATGCCCAGGCCGAACAGCAGCGCAAAAAGTACGATGAAATTCAGCGTGACACTGCCGCCGATAATCAGATCCGCCGCAGGTAAAAACAGGAAAGCGAGGAACATGCTGAGCGGTACGGAAAGGGCCACGAAAAAGGCGTTAGTGACTCCCATGAAAAACATCAGGATCAGCAGTATAAGAATAAATCCTATTACAATGGAATTCACGAGGTCGTTGAAGGAACTGCGTGTACTTTTGCTTTGATCTCCGGTAACCACGACATTCAGGTTTTTCGGAAACTGGGACGCCTGCATTTCCTTAACAAAAGCCTTCACATCGTCCGATGTCTGGATCAGGTTCTCTCCGCTGCGCTTAATGATATTCAAGGTGATCACGTTCTTTCCATCCAGCCGCGCATAACTTTCACTTTGTTTAACCGTGTCTTTGATCGTAGCAATATCTTTCAGGTAGATGGGCGAACCGGAAGTATTGCGAAGTACAATCTGTTCTATATCGGAGGCCGATTTGAACTGGCCTTTTAGTTGAAGATTCCGTTTCATATTGCCAACGTCCAGCAGGCCGCCCGAAATATCCAGGTTTTCAGAAGCTACTGCGCTGGCAATATCGTTGAACGTGATATTTGCACTCTGCATTTTGTAATTATCCACATTGATCTGGAACTCACGTTCGGGCGCGCCTACTTCATCCACACGGTTGATTTCGGAAAGCTCTTCGAGCTTGTCCTTCAGATCATCCGCATATTTCTTAAGGTGCTGCATATCAAAATCACCGCTAACGTTTACGTACATGATCGGCTGATCAGACAAGCTCACTTCCATCACATCAGGCTGGGTAGTGAGATCCGTCGGCAAATCAGGTTTCGATTTATCTACCGCGTCCTTAACTTTCTGCAGCGCAACATCCGTTTCTACGCCGGTTTCAAATTCCACGACAATGGCGGAATAATCCTGCATGGATGTGCTCGTGAGTTTGTTGATTTTTGCCCCGGTGATTCCCTTGATCTGTTTTTCAATCGGACGTGTAACCAGGTTTTCAATGTCTTTCGGCGAATTCCCTACATAAGTGGTTTGAACATATATGGTGGGAATAACAATATCAGGAAATTGTTCTTTCGGCGTATTGATGAATTTGTTGACCCCGAGGATCGTTACAAAAATGATCAGCAGGTAAACCGAAGTTTTATTGTTGATGGCCCAACTGGTGGGTTTGAATTCTTTGATCCTTCCTTTAAAATTTTCCAATGCGCTCATAAAAAGATATTCTTTGGTTGAATAATGCAAAGATCTGAGGGATCACGACTGGGTACTGATCGGCTGACCGTCATACAAACCCTGGTATCCGTCGGTTATAATGCTGTCGCCTGCCTGCACTCCGGATTTGATCTCAATCTTATCATCATAGGTCATCCCGATGATTACCGGTTTTTTATGTGCAACAAGACGGCCACCTTCTTTTGTTGCGATCATTACATACTTTCCATTTTCATCATTCTGCAAAGTGTTTACGGGAACTGTAATTGCATTCTGTACCGTATAGTCCTGAATCCTGATCAAAGCAACCTGGTTCGGATATAAATCCTTTTCGTAAGGAATTTTAGCTTCCACATAAAAACTCCTTGTATTCGGATCAATGAGTTTACCAGTAACGGATATTTTGGTCAGGATCACTTTATTATTCAGTTCAGGGATCAGTACCTTTACGTTGCTGCCTACGTTTACCTTACTGAGATAGGCTTCCGGCACCTGGGCCACGGATTTCAGGTTGCTGGTATTTACGATCCTTATCTGGTTATTGCCGTTAAAAAATTCTCCCAGCCGGATATTTACCTGATCGGCAACACCACTGATATCCGCAAATACCCGGGTTTGATCTATCTGCTGATTGACAATATCCACCTGCCGCTCGGCCTGGTCAACCTGATTTTTTGCGGTTACGAGCTCCACTTCGGTGCCGATCTTATCCGCCCAGAGATTCTTTCTTCTTTCGTATAGATTCTGTGCAAAAGACAGTTGCTGTTTGGCCTGCGCGAGTTGCTGAACCAAAATAGCATCATCCAGCTTCAACAATAACTGACCCTTCTTCACCGCATCCCCCTGCTTTATATAAATCTCCTTGACCTGGCCTCCTACACCATTTCTGGGGGTTACATAAGCAATGTTCAAAGCATCTATCTTACCCTGGAGATCTATGAAGTGCGTAAAATTTCCTGGCGCCAGGGCTTGAACGGCAACCAGTTTGGTCTGTTCTTTCTTGGCGGATGATGAAGTATCCAGCTTTGACAATTCATCTTCCGCCTGCAGAATTTGTTTGGACAAAGCCGACTGTTCGTCCTTTAATTTTTGGAGGGCTTCTTTTTTCCTGGCAATGGGATCACCGGGTTGCCCGCAGGAAACAATCAACAGGGTGCCAGTAAGTACAAACGATAAAATGACCTTATTCATAAAAATTTGTTTGGTGTTTTAAATTTTTCCAATCGCTTTGAGAAAATCAATTTTAGCGATGACGGCATTGTATAATGCATTCACGTAATTGGTTTGTGCAGTGATCAGGTCCGTTTGAGCATTGGTAATATCCGAATTGGAAGCAAGGCCCGATTCATATTTCTTCTTGGTCTGATCGTAAACCGATTCTGCCAGGGTCTTGTTCTGCTTCTGATTATCAACGGTGATTATGGCAGTCCGGAAATTATTTTGGGCCTGGGCGATATCATTGTCGATAGAAATTTTCAGGTCTTCAATCTGGTTTTTTACCTGCAATGACTGGAGCCGTGCTTTTTTCAAATTCGCATCCTTCAAAAACCCGCTAAAAATAGGTACATTAATATTCAGTCCGACGTATGAGGTCGTAAACCAGGAACCGCTTTTACTGAAAAAATTATACGAGTTACTGTAAGCATTTTTTTGGAAAGCGCCGTTCAAATTCAATGTCGGATAATAACTGGACTTGTACCGCCGAATATTAAAATCGTTCAGTTTATCCTGAAGTTGAAGACCCTGATAGTCATTCCTGTCTTCATATTTATGGGTCGTATCTGCCAACATGCCGCTTTTGACATCTTCTTCTGTGAAATCATCTGTCAGCACCAAAGAATCTTTTATGGGCATGCCCAACAGATATTTTAATCCCAGATAGCCGTTATCAATGTTATTCTGGGTGGAAAGTTGCTGGGTTTGTAAATTGGCCAGTTGAACAGTCGCTCTGTCCACATCCAGTTTTTCAGAAAAACCATTGGTATACATTTCATTGGCGTCATGCAATAGCTTTTCTGCGCGCGATATATTGGCGTTAATCTGGTCAATCATGGTTTTGCCTACCACCAACTGATAATATACTTTGTAAATATTCACCCGGATACTTTCTTCTGTGAGATCTATCGCTTTCCGGGCGTAATCAATCGATGTTTTTCTTGCTTTCAATCCCACGAATACCTGGCCGTCAAATAAGGTTTGCTGCAGCGTTACCCCACCTGTCGCACTGTATTTTTGGTATAGCGAAAAAGGGAAAACGGCGGGTTCTCCCGTAGGCTGGGTGATTGGATTACCATTGGCATCCTTTACGCCCTGCTGCACAAGTACGCCATAAATGGCCGGCGTGATAAAGTCAGAAACAGGTTGAACCGGAATATTAAAATAATCGGTAGTGCCTGCTGTTGCACTCAGGGTGGGCAGTGCGCCAGCGGCTATGGACTTATTACTTTGTAACTGGATCTGCAAGTCGAGAATTGCATTTTTAATTCGGGCATTATTTTTATGGGCGTACTCAATGGCATCTTTTATAGAAAAAGAATGTACCTGCTGGGCCTGCAGGTAAGCTGCTCTCAGAAGGAGTATGGCGATGATTGATCCTTTTTTCATACCAAAGTTTTTATTCATAGGTAATCTTTTCTCTTTCATTTAAATATTTGTCAATCAGTTTTTTTCCCCTGGAATTGATGATGCTGTGCAAGTATAACAAGGCGAGTTCCTGGCATGTCTGGTTCATCGGAAACTTGTTCTGCGGAAAAGCCTCCTGGTTAAAAATCATGAAGGCCGTTTCAATCCGGTGCCGGGTTGTGATGTCAAGATTGAGCCCGCTACGGTAAATCTCTTCTTTTATGCCCCGTTCCAGATTTTCCCTGATCATGGTATACAGAAAATGATACTTGTATTGTTTTAACCTGCGGTAAGCCCCGGGATGATGTTTCTCCAGGTCGTACATCAACTGCGGGTTCATGGTTTTCAGCATTTCCTGCATGTCTTCCATAGCCAGAAAAATTTCCTGAACAGCGTCCTCGGCGTTTACTTTGAATTCTCTGCAGGCATTCTCATTTTCTTTCATTTCCTCATCCACCACTGCCTCCACCATCTCATCCTTATCCGTAAAGAACTGGTAGATCGTTTTTTTGCTTATGCCCAGTTGTGCTGCAATCTCATCCATGGTAATCGAGCGGATGCCATACCGCATGAATAGGTCGGCGGCTTTTTCCAATATCCTGTCCTTACTTTCCGTTTTCTCTTTGTTTTCCATTTTTCAATCCTTGCATTTGAAATGCAAAACTATGGAAACTTTTTTTGTTACCAAAGTTTCCAATGGAGATTTTTATTTTTTTTAGAATTCAGGCAGAAACTGCAGGTTCACAGCGTGTTTTATACATGGCGCCGGTAGAATGTTTGTTTACTTTTGAATCACAAACCACTGCTCATGAAATTCAAAACCGCGGCAGGCAAACTGTTTAAGTATTTTTTACAGGGGTTGATCATCCTGGCGCCCATTACGATAACCCTTTTTGCTGTCATATCGATTTTCAACTGGATCGACAGCATCCTTCCGAATTTCATCCACAGTCTTTTTCCACGGCTGGCCCTGGATGAGAGCGGACAGCCAAAGCGGATCCCTGGACTTGGATTTATTTTGGTGATCCTCATAGCGCTGACCGTAGGCTATGTTTCTTCTTCATTCATCGTAAGCAAATTGGTTGAGCTTTTCGATAATATCCTGGAGAAAACACCCGGCATTAAAATCATCTATACCACTATTAAAGACTTCTTTGAAGCATTTGCAGGCAACAAGCGCAAATTCGATAAAGCCGTTCTGGTTTCCATTGAAGCCACAGATGTGTGGCGCATCGGTTTTATAACCCATGAGGAACTAAATGAATTTGGTTTGCAGGATTATATTTCCGTTTATGTTCCGCAATCATATGCTTTTGCCGGTCATCTTTATTTTGTTAAGAAAGAAAGGGTACGGGTCATCACCGATATCAGTTCAACAGACGCTATGAAATTTGCGATTTCCGGCGGCGTCACCCAGATTGAAGAGTGATCCTATAAACTTCAGTCATAGATCAAGGTTAGGCCAATTAGCTGCAAGCAAATTTTTTTATGAAGAAGGGAATTTTGTGTGCCGCCCTGCTACTGATGCATACCCGCCTTTTTTGTTGGGGATTTTACATGCACGCGCAGATCAACTATCACGCGGTTTTCCTATTGCCACCTCAAATGATGATTTTTTATAAGCCAAACATCGGCTATCTCACCGAGCACGCCGTCGATCCGGATAAAAGGCGGTATGCCGTAGCAACAGAAGGTGCGCATCATTTCATGGATATAGATCACTACGGTGTTTATCCGTATAATGATCTTCCCAGGAACTATAATTCGGCAGTTGAAAAATTTTCTGTTGATACACTGCGGACTTACGGCATTGTTCCCTGGTGGATACTGACGATGATGGGCCGGCTTACCATGGCTTTTCGGGAAAAAGATGAAAGGCTCATCCTGAAATATTCTGCAGAGATCGGTCATTATATTGCCGACGCGCATGTTCCGCTGCATGCCTGCAATAACCACAACGGCCAGTTAACGAATCAACAGGGCATTCACGCGTTCTGGGAATCGCGTATCCCTGAACTATTGGCAGCGGAACATTGGGATTTTTTTATCGGCAAAGCCATTTACATTGGGGATCCTGCCGCTTTTATCTGGTCGCGGCTCCTTGAAAGTGCAGCTGCAGCAGACACCGTGCTTTGCTGTGAACGCGAGGCCAGTCTACAGATCCGGCCGGATCAGAAATTCGCATTCGAAGAACGGAATGGAATTCTGGTAAGACAATACTCGACCGATTATGCCTTATTGTACAACGGAAAATTAAAGGATATGGTCGAACGGCGCATGCGCCAGTCCATTTTTGCCGTAGCCTCTTTCTGGTACACTGCCTGGGTCAATGCAGGACAGCCTCCACTGGATCGCCTCAGGAACGACAGCCTTTCCCTCACCGATCAGCAGGAATATCAACTGCTCAACCTGGAATGGAAAAAAGGAAAAGTGCTCGGGCGCGATTGCGGAGAATAATTCGCGGGTCCTTCAGGTGCGTCCTGACGGAAGGCTTGTTAGTGCCGCTTGAAATACTGGATCTCTTTTTCGTGCTTTTTTGCAGCTTTCATACTGCTGAATGTGCCCAGGTTGCGGCGCTTCTTCGTTTTTGGATTGGTTTTGCGGGAATAAAGCCTGTATTCCCCGGATTTTAATTTACGGATCATATTGCTTTTTTTAATGCAAAAGCAAAAATGATGCCCCTGGATATCACCAAAGAAAGATTACTCAGCCTTGGTATATTTTGTTCCACAGGGTTCGATGCAGCCACCCGTCAAGGTTAATAAGGTCCCGGAAATATGGTATTCCATTTGAAAGTTTTCTGAACCTCTTAAAAAAATTATGGTACTGTCATTCGGCAGTCGATAATGATCAGCATCATATATACTTGGTGGTGAAAAACTCACGGTTCCGCCAACATTGAATTGCAGGTAACCTGGATTTGATGGGTCTGCCGGATTCCATCTTCCGCTTCCGTCACCAGGATCGGCGAGCCATGCTGACCGTTTCCATTTCCCGACAATGCTTTCGCTGCTTTGCTGAGTGTTTTTTTTGCAGGCCGCAACTAAGCATACCATAACTGCCAGTAATATGGCTTTTTTCATCCAAGGTTTTTCTTCAAGACAACTATTTAGGGAAAAAGGTTGCTTTTACATATGGCGTCTTCGGTTTCATTCTTAGGCCTACTTCTTAAATCCAATTCTCTCGCGGTCGTCCCATTTTTTTTGGGCGCCCTTTTCGTCCAAAAGATTTTCCATTGCATCATAAATTTGGGTTAGCTGAACATCATGTTCCCCCACCCGATCCATGATGTGCCTGAGATGGGATCTCCAATCAATCTGATGAAAGCTAAGGCGCCTTATTTCAATGAATGTCCTCATAATCGCAATATTCATATTGATTGCCTTATCGGAATTCAAAACTCCGCTGAGCATAGCTACGCCATGTTCTGTAAAAGCATACGGCAAATACCTTGTTCCTCCTCTTCCCTTTGAGGTTTCATTTTGCAACCTCAAAGGATTCCTGGTTTCTGTGGTTTCAATTTGAAACCTCAAAGCTTCAAATTCTTCCCTGGTAAGCTGAAACATGAAATCCTTAGGAAACCGCTTTAGATTCCGCTTTACGGCAAGGTTCAAAGCTTTGGTTTCAGTTTCATACAAGGCAGCCAAATCTCTGTCCAGCATTACCCTTTCGCCTCGTATCTCATATATTCTGTTCTGAATGCTCTTAATGATTTCCATAATAGGTAAGTTTGATCAATATGTTCAACATCATCCATATTTCATACCACAATTTGGTCATATATAAGGCCGCAAACTAAATCACTCGGCAGTGAAAGTGTCTTTAGTTTATCGGTTAGCTGTGCTTTTACGTTTCGCCCCATTCATCATCTGGAAAACTCAAAAAAAGCATCCCTTAAAGAACGTCCGGCAGCCCTGCTTTCTGTAAATTTGCAACTCTTTCAAGATAAATGTTGATCTATGAAGCATAATTTCAATTCCGGACCAAGTATTTTGCCAAAAGAGGTTTTTGAAGAGGCCAGCCTCGGTATACTCAATTTCAGGGATACCGGTCTTTCCATTCTCGAAATCGGCCACCGGACAACGTTGTTTCAGTCCGTAATGGGTGAAACAGTCAGTCTTACAAAAGAACTCATGCATCTCGACGATGATCATTCCGTTTTGTTCCTTCATGGTGGCGCAACAACTCAATTCTTCCAGATTCCTATGAACCTGCTGAATGAAAATGAAACTGCAGCCTATCTGGATTGCGGCATCTGGGGAACCAAGGCCATCAAAGAGGCAAAGCTATTTGGTGAGGTAAACATAGTCGCTTCATCAAAAGATAAAAACTACAGCTATATCCCCAAAGGATTTCGCATACCCCCTGATGCAAAATATTTTCATTATACCAGCAATAACACGATAGAGGGTACGGAAATGTTTGAAATTCCCGACACAAAGATCCCGCTGGTCGCTGATATGAGCAGTGATATTCTCAGCCGCGAATTGGATTTTAACCGGTTTGCTCTCATCTATGCCGGGGCTCAAAAGAATATCGGAGCAACTGGCGTAAATTTGGTGATTGTACGAAGGGACATACTTGGAAAAGTAAATCGCAAACTGCCCTCCATGATGGATTACCGCCAACATATTGAAGCGGGTTCCATGCTCAACACGCCTCCCGTTTTTCCCATTTATGTTTGCCTGCTTACGCTGCGCTGGCTGAAAAAACAAGGCGGTGTAGCGGCTATTGAAAAAGTAAACAAGGCTAAAGCGGATCTGCTCTATAATACCCTGGATGCGCGGGAAGGATTCGAGCCAACGGTTGCAAGAGAAGACAGGAGCCGCATGAATGTAGTGTTTCGTATACCCGATACCAGTCTGGAGAAAAAATTCCTCGATGCCTGTCAGCAGCAGGGAATGGTAGGCGTAAAAGGTCATCGGAGTGTTGGCGGTTTCAGAATTTCCCTGTACAATGCATTGCCGATGGAAAGCGTAAAAGCAATCAGCAGCCTGATAAATGAGTTGTAATTTCAACCCGTATGGCAATAATTTCTCCATTCCGCGCATTGCGACCACAGCCGGCCCTGGCTTCCAGGATTGCTTCGCCGCCCTATGATGTATTAAACAGTGCTGAAGCAAGGCTTTTGGCGGGAAATAATCCTTATTCCTTCCTGCATATCACGAAGGCAGAGATTGATTTGCCGGAAGAAACAGATGCCCATAGCGAGAAAGTATATCTCAAGGCGGCAGATAATCTTTTTATTTTCCGCGACCAGAAAATATTGTTAAGCGACGAAAGGCCTTTCTACTATGTCTATGAGTTGACCATGAATGGCAAAAGCCAGACAGGCCTGGTCTGCGTGAGTTCGGTAGAGGATTATGAAAAAAATATTATAAAAAAACATGAACTGACCCGTCCGGAAAAAGAACAGGACCGCATTCAGCACATGAGGATCGTCGGTGCGCAAACAGGAAATGTATTTATGGCCTACAAATCCAACCAACGGATCACTGATCTCGTCAGCGCCTGGAAAAGATCCCATCAGCCTATTTATGATTTCTTAGCCGAAGATGGTATCTCTCATAAAGTCTGGGTAATTGACGAGGCGGATACCATTCAACGGATCAGTACTATTTTTAAAAACGAAATCCCGTTTACCTATATTGCTGATGGCCATCACCGCGCAGCATCTGCGGCCAAAGTGAAGCAAGCTCTGGGAGATCATGCGTCTCCTGAAGCTGATTTTTTTCTAACCACGCTTTTTCCTTCTGATGAACTTCAGATTATGGATTATAACAGGGTAGTGAAAGACCTTAACGGATTGGAGCCCGCAACCTTTCTCGAAAGCCTGAAGAAAAACTTCAAGGTTGAAAAAACCGATACTGCTTTTTCTCCCAACCGTCTGCATACTTTCGGAATGTTCCTGGATGGTAGCTGGTACAGGTTGGAAGCAAAAGAAAAAACATACCG
>Ga0182024_10002587_pt1 | contig 44627 bp, 36 predicted proteins | sample P32metaG_FD_120480 | JGI IMG/M metagenome (GOLD analysis project Ga0182024, IMG submission 120480) | Permafrost microbial communities from Stordalen Mire, Sweden - P3-2 metaG (Illumina Assembly) | ecosystem: Environmental > Terrestrial > Soil > Wetlands > Permafrost | place: Sweden: Stordalen... | reverse complement strand
TAGGTCGGGCGGCCGTGGTTGCACTGGCCCGAATGCGGCGTCGACTCCATTTCGCGAAGCAGGGCATTCATCTCTCCCGCCGTCAGCCGGCGCCCGGCACGCACGCTCATGTGACAGGCCAGAGTTGCGGAGACCTCGTCGAGCTTCTCCCTGAGCGAAAGTGTGCTACCCGTTTCGGCAATGTCGTCGGCGAGATCGCGGACAAGCGACTTGAGGTCCACAGCTCCGAGCAGTGCGGGTGCTTCGCGCACCAGTACCGCGTCGGGGCCAAACGCCTCGATCACCAGCCCCAGTTCCGCAAGCTCGCCTGAGCGCGCGGCGATGCGCTCAACCTCCGAGGGACCGAGCTGCACGACTTCGGGAATCAGAAGGGGTTGTGTTACTACGCCTCCCTTCGCCAGCTCGCGCTTCATGCGCTCGTAGACCAGTCGCTCATGCGCCGCGTGCTGGTCGACGATGACAATGCCGTCCGCCGTCTGCGCAACGATATACGTCTCATGCAGCTGGCCCCGCGCCACGCCAAGCGGAAGGTTTTCTTGCGTTTCGTATTCGGCAGGCTCGTCGACCCTGGCCGAAAGAGCCGAAACCTCAGAGCCTGAAAGCAGTGGCGCGTGGAAGGCGTGCGCGGCTTCCGCCACGCCGCGCCACGCGAAGGACGGCGCCGTATGGCGCGGATGCAGCGCGGCCAGAGTAGCGCCGCCGACAGTGGTGGCCGCGCGATGGGCAGCTGCCGCGAGCGCGGCCTTGAGCGCGCTCACGATCACCCCGCGCACGAGTCCGCCATCTCGAAACCGTACCTCGGTCTTGGCCGGATGCACGTTTACGTCAACGAAGGCGGCATCGCATTCGACGAACAGCGCCAGCGCCGGATGGCGGTCCCGCGCCAGAAAATCCGCATAGGCGCCTCGCACGGCGCCGAACAACAGCTTGTCGCGAACGGGACGTCCGTTCACGAACAGAAACTGCGTTTGCGAGGAGGCGCGGTTATAAGTAGGAAGGCCCGCAAAACCCGAGAGGCGCACCGACTCCCGCGCGGCCTCCACCGAAACAGCGTTGTCCGAAAAATCCCGGCCGATAACGCGGGCGAGCCGTTTAATCCGCCCGCCGAACAGGTCCCCTTCGCCGGGCGCGTCGAATGTGCGCTTTCCGTCTGCAGTGAGCGTGAAACTCACATCGGGCCGCGCCATGGCAAGGCGCTTCACCACATCCGCGGTCGCCAGATCCTCGGAGCGTGCCGATTTCAGGAATTTGAGCCTGGCCGGCGTCGCGAAGAACAGCTCGCGCACTTCCACTCGCGTACCAGACTGGCCGGGCGACCGAAAACCGGCAGGCGTGCTGGCTTCAACGCGGCCACCTTCGATGCGGATGGCATGGGCGGCGCCGGCTGCGGTGCGACTGGTAATCATAAGCCGCGCGACCGACCCGATCGAGGGAAGTGCCTCGCCGCGAAAGCCCAGCGTGGCGATGTGCGAAAGATCGTCGTCGCCATTCGGGGCCAGGGGCAGCTTCGACGTCGCATGGCGCAACACCGCGAGCGTCAGCTCGGCGGCGTCCATTCCATAGCCGTCATCCTCCACCACAATCAGATCAGTCCCGCCCGCCGCGGTCAAAATATCGATGTGCATCGCACCCGCATCGAGAGCGTTCTCGATCAGCTCCTTGACCGCACTGGCCGGCCGCTCGACCACTTCGCCCGCGGCGATCCGGTTGATCGTACCCTCGGCCAGACGGCGGATGCGCGACGCGCCAGGCATGGGCGGCGCAGGGTCGGCGTCAAACTGCAGCGACTCTCTTGTCATCAGCGCACGATAGCAGAAACAAACTCTCTTCGCGCCGTCGACGCTTCAATCCACGGCACGGCAAGCCGGACGATGCCTTCGTCTCCGCAGCGCGTCTCAGTGCCGCGGAGATTTTTCAGAAGGAGCGGCGGCCGCTGCGACGCCGTGGCTCGTGGCTGGCGCGTCCACCAGGCTACCGGCAACGACGATGGTAAGCTTTGCCGGATTGAACAGCCGGCTCGCCACTCGCTTCACCTCATCGATCGTGACCGCATCGATGAGCGCGTTGCGGTTCTGCACGTAGTCCACGGCAAGACCCACGCGCTGGAAAGTATTGAGCTGGTCGGCGGTGCCAACATTCGAGCTGAACGCCAGCGGAAAAGAGCCGGTGAGATAAGTCTTGGCATCGGCAAGCTCCTTGTCCGATGGCCCGTTCTGTGCAAAATCGCGGAGCGTTTCGCGAACGACGGCAATTGTTTCCTTCATGCCGCCGCGCCGTGTCGCAACGTCCCCCAGCACCACGCCCGCTTTGCGATAGGTTTCCAGGGAGGTGGACACGTCATAAGCCAGACCGCGCTTTTCGCGCAACTCGTCGGTCAGGCGGGACGAGAAACCGCCGCCGCCCAGAATGTAGTTGGCGACAAAACCGGGGACGTAGTCAGGATCGCTTCGAACCATTCCGGGCAGGCCGAAGGCCGCCGCCGCCTGCGGTACCGACATCACGATCACCGAGACGCCACTTTGACCGGGATGATTGACGAGAGGCGGTAGCGCCGGCGAGCCACCCGAAAGGCCACCAAAGGCGCTTTTTACGAGCGTCCGTAGCGCGTCCTCGTCCACGTCGCCTGAAACGGCGACCTTCAGCCCGTGCGTTACCCAATGCGTCGCGACGAAGCGCTTCAAATCCGCAGCATCGATCGCATCGACGCTTGCCGGATCCCCGCCGAGAGGGTGCGCATAGGGATGATCGTGAAAGTAGACGCGGGAAAAACCTTTCGTGGCAACCGCTGCGGGATATTCCTCATCTTCAGCAAGATTGGCCAGAATCTGGGCGCGCACACGCGCGATCGAATCTGCGTCGAAGCGCGGATGCGCGAGCGCCTGTCCCAGCAACTGAAAAGCGTCCCGCGCATTGTCCGCCAGCGTGACGAGCGAGATGATCAGATGGTCGCGGTCGGGGGCCACCGAGATCCGGATCGCGCGATTGCCGAGGGCCGTCTGGAACGCGGCTGCGTTCAGCGGACCGGCGCCTTCGTCGAGCAGTTTGGCAGCGAAATTGGCGAGGCCGGATTTTCCCGGCGGATCATACGCCGAGCCTGCCGGCAACGCCGCCGTGAGCGCGATCATCGGCAGCGTGTGGTCCGAGACGTACCAGATCTCTTCGCCTTTCGGAGAGGGCAACACTTTGACATCCATCGCCCCGGCAGCGGCAGGAGTTGCACATAGCACCAGCGCTGCCAGTGCCATTGTTTTCACACGCCCTCCAGGGAGCCGTCGGAGTGGCAAGCTCCGTTTCATGGATCCTTCCCGGGCAACAGATATCCAGTCACCGCCTGGCGCCCGACCGCGTCGTTGGATGCCACATCGCGGACGGCATCGCCCGTCACCGCGCGAATCCGGTTGGGCCATTCGTGCACATCATCAACTGTCAGACCGATCGCCAGCGCCTGTCCATAGGCCGAGGCCAGATCAAGTTGGTTGTCGCGCCGATAGGCTGCATCGGCGACAAGCTGCGTCTTTGCCCGCTCGAGATCGGCAGGTCTGGGCGGCAACGCGGAATATTGCTTGAGGACTGCGTCGATCACCCGCTCGATCGTTTCCATCCGCACGCCGGGGCGCGGCACCGCGGAGATTTCGAATTCGCCGGAGTCGCGGGCGTAGCCGGAATAGGAAGCGTTCGCATCTGACGCGAGCTTCCGCTTCACCACCAACTCACGATAGAGCGTCGATGTGGCGTCGCCGCCCAGAAGCTGGGCCAACACGTCCAGCGCCTCGGCTTCTCCGGGCCTCGCTTCGGTGTAGCTCGCGACGCGATAGAGACGCATCAGCAGCGGCACCTTCAGATCGTCCCGATGGAGCGTCACATGCGACTCGCCGAGTCGCGGCGGCTGTGCGAACTCCGGTCGCGGAACGAGCACGCGCGCCGGCACCTTTCCGTAGGTGGCCTCGGCATCCATGCGAGCCTCGTCAGGCGTTACATCGCCGGCCACTACCAGGATTGCGTTGTTGGGCGAATAATGTCGACGATAGAAAGCCAGCGCCTCGATGCGCCCGATATGACGGATTTCCTCCGGCCAGCCGATCACGGGCCTGCCGTAGGGATGGGATACCTGCAGTGCCGCCTCCATCTGTTCGCGCAGCAATGCCTGGGGGTCGTTGTCGATACGCGTGCGCCGCTCTTCCAGCACGACATCGCGTTCGGTGCGGACATTGGATTCCGAGAGATCGAGATTGATCATCCGGTCGGCATCCAGTCCCATCACGAAACGCAGCCGATCCTTCGCGATCTGCTCGTAAAAGGCTGTGTAATCCTGCGTGGTGAAAGCATCGTCATCGCCACCGTTTCGCGCCACGGTTCGCGCAAACTGATCGCCTGGCATGCTCGCCGTGCCACGGAACATCATGTGCTCGAAGAAATGGGCAAGACCGGAATATCCCGGCGGATCGTCGGTGGCTCCGACGCGATACCACAACATCTGGGTGACGATCGGCGCGCGGTGGTCGGGAACGACCAGCACCGACAGCCCATTTTGCAGGGCAAACTGAAAGACCTTGGTATCCTGGGCGCCCACTGGCGAGTCCGTTGCCGCCGCAATGAGCAACGCGGCGAGCCACGCCGCGATGTTGGCGCTCCTGCGCCCAGCTTTGCCACTCGTCGCTGTCTTGCCGCGGCAAGGAGACTCACTGCCGCAGATCATATTCCACCGGGAAAAAGATGGACTCTTCCGCGCGCTACGATAGCCAGACTCTGCGGTGGGACCCACCGGGCAATGGCGATAGGCAAGCGGAAACCGTTGGCAACCGGCCCGTCAGAATATGCCATCAAACCAGCCGTCACTCTCCTTTTTGATCGTCGCCGAATCGGCAGGCTTGCTCGTGGGAGGAGTGCCATTGGCGTTCGGTCCGCTAACCGGCTGACCTCTTGTTTTGGCATCCTGGATTCTTTGCGCTTCCGCGTCCGCGTCCAGCGGCGAACCCTTGTTGGGATCAGGAGAGCTGAACAGCAGCTTGTCCGTGAAGCTATCCTCCGTTATTTCCGTGGCCATGGCGTCGGACGCGATCTGCTTGCGAATCGAGTGGTCGACATTCGCGCCCCCGGAATTGGCGAGAACGATCCGCTCCTCCGGACTGAAACTCCCGGGAAGCGCAGCGGCCGCAGAAGCGGAATCACCGAACAGAGCCGATTGTGCGGCTTCGGTGGGTGACGCCTGATTGGTGGGCGCAGCACCCGGCTTGGGCGGTCTGAGGTTGAAGTCTGGCGGAATGACGAGGGGCGACTTCGTCACGACCGCAAATTCATCGGGCGGCTCCTTCGTGATGCCGGCGGCTTCCCGGATGCTCTCGCATCCGATCAGCGATAGCGCCAGCCCGGTCAACATCGCGACGTGCGCGACCTCTCGCAAAGGCTTCATTCCGATCTCCCGGTTTGGCGGTCCCCGACCGCTGGTTGGGGTCGCAGAAGCGCGTCGTACAGCAGCGCGCCCACCCCCAAGGTTATCGCGCAATCCGCAAGGTTGAACACATACCAATCGTAGCCGTGAACATAAAAGTGAAAAAAATCCGCAACCTTTCCGTAAATCAGGCGATCGATCAGGTTGCCGATGGCCCCGCCGATGACGAGACCAAGTGCCGCCGCGGGCAGTTTGCGTCCCGAATGCCAAAGCCACCAACCAAGACCGGCCACCGCAGCCACCGAGAACACGGCCAGGAGGGCCGTCCCTGCCGCGCCACGGGCCGGGAGCAAGCCATAGCTGATCCCGGGGTTCCATACCATCACAAGGTCGAAAAAGGGCAGGACCCCAATGCGGTCTCCGGGGGCCATTTCGATAAAATGGAGACCATATAGCAGAATGAGCTTGGACCCCTGGTCGACCGCGAGCGCCCCGGCCGCACAAGCAAGCCCCAGATCGCGCGAGTTCACGCGGACACCCCCTCAGAATGTTCAACCGCATCGCTGCAGCGGCGGCACAGATCTGCGTGTGCCGCGACCGTGGCCACCTCGGGCAGGATCATCCAGCAGCGGGCGCATTTCTTTCCCGAAGCGTGATGGAACATCGCCGCGGCGCCAGCCACCTCGGAGAGCCGGAACGCCTCGGGAGGACCCTCGCCCAACTCGATCCTCGCAGCCGACGTGATCGATATCTCGGCGAGATCAACGCAGTCAAAAAGGGCCGCGTCCTTCGCGTCCACCAAATAGAGCACAGGCTCTGCTTCGAGGCTCGCCCCGATGACTTTGTCGCGCCGCGCGATCTCGAGGGCGCCGGTTACGACGCGCCGCAAGGTCCGGATCCGGGTCCAGGTAGCAATTGCGCCAGCGTTTACCCACGCCACAGGCGTAACAGGAAACAGCTCAAGATGCACGCTCGCATTCGCCTCCGGAAAGCGGCAGGTCCAGGCTTCCTCCATCGTAAAACAGAGAAGGGGGGCCAGCCATGTGACGACGCGCCGGAAGATGTCGTCCATCACCGTGCGCGCCGCCCGCCGGCGCGGCGAGTCCGCGCGGTCGCAATAGAGCGCGTCCTTGCGGATGTCGAAATAGAATGCGGAGAGTTCGTTGGTGCAAAAATTGAAGAGCTGCGTGTAAACACGCGTAAAGTCGAATTCCGCATAACCCGCGCGCACGCTTTCGCCCAGCTCGGCGAGCTTTGCAAGGATGTAACACTCCAGTTTCGGCATCGCATCGAAGCCGATGCGCTCGCATTCCTCGAAATCGGCAAGATTGGCCAGCATGAAGCGGATCGTGTTGCGCAGGCGCCGATAGGAATCCACATTGGCTTTGACGATCTCCGGGCCGATCCGCAAGTCTTCGGTGAAATCCGAGCTTGCCGCCCACAGCCTCAAAATCTCTGCACCATTCCGGTCGGCGATCGTCTGCGGCAGGACAGTGTTGCCCAGCGATTTCGACATCTTGCGACCCTGCTCATCAAGCACGAAGCCGTGGGTCAGAACAGCTTCGTAGGGGGCGCGACCGCGCGTGCCGCAGCTTTCGAGCAGGGAGGACTGGAACCAGCCGCGATGCTGATCGGAACCTTCGAGGTAAAGATCGGCCCGCGCCGCCTTTGGCCAGGTAGGCTCGATCGGATTCTCGACCGTGAAGACATAGGTTGATCCGGAATCGAACCAGACGTCGAGAATGTCCCTCACCTGCTCGTATTTGTCGGGATCGCAGCTGGAGCCAAGGAAACGCTGCGGAGGCGAATTGAACCACGCATCTGCGCCCTCCTGCGCAAAGGCTTCGACAATCCGGGCGTTCACCGTCTCATCATCCAGAATCTGTCCGCTCTCCCTGTCCACAAAAATCGCAATGGGCACGCCCCAGGCGCGCTGGCGCGACAGAACCCAGTCGGGCCGCGTCTCCACCATAGAGGCCATGCGGTTTTCCGCCTGTTTCGGATACCATCGTGTGGCACGGATCGACCCCATCGCGCGTTTGCGCAACGTGTCGCCGCCGAACTCCGGCATGGGTTTGTCGATCGCAGCGAACCATTGCGGCGTCGCGCGGAAGATCACCGGCGCCCGGGAACGCCAGCTGTGCGGATATTGATGGCGCAGCGAACCCTTCGCGAGCAGCGCGTTGGCCGCGATCAATGCCCTGATCACCGCGCCATTCGCGTCACCGTCCTTGCCGTCGGCTGTGAGAATTCGCTTGCCGCCGAATAGAGGCACGTCCGGATAGAATTTTCCCTCTTCATCGATCGTCCGGGGAACCTCGAGGCCGTGGACGCGGCCAAGCTCGAAATCCTCTTCGCCATGGCCGGGCGCGGTGTGGACAAAGCCGGTCCCGGCATCCGCGGTCACGTGCTCGCCGGGGAGAAGTGGAACATCGAAATCGTAGCCGCGAGCGCTGAACGGATGAAAAGCGATGAGTCCTTTGGGATCGACGCTCCCGAGCCTGCTCAATGCGATCTTCGCATGTTTGGATGTTTGTTCCGCCAACGCATCGGCAAGCAGAATCTTCTCGCCGACTTTGCCCAACGAACCCTCGCCGGCTTCTTTGATCTCATAAATCGAATATTCCATCGTGGACGAGTACGCGATAGCGCGGTTGCCGGGGATGGTCCAGGGAGTAGTCGTCCAAATAACAACCGAGGCGCCGGCGACCGGAAACTTCACATAAATCGTCGGTGACGACTTCTCGCGATATTCGACCTCCGCTTCCGCGAGCGCGGTCTTCTCCACGGGCGACCACATGACCGGCCGGAAGCCGCGATAGAGCAGCTTGTTGCGCACGAATTTGTGCAACTCGCCCGCGATCACCGCCTCCGCCCGGAAATCCATGGTCAGATAGGGCTTGTCCCACTCACCGACGCAGCCCAGGCGCTTGAACTGCTCGCGCTGCACATCGATCCAGTGGGCCGCAAACTCGCGGCAGTCGCGCCGCAACTGCTCGACGGGAACCTCGTCCTTCGTTTTCCCCTGGGCGCGATATTTCTCCTCGATCTTCCATTCGATCGGCAGGCCATGGCAGTCCCAGCCGGGTACGTAGGGTGCGTCGCGACCCATCATGCCCTGGCTGCGCACTACGAAATCCTTGAGGATCTTGTTCAGCCCCGTGCCCGAATGGATCTCGCCGTTCGCGTAAGGCGGCCCGTCATGCAGAATAAACGGCGGCCGCCCTTTCGATTGGGCGCGAATTCGGCCGTAGAGATCCATGGCCTCCCAGCGCGCGAGCAGATGCGGTTCCGATTGAGGCAGACCGGCCTTCATGGGAAATGTGGTCGTGGGAAGGAATACTGTCGCGCGATAATCGCGCGACGCGGAATCGGGGGTGGTCGTTGACGAGGATGTCATGGCAAGGCTTTCAGGGATTGCAGATGCGTGAACCTGGCTCTCCGCTGGAGCCGTGGAGCCTCATGCTCCCCGACGCGGCACCGGGCAACGAATTCGCAATATCTTCCAAAAACCCGAAGGACCCATCGTAAGATACCCGCGCAGTGCAGGGACCTTTTATCAGCGAGACCTTGGACCGTCCAGCGCTCCGCCGGGACGACCCGGACAAGCTGAATCGTATTTGCGTTGGGTGCATCCCGGCAGCTGAAGCCTTCTGTCGGAACGCACCCTCTGGTATTTCGAAAAAGCTCGAAGCCAAAACGCTGAAACCTTTCGGCTATTCAAGCAAGCGATTTTCTCGTTGAAACGTCGTGTGCTGGGTATTCTTCAAAATTTCGCGCGCCCGATGCATATCTGCGACGATCTGCGCCTTGAGAACGTCGAGGCCGGATAAATTCGCCTCAGGACGCAGGTAAGCGACGAGTTCGACCGCCAAATGTTTTCCGTAAAGATCGCCTGAGAAATCGAAGAGAAACGATTCGAGGAGGGGCGTGGGCACGGCGAACATGGGCCGGATGCCGAAATTCGCCACGCCGTCGTAGCAGCCGGCGGCCTTGTCATCCTCCATGACTGTCGCGCGCACCGCATACACGCCGAAAGCTGGTTTGAGATATCCATCGAGGCGCATGTTGGCGGTTGGAACGCCGATCGTCCGCCCGCGCTTGTCGCCGTGCTCGACGCGCGATTCAACTGTCCAGAAATGTCCAAGCAGCTGTGCCGCCTCCTCCGGACGCCCGGCTTTGAGCGCCGCTCGGAGGCGGGAGGAGGAAATTTTGCCGTGCCGCTCGTCTTCGACAGGCGGAAAAACGGTTACGCCCAGCCCTTCTATTTCGCCCATATAGGCGAGCACCGCCGTGTTGCCCGCCCGCCCCTTGCCGAACCTAAAATCGGCGCCGACCACCACAGTTCCCGCGCCGAGACCCTCGATCAGTACCTCCATGATGAAGTCCTGTGCGGTCTTCGCCGCCATCTCCGCGTCGAAGGAAAGCGCGAACATCGCATCGGCCCCCTGCTCGGCGACGAGCCGCGCCTTGGGGCGAAACGGTGTGAGGCGGAAGCATTCCGCGCCGGGCTGGAAGAACTCCTGAGGATGCGGCTCGAATGCCAGCACCCCGAAAAGTGCGTGGCGCTCGGATGCAAGCCTGCGTGCTTCCCTCATAAGTGCCTGATGGCCCAAATGTACGCCGTCGAAATTGCCGATGGCGACGACGCCTCCCTTGAAGCTGTCGGGAACATCGTTGTAATGACGAAATATGCGCATACGGCGGCGTTCAGGCCTTGCGCGCGGGCGGCATAACGGTCGCTTCTCCTTCAATAACGACCGTACCTCCAACCTTGCAGGCGCAATCGAACACGACGCGGCGCTTCTCGCGGAGAATTTCCCGCACCGTGCAGACAGCAGTCACCGTGTCGCCGATGCGCACCGGCGCCTTGAAGCGGATGTTGAGGCCGAGGAAGATGGTGCCGGGACCAGGCATCTGCATGCCAAGCACCGTCGAGATGTAGCTGGCGGTCAGCACCCCATGCGCGATACGGCCCTTAAAAGGAGTAGTGCTCGCGAAGGTTTCATCGAAATGTACTGGATTGACGTCACCGCTGACCTCGCCGAAAAGCACGATGTCGTGCTCGGTCACTGTCTTGGCAAACGTCGCGGACATGCCGGGCTGAAGGTCTTCGATCGCATGACTCATCGGAATGCTCCTGGGCTCCAGACCGGTCTTATCTGCGGCCCCCTCACCATACAAGCGCGCGCATCGCAGCGCGCGCGAACACGTCCCGCTGTGCACAAAGAGCGGCAATGACCGACGGGGTCACTTCGCTGACGTCCTCCCCGTGAATGCCGTCCGCAATGAAGACCGCGTCTAGACGCGCGGAATTTGCGCCGCGAATGTCGGTTTCGAGCCCGTCTCCAAGTGCCAGCACATTCAGCGCGCTACGATCCGCCAGAGTGCGCGCAAGCTTAAGCGCCGCCGCGTAGATCGGGGCATGGGGCTTTCCGAAAAAGATCGAAACACCCCCGAGGCTGTCATAAAGGCGCGCCAGCGCCCCGGCGCAATAGACGAGGCTGCCTCCGCGCTGCACGACAATATCCGGATTGGCGCAAAGAAACGTGAGACCTCGCTGCTTCACTTGGGACAGCAGGGTCCGATAATCGTCAGGTGTTTCGATGTCGTCGTCATAGAGACCCGTACAGAGCACGATTTCGGCCTGGTCGAAGGGAACGCAGGCGACGGGCAAGCCGGCGAAGAGTCCGCGGTCGCGGTCCGGCCCTATGTGCAAAACCTTCAGTTCCCCATGCGTCGCGCGCCGCGCCAGCTCCTCGTGGGCCAGCACCCCGGAGGTCAAGATCGCGTCGTAGCAGTTTGGCGGCACTTCGAGCCGGGCAAACTGCTCTTCCACATCCCGAACCGGGCGGGGCGCATTCGACAGCAAAATCACGGGACCGCGCAGATGACGAAACCGCTGCAATGCTTCCACGGCCAATGACCGCGCACTGCGACCGTCATGCAGTACGCCCCACACATCGCATAAGAGCGCGTCGTAATCGCCCGCGATCTCGCGCAGGCCGCCGAGAATTGTTGGCAATGGAACACCGCCAGGAAGAGTGGGCCTCAACAATCCTCTCCCGCCCCACGCTGCCAAACGAAAAAATGCGGTCGCTCGCGCGCGCGGGCGGCGTCAACGAGCCGCGTTGACTGCGAACTCCGGAAAAGGATTAGGGACACCATAAATTTCGCGCACTCAATTATTGACGCCCCGCGCAAAAAGCGCGGCTTGTGGCACACGGCCCCTCCGCTTACGCTTGGCAAAGTCCAAGCGGAGATGCTCGATGAGCGCGACGAGCGTGTACGATTTTGAGTTTCGGGCCATCGATGGAGGCAGGTTGCCTGTTTCGAGGTTCAGAGGCAAAGCGCTTCTCGTCGTCAACGTCGCGAGCCGCTGCGGGTTGACGCCCCAATATACAGCCCTTGAAGCCCTCTGGGTGAAACGCAAAGAGCAGGGTCTCGTGGTTCTGGGCGTGCCAGCCAATGATTTCGGCGCACAGGAACCGGGCACCGAGGAGGAGATCAGGAGCTTTTGCGAAACGCGTTACGCGGTCGATTTTCCGATGACCGCGAAGGAACACGTGGTCGGTCCGGACGCCCACCCACTCTACAAATGGGTGGGAGGGGAACTCGGCGAGGACGCCACGCCAAAGTGGAATTTCCACAAATATCTCTTTGGCCGTGACGGAGCGATCGCCGGTACATTCGGCTCGCGCACACCGCCGGATGCCGCGGCGCTTTCCGCGGCGATCGACGCCGCATTGAAAGTTTGAAACTCGTCCGCCAGACCCACAACGCGAGTATTGAAGGTCAGATCGACCCAAGGGCATCCGCTTCCCCAGGTTCTGACAACAAGCGTCGCTCTTCTTTCCCGTAGAGCTATGCCGCCGCTTTGTGCGACGCCACGACCTGGTCGGCGAGCTTTCCTGTGAGTTCCGCCAGATGATCGAACTCCATCTCGAACGTGCCGACGCCCTGAGTCAGCGAGCGTAGATCGATGATGAGGTTGTGCAGTTCGGACAGCGGCATCTGCGCTGCAACCGTATCCCAGCCTTTCCACCCTGGCCTCGCATCGTACCCCATCAACTGCCCGCGCCGACCGCTGACCACCTGGTTGGCTTTCGACGTCGCATCGTTCGGTACGTGGATCCGTACGCGCATGATCGGCTCGAGCAGGACTGGCGCGCAATTCGGCATACCCTCGGTCATGGCGATGCGCGCAGCAGTCTGGAAGGCCGCATCCGATGAATCGACGGTGTGATAGGAACCGTCGACGAGGGCCACACCGACATCGACCACGGGAAACCCGAGGGGCCCCTCCTTGAGGTAATCGATCACACCCTTTTCGACAGACGGGATGAACTGCCTGGGTACCACACCCCCCTTGATCTGATCTTCGAAGACGAAGCCCGTGCCGCGCGGCAGGGGCTTGATATCGATATGCACGTCTCCGAACTGACCGTGTCCGCCGGACTGTCTCTTGTGGCGGCCATGCTGCCTCCCGGCCTTCCTGATCGTCTCCTTGTAGGGAACTTTCGGTTGATGAGTCGTAATCCTGAGGCCGTACTTGCTCGCAAACTTTTCCGCAGCGACCTTCAGATGAATTTCACCCTGTCCCGCGAGGGACATTTCCTGCAGCTCCGCGTTCTGGCGGAATTGGAGCGAGGGATCTTCCTCCTGCAGCTTGTGGACGGCTGCCGTCAGCTTCACCTCGTCCTTGCGGTCTGTCGTCAAGATGGCAAGGCTATATACAGGTTCCAACGCTTCGATCGCGATTTTCGGCAGCCCCGTCTTTGCAGTCGACAGCGTCTCCCCCGTCGCCATACCTTCGAGCCTGGCGACCGCAATTGTGTCGCCGGCCTGGGCCTCTGCGAGCTTGGTCTGCAACTCCCCTCTCAAAGAAAACATTCCTCCGATACGCGCGTCGCGACCGTCGCGCGCGTGGAGCACCGCACCATCCTTCAGCGGCCCCGCTAGCACTCTCACCAGGCTGAGCTTTCCGTGCGCGCCATTGTAGGTCTTCAGAATTTGCACGATCCCTTCGGTTCCGGCCTTTACGCCAAGGCGCGCAACGGTTGCGGAAAGTTCCGGCACTTCGTGTCGTAGCGCCTTCATGAGCCGATGAATGCCGTTGTCCTTTTCGGCCGAACCGATCAGGACAGGAACTACAAGCCCCTCGGACAGCTCCCTGGACAAGTCTCCGAATACCTCGTCGCGTGGCGGCTCGATGTCGGAAAGCAACTCCTCCATCAAATGCTCGTCATAATCGGCAAGCTTTTCCAGCATTGAGAAGCGAGCCTGCTTTTCTTCCTCCTGCAGATCGCCGCTCAGATCGACGATTTTCGGCTCCTCATGTTCGCGATAGACATAAGCGCGCTCGAGCGCGAGATCGACGAAGCCGGTGACGATGCCGTCCTCCCACATCGGAATCTGACGCAAGAGAAGCGGCTTGTCGCTTGCTTCCTGAAGGCTCGCGAGCAGGTCGCGTAACGCGCCTCCCGCTTTGTCGATCTTGTTGACGAAGATGAAGTGGGGGACGGCGGAGTCGGACAGGCGCTTGAGGAAGGGTTTCAGCATCTGGATCTTCGCGGCGTCGGGCTCACAGACCACTACGGCGGCGTCGATACCCGGCAAGACGTTGAGCGTATCCTGAAGGAACTCGATCGAACCGGGGCAATCAAGAAAGGTGAAATTCTCGTCTAGGTATTTCGCCGTCGCGCAATTCACCTCGACGCTCATCTGCCTGGCACGCGCTTCGGGCGACGTATCGCCGACCGTATTGCGCTGGGGCACGGAACCCTTGCGCTGGATTGCACCCGTGGCGGCGAGAATGCTTTCGAGCAGCGTCGTCTTGCCGCTCCCGAACGGTCCCACCAAGGCCACTGCGCGTGGCCCACTGCCTCCATTTCTTTTCGACATGTTCGCCTCCCTGCCCCGACTGAGTCGGGGATCGGACGCGGGCCGGCGCGTTGTTACTGCGTCGATCCGCAACCGCATAAACCTGGCCGATGCTCGCGCCTGAAGGGGGGCGCTGGCAAGAGGGCGGTCGCAGGGCCGCACTCATCGCGGCCGAGCCATGCCCGACTTCGCGGGCTGCGCCTTAGGGTTCTCGACGCCAGGCGAAGGCACTTTGACGTGTGCTCAGCACAGGCTGGCGGTAAATCGTTGAATCCGTCGGCAGGCTTCTTCCAAGGAATCCATCGATGCCGCGTAGGAGACGCGGAAGAACGGGGAGAGCCCGAACGCCGCCCCGTGCACGACCGCGACGCCCTCGGCTTCGAGAAGTTCGCGTACGAAGTCCTCGTCGGTATCGATCCGTTGGCCGGTCGGAGCAGATTTGCCGACGAGATTTCGAATCGATGCGAAGACGTAGAATGCGCCTTCGGGCCGGGTGCACTCAATGCCGTGCGCCTGATTGAGCATCGACACCACGAGGTCGCGGCGTTCCTGGAAGGCGCGCCGGAATTCGGCAATGAAGTCCTGCGGACCGTTCAGCGCTTCCACGCTCGCCCATTGGGAGATCGAAGCAGGATTGGACACCGTCTGCGATTGCAACTTCGCCATGGCCCTGATGAGCGGTTCCGGGCCGCCGCAATATCCGATGCGCCAGCCGGTCATGGCGTAAGCCTTCGACACACCGTTCATTGTCAGCGTGCGGCCGTAGAGTTGCGGTTCGGCCTCCGCAACCGTGGCAAAGCGGAAGCCGTCGTAGACGAGATGCTCGTACATGTCGTCGGCAAGCACCCAGACGTGAGGATGCCGCAGCAACACATCGGTCACCGCCTTGAGCTGTTCGCGGTTATAGCAGGCGCCCGAGGGATTGCCTGGCTGATTGAAGATCAACCATTTGGTCTTCGCCGTGATGGCGCGATCCAGTTCGTCCGGCATCAACCGGAAGCCGGTTTCGATCCTCGTCTTGAGGACCACCGGCGTTGCATCCGCGAGTAGCACGATGTCGGGATAGCTGACCCAATAGGGCGCAGACATGATGACTTCGTCGCCTGGGTTAAGGGTGGCCATCATCGCGTGGTAGATGACGCTCTTGCCTCCGGGCGCGGCGAAGCATTGCGCAGGTGTATATGCGAGGCCGTTCTCTCGTTGGAACTTCGCGGCGATTGCCTTGCGCAGTTCCGGAATTCCTTCGACTGCGGTGTATTTGGTCTCGCCGCGACGGATCGCGGCAATGGCCGCCTCCTTGATGTTGTCGGGCGTATCGAAGTCAGGCTCGCCGGCCCCGAGCCCGATGACATCGCGGCCCTGCGCCCTGAGATCGCGCGCCTTCTGCGCAGCCGCGATGGTCTGCGCGGGTTGGATTCGGCCAAGAGATCGGGCGAGAAAGCCTTCTGGCAGCGCACGGGAATTCACGAATCGAAACCTCGAGCTTGCGGCCGCGAGGTATCGACTGCATGGATTGCGGTGGCAAGAGGCCTCCCGCGCCTGCTCGCATTTTCCCCATCCTTGAATTCGCCGGCGGGTGGAAACCTTGGCTTCACGGTGAATTGAAGGCGCGTTTAAAACATCGCCTGAAAGGATACGCGGCCAAAAAACCTATGCCGTTCAAGCCTTTCGCATGATTTCGCAGCCCGCGATCGTTCCGGGAAGGAGGTGGGCGAGGACCGCTCGGCATTGGACGGCGTGCGCGCCCGGGTGCCACAATCTTTCGATTCCGCCGGAGGACCCCATGAGATACCGCACGCTCACTGCAATGGCGTTTTCGACGTTCGCGGCTACCGTCGCTTCACATGCACAGGCTGCCGTGACCGTTCTCGGCAATGGCGTTGCGCACAACTGCTACCAATTTGCCGAGCTCGGCGGCAATACAAGCGAAGGCATTTCTGACTGCAACTTCGCCCTCGAGCAAACAACCCTGTCGGTGAAGGATCGTGCTGCCACCTTCGTCAATCGTGGAATTCTAAAGTCGCGCAGCGAAGACACGCAGGGGGCGCTCGCCGACTACGATCAGGGGCTCGCGATGGACGCAGATCTCGGCGAAGCCTATGTCGATCGCGGCGCCATCATGATCGTTCTACGCCGTTACGACGACGCCCTGACGGACATCGACAAGGGCATCTCGCTCGGCGCCAACCGTTTGCAAATCGCCTACTATGACCGTGGCATCGTGGACGAGGCGCTCGGCAATATCCGCGCGGCTTATGAGGACTACAAGAAGGCAACGGAGATTAAACCCGACTTCACACTCGCTACGGAACAACTTGCGCGCTTCCGGGTGGTTCGCCGGGCCGCCGACGGAACATGACCCGGCAAGCGCTGCAGTCCGTCGCGACAGATTGATACAATTCGCCCATTGCGCACCTTCGGCGAGAGCGTATGTCTTCTGGCCGCAAATGGGCGCGAGAGGCGCAATGGTTTCGCTCCGAAAGAGAAAGTGCGTGCGTGAGCGGAGCGACAAGCAAGCCCCATTCTCCTCGGCCTTGGAATTCCTGCACGCCTCGCATAAACAGCACATCGATTGCGGTCCGCGTATTTCCGCTGCGCGGTGCCGCCCATGCCGTCGCGATCGCACCTTCGTCGGCGCTCCAAACAGGGTGTGGCCGCGTGGGCGGCTGGGCCGTTTTCCGGACCCCGAACCGGGAAGCGCGTCCGGCCGCCCAACTGGTCCGAACGGCGATTTGCGCTTTGGGACAGGTGAAATCGTCCGGCGGGAGAGAGCTATTCGCTAAGCCATCTCCCCAGCGAATACCGGGCTCCGACACAGATCGGCTTGTTTTCGCGCCTGCAAAAGCTATGAAGATGTGAGTCGGCGCGGGGCCGTGTCCAGACAGCGGGTTTTCCATTCATGGCGTCAAAGGCAACGTTTCTCGCCGTCGCGGCTGTAACCCTGGTCGCCTCGGGTTGCGCGACACCGGTCCCCCAGGCTCTGAAGCCCCAAGACGTCCCTGCTAATTTCATCGGTCCCGTTGCCCCTGGCGCTTCGCTCTGGCCGAACCCCGGTTGGTGGGATGGTTTCGGCAGCAGCGAAATGAGCGGATTGATCGTCACAGCGCAGACGGACAATCTGGACATTGCCGTGGCTATGGCGAACGTTTTGCAGGCCGAAGCCAACAAGGATATTGCGCGAGCGGCGCTGTTTCCCACGATTGATCTCTCGGGCACCGCCGAAAGAACCCATTCTCCGGGAGGTACCACGACCGTCACCACAGCAGGTGGCACCACCACCGTCAGCAGTGCCTTCACCGGCAACCAGTTCGGGCTTACGCTCAACGGAACCTATATCGCGGATATTTGGGGTCTGGCGCGCGACAACCTGCGGGCGGCGCAGGAGGCGCTGAAATCGTCGCGGTTTGCACAACAAGAAGTGGCGCTCACGACGACGGCCGGCGTCGCCACGACCTATCTCGACATTCTCGCCTTGCGCGAGCAAATCGCGACGATCGAGCAGAACATCGCCGCCGCCAAACGTATCATGACGATCACCCAGGCGAAAGTGACGAACGGAGTATCTTCGCAACTCGATCTGGCCCAGCAGGAGGCCACGGTTTACGGGCAGGAGGCGGCTCTGCCGCCCCTGCGGGAGCAGGAGCGGGAAGCGTTGTTCGCTCTTGCGATTTTGCTCGGAAAACCGCCGGAGGGCTTCAACGTCACCGCCCAAAACCTCGATGCAATCACCGCACCCGTGGTGGCTCCCGGGATTCCCTCCGCCCTGCTCGAACGGCGGCCGGACGTAGCGCAAGCCGAGGCCAATCTTGCAAGCGCCCATGCCAGCGTGGACGCAGCACGGGCGGCATTCTTCCCCCAAATCTCGCTGACCGGCGATGGCGGTCTTGCCAGCACCGCGATCAGCACGCTTTTCAGCGCGTCCGCCTTCGAGTGGACACTGGGTGCGAACGCCCTGCAGACGGTGTTCGACGGCGGAAAGCTGATCGGAGAAAGCGAACTCGCCAAGGCGCAGCAGCAGGGCCTGATTTCGACCTATCGCAAGACGGTTATCTCGGCCTTTTCCAGCGTGGAGACGTCGCTTGGGCAGGTGTCCAACTTCGGCGCCGAACAGGACGCGCTCCAGCAGGAAGTGACGGCTTCGGCCAACGCCTTCCGTATTTCCGAACTGCAATATCGCGAAGGAATCGCCGATCTCCTGTCGGTGCTGCAGGCGCAGCAGACATTGTTCACGGCGAAAAATTTGTTGATCCAGGTCAAGCTTTCGCGCATTCAGGCCGATGTCGGCCTCTATCAGGCCCTGGGCGGAGGCTGGGCAGAAAATCCCGAAGATGTGACGCAGTCGACGAGTCCGGCTCCGTCGCCCGCCGCCCCGGTTCTTTCCACCGCTCCGGCACAATCCAGCGCTCCCGCACAGTCCACAATTCCCCCGCAGCCCACACCGGCTACGCCGACGGCGGTACCCCCACCACCTCCAAAGTGATCGAGTTTGGCCTGAGCGTTACCCGGCAGGCTCCAGCGCGGAGTACCGGCGATAAACGAACTCTTCGGCAGCCGCGGCCGATTCTGTGATCGCGATGTCAACAAGGTCCGCGTGATCGGATGACAGCGCGCAGGCAGGATCGGTGCGGGCGGCATCGCCCGTGACTGCAAAGGCCTGACAGCGGCAGCCGCCCCAGTCGATTTCTGCGCGCTCGCAGGAGCGGCACGGCTCTGGCATCCAGTTCACCCCGCGAAAGATGTTGAATGCCTCCGACGAGTTCCAGATTTCGGCGAGCGGCCGGTCGCGGACATTCTCGAACGAAAGTCCCGCGATCGATTCGGCCGCGTGGCACGGAAGTACCTTGCCAGACGGCGTCACATTGAGAAACCGCCGGCCCCAGCCGCCCATGCAAGCCTTGGGTCGCTGAGCATAGTAATCCGGCACGACGTAATCGATGAGCATCGCCCCTTTGAGCCGCGCGCGCGCCGCCTCGACGACAGAGGTTGAGTGCTCGAGCTGCGCGCGCGTCGGAATCAAGGCGCCGCGGTTCCTCAGCGCCCAGCCATAATACTGCACATGCGCGATCTCGGTCCGGTGCGCGCCGATCGCAACCGCGAGATCGATCATCGATTCGAGATGGGAGAGATTCTGCCTGTGAACGACAAAATTCGCAGTAAGCGGCAAGCCGGCGCCACGGATCTGCGCTGCAACTTCGAGCTTTTTCGCATGCCCGGTGAAGCCCGCGATCCGGTTCGCCCCGTCGGCGCCGGAGTCCTGGAAGCTGAGCTGCACATGTTCAAGCCCCGCATCCGCAAGCCGTGCGATGCGTGGACCATCGAGCAAAACTCCCGAAGTAATCAGATTGGTGTAGAGGCCGGCCTTGGCCGCCCCTTCCACAAACAGCTCGAGGTCGCGCCGAACCGCAGGCTCGCCGCCGGAAAAATGCACTTGCATGCAGCCGAGATCGGCGGCCTCTCCGAGCACACGCAGCCACTCTTGCGTCCCCAGTTCTTTGCCCGCGCGGGCGAGATCGAGCGGATTGGAGCAGTATGGGCATTGCAGCGGACAGCGGTGGGTGAGCTCGGCGAGCAGCGCCATCGGGGGCTGGAGCGCACTCATTGGGTCATCACGCCTCCGTCGAGGAAGTCCTGCACCAGCTTCAGGACGTCTGTGGCGACCACGTCGCGCGGTGCACCAGCAAAAGCCTTGCAGAGATCGTCCACGATTGCGGCAATCGTTGTCTCGCCGTTGCAGCGCAACACGATGGCGTGCGCGCTCTCGTCGAGCAGGAAGGCACGTTCCGGCGCCTGGATAGTCCAGCTTTCGCGAATCTTGTCGAAACGCAGGCGCCTGTGCGCCGCGAGGCGTGGGCGCGACGAGGCGTTAGCGATCGCCCGCTCATTCATGCCCGATTCTCCATGCGGAACGCGCCGGGCGGAACGAGTCCGGGAGACACATAGGCGTGATGAAGCGCGTCGAGCTGCGCCCACAACACGTCGGTCTTGAAGCGCAGCGCGGCAACGCAGAGCAACTGCTGCTCGCGCGTTTCCGCGTGCCGAAGCACATAATGCAGACCGAACTTCACGTCCTTCGGCGCCTCAACGAGGCGCGTTCGGAAATACGCGAGCGTTCCTTCGTTGGCGAAAGGATAGTGGGCCAGCAGCGCATCGATGCGCGTCTTGTGCAGATCCGGCGCGAAAAGTTCGGTCAGCGACGAAGCGACGGCTTCGAGCAGGCTCTTCTCGCGCACGAAGCGCACGTAAGCGTCGCAGGCGAAACGCGTTGCGGGAAGCACGCCCTCGCAACTTGATACATAATGGCGGTCGAGACCGACACCCTCCGCCAGACGGAGCCAGCGCTCTATGCCGCCCTCTCCCGGCTTTCTCCCGTCGTGATCGATGACGCGCCCGATCCATTCACGCCGAAGGTCGATGTTCTCCGAACGCCCGACGAGGCTCGCATCCTTCAGCGGAATGGATTTCTGATAATAGAAGCGGTTCAGCACCCAAGCCTGCAGCTGTTCCGGATTGAGGCGTCCCTCGTGCATCAGGATGTGGAATGGATGTTTGTCGTGATAGCGTTCTTCGCCGATCGCGCGGAGTTCGGCTTCGAATTGTGCAGCGTCATGAAATCTGCTCACAGCACGATCTCCATGCCGTCGTAAGCAATCTCCCAGCCGAGCGACTCTGCTTCCCTCCGCTCGGCCGAATCCTCGATCAGGAGCGGATTGGTGTTGTTAATGTGAATAAATATTTTGCGCTTGACGTCCAGCCGTTCGAATGCCGCCATGCTTCCATCGATACCAGAACAGCTCATATGGCCCATGCGAAGACCTGTCTTTGTGCCAACGCCCTGCACGATCATTTCGTCGTCACGCCACAGCGTGCCATCGAAGAAGACAAGCGCTGCGCCTTGCAGACGTCCTGCCAACTCCTCTGTCATCGCGGCGCATCCTGGAATGTAGAACAACGGCCTCGTCTCATCGCTCCCGCCGATCTCGAGCCCGATCGTGTCGCCCAGGCGGGTTCCGAGCGAGGGTGCGGCTTCGTCCTCGCGCCACAATGGAGTCTTTCCCGGCACTCTAAAGGCCAGAACGTTGAGGTCGAGCAATTGGCCCGCCGCATCGCAGAGCGGCAGCTTTTCGTCGAGCTGCAGGCAGCGTCTGGCGACAATGGCCGGGTTCAGCACATTGAAGATGGTATTTTCCGCGAGCACCTCCAGCACGCGGCGGTGCGCATAGAGCGCGAACGCCTGATTCTCGCGCAGGCTGAGCAGACCCGCAACGTGGTCCACATCGGCATTGGTCAGCACGACCCCTGCGATAGGCGTTGATCTCCTCGCGCCTTCGCGCCGCGGATGGAGCGGGGGGCTGTCACTGATCTGTTGGCGCAGGTCGGGCGAGGCATTTAAGAGCACCCAGCGTTTCCGGTCGGCGCTTACGGCCAGAGAGGATTGAGTCCGCGGCAAGAGCCGTTTGTCGCCGGCTCGCGAGCGGCGCGACACTTCGTCATTGCAATTCCATTGCGGGAAGCCGCCGCCCGCCGCGGAGCCGAGCACAAGGATGTGCAGCATCACAGGAGATGCATGAAAAACCAGGGACGCCGTGCTGTCGCGCGGCGTCCCGGATCCATTACGCGATTCAACGGTTCAGAGCTCGGCGCAGGCGTAGCAGTTGATTTCCATCCCTACGCAGATCTCGACGACCTTGGGTGTCGTCCACTTCATAATGCTCTCCTGCCGAAAGATCGGTAGCTGATCGATACCACAGTTCTACGGAGCCGAAAACCCTTGCCGGCGGCAAGAAGTTCCGTTTTGGAAACGTGCTCCTGGAAAGACTTGCAAAGCCTGAGCCGAAAGAATTTTATCCACTCGCTAGGATAACCGCCGCGGGAGGAATTGATATGGCAGTTCTGAAGATCGTCGTGGCGGTGGTTACCGCCGCACTGCTTGCCTCCCCCGCAATCGCGGCGCCGACGGCGAATCCGGCCGGCATTGCCGCCGCGGTGGCCGATTCAGCGCGCCCTCAAGCGGACAGGGATCGCGACGCGAATCGCAAGCCGGCGGAATGTCTTGCCTTTGCGGGCGTCAAACCCGGCAACCGGGTCGCGGACCTCATCCCCGGCAGCGGCTACTTCACCCGCCTTTTCAGCATTGCCGTGGGTGCGAAAGGGTATGTCTACGCCTATACGCCTTCAGACCTTGATGCGCGCATGAAGAAGCCGCCGGCCGTCATCGCCATCGCCGCCGATCCGCATTATGCAAATGTCTCGGTCATCCACGCCCCGATCGCAAAGTTCGTCGCACCCGAGAAGCTCGATATCGTATGGACGTCGCAGAACTATCACGACCTCCACGATGCATTCTTCGGCCCGGCGGACATTTCCGCCGTCAACAAGGCCATCTATGATGCGCTGAAACCCGGCGGTATTTTCATCGTGCTCGACCACGCCGCCGAGCGCGGCTCGGGCCTGCGCGATACCGATACGCTCCATCGCATCGACGAAGCTGCGGTCAAGAAGGAAGTGGAGGCTGCTGGCTTCAGGCTCGTGGCCGAAAGCTTCGTCCTGCACAACCCCGCCGATCCCCACACCGCAAAGGTCTTCGATCCCTCCATTCGCGGCAAGACCGACCAGTTCATTCTGAAGTTCCGCAAACCGGCGTAGAACCAGCTCCCCGCCCGACGAAGCCTGGATCGGTGGGGTTTTTTCTGTGGTTCTCCGACAGTCGCTCAGCCGCTTGCACGCACCCATTCGTAAAGAATCATGTCCTGCGCGTATATGCGTTCGAGCTTTTCACGTTGCGCAGGCGTCACGGGGGATCGCTCGACCGCAACCCGGTTCGCGTGCGGGAGCGAGAAGGACCGCCCCAGTTTCTCGGCAAGCCCGCGCGCAAAGCTCCCGCTCTGCTCCAACGCGCCCCAATGGAACACGTCCCGCGTCGAGAAGCGTTCGATATCCTCGGTCCCGTCCCATCCCAGATATCGGCAGGCAATATCGCCATAAATTTCCCGGTGCGCCGACAGAAAATCGAGATAGGAATCGAAATCGCAGCGGCCGGCGGCCTTGTGCAGAACGCTTGCGTCGAACCGGTTCAACCGCCGCTTCCTGAGAAAAGACTGGCGCATATAATGGTACTCGGAGTAGGCGCGCGCGACCGGCTCGCGCAGGAGCGTGATGATCTTCAGGGGCCGTGCGATGCGGGCCTGCGCCGTGTGGAAATCGACGTGGCCTCCCATGATGAGATCGCCGGGCGTGGCTTGGCGGCGGATGCGTTCGCAGACCGCACGCATGCTGAAGCTGCCATGGTGACGATAGAGGTTTTGAAGGCGCGCGCGGCAGAAGCGCAGGCGCTGCAGATGCGAAACCCGACCGTCCAGATCGAGCGTGTTTGGGAAATAAAAAATGCGTTTGGAGGCAAACGCCTGTTCCAGACCCGCCACGAGACTCACGGAGCCACATTTGGGAACGCGGATGCAGAGCAAAAGAGCTCCCGGGTCGGGGCGAACGCCCGCCGCTGGATGGGGCGGTCCTGCCACACGCAAAACGCCTCTCATTATATCAGATAACGATATGTGCATTTCTTTATATGCTCCTTGCGGGTCCTGAGACACCCTGATATATCCACCCCTCCCTCACGGAGAGCCGCCATGGCCCAGGACTACGCCGTCAAAGACATCAACCTCGCCGAATGGGGCCGCAAGGAAATCGACATCGCCGAAACGGAAATGCCGGGCTTGATGGCGACGAGGGAAGAATTCGGCGACTCGAAGCCGCTGAAAGGCGCCCGCATCGCCGGCTCCCTGCATATGACGATACAGACCGCGGTGCTGATCGAAACGCTGGCGGCTCTGGGCGCGGATGTGCGCTGGGCGTCGTGCAATATCTATTCGACGCAGGACCACGCCGCCGCGGCCGTGGCGGCGAGCGGCACACCGGTCTTCGCGATCAAGGGCGAGAGCCTCGAGGACTATTGGGAATATACCCATCGCATTTTCGAATGGGCCGATGGCGGGACGCCTAACATGATTCTCGACGATGGTGGCGACGCCACGCTCCTCGTGCATCTGGGCGCGCGCGCGGAAACGGGCGATGCCGGCTTTCTCGACAAACCTCAGAATGAGGAAGAGGAAGTCCTCTACGCGGCGATCCAGCGGCGGTTGAAGCACACGCATGGCTGGTACACCAGGCTGGCGCGGCAGATTCAGGGCGTGACGGAGGAAACAACGACCGGCGTACATCGCCTCTATCAGATGGAAAAGGAAGGCCGTCTCCTGTTCGCGGCCATCAACGTCAACGACAGTGTTACCAAGTCGAAATTCGACAATCTCTATGGCTGCCGCGAGAGCCTCGTCGACGGCATCCGCCGGGGAACCGACGCGATGATGGCCGGCAAGGTTGCGATGGTGGCGGGTTTCGGCGACGTCGGAAAAGGCTCTGCCGCATCGCTTCGCCAAGCAGGATGCCGCGTGATGGTCTCCGAAATCGATCCCATTTGCGCATTGCAAGCCGCCATGGAAGGCTACGAAGTCACCACGATGGACGACGCGGCGCCGCGCGCCGACATATTCGTCACTGCGACGGGAAACGTCGACGTCATCACCATCGATCACATGCGGGCGATGAAACACCGCGCCATCGTCTGCAACATCGGGCATTTTGATTCCGAGATCCAGGTTTCGGCGCTGCGAAACTTCAAGTGGCACAACGTGAAGCCCCAAGTGGACGAGATCGAGTTTTCCGCCGGCAAGCGGATCATCCTGCTTTCCGAAGGGCGGCTGGTAAACCTCGGCAATGCGATGGGGCATCCATCCTTCGTAATGAGTTCGTCCTTCACCAACCAGACCCTGGCGCAGATCGAGCTGTTCACCAATCCCGGCAAGTATGAAAAGAAAGTCTACACGCTGCCCAAGCATCTCGACGAAAAGGTCGCGCGCCTGCACCTCGAGAAGATAGGCGTGAAGTTGACGAAGCTGTCCGACAAGCAGTCCGACTATCTTGGCATCCCCCAGAACGGCCCCTTCAAACCGGATCAGTACCGGTACTAAAGAGGAGAAATTTGCGGTCGGCCATCCGCTTGACATATACGTAAGCAACAACTTACGGTTAGTCATGGCTAACGTTCAACATACGCTTCGCAGCTTTGCCGCCCTTGGAGACCAGACGAGGCGCAGGATATTCGAGCGCATAGCGGCACGGCCGTCCTCGGTAGGAGACCTCGCGCGGGGGCTGCCCGTAAGCCGCCCCGCGGTGTCGCAGCATCTGCGGGTGCTGAAAAAGGCCGGGCTTGTGAGCGACACCGCCGAAGGCACCCGCCGCATCTATCGCCTGGACCCCCGCGGCATCGCTGCCATGCGGGATTGGCTGGATGCACATTGGGTTTGCGCGTTGGACGCCTTCAAGGACTTTTCCGACGAAGGGAGCGACCGGAAAACACCCTGAGTATCGCGCCCATCGTGCGAACAGCGCAGGTGAAGGCACCTCCCGATCGGGCCTTCGAGCAGTTCACAGCGTGCATGAAGGATTGGTGGCCCAAGGGAAAGACCATCGCCAGGAACCCCCATACTGCGATCGTCATCGAACCGCGGGTCAACGGACGATGGTTCGAACGGGACGCTGAAGGAAACGAAACCCCTTGGGGAAAGGTGCTGGTGTGGGAGCCGCCATCGCGCCTTCTTCTGGGCTGGCAGATCAATGCCCACTGGATCTACGACCCGGAATTCCTGACAGAGGTCGAGCTGACCTTCCTTCCTGCCGAGGGCGGCGGCACACTCGTCACCCTCGAACATCGCAATCTGGAACGCTTCGGCGCCGACGCCGAACGCCACGCCAAACTGCTTGGCGGCGGCTGGCCGACGCATCTTGCCCAATTCGCCAACTTCGTCGATATCCATTTCTAAAGGAGGAAATCGTCATGTCCGAGTTCGTCGTTCACAGCATTCCCGGCAGCCCCTACGGTCGCTCCGTTTTCGTGGCATTGATCGAGAAAGGCGCGAGCTACCGACTCAACCCCGTGGCGCCCGGCACGTTTCGAAGCGAGCCGCACATATTGCGCCATCCGTTCGGACGCGTGCCCGTGCTCGACCATGGTGACTTCACGCTTTATGAAACCCAGGCGATCCTGCGCTACCTCGACCGCGTGTTGCCCACACCGGCCATGACGCCCACGGACCCCAAAGCCGCCGGGCGAATGGATCAGGTGATGAACATCTGCGACTGGTATCTTTTCCAGGGTGTCAGCAGCGTCATCGCTTTCCAGCGCATCGTGGGGCCGCGCTTGATGGGCCTGGTGCCGGACGAAAAGGCCATCGCCGCGGCCGTGCCAAAGGCCCATGCAGTTTTCAGCGAACTGTCCCGTCTGCTCGGCATCAACAGCTGTTTCGCGGGCGACGACGTCACCCTGGCCGACATCCTGATTGCCCCTCAGCTCGATTTTCTCTCCGCGACGCCCGAGTGGGCGCCGCTGACGGCCGCATCTCCCAATCTCGTCGCGTGGCTTCAACGTATGAACGCGCGGTCGAGCTTCCAGGCCACCACGTGGGATAAAGTCTCCGAACTGGCGAAGGCGGCATAAAGCCCAAAAAGCCTTCAAAGATCGCGGCAGGAACAACGAACTCGCGAGTTCTCAGACGCCCCCGCCTTCGACGGGGAAGCCTTCCGCGTGCCAACGGAGCATCCCGCCGGCCAGGTTCGCAATGTTGGTGAACCCCGCTTGGCGCAGGATATTGTAAGCTTGCGCAGAGCGGCTGCCGGCGCGGCAGACCGTCACAACGGGACGATCACGCGCGAGTTCTTCCGAACGCATCCGGAGCTCTCCGAGTGGGAGAAGTTTTGCACCGGTGAGATGTCCCAGAGCGCCGCCGAATTCCGACGGTTCTCGAACGTCGACAATCTGTACCCGCTCCGCATGTTCCTCGAGCGCTGGTGGCGCGATCTCCCAGATCCCGGCGAATGTATAGGTAAGAGGAGCCCAGTCCGGATCGTTCTCGTCCGAAACTCCGCCTTCCGGCCGGCCGCAACGCAGATTGGCAGGGACGGCCACATCCATCTGCTTGGGGTGCGCGAGCTTGAGATTGGCCATGTATCCGCAGAAATCCTCGATTGCGACCTCGCAGCCAAGGCGTGGATTGTATCTCCGTTCTTCTGCAACGCTGGTGACCGTCAAGCCGCGATAGTCGTGCGCCGGAAAGAGCAGACATGAATCGGGCAACGCAAAGATGCGCTCGCGCACGGAGCGGTACATCGCGCGCGCGTCGCCGCCCTGGAAATCGGTGCGGCCGGTACCCCGAACCAGCAGACAGTCGCCGGTAAACGCCCTGCCCCCATCGTCACACGCGTAAGTCAGGCAACCATCGGTATGACCTGGTGTCGCGTGCACACGCAGCGACCGCGCGCCGAACGCGATTTCGTCGCCGTCACGGAGATACAGATCCGCGCCTTCGGCCCCGCTCGCGGCGCTGAGCGCTATGTGGCTGCCGAGCCGCTCCTTCAGCATCCACGCCGCGGTAACATGGTCTGCATGAATGTGGGTTTCGAGTGTCCAAATGAGCCGAAGGTCCAGTTCCGCGAGAAGTGCGGCGTCCCGGCGCGTCTGTTCGAACACGGGATCGATCAGCACGGCCTCGCGCGTCTGAGCGTCGGCAACCAGATAGGTGAAGCTCGAAGACGGCGGGTCGAACAGCTGCCGGAAGATCAACTTCGCATCTCCCCCATCCATGGTCAGACTTCGGGCCGGACCCATTGCAGAATGAGAAGCGCGGTTCCATCGGGGCTGGTCTGACAGGCGAACTGCGAAGAGCGCCGGTCGTGACACGCATTCGTGCGCTGAACCCTCAGCACCAGCTTCCTGCCATCAAGTTCGACGCTGTGATTTCGAAGATATTCGTCTCGCACCAGGACCGCTCGGCAGACATGACCGTAGCGGCAGGAAAAGTCGAAAATATCGCCAGACTCTGCCGTGCGGTGATAGACGCCCGTCACAATGTTCGCCTCGCCCTCACTCCTCCCCATGAGGAAATCGCTCACCTGGGCGCAGCCGCCGACCGCCAGCCCCATCAACAGAATGAGCCTCATTCGCGAAACGATCCAGAACATGCGCCTCTCCGTGATCGGCGAGCTTTAGCAGATACATCGCTGCAGTCCCAAGGCGGCCCTTGTCAGAACGGCCACGAAAGCTGCAGCCGAATGATCCCGCCAGCGACGCGAACCGTTAACGGCTTGAAACGACTCGACATTTGCCAATCAAGACAAAACGCAGCGTATATCTGGCGGGAATATCCTTCCCCTAGCCATTTACGTTTTTTTAACCACATCATCTATTCGGACTCGGGACTCGCGCGTATCATTTTGATTCCAAAAGTGATTCGCCTCTCGGGGCGAAACGGGGGCTTGTCAGACGATGCGTCCCGGCTTGATGGGCGGCAGGGTGAAACCAGGCTTGGCGGGGCGACGGGCCGGTTGCGCCGCTGTCGCTGCCACCGCATTACCTTCCCCCGCCCTGGCGGCGGCCGCGCATGTCATTGTCTCGGCGGCGCCTTTTGTCGTCGCGGGGGCGGTGGCTCTGGGCGTCGGCGCAGCCCTGTGGGCATCCGCACAATTGAGCGTAGTCCGGCACCTGCGTCGCGAGTTGCGCGAAACAGGCGCCGCAACTCGCGCCGCCATAGGTGCTCGCGACGCGCTTATCGCGGCGGGCCGCGATGCGCTGGTGGCATGGGGCGGCGACGAAACATTGCCCCGCAGCTTTGGAAGTGCTGACGGCATCGTCGAATCCTGTCTCGCCGGCCCGGATGCTCTGGAGCTCGCCGAGGCGCTCGATTCGCTCAGCGAACGCGGCGCGCCCTTTCTTCTGAGGGTGCGAGACGGAGAGGGTCGCCCCGTCACATTGCGCGGACGCGCCGTGGGCGCAATGGCCGCCATCTGGATTGAAACGCAGAGCGGGGCGGGGGAAGCTGATTTCCGCTCCATCCTGGATGCGATCCCCATTCCGGTGTGGCTGCGTGACAGTTCGCGCGCGCTTGCCTGGGGCAATCGCGCCTATCTCACGGCTGTCGGTCAGCCCGACAATGGCGCTGCGGTCGCGGGCCAAGTGTCCATAGATAAGTCGGAGCGCGATCTTGCTTCCGCAGCGCTCTCCGAAGGACACAGCGTGGACGCCAAACGCTTCGTGGTGCTGGCTGGGCAGCGGCGTGCACTCGCGCTGAGCCACGTGCCGATTCCGGATGGCGGCATCGTCGGCACCGCAATCGACGTGACAGAACTCTCCAGCGCCGAAGCGCGGCTGCAGCAACACATAGACGCCCACGCGGATACACTCGACAAGCTGACCACCGCAGTGGCGATCTTCGATCGCGAGCGCAGGCTCTCTTTCTACAACGGCGCCTTTGCGCGGCTTTGGAATTTGCCGGAGTCCTGGCTCGATCTTCATCCGGCCGACGAGGAAATTCTCGACCGCTTGCGCGAAACGCGCAAGCTTCCCGAGCAGCGGGATTACCAGGCGTGGAAGCGCCAGCGTCTTGCCCTTTACACCGACGCCGGCGGTTTCGTGCCGGATGATCTCTGGTACCTCCCCGGCGGGCAGGCCCTGCGCGTCATCGCGCAGCCCCATCCCTTTGGCGGCCTCACGTTTCTCTACGAAGACGTGACCGAAAAACTTGCGCTCGAAAGTTCCTACAACACACTGATCAAGGTTCAATCGGCGACCCTGGACACGCTGACCGAAGCAGTTGCGGTGTTCGGCCCGGATGCGAAACTCAAATTGCACAACGCGGCCTTCGCGCGCATCTGGGAACTGGAGGCATCCGACCTGGCTGACGAACCGCACGTGCAGAGGATTGCCGAAACCTGCATTGCGCGTTTCGGGGACGGGCCGATCTGGGAGAAACTCATAATCAGCATTTCTTCGGGTGCCGAGCGGCGGCGGGACTGGGGACAGATGGAGCGCTCCGACAAGACGGTGCTCGCACTGGCGCTCGCCCCACTACCTGACGGCGCCACGCTCATCACCTTCAGCGACGTGACGGACCGCTTGCGCATCGAGAGCGCTTTGCGAGACCGTGCCGAAGCGCTCGAAGCGGCAGATCAGCTGAAATCGGATTTCGTGCACCACGCCTCGTTCCTATTCCGCGATCCGCTCAATGCCGTGCATGGCTTCGCCAGCCTCCTCGCGGGAGGCCACGCAGGTGCTCTGACCCCAAAGCAGGCGGAATATGTGGGCGACATCCTTGCGGCTTCGAGCAGCCTAGCGGATGTCACCAGCGACATTCTCGATCTGGCGCTGATCGATTCCGGCGCAATGCGACTGGAACTTGCACGCGTGGACCTGCACGAGCTTCTCTCGCGGGTGGCCGAGACTTTGCGAAAGCACGCCGAAAGCCTCCACATCGCATTTCGGCTCGATTGCGACGAAGATATCGGCTCCATCGTGGCCGACGGGCGGCGTCTTCGGCAGGTTGTATTCAACCTGCTCTCGAACGCCTTCAAGTACACACAACGCGATGGCGCGATCACGCTTGCGGCAATCGTCGCCGGAGATGAGGTGCAAATTTCCGTTACCGATTCCGGACCCGGCATCGCGCCGGATGTGAAGGCCAACGTGTTCGACCGCTTCTCCGCCAAAGGCCGCTCTGGCCGGCCCGCTGGCGCAGGCTTGGGCCTCGCGCTTGTCAACCGCTTCGTCGAACTTCACGACGGCTGGGTCGAGATCGAAAGCGCATCGGCACAGGGCACAACCGTGCGATGTCATCTGCCCCGGCGCATGCCCGCCCGCGACCCCGTCGCGCCAGCGGCCGCGCAAGCAGGGTAGTGTCCGCGGTCTTCAATGCTGGCTTTTCGGGAGACGCACCACCAGGCCGTCGAGTTCCGATGTGACCTTGATCTGGCAGGAGAGGCGGCTCGTCGGTTCCAATTCCTGGGCGAAATCGAGCATGGTGTCCTCCATGTCCTGCATCTCCGGAAGTCTTTCGGCCCATTCCGGATCGACGTGGACATGGCAGGTTGCGCAGGCGCAGGCACCCCCGCAGTCCGCGTCGATGCCGGGTATGAGATTTTTCACCGCGCCTTCCATCACCGACCACCCCGCGGGCACCTCGACGACATGCTCCTTGCCGGTATGTTCGATGTACTTGATTTTCGGCATCTGTACTCCCGCCTTTCAGGCGATGGATTTCATGGATATTGACGTGTCGGCAAGCGTCGCCGGCGCGACCGACGCTCCTTCGGCGATCAGCCTGCGACCCACAATGTATTCCGGCGCGGCATTGACCGCCTCAACCGCAGCCACCCTTCCCTTCCGCAGGTGAAAGACAGCGAACTTTCTGGCGGCCGGTCCCCCTCGCCGCACAAGCGTGTCTCCAGTATGCGCGAGGCCGGCGATTTGCAGCTTCAGATCGTATTGATCCGACCAGAACCACGGCACCTCGCGATAGGGCAACGGCCGGCCCAGCATCGCAAGCGCCGCATGTTTCGCCTGATCGATCGCGTTCTGTACCGATTCGAGCCGGATGAGCGCGCCATCGCGCCCGACATGGCGCGTGCAATCGCCGGCCGCGAAGATGAAGGGATCGGCCGTACGTGCGCAATCATCTACGACGATGCCGTCATCGCAGGCGACGCCGGCCGCTTTCGCAAGCTCGACATTCGGCACGATGCCAATACCGACCAGCGCGAGATCTGCTGCGCAGGACTTGTTCCCGGCCATTACGGCCTCAAGCCTTTGCGCCCCTTCGAAGGATTCGACCGTTGTATTCAGCTCGAAACGCACGCCCGCGTCGCGGTGCACCTGTTCGTAAAAGGTCGATATCTCTGGAGAGACGGCCCGCGCCATCACCCGTCCGAGGGATTCGAAAACGGTGACATCGAGGCCGTGCATGACCGCAACCGCCGCCACTTCGAGGCCGATATATCCGCCGCCAACGACTGCCAGCCGCGCGCCTTCCGCGAAAACACCGCGCAATGCATCCACATCCGCAATGCTCCGCAGATAGAACACCCCCGGAAGATTTGCGCCGGCGACCGGAATGCGCCGAACCCGCGAGCCGGTCGCGAGCAGGAGCTTGTCGTAAGAAAGCACGCGGCCGCCCGCGAGTTTCACCGTTCGCGCCGCCCGATCGATCGCGGTGGCTGCCTCGTCGAGGATCAAATCGCAATCGGCCTCGGCATAAAATGCAGGCGGTTTGAGAAACAGCCGCTCGCGCTCGAACGTTCCAGCCAGATAGGCCTTGGACAGCGGCGGTCGCTGATAGGGCGGAAACGGCTCGCCGCCCACCAGCGCGAGCCGTCCCGCGAAGCCCTCCGCGCGAAGCGTGGCCACGGCCTGTGCGCCCGCCTGGCCAGCGCCAATGATGACGATTCTCTCGGACATGATCTTCTGCAGGGATTCCCTGGCGGCGGTGAGCGGAGTACCATGACGAGGCGGGTATGCGGAATCAATCGATCGCATTTGCGGGCGTGCCGCGACGGCGGCTGCGGCTGCGAGCCGAAGGCGCCGGAGATAGTGAGAGTAAGTGTATTCGACTGGTTTTCTACGAATTGCGGAAAGAGGTGATTAATGGCTTTTTTGGGAATCGCTACCGGTCCTTGAACGGACCACGAATTGATGGGCTTACGTGTGGGCAGCTGCGGAAGGTTGGTGCAATGCTGAAGTTCGGAATTGCGATAACGGGAGCGATCCTTGCCGCGTTGCCGGGCGCCGGCGCCTCGGCGGCGCAGAAAGCGTCAGTGACCGTCGCCGTCGACGCCACGGCGAATGTCCATTCCATCAACCCGCTCATCTACGGCGTGGCCTTCGCATCCACGGAGGATCTGAACGCGCTGAATGCGCCACTCAATCGCATGGGCGGCAACGACATGACGGATTACAACTGGGTTCTGAATGCCCAGAATCTGGCGCAGGACTGGTACTTCGAGAGCTATCCGCAACAGAGCGCTGTTGCGGGCGAAGAGGCCGATACCTTCGTGTCGGACAGCAAGGCGGCGGGTGCGCAGCCCATGCTGACGGTGCCGCTCATCGGCTGGGTCGCAATTCTTGGAACCAACCGCTCGATCCTGCCAAGCTTTTCCGTTGGCAAATATGGCGCGCAATGCGCAACCGATCCCTACGACCCCGATGCCGGCGACGGGATCGAAACCGATTGCAGCACCTTCATCACCGGCAACGATCCCCTCGATGCCTATGTGAAGGACAGTCCGTCGCTCGAGCAAAAATGGGTGCGGCATCTGATCCAGACCTGGGGCAAGTCAGCAAAAGGCGGCGTCGGCTATTACCTCATGGACAACGAGCCCAGCATCTGGTTCTCCACACATCGCGACGTCCATCCCATCGGCCCGCACGCGATCGAATACCGCGACAAGGTTTTGGCCGAATCTGCAAAGATCAAGGCGCTGGATCCGAACGCGCTCGTGGTCGCGCCCGAAGAATGGGGTTGGGAAGGATATTTCTACAGCGGATACGACCAGCAATATGCGGCCGCGCACGGCTACAAGAGATATCCCGATCACAAGAAGGAACAGCACGGCATGGACTATATTCCGTGGCTGCTGACCGAATGGAAAGCCTCCGGTCGCCCGGTCGATGTGCTGAGCGTGCATTTCTATCCGCAGGGCGGCGAGTTCAGCGACGACGTCTCCACGCAGATGCAGCTCCTGCGCAATCGGTCCACCCGTCAGTTGTGGGATCCGAACTACGTTTCGGAGAGCTGGATTGACGCCCCCGTCTATTTGATCCCCCGAATGAAAGGCTGGATCGCGGACGACTACTATTTGGGAACGCCGGTGGCGCTCACCGAATACAACTGGGGCGCGGAGGGCTATATCAACGGCGCGACCACCCAGGCCGACATCTACGGCATTTTCGGCCAGCAGGGACTCGACATGGCGACACGCTGGACCGTGCCGGCCAATACGACGCCCACCTACAAAGCGATGCAAATGTATCGCAACTATGACGGCGCCGGCTCGGCCTTCGGCGACACCAGCGTTTCCGCGACGGTGCCGAATCCGGACAATCTTTCGGCCTTCGCGGCACTGCGCAGCAGCGATGGAGCGTTGACGGTAATGGTGATCAGCAAGGTGTTGAGCGGCGCCACGCCGATTGCGCTCACGCTTGCCCACTTCGCGCAATCCGGGTCGGCAAAAGTCTACCAACTGACGTCAAGCAACGCGATCCAGGAACTTTCTAACATATCCTGGTCGAACGGCGTGCTGAACGACAACGAGCCCGCGCAAAGCATCACGCTCTACATCCTTCCGGCTGCCAGCGATCGACGCGCCGATACTCATTTCCCCTTGTATGCCACGCGCCAGACCGTGCCTCCCGCGTCGTCGGCAATGAGAAGGCTGCCGTCCTTCGCCACGGCGAGTCCGACGGGCCGTCCCCACACAAGCGCCGGCGAGGATTTGCCGTCCCAGAAACCGGTCGCAAAATTCTCATAGCCGTTCTGTGGTCGCCCATTGGCAAATTTGATACGCACGACCTTGTAGCCCGTGGGATGCGCGGAGTTCCACGAGCCGTGCAGCGCCACGAACGCATCGCCTCGGTATTCGGCGGGGAACTGGCCGCCTTCATAAAAAACGAGACCGAGAGGCGCTGAATGAGGCTGGAAGAGAACGTCGGGCGTCTTCGTCTTCGCGACAAGATCGGGCCGCTTCCTGCCGTAATCGGGATCGGGATGCGGGCCGACATAGGCGTAAGGCCAGCCGAAGAAATCCCCCTGCCGAATGCGCGTGAGATAGTCGGGCGGTAAATTGTCTCCCAGCCCATCGCGCTCGTTCACGGTCACATAGAGATCGTCCGTACCCGGATAGAAGGCGATCCCGACGGGATTGCGAAGGCCGCTCGAAAAATTTGTCAGCGTTCCATCGGAATTCACTTTCACCACGCTCGCGTACGGCAGCGGAATCTCGCCCACATTCCCCCGACTGCCGATCGTGAGGAACAGATCGCCTTTCGAATCGAAAACGATATCCCGCGTGAAATGTCCGACGCCTCCAGCCGGTGTCGTATCGGCCAGGTGTTCTCGCTTGCCCGTGCCGGTCAGCGCTCCGTTGGAATAAGGAAGCCGCCAGATGGACTTCACGTCGGCCACATAAAGCGCACCGTGGCGGATCGCGAGGCCGTGCGGCCGATCGAAACCTGAGGCGAAGGTGGAAATCCGCGCGGCATGGGTGCCGTCTACCGAGGGCCGCAGAACCGTAACCCTCCCGGCATCCGATTCGGCCAGAAAAACGTCGCCGTTAGGCGCTATGGTCATCCAGCGCGCGTGGGGCACGCTTTTCGCGAAAACGGAGACCACAAAACCTTCCGGCACCTTCGGCAGCGCACCCGCGGGTCGGGCGACGATTTCCGACGAGTTGTCGACGGCCGGCGTCGAATAGGGTTTGGGCAGATTTGTGGGCAGGATGGAGAAATGCTGGCCGGGGATGTCCGCCGCCTGGGCGCCGTTCCAGGCAAATGCAAGAAAGAGCACAACCGCGCCGCGTCGATTCATCGACATAACTCCATGAGGGAATGTTGAACTTCGGGACGACGCTCGATGCGCCATTTTAACGAACGGAATATACGCGCGGAGATTCCGAATGGGGATCGAAATCGCGACTGCTTCCGACGCCGAGGCCGCGATTCGAAACCTCTTCGGCCGAATTGGCCGATCCTTTAGTCTACGCCGATCTCGTGTTTCGGCAGGCGCGGCCAGACGCGTTCGATTTCCGATCGCGCGATCGGGATTCCGAAGTCGCGTACGAGCGTATCATGCGCGTCGGCGGCTTCCGCAAACAACCTGCGCTCCCGGCGGCCGTCCGGATGGTGGCGAATCAGTTCGTCGTTGAACAACGCGAGGCGGTCTTCGCCAGCCACGCGCGCAGCAACGAGGTTGTTGACGAAATAGGAGGATGGGTGAGTGGCGGTAAACCAGTTGTACACTTCGTAGTCGCGAATCGATTGGGTCTCTTGCGTGAAGCGGTACATCGCGGCCCAACCGTCTCCGACCCGCATCTGCAGTTCGTAGCTGTCGTTGCGCGTGCGCAACCGGAACGCGCCGTGCGGGGTCTGCTGCTCGAGGTCGGGCTCCAGGCGCAGGGGCGCGGTCGGGCTTTGCCCGCCGAAGCCCACGTCGCAAATGAATTCACCCTCCGGAAGAATCGTTTTCAGCAGCATGTGGCTCAGTGGAGTTGCCGGGGCGTCTTCCGGCAGTGTCCAGCGCACCCGGGCGGCGAGCGGCGTCACCGAAAAGCCAAGAGTAGACAGTGCCCGCAGGAAGAGTCCGTTGTGCTCGAAGCAATAGCCACCGCGTCCGCCCCGGACGAGCTTCGCCTCCAGGGATGCCGGGTCGATCGCCACCGGCCGGCCGAGCAAAGGGTCGAGATTTTCAAAGGGGATCGAGGTCGGATGAAGAAGGTGCAAGGCACGGAGCAGGTCGAGATTCGGTGCGCGTCCCCCACGATAACCGATCCGCTCGAAATACGATTCAAGATCGAATTGCGCCATCGTCCCTCGGCCCGCAACCTCTGCAGGAATTCTTCCCGCAATCTAACCCATGATGAAATGCAAATGCGTCCGACATATCCCATCCATGTTGTCGCGGCTGGGAAGCCACGCTAAGAGTCGCGCGAATGTCGGACAAAACGTCGAAATTTGCGGGCGGTCTCGTGATTCAGAGCCTTGCCCAAACCGAAACCCTGGCAGGGCGGATTGCGGCGAATCTCCGCGCGGGGGATGCGGTGGCGCTCGAGGGTGATCTCGGTGCCGGCAAGACCACGCTCGCGCGCGGGATTTTGCGGGCGCTCGGCGTCACCGGTATCGTACCAAGCCCAAGCTTCACGCTTGTTCAGGAATACGACACCCCCGGACTGAGAGTGACCCATTGCGACTTCTATCGCGTCGAACGCGCCGTGGAACTGGACGAGCTGGGCCTCGACGACGCGCTTGCAGACGGCGCGGTGCTTATTGAATGGCCGGAACGCGCGGCCGCGCGCATTCCTCCCGACGCCCTGACCGTTCGTATCGAGATCGCGGGGGAAAACGGGCGTCGCATGGAGATTTCGGGGCCCCAACGTTGGGCGCATCTGCTCGCAAGCGGAAACAGTTGAACATGGACGGCGAGCGGCAAGACGTTGCGCGCGCATTCCTGGACGGTGCAGGCTGGCGCGGCGCGAAACTGGCAGCGCTGCCGGGAGATGCCTCGACACGCCGCTACTTTCGCGTCGCGGGCAATGGCCGCAGCGCCATGCTCATGGATCAGCCGCAGAACGCGGAGTCGCCGCCCTCCCCGCTTTCGGCCACCCCGGAAGAGCGTTTGGCGCTGGGCTATAACGCCGTCGCGAGACTGGCGGGCGCCGATTGCGGACGGTTCATCGCAGCGGCGCAATTCCTGCGCGCGCGGGGGCTCGCCGCGCCGGAAATCTATGCAGACGATATCGTTCGGGGCTTTGTGCTGCTCGAAGATCTGGGCAACGACCTCTACGCAGACGTGCTCGGCAGAAACGGTAGCGCAGAGGTTCTCTACGGCGCGGCCATCGATGCTATCGCGCTTGTGCACCAGGAGCCCGCACCGCCCTGCCTTACGCCCGGCAAGCCCCTTTACATCTATGATGAGATTGCCTGTCTTGCCGAGATCAACCTCATGACCGAATGGTTCATGCCGCTTGCGCTCCATCGCCCTGCGCGACCGGAAGAAACAGAGGAGCATCGCGCGCTGTGGAGCCGCGCGCTCCGCGGGGTGCGCCCAGCGGCGGAGGTTTTCGTTCACCGCGATTATCACGCCCAGAATCTCTTCTGGCTGCCCGGGCGAACCGGCACGGCCCGCGTGGGCATGATCGATTTCCAGGACGCGGTGGCCGGCAGCAGAAGCTACGACTTGATCTCTCTTCTGGAGGATGCGAGGCGCGATGTGGCACCGGAACTGGCGCTCGCGATGAAGAATCGCTATCTCGCGACGATGACGGCGAGGGACGAGAGGTTCGATGCAGAAGCCTGGAACGCCGAAGGCTCGGTCATGGCTGCGCAACGAAATGCAAAGATCGCCGGCATTTTCGCTCGCCTCGCGACTCGCGACGGCAAACCGCGCTATCTTTCGTATCTGCCGCGCGTGTGGAGGTACATCGAGCACGATCTCGAACATCCCGCGCTGACAGAGCTTCGCGCCTGGTACGACCGCACGATCCCTCGTGAAAAGCGCAATATAGGCCGAATCGAAGAGATCATGGCATGAGCGGCCCGAAGCGCGCGATGATTCTGGCGGCGGGGCTTGGTACAAGAATGCGGCCGCTCACCAACGATCTGCCGAAACCGCTGGTCAAGGTGCATGGCAAGGCACTGATCGATCATGCGATCGATCGGCTTGTCGCAGCCGGCGTGCAGCTCATCGTCGTCAACCTGCATCATCATGCCGACAAGCTGAAGGCGCACCTTGCACGCCGCAAAGATGTAGAAATCCTGACCTCGGATGAGACGGATCTCATCCTCGGAACAGGCGGCGGAGTCCTCAAGGCGATGCCAATCTTTGCGGAAGAACCCTTCTTTGTGCACAACACCGATTCCATTTGGGTCGAAGGCTACGGCCGCGCGCTCGACCGGATGATCGCGCGCTGGGCTCCTGACACGATGGACGCACTGCTCCTTGCCGCCTCGCTGGTCACGGCCATCGGATATGAGGGCGCCGGCGATTTTCTGATGGACGCGGAGGGGCGCCTCGCACGAGTCCCGGATCAGCGATTGTCGCCCTTCGCGTATCCGGGCGTGCAAATCGTGCATCCGCGCCTCTTTGCGGGCATGCAGCCGGGAGCGTTTTCGATCAACCCGCTGTGGGACAGGGCGATCGAGCGCGGCCGTCTCCACGGCATCAGGCTCGACGGCGTGTGGATGCATGTCGGCACGCCGGAAGCGCTCGCGCAGTCCGAAAAATACCTCGCCGATCTGCTGCCCGCGTAAGCCGATGGGAAGCCGGCTGTACACGATCGCAGCCGGAGTGCCGTTCGCCGACACGCTCGCAGGCGGGCTGATAGAAACACTCGCAGCGGAACGCGACCCGCTGGCGCTCGCATCCGCAACTATTTATCTCCCCACGCGGCGTGCCGTGCGCACGCTGGCCGAGTCCTTCGCGCGTGCGCTGAACGGGGCGGCACTCTTGCCGCAAATCCGCGCACTCGGCGATATCGATGACGAAGAATATTACTTCGACCCGTCGTCGGACGATCTTGCCCTGGCACCAGTGATCGATCCGGTCAGGCGCCGCCTGTTGCTCGCAACGATGGTGCAACGATGGGCGCAGGCGCGCCGCCAAACCCAACCTCAATTTGCCCAGGCTGCAATTATGGCGCGCAGCCTCGCACGGTTTCTCGACGAAGCCGAAACACAAGGAGCCGACCTGGGACAGCTCGAAAAACTGGCTCCGGAAGAGCTCGCCGAACATTGGGCGGATGTCCTAGGTTTCCTTGTCTTTTTGCGCGAGGAATGGCCGAAGCTTCTTGCGGCGGAAGGCGCAGTCGATCCCGCAAGGCTTCGCAATCTTCTGTTGGCGAAACTGGCACGACGCATTCGCAATACGACGTCTTCGGCGCCTGTGATCGCTGCGGGAACAACGGGCAGCATTCCCGCGACTGCGGAACTCCTGAGCGCCATCGCGAGCATTCCGGCCGGCATGATCGTTCTGCCGGCGCTCGATCGCGAGATGGATGACGACAGCTGGGGCCTGCTTGAGCCCAGTCATCCGCAATATGGCCTGAAGCAGCTGCTCGAACGGATCGGTGTCGTTCGAGGCGAAGTGCGCGACTGGCCCGGAACGACAGAACCCTCCCTCCCGCGGACAACGCTTCTGCGCGAGGTCATGCGACCGGCACCCACGACAGATGCCTGGCGCGCGCTTGCCGATCACGGCAGCGAAACTTTGGCGCGAGGCCTGGACGGCATGGGCGTGGTCATTGTCGCGCACCCGGGTGACGAAGCGATGGCCGTCGCACTGGTTTTGCGGGAGGCGATCGAAAAGGCGGAAATCACGGCAGCGCTTGTCACGCCGGATCGTAATCTCGCGCGGCGGGTCGCCGCGGAACTTTTGCGCTGGAAGATTGAGATCGACGATTCCGCCGGCCTGCCTCTTGCGCGAACACCTCCTGCCGTGTTTCTCGCTTTGCTCGCGGAGGCCGGGAACGACGCGTTCCCGCCCGTGTCGCTGCTCGCGCTCCTCAAGCATCCCTTCGCTGCGGGAGGCCAACGCAGCGGCGACTTCAGACGGCGCGTGCGCGCGCTCGACCGATTCGTGCTCCGGGGCCCCCGTCCGGATCCCGGACTGGCAGGTATCGCGAAAGCCATCGAGGGCGCCCGGGCGGCGACGCCCCACGCCACTGCGCGCTCACGCGCCCTCGAAGAGCTTGCGGCTTGGTTTGCGGGAGTGTCCGGGATGCTCCACCCGTTTGGGGACGCCATGAGCGTCCGCGCCCTTCCCTTGCCGGATCTTGTACGCCAGCTTCGCGATGCCGGGGAGCGACTGGCGGCGACGGCCGACACTCCAGGGCGGGAGATATTGTGGCGTGGCGATGAGGGCGAAGCCGCGGCGCAACTGATGGAAGCGCTGGCTCTCGGAAGCGAACACCTGCCGCCGATCGAGCCGTCGTCCTTTCCCGCTCTGTGGCGTCAGTTCGCCGAGGAACGGGCCATCCGCCCCACTTACGGCCGCCATCCGCGCCTTGCGATTCTTGGTCCTCTGGAGGCGCGGCTGCAGCATTTCGATCTGGTCGTGCTCGGCGGATTGAACGAGGGCACATGGCCCCGATCTGCTTCCGCCGATCCCTGGCTCTCGCGCCCGATGCGCAAGACGCTGGGATTGGAATCTCCAGAGCGGGCTATCGGACTCGCCGCGCATGATTTCGCGACTCTCGCCGCCGCCTCACGCGTACGGCTCACGCGCGCGCTCAAGGTGGAGGGAACGCCGACGGTCGCGTCGCGCTGGCTGCAGCGCCTGCAACAATTGACGAAAGGACTAGGCCTGCAGTCCCGGCTCGCCACCAAAGAGCCATATGCTGCTTACGCTTTCCTCTTCGCGACACCCGGACAGGCCGCAGCGCCGGCGTCGCGGCCGGAGCCCCGGCCGCCCGTCGCGCGGCGACCGCGCCAGCTCTCCATTACACAAATCGAGAGCTGGCTCCGCGATCCTTATGCGATCTACGCGCGGCATATTCTTCGCCTGAAGCCGCTCGATCCGCTTGACGCCGAGATCGGCCCCATGGACCGCGGGAGTGTCATGCATGACGTTCTCCATCAGTTCATGAAAGAGGTCGGAGAAGCGTTTCCGGAAGACGCGGAAGCCCGATTGATTGCCCGCGCGGACGAGGCCTTCGCGCGCCACGCTATCCCCCGATCGGCGCTTGCGCTGTGGCGCCCGCGCTTTGCGCGCGCCGCAGTCTGGTTCGTCGCCGACGAGAAGAGGCGGCGCAGTCGGATCGCGCGCTCTTTCCTGGAAATCGAAGGCCGGATCGAGATCGATGCGCCGGCGGGTCCCTTCGTACTGAAAGGTCGCGCCGACCGGATCGATGCGTTCCATTCGAGCGGTGCTGCGATCATCGACTACAAGACGGGACTTCCGCCAAGCGACTCGCAGGTCGGGGTCTTCGCGCTGCAATTGCCGCTCGAGGCCGCAATGCTCGAGCGCGGCGGCTTCGCGGAGATCGGTCCGCTCGAAGCCTCGCAACTCGTCTACATCCGCTTCGCAGGTGGTCCCGTTGCCGGCGACTATCATGTGGTGAAAGGCGACACGCGCGAAATCGTCGCGCAGACATTTGCCGGACTTGCAGGCTGGATCGCCGCGTTCGATCGCGAAGACACGCCTTACCTCGCGCGCGTGGCTCCGTTTCGCGCCGGTCTTTCGGGCGATTACGACCATCTCGCGCGCGTGCGGGAATGGTCGCTCTCTGGATGGGACCCCGCGTGAGCGCGCGCACGGCCACGGCGCCGGATGCCGCAGATCCCGGCCGCTCCGCCTGGGTGTCTGCTCACGCCGGCACGGGCAAGACCTACACGCTCGCCAACCGCGTGACGCGGCTTCTCCTGGGTGGTGCTGCGCCGGAGCGCATACTTTGTCTGACTTACACCAAGGCAGCGGCCGCGGAGATGGCAGGGCGCCTGTTCGAGCAGCTGGGCGAATGGGCGATGCTCGACGATCCCGCACTCGCCGGACGGATCGAGAAAATCGGTGCTGGAACACGCAGCACGGAAGAGCTGCGACAGGCCCGCAGGCTCTTCGCGCTCGCCCTCGAAACTCCGGGCGGACTCAAGATTCAGACCATCCACGCCTTCTGCCAGCATCTTCTCGCGCGCTTCCCGCTGGAAGCCGGCGTTCCGGCCGCCTTCGACGTCCTCGATGAACAAACCGCAAGCGATCTTGTGGCGAAGGCGCGTGCCCATGTTCTGGAGCGCGCGGGGTCGGGCGAGAAAAAGCTGGCGGACGCGGCTGCCTATCTTGCGACGCACAGCGACGAGGGCCGATTGCGGCAGATACTTGAATCCGCCCTCGGCGGCGAACGCCGCAAGTTCGAGCGCTTTCTGGACGGGCTGCAGAACGACGAGCAGGCAATCGGCGCTGCCGTGTCGCGCGCGCACGGCGCCGATCCGGCGGACCGCTACGAAGACATTGCGGCCCGGTTCTGTGCGGAGATGAAGGAGGAACGAAAGCGCCTTGCGGACATAGCGCGGTGGCTGGGCGGCGGGAAGAGCACGGACAGAAAGCTTTCTCACTCTCTTGCCGCGGCGCTCGAGAGCGGTTCCTACGAGGATTTCACGAGGGTCTTCTTCACCACGGGCGGAACTCCTCGAAAGAACTTGGCGACGAAGGACCTCACTGCCGAAAACCACGATCTCTACATGCAGTTCGAAGAAGCAGCGATCCGCTTTTTCGAAGCCGAGCAGCGCTGCCGCGCCGCGCGCGCCGCCGCACTTGCGCTGGCGGGGCTCACTCTCTCGCGAGTCGCTCGCGAGGAATACACACAGGCAAAGTGCGCCCGCGGTGTACTCGACTATGACGATCTCATCATGCGCACCTTGCATTTGTTGGAGCGGAACAATGCGGCGCCCTGGGTGCTCTACAAGCTCGACGGAGGACTCGACCACATTCTTATAGACGAAGGCCAGGACACGAGCCCCGAGCAGTGGCAGATCGTCCGCCGTCTCGCCGAAGAGTTCTTCGCCGGCCGGGGCGCGCGCGCGCAGAGTGGCGTGGCCCGGACGCTGTTCGTCGTGGGAGACGAAAAACAATCGATCTTCAGTTTCCAGGGTGCCGATCCACTGCAGTTCGAGATCAACCGGCAGCACTTTGCCGAACGCGCGGGCGAGAACCTCGTCTCGGTGGAGCTGACGGAGTCGCGGCGGTCGGCGCGCGAGATCCTCGCTTTCGTCGACGCGGTGTTCACCGAGGAAGCGGTGCGCGAAGGCGTTTCCACGGTTCCGATCCGCCACGACACCGCGCGCAGGGCGGCGGTCGGTGCCGTGGTGTTCTGGCCCACCGTCAAACCCGTGGAAAGCGACAAACCGCAACCCTGGCAAGCGCCGGTGGACAGCGAACCGGAGACGAGTCCGGTCATGCAGCTTGCAGCGCAAATTGCCGGTTACATCCAGACGTGGACCGATGGACGCACGTTGCTGCCCGGACATGTAGAGCCGATACAGCCGGGCGATATCATGGTTCTGATGCCGCGCCGCGAGCCTTTCGCTCCCGAACTGATCCGGCAGCTGAAGAAGCGGGGCGTGCCGGTCGCGGGTGCCGACCGCATCCGCCTGCCCGAACAGATCGCGGTGATGGATCTGGTCGCGCTCGGTCGGTTCGTGCTTCTGCCGGAAGACGACCTCAATTGCGCCGCTCTTCTCCGCTCGCCGCTGATCGGCCTTACCGAAGAACAGCTCTATGCGCTCGCCGCTTCGCGCCAGGACACGCTGTGGCGCGAGATCGCCGTCCGTCGCAACGAAGAGCCGGCGCTTCTTTTTGCGCACAAATTCCTGAGCGGATGCCGCGCACGCGCCGATTTCACGCCGCCTTACGAGTTCTACGCGATTGCGCTGGGGGCGGGCGGTGGGCGCACGCGGCTGCTTACCCGGCTGGGTGCGGAAGCCAACGATGCCATCGACGAGTTCCTCTCGCTCGCGCTGGCTTACGAAAAACTCAACACGCCCTCGCTCGAGGGATTTCTTCATTGGTTCGAAGCGGGCGATGCGGAGATCAAGCGCGACATGGAACGCGGCCGCAACGAAGTGCGGGTGATGACCGTCCATGGCGCAAAGGGACTGGAACCCGATATCGTCAAACTTCCCAACCCGCCGCCGATTCGGGAAGGGCCGGGCCGCCAGGGCGCGCACCGTTTTTCCGAAGACCCCGTCGCCTTTCCGGCCCCCGCCGCCCGGCCGCCGAAG
>Ga0182024_10002586_pt1 | contig 44633 bp, 34 predicted proteins | sample P32metaG_FD_120480 | JGI IMG/M metagenome (GOLD analysis project Ga0182024, IMG submission 120480) | Permafrost microbial communities from Stordalen Mire, Sweden - P3-2 metaG (Illumina Assembly) | ecosystem: Environmental > Terrestrial > Soil > Wetlands > Permafrost | place: Sweden: Stordalen... | reverse complement strand
GCGCAATGGAACCCGGGCGCGGGCGGCATGTGCCTGCACTCCATCCAGTGTCTGGGGCAAGGCAGGATGGTGGTGGCGATCTCGGCGGCGGGCGCGTTTCGCACCTCGGATGGCGGCGCGACATGGTCGCCACACAACGGCGGAGTGCGGGCGGATTTTCTGCCGAACAAGCTGCCGGAGGTGGGCCAGTGCGTTCACAAGCTGCTGGCGCATCCCAACGATCCCGAGGAGCTTTATCAGCAAAACCATTGCGGGATTTATCGCGGCAAGTTGAACGGCAATCGATGGACCGATATTTCCCGCGGGCTGCCCTCCCGGTTCGGGTTTGGATTAGCCGTGCCCGCGGCCGAACCTCGGACCATGTTCACGGTGCCGATCGATTCGGCCGAGTATCGCTGCAATCCCGAGGGCAAGTTTCGCGTGGCGCGGACCCGCGACGGCGGAAAGACCTGGAAGCTGCTGTCGCGCGGGCTGCCTCAGCGCAACGCTCATCTTCTGGTATTGCGCGAGGCGATGACTTCCGACGATCTGGATCCGGCGGGCGTTTATGTGGGCACCAGCTCGGGTCACGTTTTCTATTCACGCAACGCCGGGGACACCTGGGAGACGCTGGCCGACAGCTTGCCGCCGGTTTATTCGATATCGGTCGCGGCAGCTTAGGAGGCTTTCGCTCCCTTTGGTCGCGGCTCTGTAACGCGCTGTAAGCGGTGCTTTCGGACTCTTACCACAGGCTGTTAGCTGTCCGCGACATATTTCGTGGTGGGGCGGACGCCCTCGTCCGCGCCGGACCCCTGGTCCGGCTCCTCCAACTCACTCAAAACGGACGCCGACGGGGGCGTCGGCCGCGGACGAGGGCGTCCGCCCCACTTGGCGACTTCTTCAATCAACTTTTGGGACAGGAGGCTTCGCGGGCGCGGCGCAGACAAAATTGTCCGCGTCGTCGATACTGCCGGTTCCTTTGTATTTGGCCACCTGGGGATAGGCGCATAGCGGGCGTGTTCGACCGGCGCGCGAGGCGATAATTCGCTCGGGAGCGCGGCCTTTCTCGCGCCACGCGGTCATCGCGCTCATCATGTCGAACTTGTTGGGTCCTTCGCCGCCGCCGCAGTGACCCATGCCAGGAACCATGAAGAGACGAATAGAATCCGACATCTTGGCTTCGCCGCCCAGGGTGTCCACGGCGGTCTTGTAGTAGTTGACGCTGGCCAGCGGCGGAACGCCGGGATCGGCCCAGCCATGGTACATGAGCAACTTTCCACCATGATCCAGAAAAGGTTTGATGTTGGGATTGATCGCGTTGATGGTGTCGTCATCGATTTTGTCGGCCAGCGCCACGTCGCTATCGAGATTCAGCGTATGCCAATCCCATTCGGGATTCTTGAATACGACATAGCGAAATTGATCGGTGGCCGCCGAGAAAGGTTCCGGGCCGCGAGCTAACATGCTCCAGCCCAGTTCGCTGCCAGGCTCCACGTTGAAGTAGACCGGCGCATTGGTGCGAGGATTCCTGGGAATCGTGTACATTCTTTTCGCGGCTTCCACTTGTCCCGCGGTCAGGCAGGTGGGCTCGTCTCCCGCCTTGCATTCGATGGTTTTGGGATCGAAGTGGCAGAGAGTAGGATCTTCGATCAGGCCGTCCTTCACTCCGTCGGCGGCGTCGCAAGCTTCCAGCACGGCTTTGTGAATCACGGGATATTTGCTCGGCGGGATGTAGTTGTGCGGATCCAGAACGCCCTGCGCGAGCCAGATCTGCCAGGAAGAGAGATGCGTCCTGGGGTTGGCCGCGGCCCCGGCTACGATGCCATCGTAGTCGTCCGGAAATCGCTGAGCTTCCTTCAGCCCTTGCCGGCCGCCCGTGGAACAGCCGTTCCAGTAGGACATCCGGGGCGCAGCGCCGTAGAAGGCGTCGATGACGGACTTGGCCTTGAGGGTCATTTCGTGAACCGCCCGATATCCGAAATCAATCAGCTTCTCGGGATGGCCGGTAACAAAACTGCCGGTGGCGCCCACGTGCCCGGTATCGGTGGAAGACGTGGCGTAGCCGTCGTGCAGCGCTTCCGCCAAGGCGGAGTAGCTGATCACGCCCGCCCATCCTCCGTTGCCCACCGCTTGGAACTTTCCGTTCCATCCAGACGCAGGCAGCCAGACTTCCATCTTGATATCGGAATCGCTGGTCGGCTTCAAGGTGGCTGCGATGCGACAGAACGCGGGCAGATCCTTGTACGCGACAGCCGGTGGAGGGCCACCCGCGGTCTTGCCCGGCGGCATGAACTCGCCCGCTGCGACAGGTTGGGCGAGCGTAATGGTCGTGTTCGGCAGCCCTAGCGACGCGAGACTTTCGCAAGTCGCGCCCCAAATGGGCGCCGTAAACATTGCACAGGCCAGAATCAGCTTCATTGGGTTCTCCTAAGGGAGCTTCAAAAGACGGCGGGCATTGCCCGAGTAAATCTTTTCCTTGTCGGCAGCGCTGATGTCCAGGCCTTCGATACATCGGATAGTCTCCCGAATGTAGAGGCCCGGCTTGGGTTCGAACGGAACGTCCGAAGCGAATACGGCATGATCGACGCCGAAGAAATCCAAACCGCACTTCGTTGCCGCCTGCCCGCCGAACAGGGCGGTATCGGCATAGAAGTTGCGGAAGTAATCGATGGGCCGCTTCTTCATCGATTTGCGCAGCGATACGTAATCTTCGTCGGAGGTGCGCGATCCAAGCACATCCCAGCCGTAACCAACGCGGCCTTCAAAATAGGGAATCATCCCACCCATATGATGCGTGACGATCCTGAGATTCGGATGCCGATCGAACATGCCCGAGAACACGATGCGCGACATGGCGGCGCTGGTTTCATAGGGCCAGCCGAAGGTCCACCAGATTTCGTACTTGGATTTGGTTTCGGTCTTATAGTCGGGGAAATCGGCGCCGCGCGCGGGATGCATCCAGATGGTGAGGTCGCGCCGGGCCGCGTCTTCGAAGATGGGCGCGAACTCGGGTAAGTCCAGCGGTTTGCCGCCGACGTTGGTGTAGATCTGGAATCCGCGCGCGCCCAATTGTGTCACTGAGCGGTCGATCTCCTGCAGGCAAGCATCGACATTGTTCATCGGCAGGGACGCGGCGAATCCGATGAAGCGGTCGGGGTATTTGGCCACCAGGTCGGCTAACCCGTCGTTGGCGATCCGCGCAAACTCGGGGGACTTGTCGGGAGGGGCCATGGTTTCCATCGGCGGCGCGGGCAATGTGAGGAACTGGCAATACTCGCCGAACTCGTCCATGACGCGGAATCGCGCGTCCAGATCCGCGATGGTGGGCACGTTTTGTACGCGTTTGCCCATGTCCTTGCCCGCCAGTCCGGCTTGGATCACGTCGTGCGCGTAGCGTGGCGGGAAAAAGTGGTTGAATAGATCGATCTTCATTGGCAGGGGCCATTATATCGAAGGCCAGCTTGGGAGGGACTTCACGGAGACAGTAACGCGCTTCGCCCCCGTTACGCCTTCAAGATACAATCTTTAGGGATAATGACTGAACAAGGAGTACTTGGTTATGACAACTCGACGCAGTTTTCTGGCAGCGAGCGCAGCCGCCGGCGCATTGGCCCCTTTCATAAGAGCTGACAACAAGTCCGGCTCAAAGTACCCAATTCTGGGAAAGGACGATCAGCAGTACGAGTGCATTCACGATTGGGGTGAACTGCCTGCCAACATCAAGTACGGCAACACCCACAGCGTGTGCGAGGATGCGCAGGGTCACATTTACATCCATCACACGGTGTACCAGGACAGCCAGAGCCCCGACAGCGTGGTGGTGTTTGACGAAAAGGGCAAGTTCGTCCGGTCCTGGGGCGCCATGTTCCGTGGCGGAGCGCACGGCATGTACCTGCGCAAGGAGGGCAACACCGAATATCTGTATTTCTGCGACGAAAAGCACGGCATCATCACCAAGCGCACGCTGAAAGGCGAAGAGGTCTGGACGATGGGCTACCCGCAGGATTCGCCGATTTACCAGAAGGGACCGGGCTCCACCGGTCCGGGCGGCGCGGCGGGCTTGAATTATCGGCCGACCAATATCGCGGTCGCCCCGAACGGCGATTTCTGGGTAGGCGACGGCTACGGTTCGTACTACATGTTCCACTATTCGGTGGCGAGCGCGACCGCGTATCCAAAGCTGGTGAACGTGTTCGGCGGTCCGGCTCCGATGCCCCGCAGCGCCGGCGCTCCCGGAGCAGGTGCGCCAGGTGGGCCACCGGTTGGCGGTCCTGGCGGTCCTGGCCCAGGCGGCCCAGGCGGAGGACCGGGTGCGGCGCGAGCCCCCAGACCTCCGGCGCCGATCGACCAGATGAACAATCCCCACGGAAACATGGTGGACTTGCGAGATCCCGCCAATCCGATCCTGCTGGTGGCCGACCGCGGCCATGGACGGATCGTGCGTTACACGCTGGACGACAAGCCCATCGACATCGTCGAAGGCACGCGTCTGCCCTGCTATTTCCATGAGCGCAAAGAGTTGGTCGTGGTGCCCGATCTGTCGGGTCCCGTGCATATTCTGGACAAGGAGAACAAGATCATCGTCAGCATGGGCCAAGGTCCAGGCAACCCGCCGCGCACCACCGACGACCGGTCTAAGTTCATCCCGGGGCAGTTTGTGGCTCCGCACGGAGCGAGTTTCGATCACAACGGCAACATCTTCGTCGTGGAATGGGTAGAGATTGGCCGTGTCACAAAGCTGCGGAAGGTTGCCTGACCCGGCATGCTTGGAGAGCTTGCCGCTGAGTTTTTTGGAACCCTGATCCTGATTCTCTTTGGTAACGGCGTGGTGGCCATGGTCGTGCTTTTCGGCCATGGCATTCCCGGCGAAGTGGTGAATGGCGGTTTCACCAATATCAATTTTGCTTTTGGCATAGGCGTCACCATGGGTTGTTATGTCGCGGGCAAAATATCCGGCGCCCATCTCAACCCCGCGGTCACCCTCGCGGTTGCAGCGTTTCGCGGCTTCCCATGGCGAAAGGTGATTCCCTACTCGTTTGCGCAGATTGCGGGAGCCTTCTGCGCGGCGGCATTGGTGTATTGGAATTACCGCCCGCAATTTCTCCTCGTGGATCCCCATCTCGATCACACGGCGGGAGTGTTTACGACCTTCCCTGCGTTTCCGCAACTACCTTCGGCCGGGCTGCTCGACCAGACCATCGGTACCGCGATACTCCTGTTCCTGATTTTCGCTATCATCGACGATCGCAATCAGCCTCCCCAAGCCAACTTGACTCCGATCCTGATTGGGGCCATCGTAGTTGGAATCGGCATGTCGTTCGGAGGCATGCACGGCTATGCCATCAATCCCGCGCGCGACTTCGGACCGCGTCTGTTCACCGTTGTCGCCGGATTCCGGAACAACGGGCTGAGCGACGGCGGATACATATTCTGGGTCCCGATCGTGGGACCGCTGATGGGCGGGTTGATCGGCGGTGCGGCGTACGATTTCGGCGTGCGCAGATTCCTGCCGAAGCGGGTGAGCGCCATATGATAAACTGTGCGTTTGCGTTCGACCTGCCAAAGGCGTGTCCGCAGAAACGGATAACCAAAATTTATGAGTCAAAGTTTAGAAGATCTCTTAAAAACGAAGAATACCGTCGACCTGTTGCGTAATTCGCAGATAGGCGCCTATGTCTATCCCGTGGTTCCCTCCGAATACTCGAACTGGCGGGATGAACAGCGTGCCTGGCGCGATAGTTGCGTTCTCTTCGACCAGTCGCACCACATGGCCAACGTGTACATGGAAGGGCCCGATGCGGTCAAGCTGGCTTCCTATCTCGGGTTCAACAGTTTCGCCAAATTCCCGGTCGACAGAGCCAAGCAGCTGGCTCCCTGCAGCTACGACGGCCATGTGATTGGCGACGGAATCCTGTTTCACCTGGAGCCTAACAAGCTGGTGTTTGTGGGACGCGCGCCGGCCGCCAGTTGGATCCAATTCCAGGCTGAAACTGGCGGATTCAACGTGACCACGCAGAAAGACGACCGGTCGCCTTCCAATCCGGGCGGAAAAGCGGTGACGCGCAGTTGTTACCGCTACCAGATTCAAGGACCGAACGCCTGGAAGGTCATTGAAAAACTGAACGGTGGCCCGCCGGCGGAAATCAAATTCTTTGATATGGGCTATATCAACATCGGCGGACGGAAAGTTCGCGCGCTGCGGCATGGCATGGCTGGCGCTCCGGGCCTGGAAATATGGGGTCCGTACGAGGAGCGCGAGGAAATCCGCACGGCGATTGTGGAAGCTGGCAAGGAATTTGGCCTGACGCAAGTTGGCGCGCGCGCTTACGCCACCAACACGCTGGAATCGGGTTGGATTCCTTCGCCCCTGCCGGCCGTCTACACAGGCGACAAGATGAAAGCCTACCGGCAGTGGCTGCCGGCGGCGAGCTACGAGGGCACCGGCTCTCTGGGCGGCAGTTTCGTTTCCAAAAACATCGAAGACTATTACGTGACGCCTTACGAGATGGGTTATGGACCTTTCGTGAAGTTCGACCACGACTTCATCGGACGGGAAGCTCTGGAGAAGATTTCCAAGGAACCGCAGCGCAAGAAAGTGACCTTCGCCTGGAACGCCGAGGATGTCGCGAAGGTGCAGCGGTCCATGTTCGGGCCCATGGAAGAGCGCTATAAGTACATCGATTTGCCGCTCTCGAACTACGCTTCTGCTTCCTATGACAAGGTGATGATCGGCGGAAACCTGGCCGGTCTTTCGATGTTCAGCGGCTACAGCTACAACGAGGGCTCGATGCTTTCTCTGGGGATTGTCGAGCATGACGTGCAGATCGGCACAGAGGTCACGCTCGTTTGGGGCGAAGAAGGTGGTGGGACCAAGAAAGCCACTGTCGAGCGCCACAAGCAGACGGAAATCCGCACCGTGGTCAGCCCCGTTCCGTACGCGAAAACCGCACGTGAAGCTTATGCTAGCGGTTGGCGAACGGCCGCGGTTAAATAAAACCGGGGAACCGGCTCCCTGTGGTCGCGGCTCAGTAACGGGTGCGGGTCGTTAGACTGTGAGCAGATCGACGGCCTGTTTTAATGACGTCAGGGGATCGCGCGTGGGGACAAACTCCTGCGCGATGTAACCGGGAAAATTCAGATCGGCGATGGCTTTCGCCACCGTGCGCCACTGCACTTCCTGGGTGTCGTCGATCTCGTGGCGGCCGGGAACGCCGGCCACGTGAAAGTGCGCGATGTACTGAATGTTGTCGCGAATGGTGCGGATCAAGTCACCTTCCATGATCTGCATGTGGTAGGCGTCGTAGAGCAGCTTCACGCGCGGTGAATCCACGGCCTTAACGACGGCCACGCCGAAGCTGGTGTGATCGCCTTGATAATCCTTGTGATCCACTTTGCTGTTGAGCAGTTCGATGCACAGCGTGACGCCGTGATCCTCGGCGAATTTCTTGACGCGATTCAGGCCCGTGATGCAATTGTCGATGCCTTCCTGGTCGCTCATCCCGCGCCGCGCTCCGAATAGCGTGATGACATTGGGAACCTTGGCGTCGGCGGCCCGGACGATGCTGGTGCGCGCCTGTTCTTCCAGCTTCTCGTGATTCGCTTTGTTGTTCCAGCCGTCGTTGAAGGTGCCGGCGCCTTGCACCATGCAGGGTGTGATGCCGTATTTCCGCAACACGGGCCAATCTTCGGGCGCCACCAGGTCCATGCCGGTGATTCCTAAGTCGGCAGCCGCGCGGCACAGATCGTCAATCGGGATTTTGGCATAGCACCAACGCGCGACCGATTGCTTCAAGCGGCCGGCGGAGGCTGGCGCCGCGTGTGCCGTCACCGGAACAAGGGCTGCCGCTGCGCTCGCTTTGAGGGCGTCTCGCCTGGTCATATTGACGACTCTACGGTGCGTCCGTAAACACGATGCTGTCTTTCTTCGCCGTCAGCTTAGCCGTGTCGACGTCGGGGACTTTGGCAAGGCCATCCCAGTCCTTGAAGTCGCCATGGTCGGCGCGGTACTTCACGATCGCGTCGGCATCCTTGGCGGTCAACTCGAGTTGGGTTTGCAGATCCATGGACGTCGCCTTATTCACGTTGGTCTTGGCGGCGGCCGCTGGAAAATTCTTCGCCAGGTAATCGACGATGGTGGCGATCTCTTCCGGTGTTCCGGTGGCGCCGCGCGAAACCATGTAGTCGACGATCGAAGCCCAGCCGTCTTTCGAAGCGTGCTGGGCAACCACGACGTCCAGGCCATGGCAGCTTCCACAGGTGTTCTCCACCAGATCCTTTCCTTTGCCGGCCGGAAGATCTTGCGCTTGCGCAACAGCTAGAGACATCGCGAGAAAAGGTATCGGAAGTACCGCTCGATTCATATTTTTTATGATACCCAATGCTGCCGGTTTCTGTGTACTTGCAGCTATTGTTTTCGATACCAGCCCACGGCTTGACGTTCACTCACGCCGGGAGAGTCGAATGGCACGACGGTAACGCCGGCCAGCCGCATGGAACTGCCGGGAACCGTGGGCAGGCGGTCATTGGTCAGCAAGAGACCACCGGGCTTCAGCATGGCGCCAGCGTTCTCCAAGGCCAGCGATTGTTCGAAAGCGTCGTAGTAGACAAAAATGTTGGTAGCCACGATGAGATCGAAGTGGTCCACTGCGGCGAGATTGAGGCGCTCCAGAACAATATTCAGATCGACCGGCTCACAAGCGAGGACCACGTCCGGACGGACGAGCACGGCTCGCGTCTCCAGCCCTTGGAAAATCCGCGGAGGAGCGATAGGGGCGATCGGTGTTCCCACCCGATCTCCCAGCGTGTTCCAGTAGCCGACCAGCTCCGGCGGCCACGAGCGCGCAACATCGCGCGGCAACTGGATCACATAGCCAATGCCCTTGCCGGCGCGTTCGCGGGCGCGCTCGACATGCTGGATCACTCTGGAGCTGATGTCGAAGATCGACATGGATAGGGCGTTGGCTCTGGCTAGCTTTAGACGGACCAGCGAATCGTACAAGGCAAACGGTTGCAGAGTCTGCTGGGGATAATAATCGTAGGCGGACTCTTCGTTTTTGTCGATGAAATCGAGGCCAGGCCCAATCACGGCCACGCGAGCCACCTGGCCTTCGCGCAGCACGCCGCGTTGCTTGAGATCGCGCAGGGTCTGTTCGATGGAAAAATCGGGGATAATGCCGGTGTCGAGCGAAACTCCCCGATCGCGGAACAGTGAGGAACGATCCAAAAGCGACGATGGGTCGTCGGGCTTGGTATCGGCCTTGGCAATGGCGGCGCGCTCGGCCAGGGACCTCCGTTCCTGAACCACGCGCTGGAGATTCTGGAGGATGAACACGCCCGTCGACTTGGGGCCATCCGGGCTTTGCGGATCGACTCCCTGGCTTCGCAGAAACCGCTGAAGAAAAGTCAGACGCTCGTTGTCGTCCGGATTGCGTAGCCCCGCAACCAGATCGTCCACACGGGCTCGCAAGACCCCCGCCTTGGAAGCTGCGGTGAGACCCTCCATGCCGATCCGTGGCTGTGTGGTGAATGAGGTCCCGTATAACAGAAGATTCACCATGGAGTCGAGCTCGCCCTGTAGAAGACGCGCGCGAATAATCGAGTCCTGCCGGCGGGTCCAAGCGAGCCACTTGGCCTGGTCTGCGTCTCTGAGTTCGGCGGGCAAGTGCTCGCTCTGCGCATCTAAGATTGGCTTTACGCTCGCATAAGGAGTGAACGCACGGCTCGCCGCAAACAGGCCGAGGGCGATAGGTAAGACCCAAAACCCGCGAAGCACTTTGGGGTGTCTTCGCGGGCTTTGCGGTTCGTAAGTAAGAAACTTCCAGGGCACTACATCAGTACATCAGAAAGAGAAGCGGGCGATCAGGGTGCCGGTGCGGCCCAGAAGGTATGGCGCGGTGCCACTGTATGTGCCAGTCGGGAAGTAGGCTTGAACGACTCCGAACCCGTTGGTGAGTTGCCCCTGCGCCCCGCCGTGTTGCACCGGGTTCTGCGGATTCGTCGTCAGCGGATTCGGCATCAAGGTCCGGTTGAAGATATTGACGAATTCAGCTCGGATATAGATGTTGAACTTACCCTCCGGGCCAAACCGGAAATTGCGTCCGACGTTGGCGTTTTCGGTCGGCGTGCGCGGGCCGCGGAAGTCTTTGTAGTATGTCGTTGGGGTGGCGCCAAATGGGCCGTTGGACGCTGCCGAACAAACCGCATTGGAAGGGCACGGCTGCCAAGCGGCGGGATTCAGCACCTGGGTGGAATACGGATTGTAGGTGCTCAGATTGTTGATATTGACTCCCGGCGTGTACAAAGGCACGCCCGGAACTCGAATGTCCTCACTGGGCAGGAAATTCAGCGTGGGGCTAACCGGAGGCGCCAGGAACTGGCCGCTCTGGTAATTGGCGAACCAGCCGACCTGCCAATCCTTCGCTGCGTATTGGAGGAATTTGGGGATGAACTCCGCCTTCGGCACGGTATAGATCGCGTTGAAGTTCAGATCCTGCGGTGGAATTTGCTGAAGCTGCCAGCGGGCGCTCTGGGGATTGAAGAAGTCCTGCGGGGTGGGACGCACGAAGCCCTGACCCCAGGTGTATGTGCCTCCCGCTTGCAGACCGTGCGAGAAGCGCTTGGTTGCCTTGATTTGCAAGGAGTCGTACTTGGAATCGCCAGTCGGGGAAGTCGCCGGTTCAATCGCGCCGAACTGAGGGAAGGGGTAAATGGCGGCCTGGAAGGAATCGAAGGCCGGGAAGCTGGCATAGGGCGTAAAGCCCGCTTTCCCAACCGAGGCCAGTCTGGCCTGCACGGCGGAGCTGTTGAGCGGCTGAGTGCTCAGCAGATAATCGCCCAGGTTGTTGTACGTCGAGCTTTTGCAGACGCCGGTTCCCGAACCGCAGGGGCCACTCCCGGGATAGGGATACAAGCCAAAGCTCGCATACTCTTGCGGAGAGGTTTGGCTCAGGAAGCCCAGCGGGCCAGCGCCCAGCCAGACGGCGCGGTTGCCGACGTAGGACGCTTCGATCACGAAATTCCTGGTAATCTCTCGCTGGATGCCGAAGCTGAATTGGTTGACACGGGGCGGCCGGTTTAAGTTCTTGTCGGACACATAGGGATCCGTTGTCCCACCAAATCCGCTGTTGGGAGTCCCAACGGTGCCGGGGACCGGAAAAATATTCGGATCGGTGACGGGCCAGGTCGGCTGCACAATTGAGCCTGGCGTGGAGATATTTACGTAGGGGTTGACCCCGGACAAAGGATAGGCCCCATTGGTGCCTAATACTTCTCCGGCGGCGTTACCGACGAACTGGTAAGTGACTCCCCATCCGCCGCGCAGGACCGTCTTAGGATCAAGCTGATAGGCGACACCGAGGCGAGGCCCAATCGCGAAAGGATAGGCGGACCCGTAGAAGTTGCAATTGCAATTGCTGGCATACACGGTGGCTCCTGGCCGACCGTTCGCATTGGCGTTGGGCAGAGTCGGGTCGAACTGTCCCAGGCGCCCGTATTGCTCGCGCGGTGGAGTGGCGTAATCCCATCGCAAGCCGTAATTCACGGTCAGCTTGCGAGTCACCTTCCAGGAGTCCTCGACGAACAATCCCCACTGCTGGCTTCCTTGCCGGGTAAATTCACTGGGGCTCTGCGTAGTGGAAGCATAGTCGCCCAGCAGGAAACTGGCGAAGCCGAAGCCTTGGCTAAATCCATTCAAGCTGAATGTCGGAACATAAGGTTCTAGGGTCGCGTTGTTGGTCGCCGCTCCGAACAAGCCGGTGCCCTGCGCCGCCAGCGTAACGCCGGAATACGCTCCGGTGTAGTTTTGCTGGAGATAGAATTCGGCGCCAATCTTGTAGGTGTGGCTGCCCCTGACCCATGTCAAATTCGCGTTGAAGCTAGGCTTCTCTTCGTAGTTTTGCGACTGGATTTGACCGCTGGTCCCGATATTTTGCATGCCACCATAGCCACCGCATCCCGGTGGGGGTGGGAAGCCGGGAGGCGGGGCGCACATTCCCGTGACGCTAGGGAACTGGCGGTCCTGCACAAAGCCCGTGAGATCGAAACTGGAGGGGTCGAAACTGAGGAAGGGCGCTTTGTCGCTGAAGCTGGTGTGAAAATAGCCGCCGCCCACGTGCAGCAGCAGAGTCGGAGAAATGGTGCGGTCGTAGTTCAGCCGCGTTGTCCAATTGGGAATAAATGTACCGCGATATCCGCCGATCTCCGTCGGCAGACCATCGGCGTTGCCAAGCGGAGCGGAGATCTGACTCTCGGTGTTGTTGCGCGACCAATAGAACGACAGCTTGTCCTTGTCGGTGATGATTTGATCGACCTTCACCGCGGGGATGGCCGAATATCGTCCGCCCCGGATGTTTCCGTCATAGTTATTGATGAGATTGGAATTCTGCGGCTGAGGGAACAGATTCATAAACGCAAGAGAGCTGGCGCTGAACCGGCTCATGGGAATGATATTGCCCGGAAACGGCAGAGCATACCCGAGACCGCCTGAGGTGGCGCCGCGAGTGTTGGGATCGTAGATTTCATTGGCGTACACCGGATGCCCCAAAGGGTCGGTTCCAAATGACGTGGTCGGAATGCCGAGGGCCGCGCACAGACTGCAAGTCCCATTCGGCGAGATGGCGGAGAAGTCGCCACTCCGCATGGCGGCCGTTGGAACCGTGTCGACAAACGAATACTGCGTGCCTTCGAGGAATTGCTCATAGGCGAAGAAGAAGAAAGTCTTGTTCTTCCCGTTGTAGAGTTTGGGGATGATGACGGGTCCGCCCAGGGTTCCGCCAAAATCGTTGCGCCGGTTCAAGGGCCGGTCCTTTCCAATGCCACTGGGGCTCACGGTGAAAGGATCGGCGGCGTTCAAGTCTTCGTTGACGAAATAGTCGAAGCCGGTTCCGTGGTACTGATTGGTTCCGGACTTCATGGTCATATTGATCACCACGCTACCGGCCTGTCCGTACTCGGCGGAGTAGTTACTGGTCTGGTACGCGATTTCCTGAACCGCATCCGTGTTCGGCTGAGCCATCTGCGTGTAAACGTAGGTGTTGAAGAGACGAGAGGTCGCGTCCTGGCCTTCGATGCGCATCGTCTCGGTGAGAGACGGGGTGAAACTCGCTCCTCCCCCCAATCCGTTGACCGTAACGAGTCCGCTCGCCGAATACCCACTCACGCCCGGAAGGGTCAGGAGCGTGTTGTAAGGATTTCGGTAGCCCGAGGTGCCGGCGTTGACGGTTCCGATGCCCAACAGAGGAAGATCGTCCATTTGCTCGAGGGTTACGATGTGCGTCACATCGCCAGTTTCGGCTTGCAGCAATGAAGCCTGCGCTTCGACGGTGATGGACTCCGTGGTCTCGCCTACTTGGAGAGGGATGTCTTCCTTCAGGACTTGCGTCGCCGCGATAGTCAGGTTGGTGTGGGTGTAAGTCTTGAACCCCGGCACCTTCACCGTCAATTCGTAGGTGCCGACCGGCACATTCGCAATCGCATAATTGCCCGCGCTGGTCGATGCACCGGAATAAACTACTCCCGTGTCGGCGTTTTTGGCCTCCGCGTTCGCTCCAGCGACGGCTAGCCCGGTCGGATCGGTGACGGTACCGGTAATGGTTCCTGTGCCGCCCTGGCCAAACGCCACAGGTGCAAGCAACCATAAACTGATCAGAAGTGAACCAGCGGCTACAAACACTGAGCGCATACACACCCCTCCCTCACACGCTGAGTAAAGTAAATCCCCCGACGTGGACAATTGAGTCGCCACGTACGTCACGAACATTTAACTTCGTAGAGCATATTCGATTTGAATCTTTCCGTCAAGGCAAACGTGAAATTTCAGTGAAAGTTTCCAGGTGAGGACAACTTGGCGGGGCTGTATACAGCAACTCAGTGGCTGATGAAATCCGGGCGGCTACAACGCGAAGCAAGCTGAGGGTGGTGTGAGGATTCCTGAAACGCAAAGGCCGCGAAGAACCCTAGGGTGTCTTCGCGGCCTTTGCGATTTTAGCGTGAGAGGCTTCTAGATCAGAACGAGAACCGGGCGACCAGCGTACCGGTGCGGCCCTGAAGATAAGGCGCCGTGCCGTAGATGCTGCCGGTGGGCAGGTAGGCATTGATGACACCAAACCCGCTGCTATAGATGCCGGGAGGCCCGCCAGGGGCGTTCTGCGGATTCGCGGTACTCGGATTCGGGAACAGCGTCCGGTTGAAGATGTTGACGAATTCGGCGCGGATATAGAGGTTGAATCTGCCTTCCGGTCCGAACCGGAAATTGCGTCCGACGTTGGCGTTCTCGGTCGGTGTGCGCGGGCCGCGGAAATCTTTGTAAAACACCGAGGTTGACGCACAAGACGTGTTCTGCGGGCATGGCGCCCAGGCAGCGGGATTCAGCACCTGGGAAGTATACGGATTGAAGCTGCTCTGGCTATTGATGTTTACCCCTGGCGTATAAAGGGGTTGGCCCGCAACTCGGATATCTTCGCTCTGGAAGAAATTCGGCGTGGTGCTTACTGGAGGCGTCAGGAATTGGCCGCTCTGGTAATTCGCGAACCAGCCAACCTGCCAATCCTTGGCCGCGTATCGAAGATATCGGGGAAGGAATCCCGCGGAAGGTACAGTGTAGATGGCATTGAAATTCAGATCCTGCGGCGGAATTTGCTGCAGTTGCCACACTGAGCTCTGGGGATTGAAGAAGTTCTGGCGTTCCGGTTCCACGTAGCCCGCGCCCCAGGTGTAAGTACCCCCAGCCTGCAAGCCATGCGAGAATCGCTTCGTCGCCTTGATTTGCAGGGAGTCGTATTTGGAACGGCCGGTTGGGGAATTCGCGTCTAGAATACCGCCGTACTGTGGAAACGGATAAAGAGCGCTCTGCAACGAGTTCGTCGCCGGGAACCCGGCGTACGGAGAGAAGCCGGCATGCCCGGACTGAGCCAACCTTTGCTGAACCGCGTTGCTGTTTAGGGGCTGAGTGGTCAACAGATAGTCGGCATAATTGTTGGTGCCCGCAGGACCGGTGCCGGGGTACGGGTAGAAGCCATATTGAGCGTACGTTTGCTCGGAGATTTGAGCGGTACCGGAGGAATTGGGGCCGGTTCCGGCCACGGCTCCCAGAGGTCCGCTGCCCAGCCACACAGCACGGTTGCCCACGTAGTAAGCTTCCACGATGAAATTGTTGGTGATCTCTTGCTGGACGCCGAAACTGAATTGGTTGATACGAGGCGGCCGGTTTTCATTCTGGTCGGGGGCATAAGGGTCCGAAACGTTCGGTATGCCCACGGTGCCTTGAGGCGGATAGACATAGGGATTAGTAACCGGCCACGTTGGCTGCACGATGGAACCGGGAGCGGCAATGTTTACGTAGGGGTTGATCCCTGACAGAGGATAGACGCCATTCGTCCCGATCGTGGCTCCGGCCGGATTCGCAACGAACTGGTAAGTGAATCCCCAGCCGCCGCGCAGCACGGTCTTGGGAGTGAGCTGATAAGCTGCGCCCACACGCGGTCCAATCGCGAAGGGATACGCGGACTTGTAGAAGTTGCAGTTGCAGGTGGCGGCATACTGTACCGCACCCAGTTGGCCGCCGGCATTGCTGTTCGGCAAGGTCGGGTCCAACTGTCCCAGGCGCCCGTATTGCTCATGCTCTGGAGTAGCATAATCCCACCGCGCGCCGTAAGTCACGGTCAGTTTGCGAGTCACTTTCCAGGAGTCTTGCACGAATACTCCCCACTCCTGGCTTCCCTCACGGGTAAACTCAGACGGGGTCTGCGTAACCGAACTGTAATCGCCCAGCAGGAAATCGGCGAAGCCGGAGCCCATGGTATATCCATTGAAGTTCGTGGTCGGAGTGTACGGTTGAGCTGTCGCGGTTGGTGTGCCAAGTCCGTTTACAGCCGCGAGGGTAACCCCCGAAAAGGCTCCCGTATAGTCTTGCTCGAGATACAGCTCCGCGCCGAATTTGAAAGTATGCGCGCCCTTGACCCACGTTAAATTCGCGTTGAAACTGGGCTTTTCCTCATAGTTTTGCGATTGGATTTGACCACTGGTGCCGACATTCTGCATGCCGCCAAACCCTGAAACCGCCCCGATAGCGCCCTGAATGCAATTCGTTGGGGTGCCGGGGGGACCGATGAGCTGGCCGCACAGTCCCGTTAAGCTCGGGAACTGGCGGTCTTCCAGAAATCCGGAGAGATCGAAATTGGAAGGCTGGAAGCTGAGGAACGGTGCGTGGTCGTTGAAACTGGTGTGATAATAGCCCGCGCCCAAGTGCAGAAGGATGGTGGGCGAAATGGTGCGGTCGTAGTTCAGCCGAGTGATATAGGTGGGAATGAACGTGCCCCGGTATCCGCCGATCTCGGTCGGCAAACCATCTGCATTCCCAAGAGGAGAGGAGATCTGGCTTTCGGTGTTGTTCCTCGACCAAAAGAACGACAACTTGTCTTTGTCAGTGAGAATCTCGTCGACCTTCACCGACGGGATGGCCGAGTATCTTCCACCCGCGATGGTCCCGTTGTAGTTACCGACGAGATTGGAGTTCTGGGGCTGAGGGAACAAAGCTAGAAACGCCAGAGAACTCGGACTCATAGCGCTCAAGGGAATCTTATTACCCGGATAAGGATTAGCATAACCCAGGCCGTTAGCGGGATTGATGCCGCGCGTGGTGGGATCGTAGATCTCATTGGCGTAAATCGGGCGACCCAAAGCGTCCGTACCCAGCGACGTGGTCGGAATGCCGTATTGCGCGCACAGACTGCAAGTGCCATTCGCAGAAATTGCCGAGAAGTCGCCAGCCCGAAAAGCCGCAGTTGGCACCGTATCGACGAAGTTGTACTGCGAGCCTTCCAGGTACTGCTCATACGCGAAGAAGAAAAAGGTCTTGTTCTTCCCGTTATAGAGCTTGGGGATGATGACTGGACCGCCCAGGGTGCCACCGAAATCGTTACGGCGGTTGCGGGGCCGTTCCTTTCCGCCGTCGCCGTTACTGCTGAAAGGATCGCCTGCGTTCAGGTCTTCGTTGACGAAATAGTCGAACCCGGTGCCGTGATATTGATTGGTTCCAGACTTCATGGTCATGTTGATGACCACGCTACCGGCCTGCCCGTACTCCGGGGCGTAGTTACTGGTCTGGTAGGCGATTTCCTGAATGGCGTCGGCGTTCGGTTGGGCCATCTGCGTATAGTCGTAATTCCCAAAGATACGAGAGGTAGCATCCTGGCCCTCGACACGCATCGTCTCGGTGAGAGAGGCAACGAAGGGATTGCCCGGTATCGATCCACCCAAGCCGTTGACCGTGAACAGTCCGCTGGTGGCATAATCGCTCACGCCCGGAAGGGTGAGAAGCGTGTTGTACGGGTTGCGGTAACCCGATGTACCAGAGTTGACCGTTCCGATGCCCAGGAGAGGAAGATCGTCCATTTGCTCCAAGGTGACGTTGTGGGTAACGTCCCCGGTCTCCGCTTGGAGCAGCGAACCCTGGGCTTCAACGGTAATGGATTCCGTGGTCGAGCCTACCTGCAGAGGAATGTCTTCCCGCATGGTTTGCGCCGCCGCCATGGTGAGGTTGGTGTGGGTGTAAGTCTTAAAGCCCGACACGGTGACGGACAATTCGTACGTGCCGACCGGCAAATTGGGGACCGTGTAATTTCCGGAGGCAGTGGATGCCCCGGTATAAATGGCTCCTGTTTCGATATTCCTGGCTTGCACGTTCGCACCGGCGACAGCTAGTCCAGTTGGATCGGTAACAGTACCGGTGATCGTTCCGGTGCCTCCTTGGCCGAAGGCCAGCGGCGCAATTGACAGCCAACAGAGAGTCGTCAAAAGCAAACCAGCAGCTACAAACACTGAGCGCATACACACCTCTTCCTCAAACACTGAGTTAAATGAACCCCGGCATCACGCGGCATAAATGATGCCGCAGACCGTTAGCAATATAGAACTTTGTCGAGCATATTCCATTTCATAGGGTCCCGTCAAGGCCAAAGTGAAATTTCAGTGTGTTTTTCACCCTGCCTTTGCACGTAAAACGTCACAACGTTACATCAGCGATCAAGCTTGACTGCACTGTTCCCTGGTCTGGCATCGGCGGGTTTGACATCGGCGAGTTTGACATCGGCGCCAGGCCGGATATACACTGGCCCCGCTAATGAAAATCGCGATCCTGCTGCCAGCACTTCTGGCATTACCGATGTTGTTGGCTGCTCAGTACGGGCGCGGCAGTTGGACTACTTTCGGCGGCGACCCGCAGCGCACCGGCTGGAACAAAACCGAGACGGATCTCACTCCGGAAACTGTCAAACATCTGAAGCTGGAATGGAGCGTCCAGCTCGACTCTGAAGCCAAGGCTCTCAGCAATCTGACGGCGCCGCTGGTACGCGCCAGCATCGCGACGCCGAAGGGTGTGAAGGACCTGGTGATAGTCGCCGGGGTATCCAACAAAGTTTTCGTCATTGACGGCGACACCGGCAAGATCTTCTGGGAAAAGACGCTCTCGGCCGAAGGCACGCCGGCGCGCCGCGATAGCTGGCTGTGTCCCAACGGACTGACCGCCACTCCGGTGATCGGTCCAGTTCCACGCACCGGCGGAGCCGCACCCGGATTCGGCCAGGCGCTCTATGTGCTGGCCAGCGACGGCAAGCTCCACGCCTTCAACCTGGTGAGCGGAGAAGATGTTGTGCCGCCCACTCCTTTTGTCCCCGCGTTCGCCAAGATGTGGAGCATGAATCTGGTGGACGGCGTGCTTTATACGACGATTTCGCAGAACTGCAACGGCGTGAAATCGGGCGTGTATGCCATGGATCTGAGCAACGCCGACCGCAAAGTTTCGTACTTCGAGGCGGGCACGAATGGAGCCGGAATCTGGGGGCGCGGCGGCGCGGCCATCACTTCCGACGGACACGTGATCGTCGAAACGGGCGATGGCGCTTTCGATCCCGAAAAGAACCAGATGGCCGATTCGGTTATTGCACTTGCGCCCAAGGATTTGAAGCTGGCCGATTATTTTACGCCGCGCAATCGATCGTGGATGACCAAAAAAGATCTCGACATGGGCAGTATCGGTCCCACCATCTTCAATTTCAAAAGCTGGGAGCTGGCCGCCGCCAGCGGCAAGGAGGGCGTAATCTTCCTGCTAGACACCAAATCGCTGGGCGGTCCGGACCACGGTGTGCCTTTGTATCGCAGCCCGCTGTTTGCAAACCAGGAAGTGAACTTCGCCGGAAAAGGATTCTGGGGCGCTTTCTCTACTTGGGAAGATGCCGCCGGAACGCGCTGGCTGTATGCGCCGGCTTGGGGACCGCCCACGCCCGCGACAAAGTTTTCCTTGCAGCACGGTGAGACTCCCGACGGCAGCGTGATGGCATTCAAAGTGGACTTACAGGCGGGCAAGCCGGTGCTGACTCCCGCCTGGAACTCGCTGAACATGTCGGTGCCCACGCCGGTGATCTTGGCCAACGGAATTGTCTTCGCACTTTCGGATGGCGACTCGCCAGTGCAATTCGGGCCGAGCGGCAACTTGTTGAGCGTCGAGGACCGGAAAGCGAGGGCTGGCCATGCCATTGTCTATGCGCTGGACGCAAGCACCGGCGATGTGTTGTTCTCGAGCGGGGACAAAATTCGCGGATTCTCGCACTTCAGCGCGCCCGCCGTCGGCGGCGGCCGCGTGTATGTCGGCACTGAGGACGGGATATTGTATGCGTTTGGATTGGGGATACCGCAACCTTAGCCGCGCACCGCTGATCGCAGTATTGTTGCTGCAGACCGCGCTCGCCGGCCAGAGTTTGGCCCCAGACTTTTCCAGTATTTTCGACGGCAAAACTCTGAATGGTTGGGACGGCGATCCCGCATATTGGCGAGTGGAAAGCGGAGCCATCGTGGGGGAAACCAAGCCGGGCGCCATCCCGAAGCAGAATACTTTTCTGATTTGGCGCGGTGGTTCGCCGCCCGACTTTGAACTACGTGCCGAGTACAGGCTAACCGGCGGAAACAGCGGCATTCAATATCGCAGCACCGAACTTCCCGACCTGCGCTGGGCCATGAAGGGTTATCAGGCCGACATCGACGCGGAGCAGAAATATACGGGACAGATCTATGAGGAGCGTGTCCGAGGCTTTCTGGCGCTGCGCGGCCAATCGGTTTCCATAAAGAAGGGCGGCAAACCCGTGGTGCTGGGATCGCTGGGGAGCGACGCTGAATTGAAAGCCGCGATCCACGCGCAGGATTGGAACGAGTACCGCATCGTCGCGCGCGCCAACGTCCTGATGCAGATCCTGAACGGCCGCGTGATGAGCATGCTCATCGATGACGACGCGGCAAATCGCAAGATGGATGGCTTAATCGGGATACAATTGCACGCCGGCGAGCCGATGAAAATTGAAGTGCGGAATATCGGTCTACGGCCCGCACCTTAACTTTTGCGCCGCGAGATTCCTGGTGGTGGCCGCCAGATCCGCGCGTCCCGCCTGGGTGTAGATTTGCTCCGCGCCGATAGATCCCTCGCAAAGATGCCGATGAACCACTTCGCAAGAAGGATCGAGCGTCATTTGACCATTCTTCTCGACAGCGGCGCAGCCCTGCGGATCCAGACCGCTTCGGTAGAGCCGTGCGAGCTGCTGGTTCAGACCCGGGTCGGCAGTAATCATCTCGCCTTCCATCAGCGCGACCGCACCCTCCTCCAGATGGCCGGAATGCAGCAGGACATCGGCCAATTGCAAATACATCGGCGCGGAGAATGGCGACAGAGCCAACGCATAGTGGGCGTGATCCAGAGCGCGCGGGACGTCGCCCAAACGCAATTCCGCTTCAGACAGCAAACGGTATAAATCGGCGTAGCGCAGCAGTTTGATTTCGGGGCCGCCGCGAGCGTGGGACTCGGCATTCTCGAGGCGATTGTAGGCTTGGACGATCGAACTGCCGCGCTCCAAAATCTGGCGGGAGCGCTGGTAGGCCTGCCGGGACTCGGTTGGAGTCACCATCCTGCCGGCCGCATCGCGGGTGAGCAGAGCATCGCCCTTGGTCAAATAGTACAGCCCGGCTTGTTGGTATGGCGGCGCAAAATTGCTGAGGTCGGGCAGACCATCGAGCGGCCCGAGACCCTTTTCCGCTTCCGCGATGACGGTGTCGATGCCGGCGTGCGATTCGTATAGTGCGGACGCGAGCAGCGCATGTCCCTTGTAACTTTTGGGCGAGGTGCGCACCGTGGCGCGCGCCCAACTCAGATCGTCCTGCCAGTCCGCATTGTGAACCCAAGTGCGAATCGCAAATAGCACCGCGATGGAACATAACACCACCGGCGCGAACCTGGGGTGTGTCCTCGGCAGAGCATAGAGCGCCATTACGACGCACATCGCCGCCGCAATCGCCGGCAAATAGAGAAACCGCTCGGCCATGATCGTGCCGATCGGAAAAAGCAAATTAGAGGTCGGCAGGAAAGTCAACGCCGCGAATCCCGCAACAAAAACGAGCGCGCGATTGCGCCGGAATATAAATACAGCCGCGGCCACGGCGGCTAGCGCGATCCAGGCGATCCAATCGGAAACGGCGGCGCCACGCGCCAGCGGGATCTGTGCGAAGGAATAGTCAGCGGATAGGCTGGCGGGCCAAGCGAGCAGCCCCAGGCATCGCGCCATCACCTTCAACGCGGTGAGCCTCGCCGTCCAAAAATCCGCCGTCGCCAGCGGATTGTCAATGAAGGGAACCTGCGGACTGCCCAAGACCACAACGGAACGCGCGTACCACATCGCGAGCAGTGGTAGTGCGGCCGCCGCGCATCCCAAGAGCGCCCCTCTGAAATTCTTGCGCTCCTTCCACCACACCAGTTCGTACAGCACGATTACGCCGGGGATCACGATCGCGCTTTCCTTGGAAAAGACGCCGATGAACGTCGCTGCCATCAAAGCCAGAATCCACATCCAACGTCGCGCGCCGCGCGCTTCGGTGCTTTTCAGATAGAACAGAAGCCCACTGAGCACCGCCATCCCGGCGAGAAGATCCACTCGCCCAACGATGTTGGTGACGGACTCGGTGAGAACCGGATGCACGGCCCATAGCCCCGCGGCAAACACGGGCGGCCAGAAGTGACGGAGCAATCGCCGCGCCAGCGCGTACACCAGGAGCACGTTGCCCAGGTGCAAGAGCAGATTGATCCAGTGATAGCCTTCCGGATGCTCGCCGTTTCCAAGCACCGCGTAGTTGAACAGATACGATAGCGTGCCGAAGGGCCGGTACAAGCCGGTCTCGCCGTAGGGCCACCAGTAAGTGTGTTGGAGTATCAGCCCGAGATTCTCCCCGCTGGCCTCGCGAATTCGCGGATCTTCGAGCAACAGTCCCTTGTTGTCGAATACAAATCCGCCGCTAAAGGAATTGGAATAGGCTGCCAGAGTCAGGACGCAGAGCGCCGCAGCCACAAGAAGATGCCGGCGCCTAGTACCTATCCTCATCGAGTCCGAGATGTTCCACCATGTACTCGAAATAAGGGCCATCCACCAGGAAGATCAGAAAGATTTCGTGCACAATGTGGATGATTTTGCGCGTGGCGTAGTCGAAATCGCCATCTTTTACCGTCACGGTTACTGAAATAATTCCACGTTTGTTGCCCAGCGCCAGCCGCGCCTTGGCGGGATTCACGCGACGATGCTCCAGCATTTCCTCGGACTGCCGCGCCTTCAAGAAAGCTTTGAGTTCGCGGCACATCGGAGAGCGTGCCGGAACGCCAGGCAGCACTTCGGGAAAACACAATGTCTTTTTCAGAACGTCGACCGATAGCTCGAATGGCCGATCATGATGCCATATCATTTTGTAAACTGACTGGCCTTTGGCTCCGGGATGCGCGCTAAATCCGCGAAAAACCGCCTTCTCCGCGTAGCCTTGAAGAATTTCCGTCACCAGCTCCAACGTAGCAGCCGGCCCAGCACGTCGAATCTTAGTGGGCAAGCGCTCCCACACTCGGCTCGGGATTGATGATGTTGCCCGGCGGATAATCCTTACCCGATGTAAATTCTTTCAGCGCCTGCACGTTGATCAAGGTGGACACGCGCTCTTTGGCGGCCACTTCGTAGCTGGTCTTCAGAGCCCTGCGGAATTCATCCTGCGTGCGCACATATTCGCCGCGCGCGCCCAGCCCCTCGGCCATTTTGTCGTAGCGCAGATTTTCCTGGAACAGATACATGTGCATCGATCGAGGCGTCCCCACGGCGCTCGGCCACATGCCCCACGCATTGTTGTTGAACACCACGCAGACGATCGGGATCTTGTATTTGGCGGCGGTGTCCAGCTCAAACATGCTGTAGGTGATTCCGGCGTCGCTGGTGAGCACGACTACCGGCGCACCTTTATACGGCGCTTGCGGACCCACGCCCAATTGCACCGCGGCGCCGGCGCCGATCATCATCGCCAGATCCGGCCCTACGGCGGAGTATTGATAGGGACAGTTCACCTCCTGTCCCGGCCGATAGGCGCGCAGCCAACGCGCTGCGCAATTCCCGATGGTCCATCCACCCCAACCGGTGACGGTCTGTTTGGGATCGATGCTGCCCTTGTACAGAAAATCGTGCACTTCCTTGCAGACCACGGCTTGATGCACTGTATTGGTGGCCTGGCTATGCTTCACGCCTTGCTCGTACTCATCGAGCAATCGCTTCTCGTACTTTTGCCGCGCCGACGCCAATTCGCCCACCCACGCGTCGCGTTTCTTTTGCGGCAGATCGCTGGCCAAGCCCTCTAGAAACGCGGCCTCGTCAGACACGATTCCTAAATCGAGCGGCCAGTTCCGTCCCAGGTCCTCGCCGGTCGGATTCACGCGGATGGCCTTCGCTTCCGGATTAAATCGCCACTCCTGCTTGGTCGGCATGCTGTATTGGCCGACGAACACCACCAGGTCCGCGCTCATAAACGCATCCGGCGATAGGCTGGCCGACAAGCGGTGTTCATCCGGGAAATGCCCGCGCATCGGTCCCGATGTCACCACCGCGATGTCGTTCTTTTCGGCCGCCACCATCAGCGGCTCCCAGGCCTTGCGGAAGAACACGCCGTGTCCGGCCACGATCACCGGGCGCTCAGCGCGATTGATCATATCCACGGCCTGCGCCAGATCCTTGGGCGCGGGATGCGGCCGCGACTCGGTGCGATATTTGTCCTTGCCGTAGTATTCCTTGAGCTGCGAGGCTTCGGTGAAGCGCGCGCGATAGATCTCGCCCGGAAAATCAAGATGCACCGGACCCGGCACGCCCGTCTTCAGGTTCCGGAATGCGTAGGCGGTGTATTCATGGACGCGATCGGGCGCGATCAGCCGCTTCCCGTATTTCTTCAGCCCCTCGGTAGTCGGCTGCTGATAACCAGTCTGAATGAAATACTCGCGATCGTCGGTGGCGATGGTCACGTTGCTCGCCAGCACCAGCAGCGGCGTGCGCGCGCGATGCGCCACCGCGATATTCATGATCATGTTCGTGAAGCCCGGGCCTTCCGTTCCTGAACAGGCCGTCACTTCGCCGGTGCAGCGCGAGAAACCGTCCGCCGCCGACGTCATGGAGCCTTCCGAACGTCCGCCAAACGCGGGAATGCCGGCCGCCGAAATCGCGTTGATGATCTGGTAATTGCCCGGACAGCAGAACAGCGCGGCTAGATCTTCGTCTTTGCAGGACTTGGCGAAAACCTCGGCGCCCGTCATGCCGCCTTTCTCGCCGAAATCGCCAATGCGCGTGGCCTCCGCCAGGGTGTCGGTCACTTCCTTCGGAATGCGAATGGACGGAATGGGAGGAGTGGTGGCGGCGAAAATTTTGCCGGGATTCACCAACGCGGCGGCCGCGGCGCCGGCTCCAATGGAAGCAAACAGGCCTCGGCGAGAGGGACGGGACTCCGGTTCGCCGGTCTTAGGGGCGTCCGCCTTCTGTACTTCGGGGTTCTTGTTCTCGGTCATGTTGTCTCCTCTAGCTACTTGGCGTCGTCTTGAACCGCAGGCCGCGCCGACTCCGGCCACAGGGTACGGACGAAATTCACTAAATTCCAAATGTCGGTTTCGCTGTCGAGCTGCGACTTAAACGCGGGCATCTGATCGCCCGCGCCATCGCGAATGCTGTGGAAGATCTCGCCCTCGCTCGTGCCGCTTTTGTAAAGCTGCGGCGACGTAAGATCGGTGGCGTCGGCCACCAGCGACCCTTCGGCCTTGCCATTTTCGCCATGACAACTGGTGCAATTCTGCATGAAGATCACACGTCCGCGGGCAATCGACTTCTTCGTGTTGGCTACGGGACTCTTCAGCTTCTGCGCGTCGTCGCGGGTCAACTTGGCCGGCGCGTCGCCAGAAACCAGCAGCGCAGCCCCTAGTGTTAGGAGAGCGACCGCTTTCCACCTTCGCAATTCCACTTTACTTCCAATCCGCCGTAAAGATATTAAACTCGTATGGCGACTTCGCGCCCTTGTCGGAGGCGAACACGATCGTCTTCCCATCTGGTGCGAACTCGGGGAATGCCGTAAATCCGCCGAAATCGGTCACCTGCTCCAAGTTCGTCCCGTCCGTGTTGACCAGATACAGCTCAAACTTTCGTCCATCGCAATCGTGCTTGTTGGAGGCGAACAGAATCTTCTTCCCATCCGGAGTAAATGTCGGCGCAAAACTCGCGCATCCGAAATTTGTGATTTGCTTCGGGTTCTTTCCCTCGCCGTCGGCCACAAACAGCTCCATCTTCATCGGCGATGTCAGGTTTTCGCTCAGCAAGTCGTGATAGCGTTTCTCGGTTTCGGGCGTCAGCGGATGATTCGCGCGCCACACCAGATGCTTGCCATCGCGGGAAAACACCGCGCCTCCGTCGTACCCATCGGTCTTGGTGACTTGCTTCTTGTCCGATCCATCCGGCTTCATGGTCCACAGATCCAAGTCGCCCGACTCCATGGACGTGTACACAATGCGGCCCGTCTTGAAATTCACCGTGCCTTCGGCGTTGTAGCCAGGCGCTCCGGCCAGCGTCTTCAGAATTTTTCCGTCGTCGGTCGCCAAGTAGACCTTGTAAGTCGGATAAACGGCCCACACGTAGCCCTTGCTGCGGTCGGCCGCGGGAGGGCACGCGTCCCCGGCCTCGTGCGTGGAGGCGTACAGAATATGTTTGTTGTCCGGCAGAAAATATCCACAGGTGGTGCGGCCCTTGCCGGTGGAGACCATGTGCTGGTTGGAGCCGTCGCGATTCATGATGAAGATCTGATCGCATGCCAGCTTGTCGCGCGTCGATTGAAAAATGATGCGCTGCCCGTCGGGCGCCCAATACGCCTCGGCGTTCTCTCCGCCATTGGTGAGTTGCCGGATTTCTCCCAGATGCGCGGATTGCCCTAGCGCACCGGTAACGAAGAGAATGTATAGTAAGTGTCGCTGCAAGCCACTATCGTATCCTATGTTCTGGCGTATGTTTTGGCCCGGGGCTAGTGTCCTGTCCCAAAAGTTGATTGAAGAAGTCGCGAAGTGGGGCGGTCCCCCCGGACCGCAGCCGACGCCCCCGTCGGCCTCAGTTTTGAGTGTGTTGAAGGAGCCGGCCCAGGGGGCCGCAGCGAGCGCGGGTCCGGCGCGGACGAGGGCGTCCGCCCCACGACGAAATATTTCGCGAACATTGGGACAGGACATTAGCAGGCTATGCGCAATCTGAAATGGTACGAGAACTTCGGTCCGGCCAAGTCCCCCCAACGGTGACCGTGGTTGTTCCTACGCTGGCGGCGGACGAGACTCTCGATGAGTGCCTGGCCTCGCTGGACGGCCAGACGTTCCGCCATTTTGAAGTGATCGTGGTAGACAATAGCGGAAGGCGCGCGGCGAAATCGAACGGGCGGGTCCGGGTGATCGCGAACGATCGCAATGTAGGCTTCGGAGCGGCCGTCAATCAAGCGTTCCGTCAATCGGCGGCGCCCTACCTGGCTGTTCTGAACGACGACGCCACCGCGCATCCCGGCTGGCTGGAAGCTTTGCTTGCCGCCATCGAGCCGCGTCCCGACGTCGGAATGTGCGCGTCGCAAGTGCGGCACGCAAGCGACGGCAGCCTGGATTCGGCGGGCATGCTCCTTTGCCTGGATGGAAGCAGCAAGCAGCGCGGGCATTTGGAATCGCCTGCATCCTATCCACGCCAGCAAGAGGCGCTCTTGCCTAGCGGCTCGGCGGCCTTATATCGCCGCGAAATGCTGGAAGAAATCGGCCTCTTCGATGAGAGCTTCTTCTTATATTGCGAGGACACCGATCTCGGCCTGCGCGCGCGCTGGGCGGGTTGGGAATGCCTGTACGTTTCCAATGCCGTGGTGGAACATCGCTATTCGCATTCGTCGGGGAGGGCTTCCGCGCTCAAAGCATTTTACGTGGAGCGCAATCGCCTGTTCGTGATCTTTAAGAACTTTCCCGCGCTCGATCTGCTGCTGGTGCCGTTCTATGCGATGTCCCGCTACTTCTGGCATTTCATCTATGCTCTGCGGGGACGCGGCAAGGCCGCCGAGTTCCAGCGCGAAGGCGGCAGCCTCCTTCGGCTTCCCTGGTATGTCGTGCGAGGCCACATCGAATTACTCGCGCGATTCCCTGCGATTTTTCGGCAGCGCCGAGGGATGAAGCGGCGGCTAACAGCGAAACAATTTCGGCGCTTGATCCGGCGCCACTCCATCAGTCCCCGTCAGGTGGCGGCACTGTGAAGCCGGCCGGTGGACCTCATCAGCTTTTGATTCTGATCCCGGCTTTTAATGAGATCGGCGCGATCGCCGGAGTCATCCGGGAAGTCCGCGACGTGGTGGCCGATGCGCCCATCCTGGTGGTCGATGACGCATCCACCGACGGAACGGAACGAAGCGCGCGATCCGCGGGCGCTTACGTCCTCCGCCTGCCTTATCACTTGGGACTGGGTGGAGGCGTCCAGGCCGGATACAAACTCGCCTACGAGTTGGGCTACGAATATGTGATCCGTGTAGATGGCGACGGCCAGCACGATCCCAAGTACATACCGCTTTTGCTCAAGGCGCTGCGCGAAACCGGATGCCACATGGTCATCGGCTCGCGATTTCAGAATGGCGACGGCGACTACACCAACTCCGTCCGCGCTCTGGGCATTTGGTTCTTTCGCCTGGTGCTTCGGCCTATTTTGGGAAAGCCCGTACACGATCCTACGTCGGGATTCGTTGGCGTGAATCGCCAGGCCTTGCAGGTTTTCACCGGCAGTTTTCCGTTGGAGTACCCGGAAATTGAGGCGCTGGTCGTTTTGCAGCGCAAGCGCTTCCAGTTCCAGGAAGTGCCCGTCCGGATGCGCCCGCGCAAGACTGGCCGCAGCACCATCACCGCGGTAAAATCGCTGTATTACATCTTCCACGTTCTGCTGGGCGTGTTTATCAACGTTCTGAAATTCGAGGGCCGCCGCAGGAAGGATTCTCCGCAAAAATAGGAAAGAGCATGGAGCGTCTACTCAATCTCACCACCGTTCTCAGTATCCTGCTGGTGGCGCTGGTGCTGTTCTCCGTCCGCCGCTCGCACATCCGCGTCGAGTATTCGGTGAGCTGGCTGGCCGCCGCCGTCATCCTACTGGTGCTTTCGCGGTCTTCGCCCGCGCTCAACTGGATCGCGCGCCAACTGGGCCTCGCCGACCCACCGCTGGCCCTCTTGCTCCTGATCTTCTGCGTATTCGTGATCGTGATCTATCGTCTTTCCGTGGTTATTTCCGACTTGAAGGACGCCAATATCGCGATGGCCCAGCGGATCGCGATTGTTGAGTTCCAGTTGCAAAACAGAAATGAAGACTGGCAAGGCTAAGAAGTCGAAACACCCGGCCCCGATGGTGGTGGCAGCGGAGCCGCGAACGGATCCTTGGATCTGGATCTACGCGGCGAGTCTCGCGATCGCGCTGTTCGCCGCATTCGAAGTTTACTGGCCCGCCATCCACGGCCCATTTCTGCTGGACGACACGCACCTCACTTATATGCTGCCCAACGCGGCCGACATACCTTTGAGGGACTGGATCCAGCAGATGCGGCCGCTGCTCATGTTCACGTTTTGGCTGAACTACCAGCAGTCCGGCGCGCAGGAAACATTCGGCTATCACGCAGTCAACGTGCTGCTGCACTTCTTCAACGCGATCTTCACGTTCCTGGCCGTTCGCAAGGTGCTGAGTTGGGCCCGGGTGGAGGAAGCGCGCGGCCGCATCTTGTCGTTCTTCGCCGCGGGCCTTTTTTTGCTGCACCCGATACAGACCGAATCGGTGAGCTACATCGCCAGCCGCTCGGAAACACTCAGCGTGTTCTTTGTTCTGGCGGCGCTGGTCGTTTTCCTGTATCGCAGAGGCGCTATTCTGTCGATCCCGCGAATCCTGGCGCTGCTCGCGCTCTTCGCCGCCGCCGCATTGTCCAAGGAGCACACGGCCGTTCTCCCAGCGTTGTTCATTCTTACCGACTACTATTGGAACTTCGAATTTTCCCCGTCCGTCATCTGGCGAAATTGGAAATTGTATGTTCCCATCGCGGGCGGGGCCCTCTTCGCACTGGTTTTCATCTTGCGAATTCTCAGCGGGAACCAAACCGCCGGATTTCAGATGCAAGATCTCACCTGGTATCAATACTTCTTCACCGAATGCCGCATCATCTGGGACTACATTCGCCTGTTCGTTTTTCCGATCGGCCAAAACCTCGACCCGGATATCGACATCTCGCGGAACATCGCTTCTCACGGCGCGATCGTTGGACTGGCCGGGTTGCTGGCCGTCAGCGTATTGGCTTGGGTCTACCGGCGCCGGTTCCCCATCGCTTCGTACGGATGGTTCGTGTTCCTCATTCTGCTTGCGCCCACATCGAGCTTCGTGCCCATCCGAGATCCGATGGCGGAGCGCCGCCTGTACCTTCCGTTCATCGGGCTTTTGCTCATCACGGTGGAATTTCTGCGACGTTGGAAACCGTCCAGGAACACGCTCATCGGCTCGCTCTGTTTGGTCTTGGTGGCCGAAGGCGCTTTAACATATCAACGAAATCTGTTGTGGGGTAGCGCGATCGATATCTGGAAAGACACGGTGTCGAGATCACCGCGGAAACTGCGGCCACGCTTTCAATTGGCGCAAGCGTACTCTCAGGCGGCCGCCTGCGCCGACGCTGTCGACGAATTCGGAAGAGCTGCGGCGCTAGAGCCTCCGAAGTGGGACCTGCTGCTCGATTGGGCGCTGGCTTATGATTGCGCGGGTAATTCCCAACAGGCCATCGCGAAGCTTCAACAGGCCGCGGCGCAACATCCGAACGCACACGTGTATTCGCAAATCGGCATGGAGTACGGAAAAATAGGGAAGTACCCGGAGGCCTTGGACGCTCTTACTACGGCTCAGCGACTGGACCCCGCATTCGCCATGACTTATTACTATCTCGGAAATATTCATGCCATCCAAGGCAACCAAGCGCAGGCTCGGGAAGACTATCAACACGTGCTGGCGCTAGACCCGAACAATGCACCCGCGACCGAAGCTTTGGCACGAATGGGGAAATGATTCGCATCGGAGTGAACGCCCTCTACCTCATTCCTGGAGGCGTCGGGGGCACCGAGATTTATCTACGAAACCTGCTGCGCGCGTTGGCCGCTATCGATTCAGCCAACCAATACATCGTCTTCACCAATCGTGAAACGGGCGACGGCCTGGCGCCGGATCGTCCGAATTTCGTACACGCGCCCCAGTCCGTGAGCGCAAGTTTCCGCCCCGCGCGGATTCTGTGGGAGCAGCTTGCGCTGCCGTTCGCGGCACGCCGGCATCGGCTGAACGTTTTATTCAACCCCGGATTCACCGCGCCGCTGCTGTGCGGTTGCCCGATGGTGACAGTGTTTCACGATCTGCAGCACAAGCGGCATCCGGAATATTTTCGCTGGTTCGATCTGCCGTTCTGGAATTTTTTGGTATGGGCCTCGGCGCGGCGGTCGCGCGGGGCCATTGCGGTGTCCGTTGCAACTCATGACGATCTGCGGCGCTACTACGGAAGGTCGTCGGAGGTGATCCATCACGGCGTGGAGCGCGAGTTCCTCGAAATCGCCAAGCGCCGCGAGCCCAGCGACTATCTGCTGTGCGTATCAACTACGCATCCGCACAAAAACATCGAGCGACTGTTGCGCGTACACGCTCAAATGAAGAACGCGCCAAAATTGATCCTGACCGGCGTGCGTGGATTCGCCGCCAAAGAGATCGAGAGCCTGGCGGGCGCCTCCGTCGAAATCACTGGCTGGGTTCCGCGCGAGCAGCTCTACGAGTTTTACCGCGCGGCCCTGGGATTCATCTACCCATCCACTTTCGAAGGCTTCGGCATGCCCGTGCTGGAAGCGATGGCCGCCGCAGTGCCGGTGGCGTGCTCCGATATTCCGCCCCTGCGCGAGATCGCACAATCCACCGTCCACTTCTTCGATCCCGCCAGCGATCGCGAGATTCGGGACGCCTTGCTGCTGCTGGCTTCGGGCAAAATCTCGACCGACGCGGCACAGCGCCGAGCCGCCCAATTCACCTGGGAGAAAACGGCTCGCGCCACTCTCGACTATCTCAGTAAGTGTTCCAGTTGAATCTTGGTGTCGGTCTTCGAGTCGCGATACTTAACGATTACCGGCGTGTAGAGCGACAGGCCCCATTCGCGTCCCCGCCCCGAGGTGATGGCGCGTGAGCCCGCAACCACAACCGCGTCTTCGGGAATGACCAGTGGATCTTCCTCGGTGGCCCGATGGATTTCACCGCGCGCCACATCGTAAACCGGCGTCGAACGATTCAAGATCACACCCGAGCCGAGCACCGCGCGCCGCTTCACCACGGTCCCTTCGTAGACTCCGGTGTTGCCGCCCATCAAGACTTCGTCTTCAATGATCACCGGAAGCGCGCCCACCGGCTCCAGCACTCCACCGATCTGGGCTGCGGCCGAAATATGGCAATTCGTTCCCACCTGCGCGCAGCTACCCACTAGTGCATGCGAATCGATCATGGAACCATCGCCCACCCAGCTCCCCGTGTTGATGTACATCGGCGGCATGCACGTAACACCCCGGCCGATGTAGCAGCCATCGCGAATGCTGGATCCGCCGGGAACAATGCGGATCCCGCGATCCAGCGCCAGGCGCTGCACCGGAAATGTCGCTTTATCGAACCAGGGCTGCCGGGTGGCGTCGATCGACATATCCACCACCGCGCCCATGCGAAATCCAAGCAGGATTCCTTTTTTCACCCAGGCGTTCACGCGCCATCCGGTTTTCGAGGAACCGTCCGGCTCGGCCGCGCGAATCTCACCTGCGTTCAGGGCCTGCTTGAAGCGCTGGAACAGATCGAAATGATGGTCGGTGTAAGCTGCGGGAGGCTGGTCGAAAAGTCCCTCGATCTCAGCCTGCATGCACGCTCCGGCCGGCCAACAGACCAAGCGCCTCGACCACTTTTTCGATCTTCGCGAGATTGGCCGGATTGGGCGGGCACAAGGGCAGGCGCCACACCGGCTCCAGCAATCCCATCAACGCCATGGCCGCCTTCACAGGAATGGGATTCGATTCCACGAAGTTCACTTCCATCAGAGGCAAAAGTTGCCGCTGCAACTCTCGGGCGCCGGCGAAATCATTCGCAAGAGCGCGCTGCGTAAGCTGGGTGAACTGGCGCGGAATTTCGTTTGAAACCACCGACACCACGCCATGGCCGCCCAGAGCGATCAGTGGAATCGCGATGGAGTCGTCGCCGCACAGCACCGCGAAGCTGGATGGAACCTGATGCACCACTTGCGCCATTTGGCTGATGTTGCCCGAAGCTTCCTTGACGCCGACGATGTAATCGATTTCCGAAAGCCGCCGCAGCGTGGCCGGCTCGACATTCACGCCGGTGCGGCCTTGCACGCTATATACAATGATGGGAAGCTGGACCGCCGCCGCGATGGCCTTGTAGTGCTGGTACAAACCTTCCTGTGTCGGCTTGTTGTAGTACGGGGTGACCGAGAGAATGCCATCGGCGCCCAGCGCTTTGATTTCCTTGGCGAGTTCAATCACCTCAGCGGTGTTGTAACCGCCCGCGCCCGCCAGCACCGGCACGCGGCATTTGGCTTCTTCCAGCGTGATCTCCACCACGCGCAGATGCTCCCGGTGCGTGAGCGTGGGACTTTCGCCCGACGTTCCGCAGGGCACTAAGAAGTTGATGCCTTCTTCGATCTGCCTCTTCACCAGCGATCGAAGCGTGTGCTCATCGAGAGACCCGTCCTTGCGGAACGGGGTGACCATGGCTGTGCCGCAACCTTGAAATAACATTTCTCAGCCTCCAAAGAGAACGTCGCTAAATTCGTAAAATCCTTTGCGCCCAATGATCCATTGTGCCGCTTTCAGAGCGCCTCGGGCGAAGCCTTCCCTGCTCCGCGCGGTGTGGCGCAGCGTGATGGTGTCGGCGGCGGAATCGAAGCCTATCTCGTGAGTCCCGGGATGCGCGCCGGCGCGGCTAGAACTGGTGTCGATATTGCGCGTGTATCCGGCGGCCTTCATCCGATCCACCAGTTGGATCAACGTGCCGGAAGGTGCATCTTTCTTGGTGATGTGATGGATTTCCCAAGCCCAGGCGCCGTATTCTTTTTCATTCGCGAGCAAACGCGCGGCTTCGCTCACCAGGCGAGTGAACACGTTGACGCCGACCGAGAAATTCGGGCTCCAAACAAGAGCGCTGTTATTTGCTTCGATCAATGCTTTGGCTTCGGCCAGGTGGTCGAGCCAGGCGGTGGTGCCGATCACGATCGGAATGCGCAGCGCCGAGACCTTCTGGATGTTTCCCAGCACGGCCGCTGGCACGGAGAACTCCACTGCCGCGTCCGCGCCATCGAGTGATTCATTGCGATCCACATCCACTCGCGCGGTCACGGTGAAGCCGTATTCGGGAGCGAGCTGATCGATCAATCGCCCCATCTTGCCGTAGCCGAGGATGGCCAGATTAGGCATCGAACACCGCCGGATCGAGATCGGTGAAAAATTCCGTGTGCAGCGCCTGAACGGCGGCGGCGAGATCGGCGCCCGCGACCACGAATCCAAGATTCAACGCGGATGCGCCTTGCGACAGCATGCGAACATTAATGCCGCCGAGGGCGTTGAACACGCGCGCCGCAACACCGGGAGTATGCCGGATGTTTTCACCCACAATGCAGATGATAGCCTGATTCTCGTCCACCGCAACTTCGGCGAAACCGCGCAATTCGGCAACAATCGCCTCCACGCGCTCGGGCTGGTCGATAGTCAGCGAGACGCTGACTTCGGAAGTGGCAACCATATCCACCGAAGTCTGATTACGATCGAAAACCTCGAAGATTCGACGCATGAATCCGTGCGCCATGAACATGCGCGTGGAGCGGATGTTGAGCACCATGACTTTGCCCTTGCAGGCGATGGATTTCACAACGTTCGTGCTTGGAACCGTGGCGGACTGGATGCGCGTGCCTTCCACTTGCGGCCGGCGCGAGTTCAAAATCATGACCGGGATATTGCGGTCAATCGCGGGCATCACGGTCGCCGGGTGCAGGACCTTTGCTCCGAAATAGGCGAGCTCTGCGGCTTCGGTAAACGAGATCACTTTCACGCGATGCGCTCCCGGAATAACGGTGGGGTCGGCGGTGAGCATGCCGTCAACGTCGGTCCAGATCTGGATTTCTTCGGCCCCAATACCCGCGCCGACGATGGAAGCGGTGAAATCGGACCCGCCGCGGCCTAACGTGGTGGTGACGCCATTTTCGGTGGATGCGATGAAGCCTCCCATCACCACGACCTGCTGCTTCGCAAGCGGAGGAATGGCGGCCGAGAGCTTGGCGTAGGATTGTTCCAAAAGCGGAATGGCCTGCGTGTGGCGATGATCGGTGACGATGACTTTGCGGGAATCGATATGCACGGCGCTCAGCCCGTGATGCTGAAAATAGTTCGTGACGATCAAGCTGGACAGCCGCTCGCCGAAGCTGGAGATGGCGTCGATGGAACGCGGGGTCAATTCGCCGAGAACGGCCAGGCCCTTCACCAGCTCCGAGAGTTCCTGGAAATGTTCATCCACGGTGCGCTCCATGCCCGATTCGCGGAGATGAAAATCGCGCAGTGAGATTAATTCGCGCAGTGCTTCGTCGCGCTGGCCGGAGATCGCGAGATCGGCGATCTTCAGCAGGCGGTTGGTGGTCTTACCCATGGCGGAGACCACCACGATGGGGCGTCGGTCCAGCCGCGACTTGACGATTCCGGTGACGCGCTGAATGGCTTCGGCGGATTCGACGGAGGTTCCGCCAAACTTCATGACAATCATCAGTCCAGCAGCCCCTCCGAGTACATCAGCTCGGCATTCAAGACTGCCGCGCCGGCCGCCCCGCGAATGGTGTTGTGTCCTAGAGCTACGAATTTATAGTCCAGGACCGGGCACTCGCGCATGCGTCCCACAAACACGGCCATGCCGCGCTCGCGCTCCACGTCCCTGCGCGGCTGCGGCCGGTCGTTCTCTTCCATATAGAGGATTGGTTGCGGCGGCGCACTCGGCAGCTTGCGCTCTTGCGGAACACTGCGGTAATTCACGAGAGCGCGGATGATCTCGTCCTGGCTCGGCTTCCGTTCAAACTCCACGCTAACGGCCACCGTATGCCCGTCGACGACAGGCACGCGATTGCAGTGAGCACTCACCCTTGCGTTCAGTGGCCGGAGGCTGTCGCTGGCGAAATCGCCCAGGATCTTCTGCGTCTCCTGCTGCATCTTTTCCTCTTCGCCGCCGATGTAGGGAATCACGTTGGCGTTGATGTCCATGGACGCCACGCCGGGATAACCCGCGCCCGAAATCGCCTGCATCGTGGTGGCGACCACACGCGTGATGCCGAACTGCTTCAGCGGCGCAAGCGCCAGGGCCAGCACAACCGTGGAGCAATTCGGATTGGTGGCGATCTGTCCCTTCCAGCCGCGCACGCGCTGCTGGTGAGGAATAATCTTCAGATGATCGGGATTCACTTCGGGAATCAGCAGCGGGATATCCGGTTCCATGCGATGGTTCCGCGAATTGGAGACTACGACGTGGCCGGCCTTCGCAAAGTCCCGCTCGATTTCGGTGGCGACCGAAGCGTCCATCGAGGAGAACACCAGTCTCGGCGCATTGGCCGGTTTACACTCCTGCACTTCAAGATTCCACACTGCAGCGGGCATCGCGCCGTCCAATCGCCAACTGGTGGCTTCGCGATAAGGCTTACCGGCCGAACGGTCGCTCGCTCCCACCCACGTAATGTCGAACCATGGATGATTCTGAAGAAATTTGACGAACTGCTGGCCCACCATGCCGGTGGCGCCCAGGATTCCTACGGGGATTCTAATGTCGTTCATAAGAGTTGCTGGACCATTCGCTTGTAGATTTGTACCGCTTCTAGAATCTGTGTTTTGGGGATTCGCTCTTCCAGTGTGTGCGCGACGTGAATGGAACCCGGGCCGATCAAATACGGCTTGCCCCAGGATTCACCGAGCGCGGGTATGTCGGTGGTAAAAGAGACTACCGTGGTTTCAAAGCCCGGCAAAGATCCCAGCAGCACCGCCGGGATGGTGAGCACTTCGCGAATTTCGGCTTTGCCATCGACGGCCTGTTTCATGGCCGCCAGCGTAGCGTCTCCGCTATCCACCAGGCGGATGAACAGTTCGGCTTGCGCATGATCGGCGATGACGTTGGGCGCCCGGCCGCCGGAGACGGTGCCGATGTTGAGCGTGCTCGGTCCCAGGATCTTATCAAAGGGGAGCCGCACGCGCCGCGCTTTCTCGAGCGCGTCGAGCAATTTTTCAATGGCGGACTCGCCGAGTTCCGGGTAAGCCGAATGCGCCATGCGGCCGCTCGCGACCAGTTCGAGACGCAGCGCTCCTTTGGAGCCGAGCGCCAGCTTGTTTTCGGTGGGTTCGCCGTTGATCAGGAATTTGGAGCCGCGCGGCGATCTTGCAGCGGCCAGCGCCCCCGCGCTGTTGCGTTCTTCGCCGACGACAAATAGCAGCGCGAGGTTGGTATGGCCGGCTTCCAGCAACTCGCGCACTGCGAAGATCATGGAAGCGATGATGCCTTTGGTGTCGCAAGCGCCGCGCCCCCAGATGTGCTGGTCGTCTTCGCGCGAGGGGAAGAACGGCGGCACGGTGTCCATGTGCGTGGAAAGGGTGACGGTTGGCTCGCCCCACCAGGCGAGAACGTTGTTGCGCCGCGCCTCCACGGGAATCAGTTCGGCATGCCCGCCATACCGCGCAGCCATCTCCGAGAGGTGAGCGAAGAGCACATCGCCCATTTGCCGTTCGTTCTCGGTGACGGATTCAATGTCCACCAGCGCGCGCGTGAGTTCGAAAACGTTCATTCCATTCCAATCGGCTATCGAGAGGGATGGAGAAACGGAAGGACACGCGGACGGCTTGCGTGCTTCCCGGTAGCGCTCCATCCGATCTCAAGTCCTAAGAGATCCGGATGACAGTGGGCAGGTATTAACCTGGCCCCCCAACCGTGCCGGGCGGGAGCTGCCACGGCCGATTTCGGCGGATGATAATGCGACCCCTTTCGCCAGCGCTCCGAAAACTCCCGGAACCGCGCCCTGGTTACTGATGGCCTCCGCGCCTCTACGAGGACAAATCCAAGGATAGCAGGTTTCTAAAATCGGCACCAGCGAAAGCGGCGGGCATTGGGGCTAAGGCATTGAAAAAACAGGGAGCGAAAAAGCCGTGCGGAGATTAGCGGCATTATTCACCGCACATGATGCGGTGAATATGATTGCGGGATGCGGAGATTAGGAGCTATAATCGACGCAGAAGATGCGGAGAATATACAACCACGATCTTCCCGATTGGCCCCGGCTTCAGTGGGATCGCGAACGCTTAGCCGAGCCTCTGGCCGAGGTGCGCCTGCGCCAGGGCCGGCTGATCGGACACATGGAAGCGCTCGGGTTTCCGCTGCGAACCGAGGCTATCCTCCAGACTCTGACCTCCGACGTGATCAAGAGCAGCGAAATCGAAGGCGAGCGCCTGGACGCCGAGCAGGTCCGCTCGTCGATTGCGCGCAGGCTCGGAGTGGATATCGGCGCTCTGAAACCGGCTGACCGCAACGTGGAAGGTGTGGTAGAAATGATGCTGGACGCCACACGCGAGTATGCCGATCCGCTCACGGCGGCGCGGCTGTTTCGCTGGCACGCGTCCCTTTTTCCTACCGGCCGCAGTGGCCTGCGGAAAATCAAGACAGGCCGCTGGCGCGACGACAGCACCGGGCCAATGCAGGTGGTCTCCGGCCCGCCGCACCGCGAAAAGGTTCACTTTGAAGCGCCGGCCGCCGCGCGGCTCCCCAAGGAGATGAAGGTTTTTCTCAAGTGGTTCAACGCACGCGCGCATGGAGATCTGGTAATGAAAGCCGCCCTGGCGCACCTGTGGTTTGTGACGCTGCATCCGTTTGACGACGGCAACGGGCGCATTGCGCGCGCCATCGCCGACATGGCCCTGGCGCGATCCGAAGACAGTCCGCAACGTTTTTACAGCATGTCGGCGCAGATCCGGCAGGAACGCAACGCCTACTACGACATTCTGGAACAAACCCAGCAGGGCAGCCTGGATATCACGCCTTGGATGGACTGGTTTCTCGGATGTCTGGGGCGCGCCATCGACGGCGCGCAGACCACGCTCAAAACCGTCCTCGCAAAAGCGCGCTTTTGGGACACCTTCGGCGCAACACCGTGGAACGACCGCCAGCGCGAGGTGGTGAACCGGCTGCTCGACGGGTTCGAGGGGAAACTGACGACCTCAAAGTACGCCAAGCTGACCGGGTGCTCGCAGGACACCGCGCTGCGAGACATTCTGAGCTTGGTGGAACAGGGCATCCTGACGCGTGGCGAAGAAGGGGGCCGAAGCACCGGCTACGCGCTGATCGACATTGGAGTCGAGATCGAAAAAACGTGATCTACGCGCGTTCCTGGTAAGTGCCTTCCGCCGTGCTGATGCGGACCTTCTCGCCCTCATTGATGAAGGGTGGCACCTGGACAACCAGCCCGGTTTCCAGCTTGGCCGCCTTGGTGACGTTGGACACCGAAGCGCCTTTGAGGCCGGGTTCGGTTTCCACCACGGTGAGATCGACGGTCGGCGGCAACTCCACGCTCATCGCCTTGCCTTCGTAAAATTCGATGTTGACCTTGAGTTGCGGGACCAGGTATTCCACGGCGTCGCCGAGGATGTCGCGCGTCAAGTGCATCTGCTCGAAATTCTCGGTGTTCATGAAATAGTAGTATTCGCCGTCGTCATACAGATATTCCATCTCGATCTCTTCCAGCGCGGCGCGGTCCACGCGATCTTCCGAAGAGAAGCGGTGTTCCGTCATGGTGCCGCTGCGCAGGCTGCGCATCTTAACCTGGACGAAGCCGCGAAGATTGCCCGGCGTACGGTGCTCCATTTTGAAGATGGAGTACAGTTCATTGTTGAACTTGATCACCATGCCCGGACGTAGCTGTGTTGCCGAAATCATGTTGAGTCGTTTACCTTCCGTTGGCTCAGACGAGGCCCGGAGCGGGGTCGCGAGCGAAACTTCAGTTTAACAGGCTGGAAGGAAGGTCTGCCCGCCGGGTTATAATGGATGAAGTTCAGGCAGCGGCGCTATCGTCTAACGGTTAGGACGGAGCCCTCTCAAGGCTTAAATAAGGGTTCGATTCCCTTTAGCGCTACCAACTCGCTTCATATCTCTTGAATACAATTCACCCGAGCAGGGGAGAAGCACGCTTCCGCGCAGGACTTTTGCCTCGAATATGGAGGTGGACACGGTTTCATTCGGCGGCAACGCTGCGAATGCAATGGCAATGCACGTCACGACCAGCCCGGACACGCTGCAATCCAGCTCGCTGAGCAGCCGAGCATGACGCCGGCCTGCCCGACAGAACCGGCGCTGAATTACATGGTCGCCCCTGCAGCGACGAGAATGTGCACGCAGTCTTGATGGCCAGCTTTTCTTGCGGCCATGAGGGCCGTCACACCGTTGCGATCATGGTGTTCAAGTCGGATTCCGGACGCTTTGACAAGGACGGTCAGCTTGTCCGCATAATTTCTCTCGGCAGCCCTGATAAGAGCCGTTTGCCCTTTCTTGTCCTCCGCGTTGACGTTAGCCCCCGCCCTGATCAAGAGATCGGCGATTCTGTCCGACACGGTTTCCATCAGGGCGGTCTCCCCATACTGATCGCGGGACTCAACGTCGATACGATAGTGCAGTAATTCCTTGACGGCATCGTCCTCAAGTGAGAAAAGCGCTGTCTCGCCGGACCAGCCCTTCGAATTAATGTCGGCGCCTGCCTGCACCAGCATTCTCACCACCTCGCTGCGATGAACAATCTCATCGGGAATCTCGGCTCGTTGTCTTCCCATTTCTCCAATTGCAAATCCGTCATCGCCACTAGACGCGCTGAGCAGGGCGGTTTGACGTCGGCGATTTTTGGCGTTAACTCTCGCGCCGCGATCAAGAAGTATGCGTACAGAGTCCGGGTTTCCGGCGGCCGCCGCAGCCATCAGTGCTGTGTCCCGGCACCTGTCTCTTTCGCTCGCATTCGCGCCGGCAGCAAGGAGCAACTCGACAACTTTTGAATTGCCGCTCCTTGCCCCGAACATTAGTGCACCTCGGCCCTCTTTATCTCTGGCCAAGGGATTTGCTCCCGCTGCGAGGAGAACAGCTACCATGTCTGGCAGACCACGCTCGGCGGCATGCATTAGCGCAGTGCCGTCCCAAACGCCATGCCTTTCCAATTCAGCTCCCTTTGCGAGAATCGCGCGCACGACGTCAGTGTCGCCATAGTAAGCAGCACGCGGCAGGATTTCCGAGAGGGTTTCGCGCGCCACGCCAGTGTTCGGCCCCTCAGCCACTATTCCGGGAACAGTTTCGGCGTTCCCTTTCACCCATTGATCCGAATGCGAAAACTTCAGGACCGCCTCCTGGACGGACTTCAGAACAGGCGGCACTCGCACCCAGTCGTCAGTGATGTTCTTCTGTAAGGCGCCGACCCGAATAAAAGTGCGAGTTTGGCCAACATCCGTGGCCCCCACGGTGTAGTCATCGCGAAGCGAAAAGAAGTCTGCATCCCGAAACGCTTGCAACATGCGTTCGACGTCATCCGACCCGATGTAACGTCGGTGCTTGCCCTCAATAGCAACTTCTGCAGCGCCGTCGTACTCAACCAATCCTGTGCCGCTAACGCGCAGGCTTACAAAACCGTTTGCGTATTCGATAACTACAGATGCCAGGTCCGTTATGGCGGGGAACGGTATCGGCTGAGACGGCGCCTCAGAGATTAGCAGAAACGATACCGCGGCTTCGACCACGACGGAACCTGGCGCCCCAGCCACCTCGAACGGCCGGTAACGATACTGGTGCGCCGCCTCAATAGCAGCGCGGACCAGCAATGGAGGGCCGGATGGATCGAGTACCTGAGTCACGGTCCCACTGGGGTCGACCAATAGCTTCAGTCGCACAACACCTTCAAACCGGGCGGCCTTTGCGAGAGGTGGATAGGCGGGGACCTGGCGATGAACCAGGTGCCGGTCGGCATCGGCGATCGGGATTGCAGCGGGGAGATTGTTCGGGACAGGCAGCGCGGTACGGTCTTGCGCCGCCGCCGGAATGCTAAGCGCGGTTAGGAACGTCAAAATCCGAAGGTGTTTTGGCGGCGCCATCATTCACCTGAGGAAATTAACGACAGAACGACGATGTCCGGTACGTACCTCGTGAAGTCCGCTGTATTGTGGGTCAGCAGCCACGGGATACTGTAGCGGCGCATCGTCGCCACAATGTTGGCGTCGTGAATTTGCTTTCCCTGGACCGTTCGCGACTTCAGCAAGTCAAGCAGGATAGCGGTGACGGCGGCATCCTCATCGCCAATTTCGAATTCGGTCTCGAACTGCCGAACGGCTTGAGTAAGCGCTTCGAGCGTCGGGGGTGGTACAACGACACCGGGTCTTGTGGTCGAGGCGAGGAATTCGCGGAGTACTTGGCGGCTTGTCCAGAACAACACACCGTCGTTCTCAAGTTCGCTCAACCGGGCACGCGCCGCGTCATAGAAAAGTGTTCCGGGGAAACTAGCGTAAACCAGAATGTTCGTGTCGAGAAAGACGGCGCTACCTGGCGTCGGGACCATAGATGTCTTCACGGCGGAAACTCATCGCTGGATCAGACAACCGGCCCTCCAAAATGGGCAACGAATCCACGAGGCGGTGGTTTCTTCCCCGTGGCTTCTCAGCGATGGGCCTCAGCACAACCGAATCACCTTCGCGATCCGCTTTGAGACGCGTGTGTGGGGCTGCCTGTACCAACTCCGCTGGTACTAGAATCTCACCCGCATCATTGACCTCGACAATCATCGGAAGCTCCTAACCAATGATATCCGGTTCTGGAATCCTGAAGCGCTTGGCGCTCACCCCACGCTCACACGCGCCCGGATCATGGCCATCTTTGGACCAATCCCGGAAACAGGCCGCACCCAGAATCAACGATTTGCGCTAAACGGAACTCGATCGCCACTGCGCGTGGCTTCATATCTCTTGAATACAATCCACCCGAGCACGGCGAGAAGCGCGCTTCCGCCCACCACTTTGGCCTCGAACATGGCGGTGGATGCGGTTTCATCGGGCGGCAACGCTGCGAACGCAATGGCGATGAGCGTCACCGCCAGCCCGGACACGGCCGCAATTCGGCTCGCGAACCGGAATCCCGCGCCGAAAATGTACAGGAACGGAATGAACGTCACGATCACCGTCATGTCCACCATGATCTGGTAAGCTGCGCGAACGCTCTCGCCGAGTTGGGCCATCAGCAGGAAGAGCGTCGCCGCCACAGCCTGCACCAGCAACGAAACATAGGGAGTGCCCCAGCGAGGATGAACGCGGCTAAACGCTGCCGGCAGGTAGTGATCGAGCCCAACGGCGTAGGGCAAGCGAGTATTTCCCGCGATCCACGTGTCGAGCTGGCCTACCAAAGCGGCTCCAATCAATATTGCGAGCAGATTCGATATGCCGGGCGTTCCCAATTTCCGCGCACCGGCCACTCCGGCTTCGGCCAGACCTGTCATGGGACTGATCTGTTCCGGCCGCAACAGCACAAGAAGCGCCGCCGTCACGCCGATATAGAGGGTTGCAGATATAATCCCGCTGATGAGAGCGGCTCTCGGGAGATCGCGGCGCGGGTTGCGGATCTCGGCGCTGACGATCGGCGCCAGCTCAAGACCGACAAATGCAAATGCGATCTGAGACCAGAAATTCACTGTGGTGAGATTCGCCTTGGGTAGCAGCTCGAATCTTGTTGCGATGCCGGAATGTAAAGCTCCCACAATAGCCAGCACTCCTAGAACCGCGCCGATGATAAAGGTCGAACTTCCGCCGAGCGCTGAAATCCACTTGGCCACTTTCATCCCGAAAAAGTTAGCGGCGAAGGCGGCCCACAGCACGGCGAGCGTGATGGAAATCGCGAATCCCCGCTCCTCAACCAAGCGCTGGCCAAGCGCCCCGAATGCATAGGCTGTCATGCCGATGCCCGCCAGCAGGAGAGACGGAAGATATAAAACGTTGGAGATGAAGTAAAACCAGCCGCACAAGAAGGCGTGTTGATCGCCAAAAGCACGCTTGGTCCAGACGTACATGCCGCCTTCTTCGGGGAACCGCCGCGACAGGCTCGCGACTGTTACAGCCGAAGGCAAAAAGAAAAAGATCGCGGCAACAATCCATAAGACAAACGAACCAGGCCCGGCGTGCGCGGCCGCAGCAACCCACCTGAGGCTCACGATGGCGCAGATGTCAAAAAAGACCAGATCTCTCAGCCGCAGTTCACGACGCAGAGCCGGCGCCTTTGGATCGCCCGAGATCACTTTGAGTCACGTTGGATGACCACTTGATCGAAGGCAGCGAGCAGCTCCTCACGGCTGGAATAGGGCCCGGGAGTATAAGCTCGCGATTGAATCCCGGCCTGCGAAAGTTCCACGATGCGCCAGTCTTCGCGGTTCGTAATATCCCAGAACTCGATGGCGTCGGCGGCGACGAAATCGGGTTTCGCCAGTTCGGCCGGGTGGAAATACCATTCGCAGAGGATTTCAGTGCGGTTCACAGCCCGCGGCCAGAGGGTGTGAATCATCATGTAATCCGGATGCAAGCTCAGCAGCAGATTGGGATAAACCACGTAGTAGCAGACCTTGCCGCGCTCGCTCTCGCTCAGGCCGGGCAAGTAATCCCGCCGTCGCCGGCCGTCCATGCTCATAGTTTCAGCGGCCCCGCGGAAGCCCATCGAGCCGCCGATGTAGGTGGGACGAGGCGCTTCGTTATCTGAACCAATGTAATCGGTGAGCCGGTTGAGGGCCGGGTGCAGCACCGGGCAATGCAGGCACTCATTGTAGTTAGCGACGATGAGCTTCCAGTTTGCGTGGACGTCATAATTGATGCGCTTGTGTAACCGCAGCTCCGCCATGCGCCATGGCGCGAAACGAGCCGGTAAATCGGCAAGCTGGACCGTCAACGGCTCGGGATGCGGAAGGGCATTGATGAAAATGTGACCGTCCCAAACATCGGTGTGAAGTTTGTGGAGCGGGTAGTCCTGACGCTGGAAGACCGATGAATCCATATGGGGCGCGCCGAGAAGACGCCCGTCCAGCCCATAGGTCCAGCCGTGGTACGGGCATTGAATCCTTCCGCCGAAACTACCCTCCGCGGCGGAACACAGGCGCGTGCCGCGGTGACGGCAGACGTTATACAGAGCTTCCACAGAACCGGAATC